>Ga0169931_10000834_pt1 | contig 51406 bp, 43 predicted proteins | sample Kivu_15m_20L_FD_129675 | JGI IMG/M metagenome (GOLD analysis project Ga0169931, IMG submission 129675) | Freshwater microbial communities from Lake Kivu, Western Province, Rwanda to study Microbial Dark Matter (Phase II) - Kivu_15m_20L... | ecosystem: Environmental > Aquatic > Freshwater > Lake...
AAAAGACGAAAACAACTATTTTTAAAAGAAAAAATCCTACATTTAAACAACGAAACCCTCTACAACTAAACTGTCCACTTTCTTTGACGACATACAATCTCAGCATGGGTCTTACTGCTGAAGCAGTAGCAAAGGATTACAATGTGTCGCGTGAAGATCAAGATGAGTTTGCGTATCAGTCGCACATGAAAGCCAAAGCTGCAATTGAAAATGGATATTTTAAAGAAGGCATTTTACCCATTCAGGTTGAAGAAGTATATCTCAATGAAAAAAATAAACGTGCAACACGTCAGTATGTAGTTGACACAGATGAAGGAGTGCGTGCCGATACAACGCCACAGGCATTGGCAAAGCTGAAGCCTGCTTTTGCGCAGAATGGTACGGTTACTGCAGGTAATTCATCTCAAACCAGCGACGGAGCTGCCTTTGTGGTGGTGATGAGTGAGCGAATGGTGAATGAACTCGGTTTAAAACCCATTGCGCGTTTGGTTAACTGTGCAGCCGCCGGTGTTCACCCGCGTGTAATGGGCATTGGTCCCGTAGAAGCCATCCCCAAAGTGCTGAAGCAGTCGGGCATGAATTTGTCGCAAATTGATTTGATCGAGCTGAACGAAGCTTTCGCAGCACAAGCCCTGGCGGTGATTCGCGAAGCGGGCTTGAATCCGGATATCGTGAACATCAATGGCGGAGCGATTGCACTGGGTCATCCTCTGGGTTGCACAGGTGCTAAGCTTACCATTCAAATTGCGCAGGATTTAAAACGCATCCAAAAAAAGTATGGTATCGTTACGGCATGTGTGGGTGGCGGACAAGGCATTGCGGGCATTATCGAAAGGATTTCCTAAGTAAGTCTTTTTTCGAAAGCAGCTATTCGACTTTCACCCAGCGCATAAAAATTTGCAACAATGCTTCAAAAATGCAAACTTTGCATTGTGAGGCATTTTTTATTTGCTATTGTATTTTTCTTAAGCTTTTCCGCTTCGGCACAGGATTGTCGGTTTCAGCTATCGGGCACCGTAATTGATGTGGATACGCGTTTGCCGTTACCCGGTGCAAACATTTTTTTGAAAGAACTGGGAAAATATTACACTACCAATCAGAATGGCTTTTATCGCATAGAGGGGTTATGTGCCGGAACCTACACTTTGCAGCTTACCCATGCCGACTGCCTGCCCATTGAATTTAAAGTGAAGTTAGACAGCAGCATGCAGCGGAATTTTTCCATGCCGCATACTTTCAATCAGCTGCAGGAAATTGTTGTGCAGGCAGGAAAAGATCAGCAGCCGGAGGTGATAAAATCGGAGCTCAGTAAGGCAGATATACTTCGTACACGTGGCATGACCTTGGGTGAAGTGCTGCGCAAAGCCGAAGGCGTTACCGTATTGCAAACCGGCAGCACCATTTATAAGCCTGTTATTCATGGTTTGCACAGTCAACGTGTACTCATATTAAATAATGGCGTGCGACAAGAAGGGCAGCAATGGGGCAGTGAACATGCTCCGGAAATTGATCCCTTTATTGCAGATCGGTTTACGATTCTTAAGGGTGCCGGTGCGCTTCGGTATGGTGCAGATGCGATTGGCGGGGCAATTTTGGTTACGCCTAAGGCCTTACCACGCAAGCCGGGTTTAAATGGTGAAGTAAACAGTATTTTCTTTTCGAATAATCGCATGGCGGTTTTGAATGTAATGCTGGAGCAAAACCTCTCCAGCAATCCTGCATGGAGTTGGCGTGCCCATGTTACGGCTAAAAAAGGAGGCAACACTCGTACGCCCCAATACTGGCTGCACAATACGGGTGTGGAGGAGTTGAATTACTCAGCCAATATTGGATATCGAAAAGATACTTGGAAAGCCGATTTGTTTTTAAGTGCTTTTAATACAAGACTCGGTATTTTCTGGGGTTCACATGTTGGCAATCTTACCGATTTGCAAAATGCGATCTCACTGCGGGAACCACAGCTCAACATCAATCAGTTCTCTTATAAGATCGGTCGTCCGCGCCAGGAAGCAACGCATTACCTCATGAAAGCAACGGTGAGTAAGGAGCTAAAAAGCGGCGATAAATGGAATCTGCTTTTATCTCATCAGGAAAATTTTCGGCGCGAGTTCGACCGTGCACTTGTTACCAATGCACCGGAGTTGGATCTGAACATCGGCACCACTACTTTCGATATCAACTACGAACAGGTAACCGGTGCTAGTCCGAATGCAACAGTGGGTGCTGTAGTACAGCGACAGGATAACGTATGGAATGGCAGTCGTTTTTTCATTCCCAATTTTACCTCATGGATGTTGGGAGCATATGCCATTGAAAAATGGACACTTGAAAAGCTAAATTTAGAAGCAGGCCTGCGATACGATCATCGCAGTTTGCGTGTATTTCGTAATCAAAATAACGTGATTACACAAACCGATCGGTTCTTTAATAACCTTTCGGCAACAGCGGCGATGCAATATGCTATCAGCGATCGTGTAAGTTGGTTATTGAATGCGGCCTTGGCATGGCGTCCGCCTACGGTGAATGAATTGTATGTGAACGGCCTGCATCATGGTACTGCCAATTTTGAAATTGGCGATCCCTTACTGCGCAGTGAAACAGCATGGGATTTCTCCACGCAGCTTCAGTATAAAAAGGATAGCAGCTTGCAATTTAGTGTTACGGTTTACAGCAATTACATCCGTAATTTCATTAATCTCGTACCGAGTTTACCGCCCACCCTCACGCTTCGAGGGGCTTATCCCACATTTCGGTTTATTCAAACCAATGCCTTACTCAGCGGTTCCGACATTCGGTTGAGTAAAGTATTGAGTGCACAAACGGAACTAAATGCTAAAATTTCTTTGTTACTGCCTTACGATCTCAGTGCAAAAACCTGGCTGCAGCAAATGCCCGCGCAGCGTGCCGAGATCGACTTCATCTGGTATTTGCCCAGCAGTCATCCCAAGCAGTCGTCCCTAACGGCAAATGTATCGTGGGTAGGGCGACAAGGACTCGTACCTGTCAATTCAGTTGATTATCTGCCTCCTCCGGAGGGTTATGTTTTAACGAATTTAGAATATGCAACATTGTTGCATATCGGTAAAAAACACCTTAACTTTGGCTTTCGAATTCATAACCTGCTGAACACGCGGTACCGCGATTACATGAATCGTTTTAGGTATTTCAATGATGAAGCAGGTAGAAATATGGTTGTAAGTATTAAAATGCCTTTTAAATGATACGCATCCTTTCTTTTTCGTTTCTACTAATTCTAATAGGCAGCATTGCTAGCTGTAAAAAAGCTTCCAATCCGAATAATGAAACGGAGCATGCTGCCGTTAACGGAATGGAATTAATTTTTCGTCAGGGTGCAACGGTGGTAGGAACATTTATTGCTGAAGATCCGGATGGCGATGGTGGTAATCCACCCACCCGTATCGATCGCATTACTTTAAATGCAGGTCAGGCATACAGTGTGCAGATTGTAATTAAAAATATTTCAAATGGCGTTATAAAAGACATCACCCCAACCATACAACAGCAGGGGAGGGAGCATGAATTCTTTTATTTGCCATCGGGTGTAAATGTAACCATTACCAAAACCGATAAAGACAGCAATGGCTTTCCTTTAGGGATACAGTCGACCTGGACAGCCGCAGCTGCAGGCACAGGAAATGTAACGGTGAAGCTGATGCATAAGCCGTTGATTAAAGGTCCGAATGATGATCCTTCAAAGGGCCACTCAGATCTACAGGTTGTTTTTCCTATCACAGTTCAGTAAAAAATTAACAACGAGTTATAAAAACCTTTTTATATATTTGCAACATTGTTTCAAAACTAAAAACAGACGATTATGAAAAAACTAGTTACAATGATGACGATGGTATTGGTAATCACTGCTTCTGCAATAGCACAAAAAAAGGTAGGTGTTAAAGCGGGTTTGAACCTGAACCATGTAACGACTAACAACGAAGACTTGAAATCTGAGCTTTCTGCAAGGCCCAGCATTCACCTCGGGCTAGTGGGAGATTTTTCTCTGGGAAAAGATTTCGCATTTCAGCCGCAGCTTCTTTTTAGCGGACGCGGTGGAAAGGTTGAACACGATGATCATAAAGATGTGTATGCTTTCAATTCCCTGGAAATACCTCTAAACTTTGTGTACAGACCGGAAAACAAAGCTGGCTTTTTTGCAGGTGCCGGTCCGGTTTTGGGTTACAATCTTAGCGGAAAAGAAAAAGCACATGATGAATCTGAAAAAATTGAGTTCGGAACGGAAGCAGGTACCATCAAGCGTTTTGATGTGGGTGCCAATGCTTTGCTTGGCTATCAACTCAGCAGCGGGGTTTTCTTCTCTGCCAACTATACGCTCGGATTTACCAACTGGAACAATGTTGAAAATCCAACCTGGAGAAACAACATGTTTGCCGTTTCTGTAGGTTACTTTTTTAATAAAGCGAAGAAATAAGCAAATCAATTTCGAGTTTCATGGAAAGCCCTGTACTTTTACAGGGCTTTTTTATGGAATTATCCATCAACACCCCCGCACTGCTTTTTCCGGCCATCACTTTGCTGATGCTGGCCTATACCAATCGGTTTTTGGCACTTGCCAATTTGGTGCGTAAGCTGCATGATGAATATGCGCGTGAGCAAAACAAGAAAGTCATCATCATGCAAATTCAAAATCTCCGTTCCAGACTCAATATGATTCGTTACATGCAGGGCTTGGGCGTAATCAGCTTTCTGCTTTGTGTGCTTTGTATGTATCTGATTTTTATTGAAAGCCCGGGCAAGGCACATTTTGTTTTTGCCGTTAGCTTACTATCGCTGATTGCCTCACTCATCATTTCTTTGGTAGAAATTCAGCAGAGCACCATTGCATTAAGGCATGAGCTTAGCGATATTGAAGAGCTTGCCGATACCAATATCATCAGTGATTTACTTCCTTTTGGAAAGGATAAGCATCCTTAGTAGTCGAATTTCTTTACCGGATGCGTCTCAAAATCCGGATCATAACTAACGAAGAAATACATGTAAATGGTGCGACTTAAGCGCATGAGCCAGGGCTGAAGTACCAATAACAAAACGCCATTGAACAGCAGCCACCAGAGTACACGGTTGTCTTGTGCTGAAACACCCACCAATACCCACCAGGCTATAAAGCTTGCTACAGATACGGCAACAGACAAGGCATAGCTAACATAGCCTGTTCCATACCAAAAGCCGGGTTCCATATCAGTATGTTGTTTGCATACGCTGCAATGCTGGTTCATATCCAGTGTGTGCTTGAAGTTGTAAGCACTGTAGTGTTTAAACAATTTGCCTCTCCGGCATCGCGGGCAGCGCATGCCCAGCATGCTCAGAAAGTAATTGGGTTTTCTTTTTTGTTTGGTCGTCATCATTCGGGTATCGTGATTACAAAATTACTGATAGGATAATTTTATAGGGTGACTTACATCACGCAGTTTCAGTGCTGGTATTTTTTCTCCGTTCACCAATCTGCTGGCGCCACATGGCATAGTAAAGTCCTTTTTCATCAAGCAGTTGCTGATGTGTGCCAGTTTCTACCACATCGCCACCTTCCAGTACATATATTCTGTCTGCATGCATAATGGTTGACAACCGGTGTGCAATCAGAATATTTATTTGATTGCGCTGCGCGGAAATATCTCGGATCGTAGCCGTAATTTCTTCTTCTGTGATGGAGTCCAGCGCAGAAGTTGCTTCATCAAAAATCAATAGTCGGGGTTTGCGGAGTAATGCTCTTGCAATAGACAGTCGTTGCTTCTCTCCGCCGCTCAGTTTGAGGCCACCTTCTCCAATCATTGTGTCTAATCCTTTTTCTGCTCTTTGCAGTAAACGCTGACAGGATGCTTTTTGCAGCACATCGTGCAAGGATGCTTCGCTAGCTGCAGGATTGACAAACATTAAATTTTCACGGATGGTTCCACTGAAAAGCTGGGTATCCTGCGTAACAAAACCAATTTGATTACGGAGATCTTCAAATAAAATGGAGTTCTCATCAATTCCGTTGTAAAAAATATTTCCCTCCTGCGGTCGGTATAATCCTACCAGCAATTTCATAAGGGTGGTTTTGCCCGAACCGGAGGGTCCAACAAATGCAATGGTTTCTCCCGTGCGAACCTGAAAGCTAATTTGGGTGATGGCATTTTGTTGTGCAGTACGATGTTTGAAACTCACTTTACTGAACTCAAGCGTTTCAATGCTTCCCAAATGCATGGGCTTTTCAGGTACTGATTCGGGGGCTTTGTTCATCAACTGATGAAAATTGTTCAGCGAAGCTTCCGCTTCACGATAAGCCAGTAAGATATTACCGATTTCCTGTAACGGGCCGAATACGAAGAAGGAAAAAATCTGCATGGTTACTAAATCGCCGGCATTCATGTATTTACCAAAAATCAGCCACATCAGGATGAAGAGGATTACCTGTCGTAATGTATTTACCAGCGTGCCTTGTATAAAGCTGATACTGCGAATGCGCTTTACTTTCGTGAGCTCAAGGCCTAAAATTTTATAAGTGTTCTTGTTGAGTCGTTCCACCTCCTGTTCGGTAAGACCTAAACTTTTCACCAATTCAATATTGCGCAGCGATTCCGTAGTAGAGCCGGCCAGTGCGGTGGTTTGCGCAACAATATTTTTTTGAATGCTTTTGATTTTTTTACTGAGCAAGTTGGTGATGGCAGTCAGCACCAAAATGCCGCATAAATAAGCAATGGGAATACTCCAGTGAATGAAAACTGCAGCATATACAAAAACAAAAAATGATGCCGATGATGATGCCGAACAGCACATTGATCAGGTAGTTCATGAGCTTTTCTACATCTGTTCGCACTTTGGTAAGCACCGACAAGGTTTCTCCACTTCGCTGATCTTCAAATTCCTGGTAGGAAAGTTTCATGGCGTGTTTTAATCCGTCGGTAAAAACACTTGCGCCAAATTTTTGAATAACCAGATTGAGAAAATAATCCTGAAAGTTTTTCGCAATGCGACTGATCATTGCAACAGTAATGCTGAGCAGAACAATCATCCATACACCGGGCTTTTCCCAGGAGAAGGATTGGAAATAATCCTGTGCTGTGATCTGTTTGCCGTTTTCTATCGATTGCCGATAATCGTTTGCCAGGTTTACCAACTTTCCAAATAAAATGGGATCAACCAATGAAAAACTCATGTTGATGGCAGCCAGTAATAATACCAACCCCACCAATAAGCGGTAGGGTTTCAAATAATGCAAAAGTATTTTCATGATCTGTTGGTCGGGCTTTAAAAGCAACTATCAGTTGATGTGTTGCTTTGAGGGCGTAAAGATACAATCTTTGTCGGGCTTGTTTTTGCGCCGATTTATCCCGCCCAGCCTGCTCTGTCTAAGCTCCGGTAATGTATTGCCTCTGCAAGGTGTTCCACCTTGATGTCGGTGCTGCCATCCAAATCGGCAATGGTGCGACTCACCTTTAGTATTCTGTCGTAAGCTCTTGCAGAAAGATTGAGTTTGTCCATGGCTGCTTTTAGGAGGGTTTGTCCGGCCTGACTGATCACGCAAATTTCTTTCAGCATTTTAGAACTCATTTGCGCGTTCGCATAAATGCCCGTTTCGTTTTTGTAACGATCTGCCTTTATTTCGCGTGCTCGAATTACTCGCTCGCGGATGGTTTCTGAATTTTCTCCCGCTTCTTGTCGCGATAACTCCTGAAATGGAACCGGGGTTACTTCTACATGTAGGTCAATGCGATCGAGTAGTGGCCCTGAAATTTTATTCAGGTATTTCTGTACTGCTCCGGGAACACAGCTGCATTCTTTTTCAGGGTGGTTGTAAAATCCGCAGGGGCAGGGGTTCATACTGGCGATCAGCATAAAAGAAGATGGAAAGTCTATTGCAAGCTTGGCTCTTGATATGGTCACTTTGCGCTCTTCCATGGGTTGTCGCATTACTTCCAGTACCGTACGCTTGAATTCAGGCAGTTCATCTAAGAAAAGCACGCCATTATGCGCCAGTGAAATTTCTCCGGGTTGCGGACTGCTACCGCCGCCAACCAGCGCAGCATCGCTGATGGTATGATGCGGATTTCTGAATGGACGCTTGCTGATGATGCCCAAATGCTCGGGAAGTTTTCCGGCCACACTGTGAATTTTTGTGCTTTCCAGCGCCTCCTCTATGCTCAACGGCGGTAATATGGAGGGCAGTCGTTTAGCCAGCATGGTTTTACCGGCACCGGGCGGACCGATGAGGATGGCATTGTGTCCGCCCGCTGCCGCGATCTCGAGGGCTCGTTTGATGTTATCCTGTCCCCGGACATCCGAAAAATCTTGTTCTTCTTCTGCATTCTCAGAAATCGAGGATGCTGATAAGGTGCTCTGCTTGGATGAACGACAATACACGCCTGTTTGTATAAAATCGACCACATCCTGCAGCGATGCCATCCCCATTACATTCAGGGAATGGACGACCGATGCTTCTTGCTGGTTGGCGATGGGTAAAATGAATTGATCGAATCCTTCTTTTTGTGCCTGGATGGCCATGGCCAATGTGCCTCTAATTGGCCGGAGTACTCCATCCAAACTCAATTCTCCCATCAGCATCGTAGTATCAAACCCTTTTGGAAGCTCCAGCTGCTCGGATGCAGCCAGTATCCCAATGGCGATGGGTAAATCGAATGCAGTTCCGGTTTTACGAATATAGGCCGGCGCCAGGTTGATCAAAATCCGCGTCCGCGGCATCTCAAACCGATTGAGTTTGATTGAACTTTATACGCGCTGCAGACTTTCTTTGATGGATGAGTCGGGGAGACCAACAATGCAATAGTCTCTACTCTGTGCGTTCCAGTTGACTTCCACCGTAATGGTCAACGCATCGATGCCTTGAATTGCGCTGCCATAAAGTTTGACAAACATGGATCCAAGATAGTCGCTGCTAATTGATCCGAATGGGTCAAAACCTACGGTATCTGACGTATTTTCACGGGACGGCTAAGAGGAAAAATCAAGGGTGCGATGATGAATTGCTCCCCAGTTTATCGAGTAATTCCGTTACTCCTTCTTTTTGAAGAATGAGGTAGCCCATACGATCCTGGCTGATGCCATCTTTTAACTGGTAGCTGAAGATCAATTCATTGTTGACCAGTTGTGTTTCAAAGTATTTAAATGAAATGGATTCAAAACTCTTGAGTTGGTCTCCAATTTCATAAAGGTGCGTAGACAAGAGGAATAATGCATTTTGCATGCGGATCATTCCACGGATTACAGCGTCAGAACATTTCATGGCATCTTGGATATTGGTTCCTTTGAACAGCTCGTCGATGAGCACCAGCCAGCGTTTTCCATCAGAGATGCGTTCAATGGTTTCGCGGATCCTGCGGACTTCATTGAAGAAATAACTTTCTCCTTTTGCAATGTTGTCCACCACATTGATATTGGTCAATATGCCTTCAAACGGAGAAAGTGTCATGGAGGCAGCCGGTACACCCATTCCCAGATGGGCAAGGTATACGGCGAGTCCCACAGATTTAATCAACGTACTCTTGCCTGCCATATTGGCGCCGGTGAGAAACATAAAATTGCTTTGTTGGTGCATCGTCAAATCGAATGCAACCGGTTTATCGATCAGCAGGTGAAAAAGCCCTTTTGCAGCAATGACCGGTTCCGCTTCGGTCTTGAAAGTGGGGAAGTGGAGAGCATAGCGGTGATTGGCCATTGCCATGGAATGCCAGGCATCCAGCTCAGCGAACAGCCGCATGAGGAGTCGGACTTCTGAAACCAAACTCACATGAAAGAGTTTCCCATAATACAGGATTTCGGCTTTGCTCAGTGCAGCATCGTCTCTTTTTTGACTTAAGGCAATCAAATCTGGATGTGCAAGAATTCGGTGTACCCGGAGTAGCACAGTAGTGAGTCGATCGGGAACCGATTGTCCGGAAAAAAACTCATTGATCTCGCTCAAACCTTTGATGAATTCAAAGAGTTGCCGCATTGAAAAAGCGATCATGGCATAATCGGTTGGGTGCAACCACGCATAAATAATAGACCGCAAGGCATCTGGATGCGATGGAATCTCATCCGGATTATCATCCAGGAATTTTTCAATCACCAGCAACGTACCGTTGGTGATGCGAGAAGGCCATTGGGGGAGTCTGCCTTCATAGCATCGCAAGAGATTCTGCATCTCGGTAATGGCATGTACATCTGAGCAGGGTTGAGAAAGGATGCGCTGCAATGCAGCTTTTCCAATCGACGTCTGGGTGAAATCCAGTTTGTGCATCAGGGAGTATTCGCTTTCCTGATGAAAGACCGAAAGGTCGTAGAGCGTGGTGGAATCGATCTGCATGAATCAGTTCCGGTTGAATTGCAAACGCATTCCTCTGTGGGATGCGTCCACGCGACCATTTTCATACACCGGATGTCCGTTGACCAGTGTCATTTCAATCTTGGCTGGGAATTCAAATCCTTCCAGCGGACTCCATCCGCACTTGTAGAGAATATTTTCGTTGGTTACTGTGGTAGCATGGTTCAAATCGACCAGCACCAAATCGGCAAAATATCCTTCACGGATGAACCCGCGTTCACGCACCTGAAAACAGGTTGCAGGGGCGTGCGACATTTTCTCCGCTATTTTTTCCAGGGAGATGGCGCCACGTTGGTGGTAGTGCAACATCAGCAGCAAACCGTGTTGCACCAACGGCAGTCCCGCATAGGCCTTTTCATATGGGCCTGATTTTTCTTCCAGGGTATGTGGAGCATGATCTGTTGCAATGATATCCAGTCGGTCATCCAGCAATGCTTCCCATAACGCTTTTTTATGCTCGGGCGCTTTAATTGAAGGGTTGCACTTGATCTTATACCCCAGTTGCGCATAATCATCGGCGGTAAAATGGAGATGGTGTACACATACTTCTGAGGTAATGCGTTTTTGTTCCAGCGGGATCATGTTGGTGAACAGCTGTAACTCTTTGGCTGTAGAGATATGCAGAATGTGCAGCCGTGTATTGTTGCGTTGGGCAAGTTGTACGGCCATGAGGGAAGATTCAAAGCAGGCATCAATACCGCGAATGATTGGATGATCTTGAGGAGTTGCAATTTTTCCTGCTTGCTGGTATTCGTGTAATTTTTGTTTGATGATTCGTTCGTCTTCGCAGTGGGTGGCAATCAGTACTTCGCTTTCCCTGAAAATTTTATCCAGCGTCAGGTGATTATCTACCAGCATATTGCCGGTAGATGATCCCATGAAAATTTTAATTCCACAGATATCATTTTTTCGTTCATTGGTCCGCAGCACCTCATCCGAATTATCGTTGGAGGTCCCCATGAAAAAGGAATAATTAGCCGGTGAACTGTTGGCAGCGATGGCATATTTTTCTTCCAGTAATTCCTGCGTTAATGCAGCCGGTTTGGTATTGGGCATTTCCATGAAACTGGTCGTGCCACCTGCCACTGCAGCCATTGATTCCGTATGAATCGTGGCTTTGTGGGTAAGTCCCGGCTCACGAAAATGTACTTGGTCATCGATCACGCCAGGAAACAAGTATTTGCCTGATCCATCTATTTCGCGGGCCGCATACCGATTGTCGATAACTTCACTTATTTTAGAGATGCGTTGTCCCTGTATCAGCACATCTTTTGTAGTGATGGTGCCTTCGTTGACCAGGTGAACGTTTTTGATGATGATGGTGTCCATATTCAGAACGGATTTGAGTTATATGCAAATTATTAAAAGCATTCTTCTCGGCATCATTTTTGTTCTTCCACTCATCGGTTTTTCCCAATCCGCGTTGTTTCAGTAGGGAACGAAGGATTACATCTTGATGGAGCGCCTGGACATCAAAATGCAGACGGATTCCAATCTGGCATTTTCTTCTCTCAAACCGTTCAACCGAAAATGGTGGGCACACAGTTTGGCAGCAGCAGAAAAAATGGAGGCATCGCTGGGATTATCTGCCATCGATCGGTATAATCTGGATCGAGCAAAACTGAACAATTGGGAGTGGTCGGTTACCTCGGATGCATCGTATCAAAGTCAGCATCCTGTTTTAAAGAACGTTTATAAGGACCCAGCGAATTTGCTTCGTGTGCACCAATCGGATTTCTTTCTTTCTGTGAATCCGGTTCTCCAATTTCAATTCATGAAGGATAACCAATCCGATCAGTTGCTCTTGATCAATGCTCGGGGTGCAGCGGTCCGATCGCAAATTGGGAAACGCATAGGATTACAGGTGTATGTGACGGAAACCCAGGAGCGGGTTCCTGATTTTGCATCAGAGCGGTTTACAACCTATCGTGCCGTACCCGGAGCCGGGGTATATAAAGTAAACGATAAGAACACGTACGATTGGATGGATGCCCGAGGTTCGATCTATGTTCAGGCGGCCAAGTACCTGGATATTCAGTTCGGACACGATAAAATCTTCATCGGTAATGGATACAGAAGTTTGTTTTTTACGGATCAATCGGCCAGCCATGCCTATCTTAATTTGAATTTACGGGTCTGGAAATTCAACTACAGCAGTCGCGTGATGGAACTACAGCCCCAGTATACCCGAAGGGGAGTGGGCAACGATACGTTGTTATGGAAAAAATATGCGGCCATTCATTACCTGAGTGTTGCTCCGGTGAAATGGTTGACGGTCGGTTTGTTTGAGGGAGTGGTCTATGGTCGCATGAACCGGTTTGAGATCAACTACCTCAATCCCATTATTTTTTTACGGACAGCAGAGCTGAAAGTGGGGAGTCCCGATAACTCCTTCATTGGATTTGATTTCAAGGCCAATGTTGCAAAACGGATGCAGGTATACGGACAGGTCATGGTTGATGAACTCTACACCCGGTTCATTCGTGAAAAAAAGGGATGGTGGGGCAATAAGTGGGCGTTTCAGGGGGGACTCAAATACATCGACGTGTTTGGTGTAAACAACCTGGATCTGCAACTGGAAGCCAACTGGATTCGACCATTTACCTATTCGCATGTGGATACGGTTGCGAACTATACGCATTTCAATCAGCCGCTTGCGCATCCATTATTGTCCAATGTAAAAGAGAACATTGTGCTGCTGCGTTATCAACCCGCAGCACGATGGTACATGCAATTGCGGTGGATTGGATGGACCAGTGGAACGGATGCAAGCGGATTGAATTACGGAAATAATATTTTCAGAAGCAACGAAACCCGTGCATTGAGTGAAGGCGTGAGTTATTTTGTGTCTGAAAAACGTAAGGGACGGAACATCAACCTGTGGACGGCTTACGAGCCGCGGGAAAACCTGTTTGTGGAAGCCAATCTTTCATACCGCAGTCTTACAGGCAGGAGCTCCACGTTGTTTGGTTCAATTGGGATTCGTCTCAATATGCAGAGGCGGGAATACGACTATTGATTTTTCTTTCTTCCTCCGAGTCCACCGCCTTCGAAATGCAGCGTGAACATGATCATTCTGCTTTTCATGCTTTCAATGATGTCGGTCACTTCGGTTGGGGAGGGCTGATTGTTTCGGTCGTACACATTCTTTAGTCCGTGACTGATTTTTAATTCGGGGGACAGAATGAAATAAGGGAAAAAGAATTGGCATCCGATACCAGCCTCTACTCCCTGATCTGTACGGTTGACTTTTATGTAGTTGGGAATATTGCTGGATGCAGCGTTGCTGGCCAGATCATAATCAAATTTATATCCTCCCATGGCGTATATCCTGAAGTTACCGATGCGTTCACTTTTCAGTCGTACTTGTATGGGAAAGCTCATGACGATTGATTCCACTTTCATAGGATCAGGGTTCTGTTCGACTGAAGTACCCGCAAATCCTTTGTATTGAAATTTCTTTTCACTGAACACCAGGTGCAGGGGATATGCGCGGATGTCCAAATGGCGTGTCAGCTGAAGATTAGCCAGTATGCCCAGGTGCAGCCTGCCTGCGTTGAGGGATTCGATTAATTGAACAGGGTTGTCGGGCTGAATGAACGAAGTATGATGCGTAATGTTGTAATGGGATGAATTGTATCCGAGTGCAATACCAAAATAATAGAGTTTATCATCCTGGTATTGAAGATTGAGTTCCCGAGAGCGTTGCGCCTGAGTGGATTGGATGAACAGCAATGCGATCAGTCCACAGATTATTTTATACCGGTATACATGCTGCATATGCCCAAGCTTAGTCGTTTAATGGTTGTTTCTTTGAATCCTATTTGTTCCAGTACCTGTATGAATGCGGTTCCTTCCGGAAATTTTCGAACAGAATCGTTCAGGTATTGATAGGCGTCGCGGTTGTTTGAAAGAATTCCACCGATGCCGGGTGTAACCACATTCATGTAAAATCCGTAGAGTTGTTTGATGAAGGGGAGTTTGGGTTGTGAAAATTCCAGGACCATGAGTTGTCCGCCTGGTCGCAATACCCGATGAATTTCTGCTATTCCTTTATCAAGGTCTTGAAAATTTCTGACTCCAAATGCCACCATGACCGCATCAAAATGTCCGTCAGGAAATTGAATGGCTTCACTGTCGCCTTCCACCAGTTCAATGGAATGGGAAAGTCCCAGTTCTTTTATTTTGTTATTGCCATGTTCCAGCATTCCTGTGGAGATGTCGATGCCGATAATTTTTTTAGGATGCAGGAGGTGGTGGGCGGTAATGGCCAGGTCGCCGGTACCCGTGGCCACATCCAGGATCATTTGGGGTTGGTTGGCAGCCAGCAGTCGAATTGCTTTTTTTCTCCAGCCCACATCAATACCTGCAGAAAGGGTTCTGTTCAGGAGGTCATAGCGGGGTGCTATGGAGTTGAACATACGGGCCACCTGTTCTTTTTTTGGTAGATTTGACGACCGATCGGGCACGATGGTATCGTGGGCAAATTGCGGCATTGCGGCAAAAATACTCAAATCTGTCCCAAGCCATCTTAAAGTAATATTAAAATAGATCTCCATGCACATTGTCAAGGCTATCTATCTGATCAGCAGTCCTGCGTTGGATGGTTGTCCTAAGCCTGATCGTCCCGAGTTCGCTTTTATTGGTCGCAGCAACGTAGGCAAATCTTCCTTGATCAACATGATCACGGGTATGAAGCAATTGGCAAAAACCTCTTCAACGCCCGGAAAGACCCAATTGATCAATCATTTTTTGGTGGAGAGTCGCGACCACGAACGGGCCAAGTCGGATAGCTGGTACTTGGTCGATCTCCCCGGATACGGGTTTGCAAAGGTATCGGTAGGGCAGCGCAAGAAATGGGAGAAAATGATTGAGCAGTACCTGAAGGGTCGCACCACCCTTCTCAATACGTTTGTGTTGATTGATGCGCGACATGAGCCCCAGCGCATTGATCTGGAATTCATCAACCGTTTGGGTGAATGGGGTATTCCGTTTTCGATTGTGTTCACCAAAAGCGATAAGGAAACCCAGAAGGTAGTGAGTGCCCATGTTCAGCAGTTCAAGGATGCGCTGCTCAACACCTGGGAGGCGTTACCTGAAGTGTTTGTCACCAGTGCAGAGAAGGGAAGGGGTAGGGCAGCCATCCTGAAAGCCATATCTGAAATCAAGTATACAGCAGCATGATCCGATGGCCTGCACATGTACCGAAGGCAGTCGAGTGGATATTCCCTCATTTCACCTGGAGTATGACCGGATCTCCACGCTCTTTGTTTCTCACCTTCGATGATGGTCCCCACCCTCGGATCACGTCCCATGTGTTGGATGTGTTGCGCAATGCCCATGCGCAGGCAACATTCTTTTGTATTGGTGATCGGGTAAAACAGTACCCTGAAGTCTATGCGCGCATCTTGGCTGAAGGCCACAGTGTGGGCAATCATACTCATCATCATGTGAATGGGTGGAAGATCGATCTTACGGCGTACCTATCTGATGTGGAGCAGGCGTCACGGTACATTGATTCACGGTTGTTTCGTCCTCCGTATGGTACAATCACACGCGAGCAATCCGTTCGATTGCGGGAGATGGGCTATCGCATTGTCATGTGGAATGTGCTGAGCATGGATTATGATCAGCAACTGACTGCCGAGCAGTGCATCCGCCGCGTGCAACACCTGAGTGATGGGAACATCATTCTCTTCCATGATTCGGAGAAAGCCGAACAACGGATGGTACATGCATTGGATGCACTGCTCAAAATGGGATCAGAGAATGGTTATGCGTTCAAGGGGTTATAGGGCAGGAACTGAATGGTTGAAAAGGTAGGGCCTGGATAGAAATCCGGGCCCGTTTTTAATCCGTACCCTATGAAAACTTTTTGAAAGGTACAGATTATTTAAAAAATAACCCTTTTCTGGTGGACTGATTTTTAGCGATTTTTGCGGCGGAAGAAAATAATTCACCATATGATTGATACCCATGCTCATCTTTATGCGAAAGAATTTGATGAGGATCGAAATGAAATGATCCAGCGGGCACGGTTGGCAGGAGTACAGCATGTGTGTTTACCGGCCATTGACAGTGCCACACATCCCGCATTGCTGGAACTCTGTCGCACCCACCCTGATTTTTGCCATCCCATGATGGGGTTGCATCCTTGTCATGTTGATGCTGATTTTACTACCGAGTTGTCCATTGCACGGGAATACCTTGAAAAGGAGCAGTGTTGTGCGATTGGAGAAATCGGACTGGATTATTACCATTCAACCGAATGGAAGCAGCAGCAGATTGAGGCCTTTGCGTTGCAAATCGAGTGGGGATTGGAAAAAGATTTGCCCATCGTGATTCATTCCAGAAGCAGTTTAGAAGAGTGCATTGCACTGGTAAACGAAGTCGGTAAGGGGTTATCGCGCGGAATTTTTCATTGTTTTGGCGGAGACCTGCGGCAGGCAGAGCGGGTGATCGCCATGGGATTTCATTTGGGGATTGGAGGGGTAGTGACTTACAAAAATGCAGGGATGGCCAAGGTGGTAGCGGATATTCCCTTGACCAGCATCGTATTGGAAACCGATGCGCCGTATCTTACTCCTGTGCCGTTTCGGGGTAAGCGAAACGAGAGCAGTTATGTGCAGTATGTTGCAGAAAAGATTGCAGAAATAAAAGGAATCAGTAGTGAAGAAGTCAGGTCCGTTACAAGCGATACTGCTAAAAAAATCTTCAGGGTCTGATTGAATACGATTAATTTTGTCGCCCATCAACCGGAGACTTGTCCGAGTGGTTGAAGGAGCACGCCTGGAAAGTGTGTATACCTCCAAAGGGTATCGAGGGTTCGAATCCCTCAGTCTCCGCAAGGGTCGGGGCGCGAAGCGCCCCGACCCTTTTTTCATGCCCTTGCAGGTGGCCTGCGACAAGTATTTCTTTATCTTTCATCTATGGCCAATTTGATTATAAAAGTTCATCCTGCCGACAACGTGATCGTCGCTCTTCGATCGCTTGAAGCCAATACGAACGTCACATGGGAGGGAAAATCCTACCCAGTGCTGGAATCCATTCCTGCAAAACATAAGTTCTATACCGAAGACCTTCACACCGGTGGAGAGGTGCGCATGTACGGAGTGTTGGTGGGCAAGGTGACCTGTGAGGTGAAAGCGGGACAATTGATGACCACCCAGAACCTGCAGCATGCTGCGGATCCCTACGCCTATCGCAGTGTTCAACCCCAATGGACGCCGCCCGATGTTGCAGCATGGCGCAACAGAACGTTTTTGGGATATCACCGTTCGGATGGCAGGGTTGGAACGGCCAATTATTGGTTGTTCATGCCGACCGTCTTCTGTGAAAACCGCAACCTGGACGTGATCCGAGAAGCCCTCCACAATGAATTGGGATATGCCGTTACCGAAAAATACAAATCGTACACGCGCACACTCGTAAACCGTCATCTCGGAACAACACCGTTGGATGATCATCGTCAATCCAGTGCTGCGGGTCGTATTTTCCCCAACGTAGACGGCATCAAATTCCTCAACCATCAGGGTGGTTGCGGAGGTACGCGACAAGATTCTGCTTTATTGGAACAACTATTGGCAGCATATGCCGATCATCCCAATGTGGGAGGGGTAACCATTCTCAGTTTGGGCTGCCAGCACCTGCAGTTGAACTCCATGATCGAAACCATTAAAAAACGAAACCCGTTGTTCGATAAACCACTCCTGGTTTTTGAGCAACAGGGATCACAGAGCGAAGAACAGCTCATCAAAGAAGCAATAGCCAAAACATTTGAAGGATTGGTCGCCATCAATCGGCAAGAGCGACAACCTGCAGGGTTGGATAAGCTCTGCATCGGCGTCAAGTGCGGCGGCAGCGATGGATTCAGTGGAATTTCTGCTAATCCTGCTGTGGGGCACTGCTCTGATTTGTTGGTGGCACTGGGAGGGAAAATTCTACTCGCAGAGTTTCCTGAACTCTGTGGAGCTGAACAGGAATTGATCGATCGGAGCGTGCAGCAACACACGGCAGAAAAATTCATTCGCTTGATGGAGGAGTACAGTCGACAAGCCGCACAGGTAGGATCGGGGTTTCATATGAACCCTTCTCCTGGTAACATTCGCGATGGACTGATTACCGATGCCATAAAAAGCGCGGGGGCCTGTAAAAAAGGAGGTACATCTCCTGTGGTGGATGTATTGGACTATACTGAACCGGCAACCCTGCCAGGGTTGAGCCTGGTTTGCACTCCCGGGAATGATGTGGAAGCCACAACGGGCAAGGCCGCATCCGGCGCCACATTGATTCTGTTCACAACAGGATTGGGAACACCTACGGGCAATCCGGTATGTCCCACTATAAAACTATCGACCAACTCTGCACTGGCACACCGTATGCCGGATATCATCGACATCGATTGCGGTCCAATTGTTGATGGCGAACGTTCCATCGAAACGATGGGGGAGGAAATTTTGGAATACTGCATCAGGGCTGCAAGCGGACACGTTGTACCCAAAGCGGTACAGCTGAATCAGGATGATTTTATACCCTGGAAAAGAGGTGTGTCCCTTTAACGCACGTGCAATCAGGCATTACGGTTGATGCAATTCAAATCTTCAAAAGCTGTCTTTAATCGAGCGATGAACGACTCTTCACCTTTGCGCAACCATACCCGTGGATCGTAGTATTTTTTATTGGGTTTGTCGGCTCCTTCCGGATTACCCAGTTGTCCCTGCAGGTAAGCTTCATTCTTTTTATAGTTCTGAAGAACCCCTTCCCAGAAGGCCCATTGCAAATCCGTATCAATATTCATTTTGATGGCACCGTATCCAATGGCTTCTCTGATCTGGTGCTGGGGGGAGCCGCTTCCGCCATGGAATACGAAAAACACGGGCTTCTCTCCGGTATTGAAGTGCTGCTGAATGTAGACCTGGGAATTTTTTAGGATTTCGGGACGAAGCTGAACGTTACCAGGACTGTACACGCCGTGTACATTTCCAAATGCTGCTGCTACAGTAAAGAGCTCGCCTACTTTTTTCAATTCTTCATAGGCATGTGCTACGTGTTGGGGTTGGGTATAGAGTTTGTCATTCTCCACATCTGAATTATCCACTCCATCTTCTTCACCACCGGTCACCCCGAGCTCAATTTCAATGCCCATTCCCAGCGGTGCCATCCGCTTGTAGAATTGAACACAGGTTTCAATATTTTCTTCCAGCGGTTCTTCACTCAGGTCCAGCATGTGGGAGCTGAAGAGCGGTTGGCCTTTTTCTTTTTTGTACTGCTCACCGGCATCGATCAGCGCACTGATCCAAGGCAACCACTTTTTTGCAGCATGATCCGTGTGCAATACCACAGGTACGCCATAGTGCTGTGCGATGTTGTGAATGTGCAATGCACCGGAAATTGCACCGGAAACGTTGGCCTGTAGTTTATCGTTCGGCATTCCTTTTCCGGCGATGAACTGTGCACCGCCATTTGAAAATTGAACGATAACGGGGGAGTTGACTGCCGCTGCAGCTTCAAGGGTTGCATTGATGGTATCGGTTCCGGTTGTGTTTACCGCCGGAAGTGCGAATTGATGATCTTTTGCATCCTGGTATAGCGCTTTGAGTTCTTCGCCATGCAATACACCGGCTCTGTACTTGCCCATAGTGGTTGTTTTAGGAGTGGCAAATATCGGAAAAAGCGGGGATTTGTCCGCATCAGAACCGCTCAGGAACATCCAGTGGATGCTGCTTCCAATCCTCGTCGTATTTCACGAACCATGAAAGCCAGATGCTGCGGGAGAGCCGCATGAAAAGCGGCTGCATGACGATCATCAGCACTGCATTGGTGCCCATCCACCAAAAGAACCGATTGTCGTCAAGCGACATGCCGATGATCACATACCAGGCAACGAACGTTGAAACGCTGAAGGCAATGGTCAGCGCATAACTGACGTATCCCGTTCCGTAATAGAATCCCACTTCAATCTCGGTGGGTTGTCCGCACACCGGACACTGTTCATTCATTTTAGTGAACTCACCGGGTTTGTATGCGTTGCGGGAGGTGAAAATATTGCCACTGCGACAGCGGGGACATTTATTATTGAGCACACTATAGAGATAAGATGGCTTCATGGGCGCAAGTTACTGATCATGATGAAAAGAAATGGTGACAAAAGTCGCTTACAGGGCATCGAGTAGCTTTTCCATCTTCATGCTTCTGCTTCCTTTAATGAGCAGGAGCGTATGTTCCGGAAGATGGTCAGTCAGCCAGGTTTTTGCATCCTCTGCATTGGCAAAGGATAAGAAGGGGTGATCAGTGCGTAAAAAATCTCCACCGACCAGCATCACCGTTTCAAATTTCCCTTTTTGCAGTTGCTGCACAATGAGCTGATGTTCCGTCAATGAATCTTCTCCCAGTTCCATCATTCCCCCCAAGCACACCCATTTATGGGCTCCTTCCATGTTGCTGAAATTATCGATGGCAGCGGACATGGAACTTGGGTTGGCATTGTATGCATCCAACACAATCGTATTGGATCTTTTTTGAATCAGTTGCGATCGGGCATTATCTGGACAATACGCTTCGATTGCAGCTTTCATTTTTTCAAACGGAATCCCAAAATAATCGCCCACACACAGTGCCACTTCTACATTGGCTCGGTTGTACGCACCTACCAGTTGGGTGGAAATGATCTGTTTGCCCCATTGAGGATGTACAACTTCCAGCGATAATAACGATGAGGAATGCAGGACTTCTGTACGCACATTTCCGTGCTGATTGCCATAATATATTTTGTGCTGGATATTCATGGCCATGGGCCTCAAATACTCCAGTTCACTGTTGATGAATGCCGTTCCGTTGCTGGACGCAAGATGATCGTACAATTCTCCTTTTCCTTTTCGAATGCCTTCCACTCCTCCAAACCCTTCCAGATGGGCTTTTCCGCAATTGGTAATGATGCCATGCGTGGGTAATGCAACGGCACAGTAAGCAGCAATTTCTTGTTGATGATTGGCGCCCATCTCAATAATGGCCATTTGGGCCTCTTTTTTTATCGACAGCAGTGTAAGGGGAACGCCAATATGATTGTTCAGATTTCCTTTGGTGGTGAAGGTGATGAACTGTGTTGACAACACTGCGTGTACCAATTCTTTGGTTGTGGTTTTCCCATTGCTTCCGGTGATACCGATAAATGGAATAGAAAATTGTTTGCGATGATGATGTGCCAATTGCTGAAGTGCAGTAAGAGCGTCTGGCACCAGAAACACGCGATCGGAAGGTTCAAGAACGGATTCGTCTATCACTACTGCACTCGCCCCTTCGTCCAGCGCACGAGCTGCAAAAAGATTGCCGTTGAAATGGGGACCTTTCAGCGCGAAAAAGAGTTCTCCTTGTTTTAATGCACGGGTGTCCGTTTGGATACCGCTGCTTTGTTGATAGCGATTGTAAAGTTGCTCCATCAGCATAGAGCAAAGATAATAGCAAAAGCGCTCGTGATGAGATCAGTCCTTCTTGGATTCAGACTCGCGATCGGCTTTTCTTCTCCTTCTGTACATGATGATGATGACAGCGATGACTCCAAATAGTATGGGAAGCGTCATTGCTTCCTCGCGTTTTGTCGGCGCGCGCTAAAGTGCATTCCATTGCGGAATCCATTTCCTTCCTGGCTGCCAAAACGGTCCATTGCACAGCGGAAGCCGATGGTAGAAGAGGCTTGATCCTCCTCCATGTGCCTTCTGGTACCCGGACTGAGCCAGTACGCGCGATCGTCCCAGCTGCCTCCTTTGATGACGCGCGACTTGTCGCTGATCAAAGTGCTGCTTCCATAATTATACGAGACCATGGAAAGGGAGTCGCCATCCTGATAATTGACTGCGTAACCGGATTGATAATTTCTTCTGCTTCTGGCTTCTTCGTCGCTGACCTTTGTGGTTTTAACCCTTCCAAGGCTATCGCGCTGATATTCTCCGTTGGCATCTTTGTCAGGACGGGTAAACACATTACCACGATACGGATTGAAATCGTCTACATCGCGACTGGACATGGGGCGGTATACATCCGATACCCACTCGTTCACGTTTCCAGACATATTGTATAAGCCAAAGCCGTTAGGGTAGAAGGCTTCTACGGGTCCTGGAATGGCAGAATTATCATTCAAGCCACCAGCAATACCCATGTAGTCGCCTGTTCCGCGTTTGAAGTTGGCCATGTATTTACCTTGCCAGCCTCCATAACGATTGTCGCGCATGCCGTTGATGTTGTGCGACCATGAATAGACTTGTTTGTTCATGATCAACTCTTCTCCACGCTTTCCCTCTCTTCTTTTCACACTTGGGTTTTGATTGATATAGCCATACGCCGCATATTCCCATTCTGCTTCTGTGGGCAAGCGGTACTCCGGTAACAAGATTCCATCTTCCACCTTTACATAGTTGCGCGGTCTGCCATTTTCATCAAAAAGCGTTGGCCGCTTTTGACGAGCAGCTTGAGGTGCGTAGAGTCCCAGTAAATAGGATTTGGTGGTAAAGTTCTCTTCAGCCTGACCTTGCATATTCTTTAACTGGTTGGGGTTGGCCAGTCCTTTTTGCACCAGAATGAGTTCATTCACGCGGTTGCCTCTCCAGATACAAAAATCATTTGCTTGTCTCCAGCTTACGCCAACGACAGGATAATTGTTATAGGAAGGATGGCGGAAGTAATATTCAACAAGTGGTTCGTTGGCAGCAAGCTCACTTCTCCAGACCAGGGTATCTGGTTTTGCGCCATTGATGACGTTTTCGTACATAGGATCGTCAAACGTGCGTTCAATCCAGTGCAGGTATTCGCGGTAGTGGATATTGGCAACCTCCGATTTGTCGATGTAGAAGGAAGAGACGGTTACCCGACGAGGCACATTGTTCCAGTCGCCCATCACATCTTCATCGGCTGCCCCCATCGTATAGGTTCCACCTTGTACGAATACTAGACCAGGACCAGTGGATTGTTCCTGAACAGGCGACTTGTAAAACCCGCCCATGTTGCGATCATCATAGTTCCATCCGGTAACGGAGGATGTTTCCATTTTCTTTTTTACAAATGGCAGTCCGCCCTTACAGGCTGAAAACAAAAAAACAACTGCGGTTACATACAAGAGGTTCTTCATGCTTGGCACATTTTTTAAGAATCACTTTTTTTAAACGAGCATTTGGTGCACGATATTGTCCCACCTGCTCTAGGGTACAGTAACAAATGTAAGTGTTAAATTAAATTCAATCAATGCTTTACGTCGCCTAATATGTTTACTAAATGCTAAATTTGTTAACAGGGCTTTATGAAAAAATGGATCTTTTTTCTAACCGTATCCGGCCTTACCCTTGGAGCGTGGGGGCAAAAAGCCTATGCCCCTTCTTCGGTATTGGCATTCGGGAAATGGATAAAAGTATCCGTTACCGAACCGGGTATCTATCGCATCACCCCCGAACTCCTTCGAAATGCGGGCCTTAGCGGGACCTTCACGAGTGCCACCATTCGGGTTTTTGGAACGGGAGGAGGAGAGCTGCCGGAGGACAATTCCCTGCCATCCCCTGATGACCTTCCCGAAACTGCCGTCTGGGTGATGGACGGTGGGGATGGAGTGCTGGATGGAAATGATTTCATCTCTTTTTATGGACAAGGTCCCCACCACTGGATCTATGATACCCTTGCTCGCCGGCATACCTATATAAAAAACCATTATTCAGACAAGTCGTACTATTTCATTCAGGTATCCGGCACCACATCAAAAAAAATAAGCTCACGTGCCACGGAAACGTCGACGCAACCACCCATCCAATCATTTGATGAGCACTATCATCACGAGTTGGATTCCATCAATTTTTTGAATAGTGGAAAAGAATGGTTTGGAGAAGAGCTGAGCAATCAACCGGGCAAACCAACTTCCCTTGATTTTCCCATCTCGGTTCAGGGAATCATTCCGGGGTCGACGTATTATTTTAACAGTGAAGTGGTGGGCAGAAGTTTTCAATCGCCCAACCGGGTTTTGGTATCACTCAACGGGACCAACCTCTTTGAGCACACTACTCCATCAGTTCAGGGGACCTTGATTGAGTCGTTTGCCAATTCCAGCAAGGGGGTGGCAGAAGGGGTATTGCGAGAAGCGGCCATTACCCTTGGTTATCGATTCATTGGTCAGGGTTCCAATGCACAGGTATGGTTGAATGCGTTTGATCTGTATTTCAAACGCAAGTTGGCTGTGAGCGGAACTTCACAATTGTTTTTTCGGGATATCGCATCTGTGGGTGCTTCGAATATCAAGTTTAAAATTGACAATGCCCGCACGGATCATCAAGTATGGGACGTGAGCCATCCACTTCAGCCTGTAAACCTTACCACCACACTTGTGGGGACATCGCTGGAATTCAGCGATGATGCTCATCAACTAAAAGAATATGTATGCTTTGATGCCCGAAATATGAAGTTGCCTCGTTTGGAAGGAGGGGTGGAAAATCAGGATCTGCATGCGGGTGCAGCAGCGGATATGATCATTGTAACCGATCCCCTGTTGTTGTCTCAGGCAAAACGCATCGCGGAGCTGCACAGCAATCGGGATGGTTTGAAGGTGGTGACAGCCACTACAGATAAAATCTGGAATGAATTTGCGGGGGGCAATCCAGATCCCACGGGGATTCGAAATTTTGTCAAGATGTTTTTTGATCGTGCAGGAGGTGATGCATCTCGTCGCCCCAAATACCTGTTGCTTTTTGGAGGAGCATCCTATGATTTCAAAGGCAAGACGGGTACGTTGTCCAATCTTGTTCCTTCCTATCAGAGTGATTTCTCTTTGGATCCGTTGGCGACCTATGTAACCGATGATTATTTTGGATACCTCGAAGACGGCGAATCGATCACCCGTACCTTTCCGCAAGCAACGTTGGATGTTGCAGTAGGGCGCATACCCGCCCGAACTTTTGAACAGGCCAGGCTGGCAGTCGACAAGATCCTGTATTACATCGACTCCACTGATCGAGGTGCTTGGAAAAATAACATCTCATTGTTGGCCGACGATGAAGATTACAATCTTCATTTGAATGATGCTGAATTGCATGCCCGGTTGTTGACGGAACGGTATCCCGGATGGAACATTCAAAAAATATACCTCGATGCATTCAAGCAAACCGGCGGTACCGGAGGAAGCCGTTATCCTGAAGTCAATCAGTTCATCAACCGCGGTATCAATCGCGGGACCATGGTATGGAATTACAGTGGACACGGCAGCAGCAGTCGATTGGCGCAGGAAGTCATTCTTGAACGCGCGATGTTTTCAGAATGGAACAATGCCAAGCGATTGCCTTTATTTGTTACGGCTACCTGTGATTTTGCGCCATTTGATAATCCTGCCAATCTTTCCATTGGTGAAGAATTGTTTGTGGGAAGATCGAATGGAGCGATTGGACTGGTTACCACTACCCGTTTGGTATTTGCATCCAGCAACCGGGTAATCAACAATGATTTTTTACAGTTTCTCTTCATGAAACAGGCCAATGGAAAATATGCTCCTATTGGAGAGGCACTAAGACGTTCAAAGAATTATACGGTTCGCAACTCAGGTGATCTGGTCAATATACGAAAGTTTGTGCTCCTGGGTGATCCTGCGTTGAAGCTGGCCATTCCTGAATATACAGTGAAAACCCGAACCATGAATGGCAAACCATTGGGTGGGTCAGTGGACACCTTGAAGGCCAATAATGCCTATACGTTTACCGGCGAAGTATGCCGACCGGATGGGTCGGTCGACAACTCGTTCAATGGATTTGTGTATCCTAAACTATTTGATAAACCCATTGCCATCACTACGCTGTCCAATGATCCCTCCAGTCCCGTTACTACCTTTCAATCCGATGAGAATTTGATCTACAGTGGAAAGGTGGCCGTCGCCAACGGTGCATTTTCATTCTCATTGGTGGTGCCAACCGATCTTGATTTTTCCATTGGAGCGGGACGCATCAATTATTACGCCGAGGGTGGAAAAATAGAAGCACAAGGAACGTCGGATGGATTATTGATAGGAGGATGGGGTGGACAAATCACCAACGACAAGAAAGGTCCCGTTCTCAATGCCTGGCTCAACAACGAACAATTCGTCAATGGCGGCAAAGTGAGGGAAAATGCGCTGTTGTTGGTCCGACTCCGTGATGCAGAGGGAATCCATCTCGGCAGTTCGGGAATTGGTCATTTCATCACTGCCGTTTTGGATGAGCGGTATGCGGAAGCATATGTCTTGAATGATCAATTTGAACCCTTGAATGGAAATAAGGAAGGTCGTATTGCATTTCCGCTGAATAATTTGGAAGAAGGCAAACACCGTTTGCGCATCAAAGCATGGGACGTTCTCAATAATGCTTCCGAATATCTGCTGGAATTTGAAGTGGTGAAGATGCGACAGGTCGATATTGTTTCATTGCAGGTTTATCCCAACCCAACGCAAGGTGCCGTTTCCCTGCGGGCAAACCTGGAGGGACCTACCTCCGGAGCGTTGGTTTCCATGGAAGTGCGTTCAATAACCGGAAGTATGGTGTTCCAGTCTCAACGTCAACTGAATCAAACGGGACTGCAAACGATTGCCATGGAGTGGAACGGTAGTATGAATAATGGTACACAACTCCCACCCGGAACATATATATGCACCTTGTTGATTCGTTCTTCTTCAGGGATTGTAACCACCCGCTCTCAAAAGTTGGTAATCCTTTAGCATTTATTTTCATATTTTTACACATAAACCAGCGCCTATTGTACCAGTTTTACCCGCTTATCCTTTTAAAAAACAATCAATTACAATGAAAAGGACTACCCGGATCTTCCTTGCTGGTTTTTGCATCTTTTTTGTTTCCACTTCACTATTGGCCCAAAACTCGATCAATGTGGTGACCACAGCCGTCCCCTTTCTTCGAATTTCCCCTGATGCCCGTGCGGGCGGTATGGGCGACTTGGGTGTGGCCACCTCACCAGATGTAAACTCTCAATTCTACAACGTAGCAAAATATGCATTTGCAAAAAACCCGACCGGGATTGCAATGACCTATACGCCCTGGTTGAAGGACCTGGGACTGAATGACGTATTCCTGGCATCACTTGCCGGCTATTATAAACTGGATGAAACTCAGGCGATTTCCGGATCACTGCGCTATTTCAGCTTGGGAAATATTCAGTTCACAGACAATTTGGGGAATGACTTGAATTCATTTCGTCCCAGGGAAGTGGCAGTGGACGCAGGATATTCTAGAATTCTTTCTGATCGGCTGAGTCTGGGTGTTTCTCTTCGCTACATCAACTCTAATTTGGCTGGGGGACAAGCCATCAGCGGCGTATCCTACAAACCCGGTAATGCGGTAGCTGGAGATATTGGACTGTATTATAATACCTTATCCGACGACGGAAGCGGTATCAGTCTCGGTGCAGCGTTCACCAACCTGGGTTCCAAAATCAGCTATACCAGCGATGCGACGCAAAAAGATTTTATTCCCGCCAACCTGTCCATTGGTGCCGTCTACACTAGCGTCACCAACGAAGTCAATAAACTTTCATTTGGTCTGGATATCCATAAATTATTGGTGCCCACACCGCCATTGCTTGGCGACAGTGCCGGATTGGCCAATTACAGAAGCAAGAGTGTAGTAGCCGGCTGGTTCAGCTCATTTGGCGATGCTCCGGGCGGTTTTGGAGAAGAGCTGAGAGAATTTTATTTCTCTGCAGGTGCAGAATATACCTACAATGAACAGTTTTCAGTGAGGGCCGGATATTTCTACGAGGATAAAGAGAAAGGCAATCGTCAGTATTTCTCTTTGGGGGCTGGATTCAAATATTCCAGTATCGGGTTCAACCTATCCTACCTCATCCCATCCGGTTCGGGGGTAAACAGAAACCCATTGTCCAATACCATCCGATTCGGATTGGTGTTCGATCTCGCGCAACCGGATTATTGATTTCAACAAACAGCATGTCGTTCAGAACAGGATTTGGCATCGATTTTCATCAACTGGTAGAAGGGCGTGAGCTATGGTTAGGCGGAGTAAAGATTCCGCATCATAAGGGTGCATTGGGACACAGTGATGCTGACGTGCTATTGCATGCCATCTGTGACGCCATGCTCGGAGCATTGGCATTGGGCGATATTGGTACCCACTTTCCCGATACCGATCCAACGTTTAAAGGCATCGACAGCAAAATCCTCTTGCAAAACACACACGTGCTCATTCAACAACACGGGTATTCCGTTGTGCATGTGGATGCTGCATTGTGCCTGGAAGCTCCCAAAATAAAGCCGCATGTTCCATCGATGTGTGACACCATTGCGTCAATTTTAAATATAGCCATTTCAGCTATTTCCATAAAAGCTACCACTACAGAGAAGATGGGCTTTGTGGGAAGGGAAGAGGGACTTGTTGCCTATGCGGTTGTGCTTCTTAAGCAACAGCAGCATGTCATCAATATTGTCAATCGCTCTCATCATCCAGTTCCGGAATACGCCACTCCAGGTTCTTCGGGCTTGGATCTTCGGGCATTTCTCGAACACCCGGTTACGCTTTCTCCTCTCGAACGATCCCTTATTCCAACAGGACTCTATCTCGAGATCCCATCGGGAATGGAAGCACAGGTGCGTCCCAGAAGCGGATTGGCAGTGCGTCAGGGTCTTACATGTTTGAATACACCGGGAACGATTGATTCGGATTACCGGGGTGAAATAAAAGTAATCATCATCAACCTTTCCAATGAGCCACAGATGATCAGCGATGGGGATCGAATTGCACAACTGGTGTTTCAATGGGTTGAAAAAATCAAATGGGAGTTATCTAATGATCTGAATACGACCCAGCGAAACGAGGGAGGATTTGGACACACAGGAACAAATTAACACGATGAGGAATATTGCGATCACAGTTGGGGTAGTAGGTGTAGCGTTAATGGCTTCGTGTCGGTCGACAAAAAAAATAAGTACAGTTGTTGCCAAAAAAGACAGCGTGGTGGTCGTGGTGAAGCCAGAAGACAGCGATTCTGCAAAGTCCGTGCGTGCCACTTTTCGAACCATCAATGAAAAACGGTTGGCCTTCAACACGTTTGCTTCCAAGGTGCGGGTTGATTACTCCGACGATAAAAATACACGATTGGATTTCAATGCGTTTTTGCGCATGAAAAAAGACAGTGCCATTTGGGTTTCCATTATTGCGGCATTGAACATAGAGGCCTATCGGGTGATGATCACGCCGGACAGTATTTTCATTATGGATAAACTCAATCGGTCCATTCAGCGCAAACCACTTTCCTATCTGCAGGGCATTACCCAGGTGCCATTTGATTACGGTACACTGGAAGATCTGATTATGGGCAATCCGGTTTATCTGGATCGTTCAGTAGTCGCCTATTCCGATCAGGGCGATCGGATTTCGTTGTCGACGGTCGGCCAGTCTTTCAAGCATTACTTAACTGTTGCAAAAGGGGACCTGCATTTATTGTTCAGTAAACTGGATGATGTAGACATGGCCAGAAGCAGGACCGCCAGTCTTGCATACAGTTCATATGTTCCAGCCGGAGGCCGGCAATTTGCTGAAATCCGAAACATCAATCTTGCGGAGAAAAATAAACTGGAGATCAACCTGGACTTTAAACAAGTTGAATTTGATGCTCCGGTAAGTTTCCCCTTCAGTATTCCTAAGAACTATAAAGTGTTGTATTGATCACGATGAAGCAGATTGTTTTTCTACTGATGTTAACAGGATGCCTGGTCGGACAGGCACAAACCAAGGAAGAATTGGAAAAGCGCAGACGAGAGATCCAGCAGGAGATTGCTTCCCTTCAGGAAACGCAGAACCAGGTTTCCAAAGACCGCAAAGCCAGCCTTTCTGAACTCAAGTTACTCGAACGCAAGCTCCGAAGCCGGTATGCTGTGATCGATAACCTGAACGACGAGATCCGACTCATCGATAATACCATTTTCAGCAACAACCGCGAAATCTATCGCATGGAACGCCAATTGGATACGCTGCGCAAGCAATACGCAAAAACCATTCAATACGCGTACAAGAACAGGAGCAATTACGATATGCTCAATTTTATTTTTACTGCAACCAATTTTAATGACGCCGTAAAGCGGGTTGCTTATTTAAAGAGCTATCGCAAGTACCGCGATGAGCAGGTAGTGGGAATCAACCGCACACAAAAAGAGTTGGGTCAGCGCATTGAGATGCTCAGTGTAAATAAAAGTGAAAAAAGTAAAGTGATTGAAGAGCAACAAAAGCAAAAAGAATTGCTGGAATCAGAAAAAAAGGAAAAGAACCAGTTTGTTTCAAAACTGAAAGCCAGAGAGAATGAAATTGCCCGTGAAGTAGCTGCGAAGAAAAAGGTCGAGCGCAGCCTTCAGAATTCCATCGCAGCCATCATCAAAAGAGAGATCGAAGCGGCCCGAAGAAAAGCAGAAGAGGAAGCCCGAAAGTCGGCCGCAACTGCAACTACATCTCGCGCAGCAACGGGCCCCGCTGAAACTCCGACCGCAACCCGCAAGGTTACGGTATTGGAAAATACGCCCGAAGTGACCAAGGTATCGGTTGGATTTGAAAACAACCGCGGCAATTTGCCCTGGCCGGTTGATCGCGGAACCATTACCTCAAGCTTTGGTCGCCAGCGGATTGAAGGAACCCGTATTGAGGAAGACAATAGCGGCATCACCATTCAAACCGAGAGCGGCACTACTGTCAAGGCTGTTTATGATGGTGTGGTGACCACGGTTTATGATGTGGCCGGAAGCCAGACGGTGACCATCAAGCACGGAAAATACTTTACAACGTATTTCAATCTTTCCTCTGTGAATGTCAGCAAAGGTTCAAAGGTGGAGACGGGACAAACCATTGGACGAGCGGGAGAGAATTTTGATGGCGACGGGGAAATCATCTTCATGGTAAACGAAGAACTGCGGTTTGTCAATCCCGAACTCTGGTTAAAGCGCCGCTGATGATTTTGCAATGACCTCTTCATACAGGGCTTCGTATTTCGGAACAATAGAATTCATATCAAACATCTCTGCTTTTTTCCGGGCAGCTGTTTTGAATTGTTCCAGGACTATTGAATTGCTCAGCAGCCGTTTTGCATTGCGACTCATGTTTTCAACATCGCCGACCTCACTGAGGTAGCCATCTTTTCCATCGGAAACTATCTCAGGTAGCCCACCGGTCTGGGTTGCAATCACAGGAGCGCCTGCTGCCATGGCTTCTAGGGCAGAAAGACCAAAGCTTTCGTATTCGGAGGGAAGAAGAAAAAGATCAGCGATGGCATAGATTTCTTCCATGTCTTGTTGCTTTCCCACAAACCGTGCATCCTCACAAATACCCAATTCCCTGCAGAGTTCCTCCGCCATGGGTCGTTCCGGTCCATCGCCCACCAGCAGCAATTTGGAGGGGATCTCGCTGCGAATCTTGTTGAAGGTATAGATCACATCTGTGATGCGTTTGACTTTTCTGAAATTGGATGCATGCAGGATGATTTTTTCATTATTGGGGGCGATGACTTTTTTGAATGCGTCAATGGGTCGTTTGGTAAAACGGTGTATGTCGACAAAATTGTGAATGACGCTGATGTCTTTTTCGATGGCAAAATGCGTCAGTGTTTCAAGTCGCAAATTGTCGGATACCGCCGTGATGGCATCACTTTGGTTGATGGAAAAGGTAACAACCGGAGCATAGGTTTTATCTTTTCCTACCAGCGTTATATCCGTTCCGTGCAACGTGGTGATGAACGGGGTGGAAATCCCTTCGGTTTTTAAAATCTGCTGTGCCATATAGGCAGCCGAAGCATGTGGAATGGCATAGTGAACATGCAACAGGTCGATTCGGTTATTTTTTACCACATCCACCATGGTACTGGCCAATGCCGTTTCATATGGAGGGAAATCAAACAAAGGGTAAGTGGGCACTCGTACTTCGTGAAAAAACACATTGGCGCTGAAGCCGGTGAGTCGAACCGGTTGCTGGTAGGTGATGAAATGCACCGCATGTCCCTTATCGGCCAATGCCTTGCCCAATTCAGTGGCCAGCACACCGCTTCCTCCAAAAGTTGGGTAACAAACAATACCGATGTTCATGGATGCTTTTTGAATTAACGAAAGTAGGGATAATACGGTTCATTTACAGAAGCAGAAAACGCATAAATAGTAAAATTTGAGTAGATTGTTCATCCAATCAATCATAGTTTATGAAAGCAATGTTTTCAATGTTCTGTCTATTGGTACTGGCTTCTTCTATTTCTTTGGCTCAGAGCGATTCAATGGTCATCAAGCAGATTTCTGATGAGATTTTCATGAATGGTCAGGCCTATTCCAATTTAAAGTACTTGTGCAAGAAAGTGGGTCCGCGACTATCCGGTTCTCCGGGCGCTGCCTTAGCGGTAGAACAGACAGCACGCATGTTGCGGGAAGCAGGGGCTGATTCGGTTTATTTACAGCCGTGCATGGTTCCGCACTGGGTGAGGGGCGATAAGGAAGTAGGGCGCGCACTGCTTCAAAACGGAACATCGTTTCCGTTGAACATTGTGGCATTGGGGAATGCCGTTGGAACACCGGCGGCAGGCATCACGGCTCCAGTGGTTGAAGTCACCAATTTTAAGGAACTCGATGCCTTAGGGAAGGAGGGAGTAAAGGGAAAGATTGTATTTTATAATTTTCGAATGGATCCTCGGCACATCAATACCTTTCGGGCCTATGGTGAAGCTGGTGTATACCGTTCACAGGGACCTTCCCGCGCAGCAGCATTGGGCGCTGTGGGGGTGATTGTGCGTACGCTTTCTCCGGTATTGGATGATCACCCGCATACCGGAGCCACCCGTTACGATGAGCAGTATCCGCAGATTCCTGCAGTAGCCATCAGCACCAATGGTGCCGTGCAACTCAGCGATGCATTGGCCAGAAAGTCTGTCAAGCAGATTTATTTCAAGACCAATTGCAAAATGCTGGAAGATGTTTTGTCGTACAATGTGGTAGGCGAGATCAAGGGAACGGAATTTCCCAATGAAATCATAACCGTTGGGGGTCACCTCGACAGTTGGGATTTGGCTGAAGGCGCGCACGATGATGGAACGGGATGCATGCAAAGCATAGAAGTGATCCGTGTCATGAAAGCACTGGGTATTCGTCCCAAACGAACCATCCGGGCAGTCATGTTCATGAACGAAGAAAACGGTTTACGAGGAGGAAATAAATATGCTGAGATCGCCAAAACCGAGAACAAAAAATTCATCATGGCCTTAGAAAGTGATGCAGGAGGATTTACCCCTCGTGGTTTTGGATTTTCTGCAACAGCTGCGCAAAAAGAGCGTATCCTTTCTTGGAAAACGTTGTTTCATCCGTATGGGGCATTGGAATTCAACGAAGGAGGAGGCGGTGCCGATATCGGTCCCCTGCGTCCTTTGGGGACTGCTTTGATCGGACTGAATCCGGATTCTCAGCGCTACATGGATTTGCACCATGCCAAAACGGATGTGTTTGAAGCAGTCAGTGAACGGGAGTTGAACTTGGGGACTGTCGTCATGGCGGCAATGGTCTATCTCGTCAGTCAGTACGGATTATAGACGTTCAACGGCCGATGATGAAGATCGCCGGTGATTTGGGGAGTTCGGGTATATTTTTTTTCCAGTCGCCTACCGATTTTGTACGGATCCATTCCTGTTCTCCAGTAATGTCTACTGCGATGCATAGCCGAGTTTCTATATGCAGAACGGCCAGCAAGGCTTCGAGCATCACTGCATTGCGGTAAGGAGTTTCGATGAAGATGTTGGATGTTCCGGCTGTTCGACTGACATGTTCCAGAGACTGAATGGCTTGTTGCCGTTTGGTCTGATCAATCGGCAGGTATCCGTGAAATGAAAAAAGTTGACCATTCAGTCCGCTTGCCATGAGGGCCAGCAGAATGGAATTGGGTCCTGCAATAGGGACCACCTTGATGCCAAGCGCTTGGGCGATGCCGACTAGTATTTGTCCGGGATCCGCAATGCCCGGACACCCGGATTCACTTACGATCCCGATGGTCGCATCTTCTGCCAGTTTGCTCCTGAATAATGCTGCAGAAGCTTCTTCTGATTTTCCTATTTCAATCCACTCTTTATCATCAATTGGAAACGAACGATCCATTTTTCGAAATGCCCTGCGAGCGGTCTTTATGTTTTCAGCAAAGAAAATCGAGCACGAACGAATTGATTCGGTAAAGATCATGGGCAGATGGCTTTCTCCTGATTCTGCAATCATGATGGGGATCAGCAGTACTGTGCTTTTCGTTTTCATAATTCACGCATGAATTCATCTTTATTTTCCTGTAGGCTGATGGTGGCTGCAATCACGGCGTACGCAGGGGCAAGTACCCAGCCCAGGAGTGGAATGCAGTGCATTGAATAAAACACCATTCCGTTACCGATGGCCAAACCCCGGTGTCTTCCAATAAAATCAATGCTCTTGAGTACATTCATTTTATTTCGCTCACAGGTATAGTCAAGCATTGAAAAACCGTAGTAGTAACATTCAATCAATAGCGCGATGAATGGGGCGATCCATCCAATGAAGGGAACCAGCGACAGCAATAAAATAGAAAACAAGTAAACAGCTTGCCACAGCGTATTGCGTACGGCCATCTTGATACCGCGCGCTACATCTGCCAGGTACTGCTTCAACCTGAAATCAAATTCCTTTCCTTCTATAATGGATGCGGTTCGTTCACTGAGGTACGAAAATACAGGAGAGCCTAAAATCAACCAGATGTATTTAAAAAATGAAAAGTAGAAGAGCATCATGATGAGCCAGAACATGATGCCTCCAACGGTAAATAAGAAACCGATCCAGCTGTTTTGCAATTTATTGATCCAGACTTGCAATCCTGTTTCGATGGTCAGCCATTCAATCGCAGCATTTACCGAGCGTGAAAAGAAATACATGCTGATTGCAAAGAGGATAGCATACACGCAACCCGGCACGATGATCCAGCGCCACAGACTATGTTTTTTAATAAAAGCATGTGCGGCAAAATACGATTGTATAGCAATTACAATTTCTCTGAGCATCCTGAGTTTTCGCGTCATCCAAAATACACAAATGATTTATCTTCACCCAAACGGATTCAATGGAAAAGAAGAATGAAAAAATAGGGATGTCCTGGCTCAAGCTGGCCAGTGGTCCGTTGCTTTTTCTGCTGGTTTGGGTGCTTGACCCGTTTGCGTTGGGAGAACAGGCCAATCGGGTTTTGGCGACAGCTGTCCTCATGATCACCTGGTGGATTGCTGAAGCCTTACCCATGCCTGCAGTTGCATTGTTGCCATTGGTCTTGTTTCCGCTGCTGGGGATTGCAAAATTGGGTGAAGCTGCTGCACCGTATGCCAATGAAGTGGTGTTTCTGTTCATGGGCGGCTTCATGATCGGATTGGGAATTGAAAAATGGAACCTGCATAAGCGCATCGCTTTGACCATTGTGCAGTTTACTGGGACCAACGGAAACAGGATCATTTTAGGATTCATACTGGCTACTGGGTTCATCAGCATGTGGTTGAGCAATACGGCTACTACCATGATGATGCTTCCTATAGCTGCTTCCGTGATCACCGTGGTCACGGCTAAAAACGAGCACAATCCTCAACTCCGGCATTTTGCTGTCTGCATGATGCTCTCCATCGCCTATGCTTCCAATTTCGGAGGAATAGCGACCATCATTGGAACTCCTCCCAATGTAGCCTATGTCTCATTCATCAGCAAAGAATATGGTGTTGATATTTCGTTTGCAGGCTGGATGATTGTTTGTTTACCGGTAGCGCTGTTGTTATTTTTTGCGCTCTATGGGGTACTGATTTGGATGTTTCCCAGTCGAATTGATTCCAGCAATGACATGCAATCCCTGATTCGGGATGAATTAAAAGCGTTGGGTCCGATGACTACTCCAGAAAAGCGGGTCTTGATTATTTTTCTGACAACGGCTCTCTTGTGGATTACCCGTGACCTGATCAATCAATTGGAGGTTGTACGACTGGATGACAACATGATCGCCGTATTTGGTGCACTGCTGATGTTCATTGTTCCTTCCGGAAGTTCATTTGATACAAAACAGAGGATACTGGTTTGGTCGGATACATCAAAAATGGCTTGGGGTATTTTACTGCTATTTGGTGGTGGGATTACGCTGGCCGCCGCTCTTGAAAAGGCCGGTATCATTAGCGCCCTCGGACAATGGTTGGCCGGGTTTACCGGAAGCTCCCTGTTGGTACTCATTGCCGTAATTGTTATTATGGCAATTTTCATCAGCGAAGTAATGAGCAATGTGGCACAGGTGATTGTATTTGCTCCTGTAGTGACGGGCATTGCAGTGGCCATCGATGTTGATCCATTGCTTTTGGGAATTCCGATGACGCTGGCCGCCAGCTGTGCATCGATGATGCCCATGGGTACTCCGCCGAATGCCATTGTATTTTCAACTGGTCACATTAAACTGGGAGAAATGATGCGCGCAGGATTTGTATTGAATCTTATTTCGATTGCGCTGATTGTGCTCACTTCGTATGTGGTGCTGCCACTGGTGATGCGCATACATCCGTAGTGACTAGGACTGTGATTTTTCTCCGTACGCAAGATCTCCAGCATCACCCAGTCCCGGTACAATATATCCCTTTGCGGTAAGTTCTTCGTCGATGGCCCCGCACCAGATGTGTGCAGTAGGTTCATGCCGTTTCAGGAATTCCAGTCCCTCTGTACACGCTATGACGCATGCAATATGAAGGGAGTTGAACGTTCCTTCTCTTCTGAGGTATTCAATTGTTTTGACTAACGATGCTCCGGTGGCCAGCATAGGGTCGCATAGAATCAAGGTGCGATTTTCCAGCGATGGACAGGATAAATATTCGAGGCTGATCTCAAAACTGCCATCCCGATGGTGTTTACGGTAGGCAGCTATAAACGCGTTATCTGCTTTATCAAAATAGTGGAGCATTCCGTTGTGTAATGGCATACCGGCTCGGAGGATGGTCGCCAGGACGGGTTGTTGGGTCAGCATTTTCTCTTTTGCAATGCCCAATGGGGTGGTGACTTCGCGTTCTTCCCACGGAAGTGTTTTGCTGATTTCATATGCAATTACTTCACCAATGCGTTCAATATTTTTTCTGAATCGCATGCGATCCGTCTGAATGCTTACATCACGCAGCTCTGCAATCCAATTGCTGACCAGAGAATGTTTTTCGCTTAGATTGGTGATCATACAATGCCTATTTTTGCGGAAGCACTAAAATAGGGATAATCCATGTTATATAGAGTGATAGGCATCATGAGCGGAAGTTCGCTGGACGGTATTGATCTGGCCTATGTTCTGTTGGAAGAACAGGGAGGGAAATGGACCTATACGTTGCAGGTTGCCGAGTGTTATTCCTATGAAGACGAGTGGTTGAGTCGTTTGCAAACAGCCTCGTCGTTAAATGCTCGAGACTTCATGCGGTTGCATGCTGATTACGGTCACTATGTCGGGAAAGTGGTCAACCGGTTCATTCAGGAAAATGGGTTGGAGTACAAAGTGGGACTTCTGGCCTCTCACGGCCATACTGTTTTTCATGAGCCTGGAGTCTTTACCGTTCAAATTGGAGATGGGTCTGCCATTGCAGCTGAAACGGCTCTTCCGGTAGTGTCCGATCTCCGGGCCATGGATGTTGCGCAGGGTGGACAAGGCGCACCCATAGTGCCCATGGGTGAAAAATTATTGTTTTCCGATCATGCCTGCCTGTTGAATATCGGGGGAATCGCCAATATCTCCCTGCGTAGTGCCGACGGAAATTATGTTGCATTTGATGTATGTCCTGCTAATCGGGTGCTGAATCTTCTGGCGAATAAAGAAGGAAAAGCCTACGATGATGATGGTCACATGGCCCGAACCGGAACCGTTCATGCTGAGCTGTTGAATCAACTGAATGCATTGCCTTTTTATGCAGCACCTTTTCCAAAGTCGCTGGACAATTCGTTTGGTGTGGATCAGTTGTTTCCAATGATTGAAGCGATGAAAATATCCAGTGAGGATGCATTGGCAACGTATACCGAACACATTGCGCAACAGGTCGGATATGCAGTCGCTTCTTCCAATGCTTCATCCATGCTGATTACGGGAGGCGGTGCACTCAATGGATATTTACTGGATCGCATCCGTCACTTTTCAGCTGCACATGGAGTTGAAGCGGTAGTACCCGATAAATCTACTGTCCTCTACAAAGAAGCATTGATCATGGCCTTATTGGGAGTGCTGCGGTGGAGGGAAGAAGAAACAGTATTGTCTTCGGTTACCGGCGCGCGACAGTCCAGTATTGGCGGTGCATTGTGGATGGGTCATCCATAAAAAAGCCGGTTGAACAACCGGCCTCTCTATTATTTATATCCCCATTTCTTCATGATGGTGAGGTCTTCTTCCACACAATCCAGTGGAGTTCTTCCCTGATAGGATTCCTGTTCAATGATGAAGTGCTTGGTTCCCCATTTGCGGCCCAGGTCGATGACTTCCTTCACCGGCACGATGCCTGTTCCTAAAATGGTGGATTCATATTTTTCGTGTCCTTCTTTGGCAAGGATCTCGTCTTTTACGTGCATGGATTCGAATCGACCGGGATAAGCCTGCATGATGTCCAGTGCCTTTGCACCACCGTTGATCATGTTGCCAATGTCCAATTGCTGCATCACCAATTTGGGATCCGTCTCACCAAGGATGATATCGTACAGGGTGCGATCTCCTAATTTTTCATTGAATTCAAAATCGTGGTTGTGGTACCCGAATTTCATTCCATATTTCTGGCAGAGTTCTCCGGATTTGTTGAAAACTTCCATGAATGCTTTCAGTGCATTGAGGTCGCGGCGGGTGTTGGTTTCCATGGAGGGGCTGATCACGTAGAGTTGCCCCATCGCTGCAGCGTCTTCTACAGTATATTTCCAAACATCTGCAAAGTCTTTCTTTGAAGCATCATAGTGCTTGCTGGTCATCACAGTATGGCCACTGGGCATGGTCATACCAAGATCATCGAGTAGTTTTTTGAATTCCTTGGCTGTCCATCCATAAAACTTTCTGTTGATGTAATTGGCATGTTCAACATGCTTGTATCCCATTTTGGACAACTTGGTCAATGTTCCCATTGGATCCTTGCTCATGTCGGTGCGAATGGAATACAATTGGATACCCGTTAGTTCTCCTTTTTTACCGAGTGCAAAAAGGGAATGGTTAGCGAGGGTAGCACCAGCGGTCAGCATGGCCGCGTTGCGTAAAAAAGCTCTTCTTGAACGATTCATATGGCTTATTTTAATCGATGAAATTTGAATCATCAAGATACTGAAAAAATGATTCAGAACAGCAGGCTGGTTAGAGGAACGGAGCGGTCCTGCTGCCCTTATTCTTCTTGATGCCTTCGGGAACACCTGCATAGACTAATTGTCCACCGCCTTCTCCTGCTTCTGGCCCCAGTTCTATCAGCCAGTCACTGGTACGGATCACATCCAGGTTGTGTTCAATGACTACAATGCTATGTCCCAGGTCCAGCAAGGCATTGAAAGAGGCCAACAATTTATTGATATCATGAAAATGCAATCCGGTTGTGGGCTCATCAAATATGAACATGATTTTTTCCTGGTGGCCTTTTCCCTTTCCCAGAAAGCTGGCCAGTTTTACGCGCTGGGCTTCGCCTCCGGAAAGTGTTCCGCTGGATTGACCGAGTTTGATGTATCCCAGTCCAACATCCTGCAGTGGTTTTAACCGCAGCGGAATATCTTTTTCTGACTTGAAAAATTCAATTGCTTCGTCTACGCTCATCTCCAGTACATCATGGATGTTTTTTCCATTGTATTCGACTTCCAGCACTTCATCCTTGAATCGTTTTCCGTTGCAGCTTTCACAAACCAGGTGGACGTCTGCCAGGAATTGCATTTCTACTGTTTGTTCACCTTCGCCTTTACAGGTGTCGCATCGTCCGCCATCGACATTGAAAGAGAAATGACGCGGTTGAAAGCCCCTGATTTTGCTCAGTCCCTGGCTCGAGTACACATCCCGAACACTGTCCCACGCCTTTACATAGGTTACCGGATTGCTTCTGGAAGATTTTCCGATCGGATTTTGATCGACCAGTTCAACTTGTTTTATTTTGTCCAGTGCTCCGGATAAAGAGTCGTGCAGGCCGGGGCGATCTCCAACACCGGTCATGTGTTTTTGCAATGCGGGATGAAGAATTTTTTTTACCAGCGTGGTTTTTCCGCTTCCACTCACTCCGCTGATTACGGTCAATACACCCAGAGGAATCGTGACGTCAAGGTTCTGCAGATTATGTTCTTGAGCACCATGGATGGTAATGGATGATGTACTCTTTCGGATGGGGTGCTGACGTTCGATGCGAAGTTCTCCACGCAAATAAGCAGCAGTGAGACTTTTTTTAGATTTCAGCAGTGTTGAGAAATTACCTTCAGCAACGACTTCTCCACCCTGGTGACTGGCAAGCGGTCCCATATCTATAACATGATCCGCCTCCCGCATCATTTGTTCATCGTGTTCTACCACCACTACAGTATTGCCCAGGTCACGCAAGTTTTTCAACACCTTGATCAATCGTTCGGTATCCCTGCTGTGCAATCCAATTGAAGGCTCATCTAATATATAGAGTGAATTTGTAAGGTTACTACCCAGACAGCGGGTGAGTTGGATGCGTTGACTTTCACCACCACTCAGGCTATTGGCAAGTCGATCAAGTGTCAGGTATCCGAGTCCCACATCCAAGAGCGTTGCCAGCCGTTGCTCAATTTCTATCAATACGCGCTTGGCAATTTTTTTCTCATGCTGGGTCAGTTGCAAACGTGTGAACCAATTCACCAGATCGGTTACCGGCATATTGCACAACTCGCCGATGTGAGTGCCGTTGATCTTAACGTATAGGGCCTCTTTTCGGAGACGGTATCCGTTGCAGGATGTACAGGTTGTTCTTCCTCGGTAGCGGGAAAGTAAAACCCGGTACTGGACTTTGTACAGGTTGTCTTCCACTTCTTTGAAAAAGTCGTTGATGCCATATGCCTGCTTATGTCCTTTCCAGAGCAGGTCTTTTTGAGCTGCAGAGAGGGCTGAATAAGGTTTATGGATTGGAAAATCGATGTGTCGGGCTCCTTTGATAAATTGATCTTTCCACCACACCATCTTTTCTCCTTTCCAAGGGGCGACGGCTCCATCAAATATGCTCAGTCGCTGGTCTGGAATGACCAGGTCGGCATCAATACCCAGGACTTGAGAATACCCTTCGCAAAGGGGACAGGCACCATAGGGGTTATTAAAAGAGAAAAGATTTGGAACCGGCTCTTCAAACCGCATATCGTCCAGTTCAAATCGATTGGAGAACGAGACGGGCTTGGTAGCGTTTCGTTTGAGGAAGAGTCGGCCTTCTCCCTCATAGAATGCAAGGGTTATCGAGTCTGCAATGCGGTGGAGCTCTTCTTCGTCAAAGCCCTTTTGAACAAACCGATCAATGAGCAAGTAGGATTCCTTTGATGGTTTCCATTTTTTTTCTTCGAGGAGGTCTTCAATCTGCTGCAATTCACCGGTGCGATCATCGAATATGCGCGAGAATCCTTTTTGCATTAAAATGGTCAATTCTTCCGAAGGGTTGCGATTGCTGCCCATGGGGAAGGCTGTCAGTAAAAAAAGTTTATCTCCTGCTGTGTACGATTGCATGCGTTGGATCACATCGTGTACATCGTCTTTTTTTACCACGTTTCCGGAAATAGGAGAAATGGTTTTGCCAACACGTGCATATAACAACCGCAGGTAATCATAGATCTCGGTCATGCTGCCTACTGTGGAGCGCGGTGTTCGGGTGATGACTTTTTGTTCAATGGCAACAGCAGGGCATAATCCTGCAATATGGTCCACATCGGGCTTGTCCATGCGCATCAAAAACTGTCGCGCATAGGCACTCAAACTCTCTGCATAGCGTCTTTGTCCCTCTGCAAACAGAGTATCGATGGTCAGTGATGACTTTCCGGACCCGGAAACACCCGTAACAACCGTGAGTTTTCCCCTAGGTATTTTTACGTATACGTTCCGTAAGTTGTGCATGCGTGCTCCTTGAATGAAAATATCATCCGAACGATTTGCACGATCGAGCACTGCTTTCTTTTCCTTTACTGGTGCGGGTTTTGGCATAAGAGATTGCAAATATACTTTCAAAAGCATTTACGGGGTGCACGTAGATATACGATGCTGTTAACATTACGTTGACAAATGAACACGTAAGGGCACTAAATTTTTTTACGTAATCCAAAAAAATTGTGTTGTAAATATTTTGCACCTCTTCTGTTCTTCTGGAGTTTTGACATGCAATAGCGATTAACCACCGCAACAGCAAACAGATCCAATCCATTAAAAAACCATTTTATGAGACCCGTAACCAACCTAACTGATCACGAACTGATTCAGCAATTTGTCAACGGAGATTCCAACGCTCTTGAGCTTCTGATTAACCGGCACAAAGACAGAATTTTCACCTCTATTGTTCTCCTAGTGAAAGACAAGAGCCTGGCAGAAGACATTTTCCAGGAAGTATTCATCAAGATCATCGATACGCTTCGTTGCGGTAATTATACCGATGAGGGAAAATTCCTTCCTTGGGCCCTTCGTATTGCGCACAACATGTGTGTGGATCATTTCCGTAAGGTAAAACGCGGGCCCGTAATGACCAGCGGTGGGGATGACTATGATATATTTGAAACAATCAATCTCTCTGAAGAAGGGGCGGAAGGAACCATCATGCGCTCACAGAGCCATGAAAAAGTAAGGCAGATGTTGGATATGCTTCCTCAAGACCAACGCGAGGTCATTGTACTCAGGCATTTTGCCAATCTCAGTTTCAAAGAAATCGCAGAAAAAACAAATTGCAGCATCAATACTGCTTTGGGTAGGATGCGGTATGGACTGATGAATCTTCGAAAAATGATGGTGGAGCATCAAGTAGCACTGTAACAGTTGGTTTTCTCATGCATAACAGGGGGTCGGAAACGATCCCCTTATTTTTTGCCTGAATCGAATGCGTTCAGTCCGCACGAAAGCCATTCAGCATATGCCACAGGATCGGGAACGTACCCAACGGGGGCTGTCAGCAATTGTTGATCGGCTGTCATGGCCACATACCAGGGTTGCGAAGTAGCATTGAAGTTTTCGGTTTGGAACAGGCTCCATTTATCGCCTACTGATTTTACTGAAACGCGTGCCCCAGATTGGGTAGTATACGAAAATTGTTGGTCCACCGGCAGCAGCTGTTTATCATCGACATAGAGGGATACCAAAATGTATTTCGCCATTAATGCTTGCACATTGGGCTGGGTCCACACATTTTCTTCCATTTTTCTGCAATTCACACAAGCCCACCCAGTAAAGTCGATCAATATCGGTTTATTCTCTTTTTTTGCTTTTTCCACAGCTGCATCGAAATCCTTGAGGGGCTCTTCGCAATTCACCGGATGAGCGTAGATGCTGTAACAAAGCGGAGGAGGAAATCCACTGACCAGTGAAATATTGGCCATCCGGGTGTTGGTCACACCCGGAGCGATGTATACCGTAAACAACAGTACTGCAGCGGCGAGTACTTTTCTTGGTTTGCTTACGGATTCGTTCGGGTTATCGTGGGGAAATCGTATCCACCCCATTAAATACGCCGTGAGCCCCAGGAAAATCAGGATCCATGCCCCAAAAAATACTTCACGTTTGATGAGGGACCAATGGGAAACCAGATCGGCATTCGATAAAAATTTTAATGCCAACGCCAGTTCAATGAATCCCAATACAACCTTCACTGTATTGAGCCAGCTGCCGCTTTTGGGTAGTGAGTTCAGCCATTGGGGGAACAAGGCAAACAGGCCAAATGGCAAACCCAATGCAACGCCAAATCCTGCTAATCCGGCAGTCAGCGGCCATGCTCCTTCGGTGGCCGTTCCTACCAACAATGTTCCCAGGATGGGACCCGTGCAGGAAAAGGAAACGATGGCCAGGGTCAGCGCCATGAAAAACACACCGAGTATACCTGAACCTTGACGGGCATTAGTGGAATTCGCAAGCGCGCCGGGCAGTGTGATTTCATAATATCCAAAAAAAGAAATTGCAAAAAACAGAAAGATCAGAAAGAATGCAACATTCAGGTACACATTGGTTGCAATCTCATTGTAAATGGTTGGATCAACATTTCCGGCCAAGTGAAATGGAATCGAAAAAGAAACGTATATCAGGAAAATAAAAAGTCCATACAGTATGGCCAGTTGCCTTCCTCTTTTTTTATTGTCGTTGTGTTTAGTGAAATAGGAAACGGTAAGGGGGACCATTGGGAATACGCATGGAGTCAAGAGCGCAAACAATCCTCCTAAAAGTCCCAATAGAAAAATCGTGAATATGCTTCCTTTCTCTTCTGTTTTGATTTCGCCTCCGCAGGTATTGAGTGGAGCGCTACTTAGTTTTTCTAATTTGATTGCACCTGCTTTAGAGGCGCCACCTTCAAATGATATGTTCAGCGTGGCGACTTCTCCGGGGAAAAACGCTTCATTTTTGCCATACGTATACATCAGTCCAACCTCCATCTCAGCAGGTACCGCCTCAATAAATTCAATTTCTGTCGTTAAGGTCAGTTCGTTCGTGTATACGGTGTATTCCTTTTCAGGAAAAAGTTGGCTGTTGATGCGATTTCCTTTTTCCAGTGCTTGCAGCGGAGCAATCACACGAATGGAGCTATCCGGCAACTGCAATCCTCCTGCAGGTATTCCGTCGAAGTCGGCGATGGGACTATAAATCTGCCATTGTTCGGGATTGGTTACCGTAAACTGAAGCCGATATGAATTGTCCTTTACTCTTGTGCTAGTAGCTTTCCATGCAATCGGAGTTTCTTGAGCAATGGATGGGGATCCAAACAATACAAGTAGAAGAATGACCGATACGATGCGCATGGTACTAGCCACCTACGGGAATTTTAAAAACGATTTCAGAGGGAGGCAGACACACTTCGTCGTTGCACACCATGAATTCTATTTTGCCGTTGAGGTTGGTTTTCACGGTGGACTTGGTGGTAACAATCTGAACAAAATTGACTGTTTTTTCAAAGAAGTGGACTTTGCCCCCCCAGACTTCTTCAACCTTTGTGATTTTTTTCCCTTGTTCTGTGATTTTTCCCTGTAACGCAAGTAAAGGATTGGGAGTAAAACTAATGGTCGTTGGAACCGGCCCCTCTACTCCTGCATTGATTGCATACAAATGAAAACTGCCTGCAATGGTAGCCATCATGCTGAGTTCATATTTTTTGTCGGCCAGCTTTTTAGATGCAAAGGTCCATTTCACTTGTTTCGCTGATCCTGTCTGTGCCTGAATGAAGAAAGGGCATATCAGAATTGCGGCAAGCAGCAGCGTGGATTTCATCGTATATTTATTACGCATGGATCAGTTCAGTGGTGTGGTGAAGCAACAGCGTATTGAAAACGTGTTTCCCATCGGTATTGTTCAAGGCGGATGAGCAAGCTCTTTCCGGGTGGGGCATCATCCCAAACACATTTCGGGTGGCATTGCAAATACCTGCTATGTTGTGGGTGCTTCCATTAGGATTGGCTGCATCGGTGATGTTCCCATCTTGATCACAGTACCGGTAAATCACCTGGTTATTGTTCAGCAGCGCATCCATTGTTTGCTGGTCGGCGTGGTACCTTCCTTCACCGTGAGCAATTGGAATTTTCAGAAGAGTTTCTTCAGCACCCATCAGAAACACGTTTTTGCAGATGAATTGCTGATTGGCATTTTGCAGCAAGACACCGGGAAGTAGTCCGGATTCACAGAGGATCTGGAATCCGTTGCATACGCCGAGCACTTTTCCTCCTTTGTTGGCAAAAGCGATGGTGGCTTGCATCATAGGGCTGAAGCGGGCGATGGCTCCGCACCGAAGGTAATCTCCAAAGGAAAACCCTCCGGGGAGTACGATACAGTCATTCGGAGTGAACGCAGAAAGATCGTTGTCCTTGTGCCACAACTCAATCACCTCCTGCCCAAGATCATCTCTCAGGGCACCGATCATGTCTCTGTCGCAGTTAGAACCCGGAAAAACAATCACGCCGAATTTCATGCTGTTCAGTTTTGCGCAAATTTATGAGGTTTCGGGCAATGTATCCCGGGGAAAAGGACTATCGGAACAGGGAAAGTGCCAAAAGGGAAAGTGCCACAAGGTTGGGAATGAATTCCCTGCGAAATACCATAAAAAATGGTGCGAAAAGAAAAGCGGCAGGAATCAGTGCCAGTCCCGTCAATGCCTGAACATGTTCCGGATCCGTTCCCATTGCAACCAGCAGGGCCAAATAAAGGACAAAGACAATGAGATAGGACTTCCTTCCCAAGATGACCATTTTATTCATCTGCTGATTGAAGGCCATCATCCCGATAATGGGCAGGAAGACAATCAGGGCATTGTTGAGGATTGCCGACTTGGACAGTTCAGGCAATTTCCAGGTGATGTGCAGCTCCGGTAGCAGGGCTGCAAGATCCAGTTTGTCGTTTAAATACTGGATAGAAGCCAAAAAGTAAAAAGGAAGAAGAAATCCAATCGTAGCAATCAGCCACTCTCTGATTGAAGAAGGTCGCATGATCAAAATGGCGATGACCATCCAAACATAAAACATCAAATGCGCTGCAATCAACCCTGTAACCAGCCCCATGCAGAATCCGGTCGATACCAAATTGTTATTTGGGCGATCTTGTTTGTATACTTGAATGAGAAGGCGAATGGCCACCAACACCAGCCCATTTATCAAAAGTGTTAGGATTGAAAGCGAATTGGGCAGCAGTGCACTGAAAACTAAAAACGTCATTGCAGGTACATATCCTGACCGGTCCATCAACTTATTATCGGTGACCAGCTTATTCAGATACAACGCCATCGAAAGGAGCAGCAGCAGTTTCAAAAAAATGCCCCAAATGCTATTGGTATCTATGAAATCGAGCAAGTCGCCGAGTTCGTTGTGCAGCATCGAAGTGGGTAATGCGGGGCTTGGGATGGGCTGGGATGAAAAATTCCAAAAGGAAAGCAATGCCAGCGGCACCAATAAAATCAGTGCGATGGGATGGTTGTTTCGGAAAAGGGTGATCACGGGTGATTATAATTCCAATTTGGCAAAGCAGATGTAGTTCTTGTATACGCAGGGAATAATGACTTGACGCAGTCCGATCTGTTTACCAAACTTGGGCATAAAATCATAATTCCGATCAAGGTTTTTCATGGTAGGCTGTCGTTTCAATTTGCCGTCTGCATCTATGGTTGCTGAATTCAGAAATAAATCCCTGCGTTCCCGCTGATTGAATAGAAAACGCGCTTCACTGCCGGTATTGAAGAGTTGATAAGATAAGAATGAATCGTTGTTGTCGTCGTACTGGCTTTTGCGAATGGTGTTGCTCCATTTCAGTTTTCCCTGCTCATTGAAAAGAAAGACCATGATATTCTCCGATACGTACCGCACGATGTTGTTTTGTGGACCAAAACGGTTGAAAGGGTCGTACCAGCCCATGCCGTACATTCTGCTGATGGGGTAGTTGTACCACATGTCGTATGGTGAAATGAACCCACTGTATCCTCCGTAGAGGTAATCAAAACGGTTCCAAGCGTTGTTACGGCTGGAGGAGTAAAACAGTTCTGCTGCCACAGCGTAGCTGCCGTCCTGCAACGGCAAGACATCTCGGATGAAGTAATCGTTGAATGCTGTTTTGATCGATCCATCATCGCCTTTTGCATCAAATCGCAGGCTATCGTCAAACATCAAACTGCTTTCTGACAGGAGCGCGTGTTGTTTTTTGTCCCACACCAATGCATACAGCCCTTCTACATTTCCCCTTCGTTGTTGGTAGAACAGAGAATTGACGATTAGGCGTTTGTTGTAGTTGTCAAACTTGAGTTTGACTTCGTCCAGTGTTTTATCGTTTAAGGTAATGGGAATGTGTTCGAGCGAATCAGAAAGAGCCGGCTTGAACATGAGGTCTACTTTGTTGATGAACTCTCTTGAACCGGAACGGGAGCAGCGTCCAAACACCAGGTCTCCGTCATTGTCCACCACAAAGTCTGTAAATACTCCATCCTTATCCGGCAAATTGAAATAGAAACTGCTTCGCTTGAGCAACTGCATGTCCTGATTGTACAGCATGGTCGTGATCTGAAAATTTCTGTCGTTCATCCTCCTGATTTTGAACAACAAAATTTTTTTCTTGTCATCGCTGGTAATCATCGTGTATACCTTGCTGTCGTTGGATCCACTCGCATGCGATGTATCCAGGTCTACCGGGTCGGTCATGAGTTTGCCTTCTTGGTTGATCTTGACCATCGCATAGGAAACAATGTTTCGTTTTTGGTACTGGTACAACATGTAGGCAAAGTCGCCATAGGATACAAAATCAACGGTAAATACTCGTTCGGGCATGAAATCAAATTTCACCCGATTCTTGAGTTGCATGTCGTTGTCGTATATGGATATATCGTGTCGATTCTTGTAATTTTTATAGATATTGATATTGCTGCCCATTTTTCCGATGATCTCGAAATTCATCTCCCGGTAATCGTCGCGATCCACCTCCGAGTAGCTGATTTTCTGGGCGCTGCTACCCAGGCTACCCATCAGTAGCAGTCCGACGAAAATGATGTTATGCATGACGCTCCGCATTGTTCACTAAAATTACTTCATGCCGATCAAACTATTTTTTAAAACAAACTTAAATTCCGCCTACCTTTGATCGGCCAACGACTGGCAAATTCAGATTTCAGTGGGTAAACACATCAATCAGGTCACCGCAGCAGGGTTACTCATCGCCCTCGGGATCATCTACGGGGATATTGGAACTTCCCCGCTTTACGTTTTCAGTGCCATCATCAACGGACGCGTCATCAGCGAAGAACTGATTTTGGGAGGTATTTCCTGTATCATTTGGACACTCACCCTGCAGACAACTGTCAAATACGTCATCCTAACCCTTCAAGCCGACAACAAAGGGGAAGGGGGTATTTTTTCCCTCTATACATTGGTCAGAAGAAGGCGCAAATGGCTCTTCCTCCCTGCCATGATTGGAGGAGCAGCACTGCTTTCCGAGGGTATCATTACCCCCCCCATCTCTGTCACATCTGCCATCGAAGGTCTGCAACAGCTGCCCCGGTTTTCAGCCATCACTGAGATGGAAATCGTCTACATTGTTTTGGGGATCCTGGCGGCCTTGTTCTTCATGCAGCAATTTGGGACAGCATCCATTGGAAAAATGTTTGGTCCCATCATGTTCATCTGGTTTGCAATGCTGGCGGTGTTGGGACTGTATCAACTCTCCGGAAATTTTTCTGTGCTCAAGGCCTTCAACCCCTATTATGCAATTCATATCCTGACCACCTATCCCCAGGGTTTTTGGCTGTTGGGTGCGGTCTTCCTGTGTACTACCGGTGCGGAAGCCCTCTATTCTGATCTGGGTCACTGTGGCCGAAAGAACATCCGCATCACCTGGATCTGGGTGAAGACAAGTTTGATCCTGAATTACTTGGGACAAGGAGCGTACCTGCTCCAGCACCAGGGCAAACTCTATGCCAACAGCACCCTGATGACAAGTCCCGAATTTCTGTCCACCCACCCTGAAGCAGAGGCATTGCAGAACCCATTCTTTGCCATCATGCCCCATGCGTTTCTGTTGGTGGGGATCATCATTGCGACTGCCGCAGCTATTGTCGCCAGCCAGGCCATGATCAGCGGTTCATTCACGTTGGTGAGCGTGGCAATGCGACTCAATCTCTGGCCGAAGTTCAAAACCGTTTATCCAACGGAAGAAAGGGGACAAATTTTCATTCCTTCCATCAATGCCCTTTTATTCGTAGGCTGCTGCTGCATTGTATTCTATTTTAAAAACTCACACAGCATGGAAGCGGCCTATGGATTGGCCATCACATTGTGCATGTTTGCAACCTCGATCTTGTTTGCCAACTATTTGGTCCTCCACCGCGTAAAGCCCATCCTGATCTATCTCTATCTTGCCGTATATGTCACCATCGAATCAAGTTTTTTGATCGCGAATCTTGAAAAATTTCCGCACGGTGGTTTTGCTACGTTTGTGCTGGGCGGTATTTTCTTCATCATCATGTACGTCTGGCACCGCGCACGGAAGATCAAGAACCGATATGTGGAGTTTGCGCGATTGGAGAACTATCTTCCTGTACTGCAGGAGCTGAGCAACGACCAGTCCATCAATAAGTATGCCACCCACTTGGTGTACATGACCAGTGCCAACAATCCCAAGGAGATTGAGTACAAAATCATTCATTCGATTTTAAATAAAAAGCCCAAGCGGGCAGATATTTATTGGTTCGTTCACATTGATACCCTGGATGATCCTTATACCTGCGAGTACGAGGTACAAACCATCATTCCCAATGAAGTCATCCGGGTGGAATTCCGGCTGGGTTTCCGTCAGCAACCCAAAATCAACCTCATGTTCCGAAGAGTAGTGGAGGAAATGGTTTCCAACAAAGAAGTGAACATTACCTCACGTTATGAGAGCTTGGCACGAAACAATATAGCCGGCGATTTTGAATTCATTGTGATGGAAAAATTCCTCAGTCTGGATAATGAACTTCCTTTCTTTGAGAAAGTGGTCATGAAGATATATTTCTGTCAGAAGGAGATTTCGCTATCCGAAGAGAAGGGATTTGGGCTCGATGCCAGCAATGTAACCGTGGAGAAATTTCCGCTCGTGCTTGCACCTGCAAAAAGCTTACGGCTGAAAAGAATTGTTCGCGACGACGAATAAAAAAAGGGAGCCGATCGGCTCCCTTTTTTTATAGTATAGGATTTTACTTTTTCTCTTTCGCAATGGCCAGCTTTAGTTTCTCTTCGAACTGCCCATGAAGTTGCTTTGCTTTTTCCTCAGCAGTACGTACCCGTTGTTTTAGGTTCTTAATGCTTTCCATCTGAAGGTTACTGGGACCCGCTTCATTGAAGCAGATTGCCAAGTAGACCTGGGTAATGTCTTCGCGTAAGCGGGATTCATCTGCAAAAATTGATGTTTGCTTGGTGGGAATCAATTCTGCACG
>Ga0169931_10000835_pt1 | contig 51358 bp, 49 predicted proteins | sample Kivu_15m_20L_FD_129675 | JGI IMG/M metagenome (GOLD analysis project Ga0169931, IMG submission 129675) | Freshwater microbial communities from Lake Kivu, Western Province, Rwanda to study Microbial Dark Matter (Phase II) - Kivu_15m_20L... | ecosystem: Environmental > Aquatic > Freshwater > Lake...
AAGCGCCATGGCGACGCCGCTGCAGCGGCTGGGCGCGAAGGACGATGTCGCTGACCTCGCCCTGTTCCTCGCCTCCGGGGCTGCCGCCTATATCACGGGCGCTGTCATTCCCTGCGATGGCGGGCTGTGTCAGGTCGGCGCCGGACGACCGGGCGGCGCCACATAAGCCTGATCAGCCAAAGAAGGGATCCCTGACGGGTGTGGCCGGCGGGCCTGAATCCCCTGCGGTCGCCTGCCTTTCGGGCGTCTTATCAGCCCGGGGGCGCGGCCAGAGGGCCTTGAAGAGCAGGCGAAGGACGAGCACCGCCCCAAGACCCGCCAGGACCATCCACAGCTGCGGTCTGGCGGGATCCTTCATCGAGAACCCGAAGCCGATCAGCGCAAAGGCTGACATCACGTAAACGCCTTTGATGAGGAGCTGCAGCGGGCGTCCCCGCCAGGGGAACCAGCCTGCAAGGACGCCTGTCATGAGCAGCACGAAATAGGCGATGGCGATCCAGCCGGACCAGTGAATGTTGAGAGCCCCGAGGGTCGCTACGATCGCCACACAGGCTGCGACGCAGCCCAGACCCGCCAGGTGCATGAGAACATGGTAGAGAGTTTTCATGCAGCCACCCTGACCTCACAGATGGCCCGGCGCCAAGACCCTGATGCGGCTCGCCAGCGCGCAGGACAGACGGCCTCCGCGCCCTCCATGCGGCCGCATGCGCACTCACGGCCTCTGCGTGCGTTCCCAGGCCTCGGCGCTGCCTTTGGCCAGCTCACGAACACGGCCGATAAAGCTCTGCCGCTCGGTTGGAGAGATAACACCGCGGGCGTCCAGAAGATTGAAGATATGGCTGGCCCTGAGCGCCTGCTCATAGGCTGGCAGCGCCAGCGGCGTCTCCAGTCCGAGCAGACGGCGGCATGCGGCCTCGCAGTCAGCAAACCAGCGCTGCAGGACATCTGTGTCTGCATGTTCGAAGTTATAGGCTGACTGCTGCTGTTCGTTGGACAGGAAGACATCCCCATAGGTCAGGGGATGTTCGCTGGCCGGATCATTGAATGGAAGATCATAGACACGATCAATGCCGAATACATACATCGCCAGGCGCTCAAGGCCATAGGTCAGCTCGCCTGAGACGGGGCGCACATCAAGGCCGCCAACCTGCTGAAAATAGGTGAACTGCGAGACCTCCATGCCGTCGCACCAGACCTCCCAGCCAAGTCCCCATGCCCCGACAGTCGGGTTCTCCCAGTCATCCTCGACAAACCGAATGTCGTGAACCGTCGGATCAATGCCGATCTCATAGAGGCTCTCCAGGTAGAGGTCCTGTATGTCAGGCGGGTTGGGCTTGAGAATGACCTGATACTGATAATAGTGCTGCAGGCGGTTGGGGTTCTCGCCATAGCGTCCGTCGCGGGGCCGGCGCGAGGGCTGGGGATAGGCTGCATACCAGGGACGCGGCCCCAGAGCGCGCAGCGTGGTGGCCGGATGAAGCGTACCGGCGCCGACCTCCATATCGTAGGGCTGAAGAATAGCGCAGCCTTTCGATGACCAGTAGGCCGACAGTCTCAGGATAATGTCCTGAAAACTTGCTGGCGCAGATCGGCGGGGCTGTTCGGCGTCACGCGTCATGGCGTTCCTGATAGCATTCCTGATGACGACCGGTCCTGACCAGGAAGGGGACCTGATGGAGGATCAATCGACGGGTCTGAAGCGCTCTGTCTTAAGCCGGCGCGCGGGCCCTGTCATCCATCCTCCGGGCGCAAGCCCGCGGTTTGTCTGCCCGGCCCGGTCAGGGGGGCGCATCAGGCCTGCGGAGGTTCATCTCCGGAGGATTTTTTACTGCGGTGGTCATCCAGCCGGCGGACCACGACTTCATGGGGCGGCTCGCCGGCCGCCGGGTCCTGCGCAGGCGGGGAGCCGCGGCGGCTGCGCAGCGCCGGCAGGGCGAGCATGATGATCAGGAGCGACACAATGATAACGAGAATGACCGGTCCCATGATCGCCTACCTCCATTCCAGAGCCGCACCCTCAAGGCTCGCCTGCGCGCGTTCCGTCAGCGGTCCGCCCGGATGCGCATGCAGACACAGACCATCATACAGCCGCAGCGGTCCCCGGCGAAGCCCCTTGCGCGCCCGCACGATGATGCGCCCCGCCTGTGCGCCCGGCGCCGGCCGGACGGGCAGAACCTCAATCTCCCCGGCCCGCGCCGCGAGCAGCTCCAGCAGGTCAGCCAGCATGGCGGCCCTGTGTATCAGGGTGATGCGGCCACCGGGCCGGGTCATGTGCAGGAGGAACAGCACCCACGCTTTCAGGGGGGTCGTTGCGATATAGGCCGCCCTCCTGGCTGAGGCAGGCGCCCTTACCGTCCCGGGTTCAAAAAAGGGAGGATTGCAGAAACTCTGATCGAACTGGTTCTGAAGATGCGCCGGACGCTCGCTCACGTCATGCGCAGCCAGGCTCACCCGATCGGCGTATCGGTTAGCAAGTATACTCTCCTGCGCCAGAGCCAGCAGTCCGGTGTCTTTCTCGAATCCGAGAAAGGCGCAGGAGGACAGCCTGTGGGCTGCACACAGGAGCGCGGCGCCTGCTCCACATCCGGCCTCGGCCAGACGCAGGCCCGGACCCGCCTCAAGCGAGGCGGCCAGAAGGACTGCGTCCATGCCAGCGCGATAGCCTTCGGCCGGCTGCAGGACGCTGACCGCCCCGCGAAGGAAACGGTCATGACGGGCGCTGGCTGCACTCACGCGGGCTCTTCATCCTCGCTGTGGGGTTCATGCGGAGCGTCGAGCGCCTGCAGAGCCTGGCGCGCGGCCTGTTCGTATTCGTCAGGAACCATGATGCGTCGCTCCAGAGCGCTGATCCCGCCCTCGAGCGCGGCCATGAAACGATCAGCGACAAACGGATGGCACCCGGCCCTGACCAGCAGCACCATGGCGTAGTCAAGCCTGACGGGATTGTTCGTGCGAAGGACTTCGATCATGCAGCTCTCTCGCGACAACTTGCCACGCCGGAGGGGCTGGCGACAGGCCCCGGCCTACGAAACGCTTCTCAGGCTCAAAATATCGTATATTAGCGGGCATTGAGAAGCAGAAAGCCTAAGGGAAATCGATTGGGCCTGCACGCCGAAGCCCAGACAGAGGCAGCAGCGACCGCCCGGCCGATGGACCGGCTGGCGCAGCTGCTGTCGCATGACCTGACAGAGGTTGAGCGCCTTCTGGCTGAACGCGCAGCCAGCCCGGTTACGACCATTCCCGACCTGTCCGGCTATCTTATTTCTGCAGGAGGCAAGCGCCTGCGGCCGGTGCTGACGCTCGCCGCCGCACGCGCCGTTGGCGGCCGCGGCGGAGAGGCGGTCTGCAAGCTGGCGGCGGCGGTCGAGTTCATTCACACCGCAACCCTGCTCCACGATGATGTTGTCGACGACAGCGATCTCAGACGGGGCAAGGCGGCGGCGAAGAATGTCTGGGGAGCATCGGCCTCCATCCTTGTCGGCGATTTCCTCTTCGCCCGCGCCTTCAGCCTCATGACCGAAACGCACGATCTTCGCATTCTCGAGATTCTGAGCCGTGCGTCCTGCATCATCGCAGAAGGCGAAGTGCGCCAGCTGGCGGCGCTCGGTCGCAGCGAGCTGCCCGTGCCGGAGTACATGGCCATCGTCGAGGCGAAGACAGCGGCGCTGTTTGAAGCGGCGGCGCGAGCCGGAGCAAGTACGGCGACACAGGATGAAACGGTCTGTGCAGCGATGGGTGAGTATGGCCGGCGCCTCGGGCGCGTGTTTCAGATCGTCGATGACCTTCTGGACTATGGCGGGCTGACCTCGGTGATCGGCAAGTCGGTGGGTGACGATTTTCGGGAAGGGAAGCTGACGCTGCCCGTGATCTACGCGCGCGAGGCGGCAGGGGCCGACGACCGCCGCTTCTGGGACCGTGTCATGGGCGAACGCGATCAGACCGAGAGCGATCTGGCCCACGCCATCCACCTGATACGTTCCTCGGGCGCAGCAGACCGCACGCTTGAAACAGCGCGCATTGAAGCGGCGGCGGCCCAGGCCGCCCTCGGCCGCGCCGCGCGCGGCGCCTTTCATGATGAACTGGCCGGACTGGCTGATTACTGCGTCAGCCGCGCCTTCTGAGCCCTCGCATGTATCGACCGCATGTATCGACCGCATGCATCGACCGCACGTATCGCATGACAGATGCGATGGTCAGCATCTCGCCTGACCTCCGGCGCGTGAAACGCATACCTGCCGCCTCATCCTGAACCGCACGCCGGCGCGGCGGCGCGCCCCATGGCGGGGAAGGGTTCAGGGGATGTCGCGTCCGACAAGACCCTGCGCAACGCCTGCACGCCTGACTTTGAGATGAAGCCATGTGCTGACCGCCAGCAGAGCCAGAAACAGCATCGGGGGCGCATAGCCCCCCAGAAGAGCGGCCAGGACGGCGAAAATAACTGCGTTGAGGGCCCAGACGGCGTGAACAGCTGAAACCTGCCAGTGCCTCAGACCCGCCTTGAGTGCGATCTGATAGGCATGATCGCGGTGTGGCTCCAGCAGGCTCTTGGCGCTGCGCATGCGCCAGAGGAGGGTCAGCAGGACATCTGAGAGAAACGGCAGCAGGAGTATCGCCGGAACAAACAGCAGATCAGGCCGGCTCCTTACGATCTCAAGGCTGAGGCCTGCGATCAGGGCTCCCACCCCGAGCGCGCCGGCGTCGCCGGCGAACAGCCGCCCTGACAGGTTCCAGACAAGAAAGCCGCACAGCCCCCCCGCAAGCGCGCCAGCGGCGATGGCGATATCCCAGCGACCGATGAGCGCGCCGATGATGCTGCAGCCGACGGCGCAGAGCGCGGCCATACCCATGGCCAGCCCGTTTGCGCCATCCATGAAGTTCACCGCGTTCATGACCACCAGGAGCCACAGCGCCGATCCTGCAAATCCCAGCCATACCGGCATCGGCGCCGACAGCCCGGGCCAGGGCGCCATGAGCTCGGGGCGCGGGCCGAACGCGGCGATGGCGGCCGCAACAGCCAGAAGGCCGGCAAGCTTGAGGAGCGGCCTCAGGCCGACGATATCATCGACAACTCCGATCATCAGCGCGACGAGAGCGCCAGCCCCCAGGATCAGAAGCGAGGCATCCACGACGCCTCCCATCAGTTCATCATCAACAGTGAGCGCAAGAGCGACCGAGAGGGCCACCGCTATCCCTCCGGCCGTTGGAACCGGCGATGGCTGTGTCTTGCGCGCCTCCGTCGGCGCATCGAGGATGCCCGCCGACATGACCATCCGGCACAAGATCACGGATGCAGCGATCGCAAGCGCAAACCCGGTGACGATCCTGATAAGCTGGTCCATGCAGCTGGCTAACGCGGACTCGCCCGGGTGGAAAGCCACCCCGAAGGCGCGCAGCCCTCAGCGGGTGAGGCCCGCCCCACGCAGGAGGGTGGCGCGGACCCAGTACTTTCTCTTCCTGCGCATGATCCGGGCGGCGGCGGACACTGCAGAGACCTGGTCCTCGAACAGACCGAAGCAGGTCCCGCCGCTTCCCGACATGCGCGCAAGCAGGCATCCGGGCTGTTCCCGGATCAGGCTGAGGGCCCGGCCGATGTCAGGGCAGAGCGCGATGGCGGCGGGTTCAAGATCGTTGCGGTAGCCTGCGAGCGCCTGAGCGAAGGTTGCAACATCGCCCGCCCCCGGCGGATCGCTCTCGCGCAGGCTGGTCGGGCCGGCGAGCTGATCGAAGCGCTCAAAGACCCGCCGGGTCTCAAGGCCAACCCCCGGATTGACGAGAACGCAGGGCAGATCAGGAGCCTCAGCCTCGCTCAGGCGCTCGCCTGCCCCGCGCATGATCAGCGGGCGGCCCCTGACACATGCAGGAACATCCGAGCCAAGGCGGGCGGCCAGACCTTCCAGCGCCGCCTCGCCGAAGCCGATGCCCCACATATCATTGAGGATGTGCAGCGTGGCGGCGGCGTCTGAGGATCCCCCGCCCACACCGCCCGCCACCGGCAGCACCTTGTGCAGGGTGAGCCGCGCGCCAAGCCCGCCACGCTCGCACGCCTCCCGCAGAGCCGTTGCTGCAGCCATGACGAGATTGGCCGGATCGCGCCGCAGCCTGGCCGCCCCCGGGCCATCCAGGGTCAGGGACAGATGCGGCGCCGGCTGGGCTGAAATGCGGTCCGCCGCGCGGGTGTCTGCAAACATGACCAGGCTGTCGAGCGGGTGAAGTCCGCCCGCCCCCACTGCGCCAACATGCAGGTAGAGGTTAACCTTGGCGGGCGCCCAGGCGGTCGTGACATTTGCCCGATCTGGCGGAAGGCTCATGATACGTCACATAGACCGGCAGACGCTGCGGCTGGCAAGCCCCGGCAAGCCGCCCGCCTGCCTCCCGTCAAAGCCCAGTCAGGCCCCGGTCAGGCCCGGGTGCGCGCGCGTTCAGATGTCTGAGACGCCGCCGCGGTCTGTTTCGAGGGGCACTTCAGGCGTGTCGCGGCGCACAGGCGGGGGCGTCCTGAGGCCGCCGGCCAGCTTGGCCTCGATGCGGGCGCGGTCATGGGCAGGCGGTGTTTCCTTGAGAGAGGCTGTCCATGACCCACGCGCGGCCTCCTCTTCGCCGAGGCGCCAGAGTACATCGCCCATATGATCGGCCAGCTCCCAGTGACCAAAGGGAGCAAAGGCCTCAAGGGCCATCGCGATGAACCGACGCGCTTCCTGGAAGTCGCCATACTGATAATAGGCCCAGCCGATTGAATCGAGCAGGTTAGCCTCATCAGGCGTCATGCGTATGGCCTGTTTGAGCAGCCGGAAGCCTTCATCCAGCTCCGCTTCAGAGGCGTGGTTGTCGATCAGCGAGTACCCCAGATTATTCATAAGGCCAGTGTTGTCGGGCCGGTCGATGAGCATCCTGCGCATCAGCTCCAGCCCCTCCTGCCGGAGCGGGGAGTCGACGAGCATCGAGGCGAGGAACTGGCGCGTGGAGTCATTCTCCTGAAGGGCGTAGGCCTGGCGGGCCGCATCGACGGCGGCCATCAGGTTACCGGCCTGATTATGCGCCTGAGCGCGTGTCAGAAGGCCGAAGACTTTCTGAGAGGTCATCAGCGGTGCGCGCATCGCTTCATCCACAAGCTGCAGCGCGCGCTGCGTCTTGCCGGCCGTCACCAGCGTGCCGGCGGCCTGGATTTTTGCATCCGGGCTGGTGTCGATCTTCAGGGAGCGTTCCACCATAACCGCCAGAGTATCCGGCGAGCCGAGCTTGAGCGCCGCGAGGCCGGCGGTCGACTGCAGAAGCGCCGCCTCCAGGCGGGGCGGATCTCCGATCTGGGCCAGGCGCAGCGCCGGCTCGAACCGGCCCTTCTCGTAGAGCATGCCGGCTTCGGCAATGCGTATCTGGCCATTGTCCGGATCCAGCAGGAGCGCGCCCTGCCGCATCGAGGAGAGGAGATAGTTGAACGGCGTGCGGGCTCCGCGCCCGGCCATCGCCGCCATCACGCCTTCCTGCTCCTCAATGAGATCGGCCTCATCGCTCAGCGCCTGAGCCATCGCCTGCTTCAATGTACGCAGCTTCTGCCTGTCCTCGCCCCTGCGGGCTTTCTCCAGACGGCTTTCGACATAGCCATCATCAGGCCCGGCGGCGAGAAGACGCTCAAGAAGGTCGATCGCCTCCGGGGCGCGGTCAAGCGCCCGCAGGAGCTCAGCCTCGCGCAGGGCCAGAAGACGCTGCTGCTGGAATTCGCGGGCGCGGATGTAGTATTCCATTGTCCCGGCTTCTTCGGGATCAGGCCGGGCGAAGGTCTCGGGCATCTTTCGGTAGGTCGCCAGCGCGAGAGGATAATCGCCCATTCCCTCGGCCAGCAGCGCCGTATGCCCGATATGCACGGGCCGCGGCAGCAGCCGCTCCATCGCCTTCATGCCCGCCAGCGCCTTTTCGGCATCCCCGCCGGCTGCGTGCACCCAGGCTCTGAGATGGTTGGCGCTCATCCAGTCAGGGCTCGGACGGCCTGCGAGCGCATCCAGCACCTCGCGGGCTTCGGCGGGCTGGTCAGCCGCCAGCGCGTCAACAATCATGTAGCCCCACGCCCCGGAGTTGCGCCGACGGGCGAAGTCCTGGCGGACGCGGGCCATGTAGGCGGCCATGTCCGCATTGGCGATCATCTCCTGCGGGCTGGCGTAAGGCGTCTGGGGCGCCTCATAAGGAGCGGTGGCCAGAGCCGCCGCTGATACCGGGTTGACCGCAGGAACGGACGCCTCCGGGCCGTCGACGGCGACAGGCGCGCCGGCCTGCGCTGACAGGGTCTTCGCCAGGGTGTCGCGCGGCAGGCCGCCACAGTTGGAGACAGGCTGAACCCCGCCGCTGGTCAGCACATAGACCGTCCGGCAGCCAGCGGCCTCTCCAAAGCCGGGAACGCCCAGCTGGACGCATGCGGACAAAAGCGCGGTCGCCGAAGCCGCAAGGAACAGACGAAAAAACGAGTGGGTCATGTCATGACGCTATCCGAAGGCGGCGCGTGGCTCAACTGAGCCAGGCGCCGGCTGAGGCCGGCCCGCCTGCGGCGTCTTTGGCGCCAACAGGCCAGGCAGGGTTCGCCATACATCAGAGACTGGCTTTGAGCCGCAAACCGGGCGCACGCCTGATCCCGGAGCCCACCCCTGGCGCCCGGCCCTGCGCGTGCGACCTCACGGGCTACATATTCGGATAATTGGGGCCGCCGGCGCCTTCGGGCGTTGTCCAGTTGATGTTCTGGTTCGGATCCTTGATGTCGCAGGTTTTGCAGTGCACGCAGTTCTGGGCGTTGATCTGAAACTTCTTTTCTCCGCCCTGCTCGATCCACTCATAGACCCCGGCGGGGCAGTAGCGGCTGGAGGGCCCCGCATAGACGCCAAGCTCGCTTTTCGCCTGCAGTCCCGGATCCAGCAGCTTCAGATGGGCCGGCTGGTTTTCCTCATGATTGGTGAAAGAGAAGGCCACGGACGTCAGACGATCAAAGGACAAGACGCCGTCCGGCTTGGGGTAGACGATCTTCTTATGCCGGCTGGCCGGCTCGAGGGAGTGTGCATCCGTCTTACCGTGCCGGAGGGTGCCGAAGAATGAGAACCCGCCGAACAGCGTGTTCACCCAGAGGTCAAAGCCGGTGAGCGCGATGCCGAGGGTCGTACCAAAGCGCGACCACAGCGGTTTTGCATTGCGGACCTTTTTGAGCTCGCGGGCGACCCAGGAGCCCTCGAAAGCGGCGCTGTAGGCCTTCAGGTCATCGCCCTGACGCCCCTCGGCGACCGCCCCGAAAGCAGCCTCGCCGGCCATCATGCCTGTCTTCACGGCGTTATGGCTGCCCTTGATGCGCGGCACGTTCACAAAGCCGGCCGAGCAACCCATCAGCGCCCCGCCGGGGAAGGTCAGCTTCGGGATGGACTGCCAGCCGCCCTCCGTGATGGCGCGCGCTCCGTAGGAGATGCGCTCGCCCCCCTCAAGGTGCCGCGCCATCTCCGGATGGTGCTTGAGGCGCTGGAACTCCTCATAGGGCGACAGCCAGGGATTCTTGTAGTTGAGGTGCACCACCATGCCGACCGCCACATAGCGATCGCCGAAGTGATACAGGAAGGATCCCCCGCCCGTGCTGTTGTCGAGGGGCCAGCCGAAGGTGTGCTGAACAAGGCCGGGCTGGTGCTTGTCGGCGGGGACCTGCCAGAGCTCCTTGATCCCGATGCCGTACTTCTGGGGCTGGGCGTCCTTATCGAGCTTGAACTCACGGATCAGCCGCTTCGCCAGCGAGCCCCGCGCGCCCTCTGCGATCAGCACATACTTTCCCCGCAGCTCCATGCCGGGGGAGTAGTTGGGACCCTTTTCGCCGTTCTTCTCTATGCCCATCTCGCCGGCGATGACGCCCCTGACCGAACCGTCCTCGCGATAGGTCAGATCGCTGGCCGCGAAGCCAGGGTAGATCTCAACGCCAAGCGCCTCGGCCTGGCTGGCCATCCAGCGCGCCACATTACCCAGCGAGCCGATATACATGCCGTGATTATGCAGCATCGGCGGCATGAGCGAGACAGGCAGGGAGATAGACCCTTCCGGACCCAGCACCAGGAATGTGTCCCGGGTCACCTCAGTCTCGAACGGACAGCCCTTTTCCTTCCAGTCGGGTATCAGTTCGGTCATGGCCCGCGGGTCCATGACGGCCCCTGAGAGGATGTGGGCGCCGACTTCGGACCCCTTCTCAAGCACGACGACGGAGACGTCCGTGCCCGTTTCAGCCGCCAGCTGCCGGATGCGGATCGCCGCAGCCAGCCCGGCCGGGCCGGCGCCGACGATGACCACGTCAAAATCCATGGACTCCCGTTCGACGGCTTCAGTCATTATAAAAGTCTCCCAACGCGCGGACGGGAATCGTTCCCAGGACGGAAAACCTAACCACCATGGCTAGTTAGCCGCAGGTTTCACAGGCAACAAGGCTGGATCGAGGGCCCCCGTGACGCACCCCCACACAGATCTGGCGCTGAAGGCGCTGGCCGAGTTCTGGGCCGATATGGGCCTGGACGAGGGCCGCACGCTCGCCGCCCGCCTGCAGGCCCGCGTCCGGACCCGCGACTATCGCCCGGATAGCGGCCCCCGGCCCCTCGCCTCGCCGCCGGCGGCCCCGACCACGGCCCCGACCACGGCCCCGACCACGGCCCAGGGGCGCCCGGAGCCGCGCCGGCTGGCTGGCAATCCCATCGCAGAGGCGCGCAGACTGGCGGCGCAGGCCGGGTCGCTGAACGAGCTTCACGCCGCCATTGAGGCTTTCGAGGGCTGCGAGCTCCGGAAAGCGGCCAAGACGACGGTCGTCTGTGACGGGGCGGTGGATGCGCCGGTGATGATCATCGGGGAGGCGCCCGGCGGGGAGGAAGACGCCAGCGGCCGGCCGTTTGTCGGCCGCGCAGGAAAACTGCTCGACCGGATGCTCTCAGCAATCGGCCTTGGCCGGCACAGACATGTATACATCACCAACCTCATCTACTGGCGACCGCCGGGCAACCGTGATCCCTCACCCATTGAAATGCAGATCTGCGCTCCCTTCCTCATGCGCCAGATCGAACTGAAACAGCCACGCCTGCTCCTGACGGTCGGCAAGTTCGCTACGCACGCCCTGCTGGGGCGCGAGGACGGCATCATGAAACTGCGCGGCCGGCGGCTTGCCTTTGCGGCGGACGGCTGTGCGCCGATCCCTGCGGTTCCCATGCTGCATCCGGCCTACCTGCTGCGTAATCCGGCGGACAAGGCCAAGGCATGGGAGGACCTGCGCGTCATCGCGACACTCTGCGACGAGCTGGGCGTTCAGCGGGACCCGGCCCTCTGACAGCCGATGCGGGGCGTCCTCAGCGCCGGCGAACTGTCGAGCCCCGAGCGCTGAATGGCCCTGAGCCTTTTCCGGACCTGAGCCTTGTATCGCGTCAGCCTTGCGGCATGATGATCAGCATCATGTTCGGAGGAACGGGAATGATTGTGTTTTCGGCGCTGTCGCTGGCGGGGCTTGTCTTCATGCAGCAGGCCGGCGTTCTCATTCATCCGGAACACGCCTCGGCCAGTCCGCCGCGGGCTGAGACATCGGTGGTCATTCCTGAGCCGCCGCCCAAGCCTGCCAGCCCCGTCGCCGGCAACGATCCACGCACGGGCAAACCCGTCGACAAGAAAGGGCTGGGTCCGGCCGACTACGCTTATGTCATGCCTGAGGGCGTCACGACGCGGGAAGTGATCTACTATTCTGAAGGCTCGCCGGCCTATGCGAAGATCTTCTTTCCCAGGGGCTATGACGTCTCCGGCAAGACGCCTGCCGTGGTGATGGGTCAGGGCTGGGCGGGCTCTCACGTATCCATCGAAAAATACGCCGCCGTTTTCGCCAGCCGGGGTCTTGTGGCGATGACGATCGATTATCGCGGCTGGGGCGGCTCGGAAGGACAGGTCCGGCTGATATCGCCCGTCAGTATGGGCGGCGGCATCGAGCGCGACGAGACGCGCCACCAGATTATCGAGAACGCCACTGTCTGGATCAAACGCACCCGGCTCGATGCGCGCGATCAGCAGGATGATTATCGTAACGCCATATCGTTCATTCAGGGCGAGCCTGGCGTCGACCCCGACCGGATCGGCATATGGGGATCAAGCTATGCCGGCGGGCACTCCCTCGCCGTCGCAGGGCAGGATGCACGCGTCAAAGCGATCGCCGTCCAGATACCGGGGATTTCCGGCAACCCGGACGGCTCAGCCCCGTTCGCCTATGGCGGGGCGATGCTCGAGGATGCGATCCGCCGGGCGCGTACGGGCCAGGGTGCACAGATGTGGACCGGCTATTCGCGTTCGATCCTCATCGATGCCGAGATGCTGGAAGCCAACCGCGAGAACAATACGATGCAGTGGGCCCGCAATATCGGCGAGCGACCGTTCATGGTTATCGTCGCCCAGTATGACGAGCTCATCAATAATGACCGGGCCGGGAAGGCGGCGCTCGCATGGGCCCGCGGCCCCTCCGAATACATCATGGTGCCGGACATCACTCATTTTGAAATGTACTCCGGGGAACCCTTCAGGATCTCCTCGGAGGCTGCAGCCCGCTGGTTTGTGACGCATCTCATGAACTAGCTGACCATCACGCCTGAACCGCGCTCCGGCCGACCGTCTGGAGGGCCGCGCCCGCCTGCTCTCATGCAACGGCCCGCGGCCGGCTCGCCCGGGTCAGAACGCTCGCCTGCATCCTCATCCACAGGATGAGACACATGAGCGTCGCACGTGTTCTATTTTATTCTTTTTTTGTACATTTTTCGTTTCGTCTCAACAATCTGGTTAGCGCATCAGGGCCGCTTGGGCGCGAGCGGCTCTGAGCGATGACGCGCTTGCCAGATCTGGTCCGTCCGTTCGGTAAGTTAAGATATTCATGAGGCCCACAGCGGACGCTGCAGTCTGAGCCGGGGGATGCAGTCTGCCTCTGACGACGCGCGCCTCAGACGGCAAGTCGCGCGCATCGCCTCCACCGTATCGCCGGATATGCCGCCCGAACATGTGATGGCCGCTGTAAGGCCTGCTAGCCGTCCGGCGTGAACAGCGCTTCGTGTCGCAAGGCCGGGCGCAGCGGCTGTCATGGCGGCCCCCCCTCGCCTGCGTGCGCACATGGTGCGCATGCGGGCGCACAGGACCTTGCTCCCCTGGGATCGACGCCAGCCTTATCCAGGACCGGCTCGCCACTGACGCCAGCGCACGGGCCGGCCATCCCCGCGAGGCGCGTTGCGATAGCCCCGCTTGAGGCGAGGCAGAGTTCTCAAGGCGCACACGCGCGATCTGCAGGCCCTCTGTCGGAGGACGCGCGCCCCAGCGCATGAGGCCAGCGCGTAAAGTATGTGAAGACGCGCACAGACGCTGCCCGCGCAGGTTATGGTAAATGCAGCTTAACGATTGACTCAATGGGTTATTTACCAGCCTCGGCGAGTCTCCTCGCATCAGTCCGTCATGGGCGTTGCGTGAGACAGTCAGATGGCGATCAAAATGATCGAGCCTCAGGCCGGCAGGGCCGCCGTGAAAACCACGCGGCAGGGGGCAGTCCCCGGTGGCGCCGCTGGCGCGGCCGGGCGCACCGCGCTGCCGCTCAATCAGATTATCACGGGCGACTGCATCGCATCGATGAACGCCCTGCCCGCCAAATCCGTCGATCTGATCTTTGCCGACCCTCCCTACAATCTCCAGCTGGGCGGAGATCTGACGCGACCGGACAATTCGCACGTCGATGCGGTCACTGACGACTGGGACAAGTTTGACTCATTTGCGGCCTATGACGCCTTTACTCGCGCCTGGCTGACGGCGGCGCGGCGCATCCTCAAGGACGAGGGGGCGATCTGGGTCATCGGTTCTTATCATAACATCTTCCGGGTCGGAGCTGCGATCCAGGATCTGGGCTTCTGGATCCTCAATGATGTCGTCTGGAACAAGGCGAACCCGATGCCCAATTTCAAGGGCACGCGGCTCACCAACGCGCACGAGACACTGATCTGGGCTGCGCGCTCGGAAAAACAGAAGAAGTATACGTTCAACTATGACGCGCTGAAGACCGCCAACGACGATGTGCAGATGCGTTCGGACTGGTGGACGCTGCCGATCTGCACGGGCGGCGAGCGGATGAAAAACGAGAGCGGGCGCAAAGCCCATCCGACCCAGAAGCCCGAGGCTCTTCTCCACAGGATCATCGTTGGGACGACGCATCCGGGCGATGTGATCCTCGACCCGTTTTTTGGAACAGGCACGACCGGCGCAGTCGCGAGGCTGCTGCAGCGCAACTGGATCGGTCTTGAACGCGACAGCGATTATGTCGAGATCGCCACCCGCCGCATCGACAGGGTGCGCCCCCTCGGCAGCGAAGACATCGCCGTCCAGACGTCACGCAAAGCCGAGCCGCGGATTCCGTTTGGAGCCCTGGTGGAGCACGGACTGGTGCGCCCGGGCGACCGCCTTTTCTGTCCGCAGAATCGTCACGTCGCTCGCGTACGCGCAGACGGATCCCTCGCCAATGGCGAGGCCACGGGCTCTATCCATCGCATGGGCGCCCAGGTTCAGAATGCACCCTCATGCAATGGCTGGACATTCTGGCATTACAAATCGGACCAGGGGCTTGCACCCATTGACCTTCTGCGTCGCCGGTTCCGCACCCAGATGGGCCTGTGATCGACTTAAGGCCCTGCTGCGCCTCCGCCAGCCCCTCAGTAAGCCATCCGATCCCGTTGCGGTTGGCGGACACCTTCAGCAACGCTTCGGGCGCAGCCACGCGCGCGCGCAGCGCGGCCCGATCGCCCGCAACGACTGTTCGTTATCCCAGCGTGTAAACCGGCAGGATTCAAGCCCGGGCCGCCCTCACACCATCGCAGGCTGTCCGGGCGCGCGCCGGCCGTCGCCGCCTCACAGGGGAACATAGAAGCGCTCAGCTGCTTGTCCCGCCGCCGCCGCTCCTTACATCTGGCGCTGTCTGGAATGGAGCCGTCCATGAAGCTTTACTACTCCCCTGGCGCCTGCTCGCTGGCGACACACATCCTGCTGCGCGAGGCCGGGCTTTCATTCGCGCTCGAGAAAGTCGACATCCGGAGCCGGACGACCGAACATGGGGAGGACTGGATGGGCCTCAACCCGAAAGGCTACGTCCCGGCCCTGCGGCTCGATGACGGCGAGGTCGTCACCGAGAACGTCGTGCTTCACGGCTATATCGCCGACCTGGCGCCCGGCGCGGGTCTGGCGCCGCCGCATGGAACCCGCGCACGGCTCAGACAGGACGAGCTTGCGGTCTATATCTCGACTGAGATCCACAAGAACTACAGCCCCCTGTTCAATCCGGCGACGACCCCGGACGCAGCCAGGACGACGCACGAACGCCTCAAACAGCGCTATGGACTGATCGAGACGCTGCTGTCCGACGGGCGCAGCTTTCTGACAGGCGAGACATTCACGACGGTGGACGCCTATCTCTTTACCGTCACCAACTGGTCAGGCCCGACCCGGCTGGATCTTTCGGGCTTTGCGCATGTGACGGCGCTTCAGGCGCGCATCGCTCAAAGGCCTGCCGTGCAGGCCGCCATGCGCGCCGAGGGGCTCATCAGGGGCGAGTGATGGCTGCCGGAGAGGGTCGGCTCAGCGGCCTTCCTCGTCGGCGTTCGCAGCGACCGTCTGGCCGTCGCGTTCCTGTTCACGGGCGCCGGCGAGAATGCCGTACATGGCGTGATTGCCCTCGTGACAGGCATATTCATAGGAGGGCTCTGCGGAGGCGTTGAACGCCATCTCTCCGCGCCAGGGCTGAGTGTAGAGCGTGGGATCCTCCACGCTAAACTCGTAGACGATCTGCTCGCCGTTCCAGCGCGAGAAGCGTTCTGTCAGCCGTCCCTTCGCAGAGATGTAGCCGCGCTGCTGCGGGTGGACATTGCGCGTTTCAACAACGAGCGCGTCGCCCTCATACCAGCCCACCGAATCGCCGAGCCACTGCCTCATCACATCCGGCCGGAAGCTGGCGCGGGCCGCCTCGGCGTTCGGGAAAACAGGTATGATGCGCGCATCATGCACCATTTCGACCAGGATCATGACGTGGCCGGGCGACTGCACGATCTGATAGGTGTTGTTATACAGAACGTTGGTCATGACCGGCCCGCCGGTATTGCCAAAGCCGATGATACAGCGCTCGCCCATCGGCCGCGTCTCGGGATTGTCATAGCTCCCGAAGCCGCCGCCGGCGTTGCGATCAACCGCGCCCGGACCCTGGACGGTTCCGGATGCTGACGCCCCACCGGTGGGTCGCCGGGGGGGCGCCTGCGGCCTTGCCGGCGCGGAGGCGCCGATGCGCGGTATGCGGCCACTGTCCGGCTCGACGATCCAGGACGAGCGCGGCGCGCCGCGCACGCGCGCCACATGACTGCCCTGGTCCACCCAGAAGGCGTTGTAACCGCCCCCGGAGAGGAGGTCGGTGCCATCCAGGAGCTTCACATCCTCCGGACGGTTGGGTTTTGCGTCCTCGCGTGTCCGGTTATTATAATAATCTTCGCCTTCAGCCCGCGCGACCTCCTCGGCCGTCATGACAAGATTAGGGTAGCTGGGATCGCGCTGCAGGTCGGTGATGGAGGCGTTGCTCCAGAAGCCCTGCAGATCCGGGGCGCCCCAGGACGTTTTTGGCGCAACGTAGCCAGGCGCCACCGACTGCGCCTCGGCCGCCTGAACCGCGGCCAGCAGGACGCCTGAGGCCAGAATGAACGTCTTAAATGTCTTTGCCGTCATGACCGGTCCTCCGCTTCAGGCGATGCGCGATGTCTTGCCGCAGCCGCCGCCCCGGGGCGTTTGTGACCGAGCAAACGCCGGCCGGCAAGCCGGAATTGACGCTGTCGGGGCAGGATACACCTTTCAACACATGGTTGTTTTCAGTCACGTGACATGTTCTTTGCTGCAGCGCCGCATCTGAGCCCTTGCGGCTGTATCAATTGCGGAGTGGACGTGCATGTCGGACAGCGTCGTGATGGGTGATCTGTTGGCCACGATCCGTCAGGCCGCAGCGGACGCAGAAGCTTATTTTCTCGACCTCAGGCAGGCGGTGGCGGCGGTTGTCGCTCCCGGCGGCCGGGTGGACCGCCGCAGGATAGACGAAGACCAGCGCGCCACCCATGGTCTGGCCTGGGTTCTGACCTATGTTGAGACGCTCAAGGAAACAGCGAACTGGGCCGACAGGCTGGCCGCTGACGGCCGGTTCGGAGACATCGAACAGCTCCTCAGCCAGATCCTCTTCGGGGAGTATCTTTCCCAGCTGATCGGCGGCCTGCCGATGAGCCAGATCGAGATTATCCGGCCGCTCGACATCACCTCCGATCCCGCAATCGCCCGGCGGCTGGCCACGCCGGCGATCGAGAGGCTTGTGCGGCAGGGCAACACGCCAGCCGCGCGGCTGGCCGCCGCCGCCCACATCCGCGGGTTCCTCGACAGCCAGAAGGCGACTGTTGAAAACACCGGCCTTGAAGACACCTACGAACAGATACGCGACCAGTTCCGCAGGTTTGGTAAGGACCTGGTCGAGCCTTACGCCCACGAATGGCACCTGAAGGACGAACTCATTCCCGACAGCGTCGTCAGACAGATGGGCGAGATGGGCGTCTTTGGCCTGACCATTCCCGAAGAGTTCGGCGGCCTCGGACTTGGCAAGACGGCCATGTGCGTGGTCTCGGAGGAACTGAGCCGCGCCTATATCGGCGTCGGATCCCTCGGGACGCGATCTGAAATCGCCGCCGAGCTTCTGCTCAGCGGCGGCACGCGGGCCCAGCAGGAGAAGTATCTGCCGGGCATTGCATCCGGTCAGATCCTCCCGACGGCGGTGTTCACCGAGCCCAATACCGGCTCGGATCTCGGCAGCCTGCGCACGCGTGCGGCGCGCGATGGGGATAAATGGCTGATCACAGGCAACAAGACCTGGATCACGCACGCGGCCCGCGCCGATCTCATGACGGTCCTCGCCCGCTCGCTCCCCGACACGAACAATTTCTCGGGCCTGTCCATGTTCATCTGCGAGAAGCCGCGCGGCACGGACGCCGACCCCTTCCCCGCCCGGGGCATGTCGGGCGGCGAGATTGAGGTGCTCGGCTATCGCGGCATGAAGGAATACGAAATCGGCTTTGACGGTTTTGAAGTCCCGCTGGAGAACCTCCTCGGCGAGGTTGAGGGCCAGGGCTTCCGACATCTGATGGCGACGTTCGAAGGCGCGCGTATCCAGACAGCCGCAAGGGCCATCGGCGTGGCGCAGTGCGCCTTTGAGCTTGGCCTGCGCTACACGCTTGAAAGGACCCAGTTCGGCCGTCAGATATTCGACTTTGCGCGATCCTCAGACAAGCTGGTGATGATGGCCGCAGAACTCCTCGGCGTGCGCCAGCTGACCTATTTTTCAGCGCGCCAGAAAGACGAGGGCAAACGCTGCGACCTGGAAGCCGGGCTTGCCAAGATGCTCGCGGCGCGGGTCGCCTGGAGCGCCGCTGATAACGCGCTTCAGCTGCACGGCGGCAATGGCTTCGCGCTGGAGTATCCCATCAGCCGCGTCCTGTGTGACGCCCGCATCCTCAATATTTTTGAGGGCGCAGGAGAGGTTCAGGCGATGGTCATCGCCCGGCGGACGATCGATGAATTCATCGGAGCGAAGAACTGATCCGAGCCCCCTTTCGGGCGCATGCCGGAGCCGCATGTTGCGCCTGCAACCGACGCGCCCAGCCAGGGCGCGTCCGTCAGGAGACGGCCTCAGGGTCGGTTCAGACTGAGGGCGCGCCAGCGGCCGGGGATGGCGGGCCGCCCTCGCTCTGAAGCGTGCGCGGATCGGGCAGACGGTGCTTCTGCATCAGACGCGTCAGCAGAAAGACATAAAGTCCGCTTGCGGGCATGATGACCACGACCTTGAACATGATCCAGACATTCACCCCGTCCATCTGGAAACCGAGAATATCGTAGATGGGGGCGGCCACCCCTGGCGGGGGCGTCTGTGCGAAGACGAGGCGGACGACTTCATTGCCGATAGCCGTCGCCACGAAGAACCAGGCAAAGCTCCACGTGAACATGTCCCAGCCCTTCCGGGAGTAGTGGAACGTGCTTTCCATGATGTATTTGAAGAAATTCTTCTTCATCATGAGCCCGACGAAGAGGAAGATCGCAAACCCGGCGTTGAACAGCGTCACCTTGATCATCACCCACATGGGATCGTGGGTCACCAGGGTGAGGATGGAGAAGACGATGGTGATCGCAGACGCCAGCAGGGGGAAAACGGGCAGCCGTTTGAGCACCATCAGCATGGCGCCCATGGCAAGGCCGGTTCCGATGAGCAGCGCCCATGTGCCGGCCTCAACATTGCCTGTGATTGCATTGACGACAAACATCGCAACGAGCGGACCGAACTCGCTGGCGATGTTGACTGTCTGCTCCGCGTTGAACGGATAAATCTTCCTGAACCAGGCCATCAGATCAACTCACTACCGAAACGCCGCTGGCGGCCGCCAGCACGCCTGCCCCGGCCAGGACGCCAGCTGACAGGATTATGGTTCGCAGACCAGCCCCTTTTTTGCCAGTGACGGGGTATCGGACAGCTGGCCGCAGGTCGCCGCAAGCCCCGCCGCGACGGGGGGCGCCGACGCCCGGGGAGGCCTGATGACCCGCAGCTCTAGCGCGAGGCCCGCTCGGAGGCCGCCTGCCGTTCCCGCTCGCGCGCGCCGGCGAGAATGCCCACCATGCCGTGGTTACCCTCGTGGCAGGCATATTCATACCAGCCGGGGGAGGGATAGAAGGCCATCTCGGCGCGCCAGGGCTGCGTATAGGTGTCCGGATCGTTGACCGAGAATTCGTAGAAGATGTCGTCCTTGCCCGTGCGCGTCAGGCGCTCCGTCACGACGCCCCTGGCTGACACCGGGAAGGACTGTTCACTGGCCTGCATGGGGTGGATATTGATTGTCTCCATGACGAACGTATCGCCTTCCCACCAGCCGACCGTATCGCCGAGCCAGGGAGCCATGACGGCGGGGCGATGGTTGGCCCGCGCCTCCTGAGCATTCGGGAAGATCGGAACGATGCGCGCATCATGCGCCATCTCGACCAGGATCATCATGTGTCCGGGCGTCTGCACGAACTGATAATTGTTGTTGTAAAGCACGCTCAGCATGCCCGGCCCGCCGGTCTGACCAAAACCGATCAGGCAGCGCTCGGACAGGGTCGGCTCCTCCGGCCCCTCATAGGGGGCGTTGCCGGTCATATAGACGCGGAACCCCTCCATCTGGCGCTTCATCTGGCCGGCCGGATCCTTGTAGGGGAGCTGGCCGTTGGCCGGCTCGACAATGTTAGAGGTGCGCCACTCGCCCTTAACGAAGGCCAGCGCCTCGCCGGGCTGCACCCAGAACTTGTCATAGCCCTTAAGGCCAAAATCGGCGGCGCCCTTTTCCGGGGCTCCCTTATTGGGATCGGAATAGCCCGCATTGCTGAACTCAGGGTCGTCGGCAGGAATGCCGGCAAGGCCCGTGCCGGCGGCGATCCGGGCGGCTTCCTCCTTGCTGACGACAAGCGATTTCTGGCCGGGGGAGCGTGTCAGGGGCGTCAGGGAGGCGTTGCTCCAGATGCCGGTAAGGTCCGGCTTGCCGTCGGCCAGCCGGGGGACGTCGGCCAGGACCGGAGCGCTCAGACAGGCGAGGGACAGAGCTGCAAGAGCCGGGATGAGCATGCGCATCGGCAATTCTCCAGATATGAGCGCATGCGTCGATGCGCGGGAGTAGTTACGTTAAAGAGTAAGCCGGAAGCCGGCCCTGCGGAACCCCGGGAGGCGAGGATTTCGACCGGTCGGCCCTGTTTGCCGGCTGGCGCGTGCGCCCGTCGACATCACGTGAGGTCAGGGCGATCCGAGGCCCACCGGGGACTGCAGGCCCGTCGGGAGCTTGCCAAACAGGCCTGTGCGCAGTCTATGGACGCAAGACGACGAGACGTATCCGGAGGCGCACATGATGACGATTGCTGGACGCTGGCCCGCCCTGAGGCTGACATCAGGCCTGGCCTTTCTGCTGGCTATGGGATGCACAGCCATGCCGGCGCCGCCCGCCGCCCTGTCTGCGGCCCTGTCTGCCGCCGACTATGCGAGCATCCTGGCTGACCCGCTCCGCCCGGCGGAGGACCTCAAGGATGACGCCGCCCGCAAGCCTGCAGAGGTGCTCGCCTTCGCGGGCCTGCGTCCGGGCCAGACAGTCCTTGAAATGGAAGGCGGGCGCGGGTGGTTCTCGTTTCTGATTTCCAGGGCCATCGGACCGGAGGGACGTCTGATCGTTCAGTACCCGCCGGAATTCGCCTATGGCGACCCCGCCTACAAGGCGCGCGTGGACGCAGGGCAGCTGCCGAATGCAACGATCACGCGGACCCATTTCGATAAGCTCGAGGCCGCCAACGGCTCTGTCGACAGGGTTCTGTGGATCCTCGGACCGCACGAGGTGTGGTTCACGCCTAAGGACACGCAGGGCCTCGGCGATCCGGCCAGAACCTTCCAGGAGATCGCCCGCGTCCTGAAACCGGGCGGCGAATTTATTGCGATGGACCATGCCGCAGTCGCCGGCGTTCCGGCGGCGACATCCGCCCAGACACTGCATCGTATTGACCCCGCGCATGTCCTCGACGCCGCCAGGGCGGCCGGGCTCGTCTACGTCGGGCGGAGCGATAGTCTCGCCAACCCGGCCGACGACCGGACGAAATCACCCTTCGCCCCGGACCTGCGCCGGCATACCGACCAGTTCCTGTTCCGCTTCGTTAAGTCCTGAGGCGGGCCTGGGGACGCCCCCGGCCAGCCCTCTCGTCTTTTCTGGCGAAACAGGGTAAGCAAATCTGCATGACCGGCTTTTTCCGTACCCTTTCTGCGGGCATGCTCGCCATCGCCGCTGTCGCCTGCGGGCCGACAGAACAGGGCGTCACGACCGCCCAGAAAAATGATCCGGTCATCGTCCTCAACGAGGGCCCGTGTGAGGCGACGTGTCCGGTCTACGCCATGACGCTTCATCCGGACGGCTCCTACCGTCTTCAGGGTGAAAAATTTGTCAGATCAACCGGCGTCTTCGAGGGGCTCCTGGATGAGGACGCCTGGCTTCGCGCCGTTCAGGCGCTTGAGACGATCAGCTTCTGGACCCAGCCGCCGGATCAGACACGGAGCTCGCTGCCGTCCTGTCAGGAGGGGCCTCCGGTCGTCAGCATGACCTGGCGAACAGCCGAGGGCCGTCAGAAGACCCTCACCTACCGCGTCGGGTGCGGGGACGCGAAGATCCGGGCCGCCGTATCGGAACTGCGCTCGGCGATGTCCTTTCATGAACTGGTCTGGGCGGACGACCGTTTCTCACCGGATGGGAGCCGCTAAAGCGCCGCACAGCGCGGGCATGGCCTTCGCATCGTTTCATCGGTAGGTATGACAGTATGGAAGTCTGGCTCGCATACGGCGTCTATGCCGCCATCTTTGCGGTGTTCGTGGTTCTGGCCTTCGGGGTGGTGAACCTCGTTCGCACGGACGGACAAGCCCGTTCCCGCTCCAACAAGCTGATGCGCCTGCGGGTCCTTGTGCAGTTCATCGCCATCCTTCTTCTTGTCGCTCTGGGCGCCGCCGCCGGCGCTTTCCGCTGACCTGCCTGCTGAGACCTGACTGCTGACCCGTCCGCTTGCCTGACGCATCCCGCAGGCGAGGCCGGCCCCGGGGCTGACCTGCAACATACTGTCTTGACCCGGACAACCTTTCAGTGTCAGCTTATTTTCCTTACTAACGCTGGGGAGGTTTCGATCATGCAGCTACCATTGGGCAGTCTGACGCCTGATCAATATGTGTTGGTCTATAACGCGTTTTCTTTCGGGCTCGCGACTTTTGCGGCAGCAACGATCTTTTTCTGGCTCGGGCGGTCTCAGGTCGCGAGTGAGTACAAAACAGCCATGACGATCACCGGACTGGTGACTTTCATCGCTTTTTATCACTACTTCCGAATTTTCGAGAGCTTCGATGCGGCGGTCAGCATGACCAACGGCGTCGTTGAGACCACGGGTAAGGAGTTCAACCGGGCCTATCGTTATGTGGATTGGCTGCTGACCGTTCCGCTCCTGCTGATCGAGCTCATTCTTGTGATGCGCCTCTCGCAGTCGGAAACGATTTCGAGATCCACAACGCTGGGGATCGCCGCCGCACTGATGATCGCGCTCGGCTATCCGGGCGAAGTTTCTGCCGGAATCGGCTCCGATCGCCTGCTCTGGGGCGCTCTGTCGATGGTTCCGTTCCTCTACATTGTCTATTCGCTCTATGTCGGCCTGGGTAAGGCCATTCAAAGTCAGCCAGAGAATGTCAGAGGTCTTATCGGCCTGGCGCGCAATGTCACGGTCTTGTCCTGGTTCTTCTATCCGGTTGTGTATTTTGCGCCCTTCGTCGTCGACCTTCAGGGAGCCGACGCCTTTGTCGCTATCGAGCTCGGCTACACGCTTGCTGACCTCATCGCCAAGGCAGCGTTCGGTGTTCTGATCTTCACGATCGCCGTCCGCAAGTCAGCGGCGTCGGCGTAAACTTACCACCGTGGACCCCGACGCTCTTATCGGGAGCGCCGGGGCCCCTTTACCTCACCCGCGCCTGCATCCTCGCCGACCAGGGATTGTCTTGACTCAAGCGATGCCGACGCGGCCTGCCATCAGGCGAGGTGTAAACACGCTACAGGGGACGCCATAATGGCCGCAGACCCTGACCTGACGCCGGGTGTTGGTGATCTGGACGCTACCGAGCGCCTGATGACCAGCCTGCTTTGCGTCCATACCGGGGGGGCCGCGAAAGCGGCGCTCGAGCATCTGCGCTCAGGCGGCAAGCGCCTGCGGGCAAAAGTCGGACTGCACAGCGCCGCCTGCCTTGGCTTGCCAGTCGGCACAGCGCGGGCGATCGCCGCGGCAAGCGAGCTTATCCATAATGCGTCACTGATACACGATGACATTCAGGATCGCTCGCCCATGCGACGCGGCGAGGCGACGCTCTGGGCGAGGTATGGCCATGATATCGCCATCTGCGCTGGCGATCTGATGATCTCGGCCGCCTATGCAGCTTTAACTCACGCGACTTTAACTCAAGCGACAGGCCAGCATCTGGGCGCCCTCGTCGCACGCCTGCATCTGCGCGTTTGTGACGTTGTTTCTGGCCAGTCTCATGACCTTGCCGCACGTGAAAACCCCGTCGAGACGCAGCTGGAATACCGACGCATCGCCGCCGGCAAATCTGCGCCCCTGCTCGGATTACCCATAGAGCTGGCGCTCATTGCTGCAGACCGCGCCGACGCGCTGGATCGTGCTGAGGCGGCCGCCGGCGCTTTTGCTGTAGCCTACCAGATGGCGGATGATATCGAGGATGCAGACACTGACATCGCAACCGGCCAGATGAACATCATATCCGTGATGGCGCGACACGTTTCGTTGGACGCTGCGCGGGTGATGACGCGAGCCCTTATCGTCAGGGATTACCAGCTTGCCTGTGACCTGGCGCGCAGCCTGCCCTCCGGATGCGGCGCCCTGATGGCTGATCTGGCTGAGGAATATTTACGCAGAGCCGCGCCGCAATCCATACCCGCATGAAGACGGCCATCGTTATCGGCGGCGGCTTTGGCGGCATCGCCGCAGCGATCCGGCTTCGCGCAAAAGGTTACGAGGTCGAACTGATCGACCGCTGCAACCGGCTTGGCGGGCGCGCACAGGTGTTCGAGCGGGACGGGTACCGTCACGACGCAGGTCCCACTGTCATCACTGCGCCCTTTCTGATCGACGAACTCTTCGCCCTTTTTGGCGCCCATACCCGCGATTACGTCACGCTGGTCCCTCTGCCGCTATGGTACCGGTTCAGGTTCCCGGACGGAGACCATTTCGACTATGGGGGAAGTGTGGCGGACACACTCTGCGAGATTGAGCGAATTTCACCGGCCGACGTTCCCGGCTACCTCGCACTTCTTGCGGAGTCTAAGAAAATCTATGAGGTCGGCTTCACCCAGCTCGCCGCCAGGCCGTTTCATAAGATAAACGAGATGCTTTCAGCCGTTCCGGCGATGATCAGGCTCGGCGCGCGCCGCTCCGTCTGGCAGCTGGTGGCGCGCCATATCAGACATGAAAAACTAAGGCAGTGTTTTTCGGTTCAGCCTCTGCTTGTGGGTGGCAATCCTTTTTCGACGACGAGTATCTATAGCCTGATCCATTTTCTGGAGCGCTCTCACGGGGTCCATTTTGCCATGGGCGGCACCGGCGCACTCGTTGATGGTCTCACCCGTTTCATGCGCGAGCACGGCATCGCTATCCGTCTCAACACCACGGTCAGACGCATTCAGGTCGAAAGCGGTCAGGCGACAGGTGTCTTACTTGAAACCGGAGAGTGTCTGCGCGCCGATATCATCGTGTCCAACGCAGATCCGGCCTTTCTTTACAGCGACATGCTGGACCCTTCAGCGGTTCGTCTGTCATCCCGGCTAAAATCAGTTCTGGCGCGCAAGTCGATGGGGCTCTTTGTCCTCTTCTTTGGCGCTGAGGGACTGTATCCCGATGTCGCTCATCATACGATCTGGCTTGGTCCGCGCTATCGTGAACTCCTGAACGATATTTTTCGACGCAAAGTTCTGGCAGAGGATTTCTCGCTCTACCTTCACCGGCCCACCGCCACCGATCCGTCCTTTGCTCCTCCGGGACATGACAGTTTTTACGCCCTTGTCCCTGTGCCAAATCTCCGCGCACACATTGACTGGCGCCTTGAAGGCCCCCGGTTGCGGGCGCGCGTCATTCATGCGCTCGATGCGACAATCCTGCCTGGTCTCACTTCACGTATCCGGTCAGATTTCTTCATGACCCCGGAGGACTTCCATACGGATTATCTCAGTCCCGCCGGGGCCGGCTTCTCTATCGCGCCGCATTTCAGCCAGTCTGCCTGGTTTCGTTTTCATAACAAGGCTGAGGGCCCTGAAAACCTGTTTCTCGTTGGAGCCGGGACGCATCCGGGCGCTGGCCTGCCGGGTGTGCTGTCATCGGCCAAAGTTCTGGACAGTCTGGCGCCCACTCTCAATCAACAGGCAAGCCGTCCGTTCAGGCTGACCGAAAGGGAGGCCTGATATGAGCTCACAGAATGGACCTGTCGCCCGCGACAGCCGCGAGACGCTGCGCCGGCATGGCAAGTCGTTTCATTTCGCCAGCTATTTCCTTGGCAGGCAGCACAGTCTTCGCGCCTCAAGGCTTTATGCTTTCTGCCGGCATGTCGATGATCTGGTTGATACAGCGTCGGGCGCCAGGGCGGCTTCAATCGCCCTTGATGCTTTAGAAGCCGAACTGGCAGGCCATGGACAACGCTCCCCGCAGGCTGACGATTTTCTTGCTCTGGCGGCAGAAACGGGGATGGACACAGGTCTTGCCCGTCAGCTCATCGCAGGCGTTCGCTCCGATATCGGACCTGTCGCCATCAGCGCCAGGGACGATCTTATTCGGTACGCCTATAGCGTCGCGGGCGTCGTGGGATTGATGATGTGTGACGTGCTCGGTGTCCAGGCGGACAGGGCGCGGCCGTTCGCAATTGATCTTGGCATTGCCATGCAGCTGACCAACATCGCACGCGATGTCGGCGAAGACGCCCGACTGGGGCGGCGTTATCTTCCCGAGGCGTGGATAGGCCCCGTTACGCCCGAACAGCTCGTGTCGCCCGACCCAGGCCTTCAAAGCCAGCTTCGCCATCAGACGCGCGTCCTGCTCGAACTCGCGGACATCTATTATCGCAGCGCCCGAGATGGTATGGGATACCTCCCTGTCCGGGCCCGCTTTGCGATCCTGATTGCAGGGCGCCTTTACCGCGAGATTGGTCAGAAGATCGCGCGCCAGGGTTATGCGACATGGAACGGGCGGGTTCGGGTTTCTTCCGGTGAAAAGCTGCTCATCGCCTTAAGGGCGGCAGGAGCTTTCCTCGTCCGCCGGGATATTCACGCAACACACGCAACCCATATGTCCAGCCTTCATGACGCCCTCACGGGCTTGCCATTTGCACATACGCGTCCTCATCATGGATGAGATCCATGATGGAATCATCCTGGGCGGCGGATGCGCCGGGCTCGCGCTTGCCCGCGAGATCTGCATGACCGGGAAGGCCCTCAAGGTCGTCATCATTGAGCCACGTGTCGTCTATGAGGAGGACCGCACCTGGTGCTTCTGGACCCAGGTTAAGGACACTGTCCGTCCGGATCCGGCTGCAGAATGGGACAGCTGGACGTTCTCGGTCGCGGGCGTCAGGATCGTGCATCGCGGCGGAACCTGGCGCTATGTTCTGATGCGCTCAAGAGACTATTATGATCACGCCCTCAGCGTGATAAGGAGCTTCCCCCACATCCGCCTGCAACTGGGTATGCGCGCCGGAGGCATTAAGCTTGATCATGGCCTGTGCAGTGTTGAGGCTGGCGGAACACGGCTGTTGAGCCGCTGGGTGGTTGATACGCGTCCGCCCAGCCAGGAGCGCCTTGCTGCAGCCCCGTTCACCCAGGCGTTCTGCGGACTTGAGCTGGAAACGGATTGCGACATCTTTGACCCCCGGGCGGCCGTCCTTATGGGCGATATGCGCGTCATTGACGAGGGATTTGCGTTTGACTACGTGCTGCCTCTGACCCCGCGTCGCGCGCTCTTTGAGCATACTGTTTTTTCGCGAACTCCGCCGGTTTCCTCAGTCCTCAGCGACACCTGTCGCACGCGCGCTCACGCTGTGTACGGGAACGGCGTGCGTTATCTGCGTGAAGAAAGGGGCTGGATACCAATGGGTCTTCCCCTGTACCCGGACACGGCGGGGCCTGTTATCAGAGCCGGCGTGACCGGGGGAGCTGTACGCGCCTCATCGGGCTATGCCTTCAGGCGTATTCAGCGCTGGGCAAGCGCGTGCGCGCTGACACTTGCCAATGGCGGCGCGCCTCTGGCGATGGGCCTCTATGGCAGCGCCGCATCCTTCATGGATCGGGTCTTTCTGCAGGCCATGGCGCAGCATGAAGACCGCACGCCCGGCTACTTTCTGAAAATCGCCCGCGCCCTCTCTGGCGACCGGTTCGCCCGCTTTATGTCGGATGAGGCGGGGGCAATGGACTGGCTCCGGATTGTCGCGGCGCTTCCAAAGAGAGACTTCCTCTCCGCTATGGGATCAGCGATCGTCCGGCATGCAAGATAGGTCCATAGTCATTCTGAGCATACTGCGCAGAAACCCCGCGTTCACTATGCTGCTGGCCGCAGTGGTGATTGCGGCTTTATCCAGAGCCCTCGGGCCGGTGACGAGCCTGACCGGCTGGCCCATGGCGCTCCTTGCGGCCGCCGTGGCGCTGGCGGGCCTGCCCCATGGGGCGGCAGACGCGTGGATTGCCGGCCATAAGGGCCTTGCCCGTACACCCCTCAGGATCCTGGCGTTTCTTCTCGGCTATCTGGGGCTGTCGATCATGGTCATTCTGGTCTGGCGCATGGCCCCGGTGGCGAGCCTTGCCGCCTTCCTCGCGCTGTCGGTCTGGCATTTCGGCGACGATCGCGCGATCGGCTATGGCGTTGTGGCCCGCATCGCGACGGGGCTTGTCATTCTTTGCGCGCCGGCGGCCTTCGCACCCGCCAGCGTCGCTTCAGTCTACCGCGTCCTTTCGGGAGATAGCGCGGCCGCGCTTATCGAGCTGCAGCGTCTGCTGCTGGGGCCTGCATGGCTGACGCTTGCGTGCCACACCCTGCTGGAAAGCCTTAGGCAGGAGCGACGTCTCCGGGCGATGGCGCACATGACTGAGATCAGCCTTCTGGTCGCTCTGTCTCTTCTGACCGAGCCGCTGATTTATTTCAGTTTTTATTTCTGCCTGTTGCATTCCCCACGGCATCTGGCCCGCATACTGGCGTCCTGGCGTCTTGCGCCTGATCGCCGCTTCTGGCCATCAACTCTGATTGTGTGCATGGTGAGCGCTCTGGCAGGCGTAATTGCCTTCGTCGGGCTCCTCGATGGCGGCCAGAAACTGGAGTATGCAACCCTTCAGGTCGTCTTCATTGGTCTTGCCGCTCTGAGCCTTCCTCATATCTTACTGGTCGACTGTCTTCTGGCGCGCGGAAAAGCTTTTAGGTGATGCTGGGATGACTGAGACGCACGCCTCTGCCTCTGCGATGTCCGAACGCGTTATCTGCGTCGATGAGAATGACATACAGGTCGGTGAAGCCGGGAAAATGGAGGCGCATGTAAGGGGTCTGTTACACCGCGCATTCTCCGTATTTCTCTTTGACCGGCGGGGTCGTCTTCTGCTGCAGCGTCGCGCTTCAGGCAAATATCATGCAGCCGGACTGTGGGCCAACAGCTGCTGCGGCCATCCCCGTCCCGGCGAGGCGGTGCATGATGCAGCTAACAGGCGCCTGGGAGAGGAGCTTGGCGTCGCAGCGAACCTTAAGGCAGCTTTCCGGTTCCGATACTGCGTCCGGATGGAGAACGGGCTGATCGAAAATGAGCTTGTTCATATGATGGTCGGCTGCTTTTCCGGCAGCTTCAGGTATGATGAATGCGAAGTCAGCGACATCACCTGGCGTCAGATAGAGGACGTCGCCGCCCGGATAGATGATCTCCGGTATGAGCTGGCGCCCTGGTTTCAAATCTACCTCAGCCAATGCCTGCCGACGCTCCTGTCCTGGCGCGACAGGCTGCTGGATGCAGGATCGCCATCCTGAGAGGTAGAGCAGGCAGGGTCTGATCACCATCGCCGGGGGGTTGTGGGTGCATGCGTGATGTCTGCACGCCTTCTTCGCCCCCATCGAGGTCCGCAGATCGTCTGTGCCCCGGCAGAATGACCACGCCACCGGGCCGGTCTCGCCGGATCGGCAGGACCGCCTCGCTGACCGAAGCGCTTTGCGGGCAGTCGACAGGGCGTTCGACAGGGCAGCGAAAGGGCAGCGAAAGGGCAGTCGATCCGGCATCCCGCCGCCCGGGCCTGACCCGTTCATCGCCGGTTGGAGCCGATGCTTTAAATTACCCGGATCAGATTATCGGGACCTGAAGGGGTTTCTGAGACGCTGAGGTCACACTCACGCTCCGGGATTGCGACCATGTTCTTCGCGCCTCGCCCCGAGGTCTCTTCACGCCGCTTCTGGCGCTGGTTTGCCGGTGAAGCCGCAGGCCTCGCCAACGCCCTTGAGGCGCTGGCCCGCGGCGAGGCGGATGGCTCATGCGCCATTGACCGCCTCAACCGACGCATCCGGAGTATCGATCCGCGACTGGAAGCTGATGTCGTCCGCGACGCGGATGGCCTCTGCCGCCTCAGCCTGACCGGCGAGGCTCCGGGGCTGGCTCACCTGCTCGCCAGCGCGCCACGCCTGGCCGGCTGGCGCATCCAGGCGCATCACGCAGGCGCGCCTGCGCCACGCATTCCTTTTCTGCGCGCCCCGCGCCCCTCCCTTGACGAACACGCCCTGCCGGTCATGGGCGGCTGGGACGCGTTCGAGCCCGCCTGAGCGCGGATTGACCGTCTGCCGCCTCCGGCGCAAAGCTGCATCATGGTTATTCTGAACAAGATCTACACGCGTACCGGAGATGACGGCACCACCGGCCTTGCGACCGGCGAACGCGTGCAGAAATGGAACCTGCGCGTGGACAGTTATGGGGGCGTCGATGAGACCAACGCCGCCGTCGGCCAGGCGCGCGTTCACGCCGGGGCCGATCCCGACCTCGATGTCATGCTGATGCGCATTCAGAATGATCTCTTTGATCTTGGGGCTGATCTGGCGACCCCGGAGCGCGGCCAGCCGCTCGGCTGGACGCCCCTGCGTATGACAGACGCACAGGTCATCCGCCTCGAATCAGAAATCGATGCGATGAACCGGAGCATCCCCCCGCTGAACAGCTTCGTTCTGCCGGGCGGGTCGGCTCTGGCGGCCGCTCTGCACGTCGCACGCACCGTCTCGCGGCGGGCCGAGCGGCTCATCGCCCAGCTCGCCGCAACACCCGACGAGAGCGTATCGGCGGCCGCCCTCGCCTACGCCAACAGACTGTCGGACTGGCTGTTCGTCGCCGCACGGCGCGCCAACGCCGATGGCGCAGGCGACGTGCTGTGGGTTCCCGGAGCCAACAGGTAGCACGCCGTCAGGAGCAGGTACGGAGCGCTCCTGCAGGGCCGGAGGAAATCGGACAAAATCCTGCCGTCTTCAGCATTCAAGTCGTTTCTGCAGGATTGACCGGGGCGGTCTGATTGTCCGATCCGTCAACTTGCCCATGGGGCCGGAGGGAGATGAGTGAAGCAGCATCTGATCCTGCTGGCGCTGGCGATAACTGTCTGGAGCCAACTGGCGGCGCCTGCCCGGGCGCAGGCGACCCGCGAGCATCAGGCGCTGCTTGACTTTGCATCCGAGCTGGATGCAGCCGCTGCTGCGCCCGATTTTGTCGGCCTCGCCGTAGCCGTCGTAAAGAATGGCGAGGTCGCCCTCATGCGCACCTACGGGGTGACGGAGGCGGGCGGGGCCCAGAGAGTGACGCCCCATACCGTCTTTCGCCTCGCCTCCCTGTCCAAAGGCTTCGCCGGCACGCTCGCGGCGCTCTATCAGACCGAAGGACGTCTCGATCTTGGCGCCCGGGCCGTCACCTACGCCCCGCAGCTGCGATTACGCAGCATGCAGGATACGCAATCTGTCACCCTGGAACATGTCCTGACCCACAGCGTGGGCCTTCCACCCTACGCCTATGACAATCTCCTCGAAGCGGGAGTGGCGGTGAAGGACATCCTCAGAGGGTATGCCGACGTGAAGCCCACCTGCCGGCCGGGCGCCTGCTACACCTACCAGAATACGACCTTCAACATCATCGCAGACGCCATCGCCCAGACGGCAGGCCGCCCGTTCGAAGCGGAGCTTCAGGCGCGTCTGCTGGGCCCTCTGGGCATGACGGACACGTCTTTCGGGCGCGACGGGCTGATGTCGGGCGGAAACTGGGCGCGCCCGCACAGGCGCGCCGGGGATGGCTGGACGCCGACAGCCGTCACGGAGCCGTACTACAGGCTGCCAGCCGCAGGCGGCATGAACGCCTCCATCAGCGATATGTCGGCATGGCTGATCGCCCAGATGGGCAACCGGCCTGACGTCCTGTCGGCCGCGGCGCTGGCCGAGGCGCATCGCAGCCGGATAGACACCCCGCCGGAAACCTCGCGACAGAGGACCCTGAAAACGCCGGTGACGCAGACCGCCTATGGGCTGGGCTGGCGCGTCTACCGATATGCCGGTCGCACACTCATCACCCATACGGGCGGCGTCGAGGGCTTTTTCGCCCAGATCGGCTGGCTTCCGGATCAGAAGGCGGGCATCGTCGTGCTCTCGAACACGCGCGGCTCGCGGGCGGCGCGCATCATGCCGACCTGGCTGGACTACCAGCTCGGTCTGCCAAAGACTGACTGGCTACGCCTGGCGGAAACGGGCGCCGCCAGCGCCATCAGCGGGCCATAATCGGCCCCGCCCGCGCCTCTTGCAGACATCACGGGGCCGATCCAGTCTGACCGCCGCGCACTGGGGGGGAGCACTGGGGGGAGCACAGGGGGGAGACCACAGGATGCGTTTTCGGACAGCGATCGCCAGCCTCGCGGGTCTTGCCAAGGGCGGCTGCGGACAGCCGGCGCTGCTGGTTGCTCATCCGACCTATGACGCCAGCCTGCCTGTGTCGGGCGATCGTTCAGGAGTTTTCAGCGCAGCCACGGAGCCTTACCACGGGCTGCCACCCGCCGGCGGCGTGAACGCCTCGATCAGCGATATGTCGGCATGGCTGATCGCCCGGATGGTGGCCGGGCCTCACGTCCTGTCGGCCGCGGCGCCGGCGGATCGCCAGGGCGCATCGGGCATCGCCGGAAAAACTGCCCGAAGGAGCTGAGGCCAATGACGCTGCACATTCGTCCAGCGACCCGTCAGGACGCGCCCGGCATGGCGGAGCTGATCAATGCGATCATCGCGATAGGCGGCACGACAGCCTACGAAGATCCGTTCGATGCCGCCTCGATGGACGCGGCCTACATTTCATTGCCGGAACGGGTGTCCTGCTTCATTGCCGAAGCAGACGGCCGGATCGTCGGCTTTCAGGGTCTGATGCGCGCGTTCGACCCGGACGATCCCCTGCCCGATGGCTGGGCGACAATCGGAACCTTTGTGCGTGTCGGACTGACGCAACGCGGCGTGGGCGGCGCCCTGTTCGCGCGGACACGCATCGCAGCGCGCGATGCGGGCGTCTGCGTTATCGACGCGACGATTCGCGCGGACAATGCGGGCGGCCTTGCCTTCTATGCGCGACAGGGCTTTGTCGATTATGACCGGCTGGTCGGCGTTCCGCTCAGGAATGGCGCGTTGATGGATCGCATCCGCAAGCGTTTCGACATCTGATGAACGATCACCCGGATCGCAGGACGATATAGGTGGCCTCCGCGCCGCTGGCGCGGGTGGGCGGGCGCACAGCCGGCGATCAACGGGCGCCACCGGCGCCATCAGCGGGCCAAAGCCCGCCTTCCGCCTCTTGCCAGCATGACGCAGCCGAGACATTCTGCGCCTTGGCGCACAAGGGGGAGAGCAGAGGATGCGTTTTCGGACAGCGATCGCCAGCCTCGCGGGTCTTGCCATCAGCGGCTGCGGACAGCCGGCGGCGATGGATCCTCATCCAACCTATGACGCCAGCGCTTTCTTTGACACAACATCGATGTCTCTGGCCCCGCCCGGTCCCTATGCATTCTCACCGGATAACGCCAGCCTGCTTGTGTCGAGCGATCGTTCAGGGGTTTTCAACGCAGCCGCACTGCCGGCGGACGGCGGGGAGGCAAACCAGCTGACGCGTTCGCCCGATCATGCGGTATTCGCCATCAGCTATTTTCCGTCAGACGAGCGTATCCTTCTGGCCTCAGACCAGGGCGGTAATGAGCTGGAGCATATCTATGTGCGTAACGCCGAGGGCGCGCTCACGGATCTCACCCCGGGGGATGGCCACACATCGCAGTTTCTGGGCTGGTCGGGGGATGGCGCAACATTCTGGATCGCCACCAATGAGCGCGATCCGCAGATGTTCGACGTCTATGCCTACAGCACCGCTGATGTCTCGCGCAGGATGGTCTTCGAAAACAGCGGTTATTCGCCGGCGGCTGTCTCCCCTGACGGCCGGTGGCTGGCGCTGAACAGGCCGATCACTGCGGCCGATTCTGACGTTTACCTGGCTGATCTCAGCCGTCCGGCGCAGCAGACACCCGTCCTGGTGACACGCGATGAGGGCGTGATCGCGCAGTCGGTTCTGACGTTCACTCCGGATTCCCGACAGCTGGTCTACGCCACCGATGCATACGGAGAGTTCAGCCAGGCATGGGCCTATGATCTGGCGACCGGGGACACAAAAACGCTGATCAGCGCCGACTGGGACGTCGTTCGGGTCGCCTATTCGCCGTCCGGCCGCTATCGCGTATCCGTCATCAATGAAGACGCCTCGACGCGCCTGACGATCCTTGACCAGACAACCGGGTCGCCGGTGGCCCTCAGCGGCGCGCCATCCGGCGACATCAGCGCCGTTCAGTTCGACCGCGCGGAAAAACGTATCGCATTCACGCTCGCCTCCGACACGTCACCGACGGACGTATTCATCGCAGATCTTGGCGACGGCGCCGCCAGGCGCCTGACCACAAATCTCAGTCCGGCAATCAGCGAAACAGCCCTCGTTACCGGGGAGGTGGTTCGCTATCCGAGTTTTGACGGGCGTGAGATCCCGGCCATTCTGTTCCGGCCCAGGCAGGCTGGCCCGCAGACGAAGGTTCCCGCCATCGTCGATGTCCATGGCGGTCCTGGCGGACAGAGCCGGAAAGGCTACGCCGCCATGTATCAGCACCTGATCAACCACGGGTATGCCGTTCTGCGGGTCAACAACCGCGGCTCATCGGGCTATGGGAAGACGTTCTTCAATATGGACAACAGGAAACACGGCGAGGTTGATCTCGATGATGTTGTCTATGGCAAGCGATACCTGGAGACCCTCGACTGGATCGACGGGGACAAGATCGCCGTCCTGGGCGGCTCCTATGGCGGCTACATGGTGGCGGCCGCCCTCGCCTTCCGGCCGGATGAGTTCGCCGCTGGCATCAATATTTTCGGGGTCACCAACTGGGTACGCACGCTGGAGTCCATTCCCGCCTGGTGGGGCGCGGAGAAGGACGCCCTTTACGACGAGATGGGAGATCCGGCCACCGACGCGGAGCGGTTGCGGCGGATATCGCCTCTGTTTCATGCAGGCAACATCCGCAAGCCGCTTCTCGTTGTTCAGGGGGCCAACGATCCCCGCGTCCTTCAGGTGGAGAGCGATGAACTCGTGGCAGCCGTCAGAGCCAACGCTGTTCCGGTGGAGTACATCGTCTTTCCTGATGAAGGCCATGGCTTCCTGAAGAAGGACAACCGCATCGCAGCGTCCAACGCCTATCTGGCTTTCCTCAACCAGCACCTGAAAGGACTGGCGCCGCCCGCAGGGGTCTATGCGCCCCAGGCAGCCTCAGCTCCTGGACGATAGCGGGTCTGAGACAGGGCCCGGGGCTGACGCTACAGGCCCCTTACAGCGCCTCCGCTGGCGACACGCTGGCGTGCAAGGCTTGAGTCCATAGGCGAAAGCCCCAGCCGGTCAGTCAGCTGGCGCATCAGCGCGTCTTCATGCGGATCGCGCGAGCCGTCAGCCAGAACAACCGCCCACAGCGCCTCGATAATCGCGACACGCTCCTCGTGCGCAATGGCGGCGCGGATGGCGCGGGTGAACTGATAGATATCAATCGACTGCGCTTCGGCTTCCTCACCCTCCTGGCGCAGCGCCTCCGCGGCGGCCGGACTGCAGCCGTAACGCTGCATCAGAACCTGATCGACGACGGAGCGTTCCTCAGCTCCATAGACGCCATCCGCGCGCGCCGCCATGACGAGGACAGCGGCGATGGCGGCGCGCGCATCATCATCGGCCAGCTCCCCGGGAGCCGATGCGCCTAAGAGCCGCCTGAACACATCACGTATCATGGGCCTGATGTGGCGCCTTTGCCGGCGCGGCACAACCCGGGCGTGCGCGAGCCGCCCGGGCGCCTGTGGTCATGGCCGGGCTGGGGAGAACAGGGCGCCGATCGTTTCCTCATCAGCGCCCAGAGCGCTGAACACAGGGGCGAATGTGCGCATGCGGGCGGCCTCATCCGGTCCAAGCGTGATGCCGCCATCCACGACCAGTGCGTGTCCGGTGACAAAACCCGCTCCATCCGAGGCCAGGTAGACGGCCGCCTCGGCAATGTCGCTCCCCCGTCCCCCGCGGGGAATGGGCTGTGTGTTACGGCCCGCCTCGGCCAGCGCTTCGATGCGCGTCTCGGCATACTGGCGCGGCAGCCCCAGGGAGGCGGCGAAAATGTTGGTCGCGATCATGCCCGGACAGATACAGTTCACACGGATACTGTCGGACGCCAGCTGCGCTGCGGCCGCGCGCGTCATGTGGACGATGGCCGCCTTGGCGATTGAGTAGAGGAGCGGCCCGTAGCCTGTACGCAGACCAGCGATGGAGGCGGTCGATATGATGGATCCGCCGCCCTGCCGTCGCATGAGGGGAGTGGCGTACTTCATTCCAAAGAGCGCTGCACGCACATGCAGGTGCATGACGGCGTCGAAACCCTCGGCTGTCACGCTGTCAGCCGTCTCACGCACACCGCCCGTCCCGGCGTTGTTGAAGAGAATATCCAGACGTCCGAAGTCTGCAGCGGCGGCCTCAATGGCTGCGGCGATGTCGCGCTCCTGCATAACGTCACAGCGCACGAAGCGGACATCCCCGCCACAGTCGTGAGCAAGCTGCGCTCCCTTGTCCTCCTGTATGTCCGCGGCGATGACGCGGGCGCCTTCGGCGACAAACAGATCAACGCTTGCCCGGCCGATGCCGCTGCAGGCCCCGGTGATCACCGCAACCTTGCCTTCAAGCCGTCCCGCCATAACCGCATCTCCTGTCAGATCTGGAGGCAGCCTAACGTGCGAAAATCTCCCGCCAAGCGCCGCTCGTGGTCAGGCGCGCCTGGGACGGTGCGAAGAGGCGACAGCGAGGGCGGCCCCTGGCTCTGTGAGGACGGGTCCGGAACCTGGAAGACACCTCCGCGGCGGGCCGGATGCGGCCGCACGAACCGAAGCCTGCGAGGTCCCGGACAGACGTTTACGTCGGGCCTGCAGGCCCTGGCTGAGCAGGGACATGTCATGCCCTCCCCGCGAGCGCGCCAAATCGCCGCTTTTTTGGGGGTGTCGGGTCAGAAAACTTGATTCCCGTCCCTCCGCCGCATAACTGGAGGCCGCTGGTTCGCAGGCGCAACCTTAGGGGGGCGTCGGGGGAGCCGTTTCGACAGCCATACGTCCGAAGATCCGGAGAAGCCGCCCATGAAGGTGCTTGTGCCCGTCAAGCGGGTGATTGACCCCTACGTCCGCCCGCGCGTGAAGCCCGATGGGTCGGGCGTCGATCTTGCGAACATCAAGATGGCGATGAACCCGTTCTGCGAAATCGCCGTGGAAGAGGCGGTCCGCATGAAGGAAAAGGGCCTGGTGACCGGCGAGATCGTTCTTGTCTCGATCGGGCCGGCCCAGGCCCAGGAAACCATCCGCGTTGGTCTCGCCATGGGCGCCGATCGCGGGATTCTCGTTCAGACAGATGCGCCGGTCGAGCCCCTCGCAGTCGCCAAGATCCTCGCAAAGATCGTCGAGACCGAAAAGCCGGATCTGGTGATTACCGGCAAACAGGCTATCGACGATGACGCCAATCAGACCGGCCAGATGCTGGCCGCCCTGCTCGGCTGGCCGCAGGGCGCTTTCGCCTCGGCCCTCGCCCGTGAAGCAGACAGGCTGAAGGTGACCCGCGAAGTCGACGGCGGTCTTCAGACCGTATCGCTCGAGCTTCCTGCAGTCGTGACGACAGACCTGCGCCTCAACGAGCCGCGCTTTGCGTCCCTGCCAAACATTATGAAGGCCAAGAAAAAGCCGATCGACACCAAGACGCCCGGCGATTTCGGGGTCGACATCACCCCGCGCCTGAGTGTGGTGAAGGTGGCTGAACCGAAGAAACGCGAAGCTGGCGAGAAAGTCGCCGACGTCGATACGCTTATTGCAAAACTCAAGTCTGCCGGAGCCATCTGATCATGGCCGTTCTCGTATTTGCCGAACACACGAACGCCGCCCTTAACGAGGCGACATCCAAGACAGTCTCAGCGGCCTCAGCGATAGGCGGGGACGTCCATGTCCTGGTGGCGGGCCACAATGCGCAGGCCGCCGCCGCAGCCGCCTCCCGACTGACAGGCGTCGCCAAGGTCATCCATGTGGAAGGAGCAGCCTTCTCGCATGCCCTGGCCGAGGCTGTCGAAGCGCTGGTTGTACCGATGATGTCCGGATATGACGCGTTTCTCGCGCCCGCGACAACGACGGGCAAGAATATCGCCCCGCGCATCGCCGCCCGCCTTGACGTGATGCAGGTCTCCGAGATCACGGCTGTCATCGACGCCTCGACGTTCGAGCGCCCGATCTATGCCGGCAACGCCATCCTGACCGTCAGGTCAAACGACGCGAGGAAGGTGATCACCGTACGCACAACCGCGTTCCGGGATGCAGGTTCGACCGGATCAGCCCCCATTGAAACCGCGCCCGCACCGGCCGGACCGTTCAAGTCCCTGTTCGTGGCCGAAGAGCTTCAGAAGTCTGACCGGCCCGAGCTGGCCTCGGCCAAGCGTGTTGTCTCGGGCGGACGTGCGCTCGCCTCGGCCGAACAGTTCAATCAGGTGATCCTGCCTCTGGCGGACAAGCTTCAGGCCGGGGTCGGCGCCTCGCGGGCGGCGGTTGATGCTGGTTATGCGCCAAATGACTACCAGGTGGGCCAGACCGGCAAGGTCGTCGCCCCCGAACTCTATGTAGCCATCGGCATTTCCGGGGCTATCCAGCATCTGGCGGGCATGAAGGATTCCAAAGTCATCGTCGCCATCAACAAGGACGAGGAAGCGCCGATCTTCCAAATCGCCGACTACGGACTGGTCGGCGACCTCTTTAAAATCGTCCCGGAACTGACCGCCAAGCTCTAGATCATCCCTGCACGTGACGGCCTGATACGCCGCTTGGCGTAGCCCGTCCGGCGTGCTCAATTATCCGCTTCCTGCGTGAGGCCCGGTTCAGGCCGGGCCGGACGGACGTCGTCAGGACAGGCGCAGGACAGCGTTCGGGATCTGATCCATGCGATACGTGCTCGCCCTCTCCGGTCTTGCGTTCTGCGCCTGCGCCACCCCGCAGGCCCCTGACATCGCGCCCGCCGCCTATTCGCGCGAGCCAGGCGCGCACGAGGCAGAGTTCCGCGAGCTCTACCGGGAGCTGGTTGAGACCAACACAACCTTCTCGGAAGGCGACTGCACGCGCGCATCAGAGCTCATGAAAGCGCGGCTGCGTTCGGCGGGCTATCCGGAGAGCGATCTGCACATTCTTGTCAATCCGAAAGCCGGACGGCCGCAGGATGGCAATCTTGTCGCCATTCTTCCCGGATCCGACCCATCGCAGCAGGCGATCCTGCTGATGGCGCATATCGATGTCGTGGAAGCGCGCCGCGAGGACTGGGAGCGCGACCCGTTCGTGCTGACCGAGGAGAATGGCTTCTTCTATGCGCGCGGGGTCAGCGATGACAAAGCGATGGCCGCCATCTTTACTGACTCCATGATCCGCTTCCGCCGCGAGGGATATAAGCCTCAACGCACCATCAAACTCATGCTCAACTGCGGTGAAGAGAGCGCCAATGAATTCATCGGGGCGCGTTACATGGTCGAGAACCATCTCGACCTGATCAGAGCTGAATTCGCCCTCAATGAAGGCGCCGGCGGCAGGCTCGATCCCGTAACAGGACGCTATCTCTTCAACGGGGTGCAGGCGGGCGAGAAACTGTATCAGGACTTCACGCTGGAGGTCACCCATCCGGGCGGACACTCCTCGCGCCCCACTCCGGACAATGCAATTTATGAACTCGGACGCGCGCTTCTGGCGATACAGTCCTATCAGTTTCCCATCGAGTTTAACGACGCTACGCGCAATTTCTTCCGCCGGATGGGAGCCATCACGCCGGGCCAGGAAGGCCAGGACATGCGCGACGCGGCCGATGGCGAGAATGCCGAAGCGCTGCGCCGCCTCGCGCAGAACCCCGGGTACAACGCCACGCTTCGTACAACCTGTGTGGCCACCGAACTGCAGGCCGGGCACGCCGCCAACGCCCTGCCCCAGCGCGCACGCGCGAATATCAACTGCCGGATTTTTCCCGGCCACACCCAGGAAGAGATACTCTCCGTCCTCAAAGGCGTCGTCGCCAACGACGCCGTCAGCATCGCCATGCGCTCACCGCCCGAAACCCCGGTCGGCCCGGTCAGCCTGCCTGCGTCCATCCTTGGACCTATTGAGGAACTGACCGAGACAATGTGGCCCGGCGTTCCCGTCATCGCGCAGATGGCCACAGGAGCGACCGACGCCCGCTTCACAACGCCGGCGGGCATCACAACCTATGGCGTCTCAGGCCTGTTCGCCGATCCGAACACGTCCGGGGTCCACGGACTGAATGAGCGCATCGGCGTGCGGCAGCTGATGGAGGGCCGCATGTTTCTCCACCAGCTGGTCAAGCGGTACGCCGGTGGCGCCTACAACTGAATTCAGCCAAGGCCGGTCAGGGTGAGGAGAAGGACCGCGCCGGCCGCCGAGAGGGCTGATGCCGTGACGCCAAAGACGAGATCCACCGCGACGAAGGCGCGGGGCCAGTCCCTCATCGTGGCGAGGTTGGTGAGATCATAGGTTCCATAGGCGATCAGCCCGAGGAAGCCGCCCAGACCGAGCGCCATCACGATATCGCCCCCGGCCGCCATTGCGGGCGCGACGGCCAGCACCCCAAGGCCGGCCGAATAGATCACATAGAAGGCGATGGCGGGCGGCCAGTAGACGGGCTGGAGAAGGCGTCCGCCGAACTGTTTCACCAGCCAGTCGCGTACGACAAAACCCAGCCATATGGCGTCAAGCACCCCCAGGACGAGCCCTGCTGCGACTGAAGCTGTAATAAGTTCCATGACTTAACGCCTGTTGCCCGAGAGCTATACGCAGCAAAACGCGACTGGATGTGCCCTTGGGAGAGGCCCGCCGAGCCTGACGCAAGGGCGACCCGGTCCTCTTGAGAGCGGGAGGCCGGGCGCCCGGAGGCTGAGGCGCGACCAGCTGACAGAGGCTTTCCGACCAGCAGGGACGCCGAGGCGCCCAGACAGACGGTCCGGCGCGGATGATGGGGTCACATCTGCAGGAGGAGGAGGCCTCAGCGCGGGGGCCAGGCCTTGCCTCAGGACGGTTCGGGGCCTAGCAGGTGTCAAAATCTGCCCCGCCGGACCGCATGCGCCGCTACACCCTGATTTTTCTCACACTGACTGTGAGCCTGCTGGCGCCTGCGGCGCTGGCTCACGCCATCGGCGGACGCGACGCCGCCTTCGTTCAGTCGGCCGTGGGGGCGGATCCCTTCCCGTTCATGTATCTTGGCGCCAAGCACATGGTGACGGGCTATGATCATCTCCTCTTTCTGACAGGGGTGATCTTCTTCCTCTACCGTCTGCGGGACATCCTTATCTATGTCACGCTGTTCTCGCTGGGGCACTCCACCACGCTGATCCTGGGCGTCCTCATGGACCTGGGCCTCTCCTCCCACCTGGTCGACATGGTGATCGGCCTGTCGGTCTGCTGGAAGGCGTTCGATAACATGGGCGGTTTTACGCGCCTGGGCGTCAGGGTTGATAACCACATCGTGGTGGGAGGTTTTGGCCTGATCCACGGCCTCGGGCTCGCCACGAAGCTTCAGGAACTGGGCCTCAACCGGGAGGGCCTGATCGAGAATCTTCTGGCCTTCAATATCGGTGTTGAGATCGGACAGGTGATCGCACTCTGCCTGATACTGGTCCTCATGACGCTCTGGCGCACGAGCCCGTCCTTCGGACGCTTTGCGCTGGCGGCAAACGGGCTTCTGTTCCTCGCTGGCGTGGTTCTGGCCGGCGAGCAGCTTGCAGGTTACGTGCTCAGCGGAGGTTCATGATGACGAACAGTCCGGACGCCAGGGACGATATCAGGCCCGTTCCGCTCAGCGTGTCGGGGCGGCGGCTCCTGCTGATCACGGCGGGGGGACTTGCTGGCGGCGCTCTCATCGTTCTGGGCGCTGTCATGCCAGCTGAATACAATGTCGACCCGCTGGGCCTTGGCCAGCTGACAGGCATAAGCCGCCTCTTCGCCCCTGACACGCAGGCCTTTGGCGGCGCCGCTCCGCTCTCTTATGCATCCGGCTCGCCCAAAACCTCCCATGTCGCCGAGATACCGCTGGGCGCGGCCGGTTGGGACGAAGCGGCGGTGGAGTACAAGGTGCGCATGAGCCCCGGCCAGTCGATTTTCTACAGGTGGTCGGTCGTCAACCTCGACGGCTCGCCTGCGAGCCTTGCCATCGAGGTGGATCAGCACGGCCATGACACCCCTCCGGAGGGACAGGCGGAGACCGTGGTCGAGTTCCGCAAGGACCGGTTGCTCTCTGATCAGGGCTCGCTCACGGCGCCCTTTGAGGGGATCTTCGGCTGGTACTTTAAAAACCGCGCAGAGGACCCGGTGATTGTCCGCCTCGAGGTTGAGGGCTTTTACACGCTGGTGGCGCCCGGACAGCCGGGCAATGAGTTCAATATCAGCCCGGTTGAGCCCGCAGCCCCGGCCCCGGAGGACGCCTCGCCATAATTTCGCGCCAGGCTGTGGGGATGGATGGGTAAGTGTATTGAGGACACCGAAGCGTTGTCGGAGACGCGAATGATCGCCCGCGCCATCCTTGGCATGTCTGCCGCCCTTCTGCTTGCCGCCTGCGCCTCGGCACGGCCCGCGCCCATTCTCGCCGGCGGCGGCGCGACCAAGCCTCGCCCACCCGTCGCCGGGCCGCCTGCGCCGGCGCGGCCGGGCCCGCAAGCGGGCGATTTCCTGCTCGCACCGGCAGGGTTTTCTGACATCCCCGGCTGGGCCAGCGCGGACATGGCCCCGGCTCTGGCCGCCTTCCGGCGCCAGTGCGCGGCGTGGGGCGGACGGCTCTTTGATGACGCTCTCACGGGCGGGCGCTATGGCGGCAAGATCGGGGACTGGTCGGCCGCCTGTCAGGCGGCGGCTGTCATCCGGTCCGGTCAGGAGCGCTGGTTCTTTGAAAACTATTTTGAGCCCCGCCAGGTGACGGGTCGGGGCGAGGCGAAGCTCACCTCCTATTTCGAGCCCGTCATTTCGGCCAGTCGTGAATGGTCGCCGGCCTTTTCCGAGCCGCTCCTGAAACGCCCGCCGGATATGGTCACTGTCGATCTAGGGGCCTTTGCAGAGGCTTATGACAACGACGCGCTGCGCGGAGCGCCACGCGCGCTGAGCGGCCAGCTGTCGGGCGAGCGCATCCTGCCCTACCCGAAGCGCGAGGCGATCACGCCTGTCAGGGGACAGGTCATCGGTTATGCTCACCCCGCAGATGTCTACAATCTTCAGGTACAGGGGTCAGGACGCCTGCGCTTTACAGACGGAACCGAGGCGCGGGCGCAGTTCTCAGCCCAGAACGGCTACCGGTGGAACTCCGCACTCGGGGCGCTGCGCAGCTCCGGACGTCTGGCCAGTCCGTCCTGGGCGAATTTCCGGGCCTGGCTCGACCAGAACCCGGCTGACCAGAAGGGGGCGCTGAACGCCGATCCGTCTTATGTCTTCTTCCAGGAGGAGGTCATCACGGATCCGGCTGCCGGACCGCGTGGGGCGGCCAACATCCCGCTGACGGCGATGGGCTCCATCGCCATTGATCCGTCCTATCATCCCTATGGCGCGCTGCTCTTCGTGGCGGCCGACTATCAGGGCGCAGGCTTCGCGCGTCTGATGGTGGCGCAGGACACCGGCGGCGCCATACGACGCGGCCCCAATCGCGGCGATGTCTTCGCCGGCACGGGGCCTGACGCCGGAGCATGGGCAGAGCGCATGAACGCCGCCAATCCGCTCTGGTGGACGCTGCTGCCGCGCGACTTCGACGCCCCTGTGGCATCCGGCGCCGACAGCCGTCCACCGCCCGCCTGAGGGAATGCGCCTGAGGGAGTGCGCCTGAGGAGGGATGCACCTGAACAGACGGACCTGAGGGATGTACGCCTCAAGGCGACCTTCTCAGGGCGACCTTCTCAGGGCGCCCCGCTCAGGGCGCCCTGCCCAGCCGTTGAGCGCTCAGGTGTCGAGGAAGCTCCTCAGTTTGCGCGAGCGGCTGGGATGCTTCAGCTTGCGCAGCGCCTTCGCTTCGATCTGACGGATGCGTTCGCGGGTCACGGAGAACTGCTGGCCAACCTCTTCAAGGGTGTGGTCGGTATTCATGCCGATACCGAAGCGCATTCTCAGCACGCGTTCTTCGCGCGGCGTCAGCGAGGCAAGCACCCGCGTCGTTGTCTCGCGCAGGTTCGACTGGATAGCGGCATCGACCGGAAGAAGCGCGGACTTGTCCTCTATGAAGTCGCCGAGGTTTGAATCCTCATCATCCCCGATCGGCGTCTCCAGAGAGATCGGCTCCTTGGCGATCTTGAGCACTTTGCGGATCTTCTCCAGCGGCAGACCAAGCTTCTCAGCCAGTTCTTCCGGGGTCGGCTCGCGGCCGATTTCATGGAGCATCTGGCGCTGGGTCCGGACGATCTTGTTGATCGTCTCGATCATGTGCACCGGAATGCGGATCGTCCTCGCCTGATCGGCGATCGAGCGTGTAATCGCCTGACGTATCCACCATGTCGCATAGGTCGAGAACTTGTAGCCGCGGCGATACTCGAATTTATCAACGGCCTTCATCAGGCCGATATTGCCTTCCTGGATGAGATCAAGGAACTGCAGGCCCCTGTTGGTGTATTTCTTGGCGATGGAAATGACCAGGCGAAGGTTGGCTTCAACCATTTCCTTCTTGGCCTGACGCGCCTCCCGCTCGCCTTTCTGCACCATCTGGACGATGCGCCGGAAGTCATCGATCGGCACGCCCATCTCCTGAGCGAGCTGGGAGATGTCCTCGCGGAGCGTATTGATCTTACGCGATTCAGTTGTGACGAACTTCTTCCACTGCTTGGAAAGGGCGCTGACCTTGTCGAGCCAGTCGGGCTTCAGTTCATTTCCGAGATAATTGTCGAGGAAGTCCTGACGAGCCACACCATGCAGGTCAGCCAGACGCATCAGCTTGCCTTCGAGCTGGATCAGCTTCTTGTTGATTTCATAGAGCTGCTCGACCAGCGTTTCGATACGCGCATTATTGAGGTGAAGGGTCTTCAGGTTCTCGATGATGTCCGAGACGATCTCATCGTATTCCTTGAAGTCTTTCGGCGTCAGCGCCTTACCTTCGAGCTTGCGCGCGATCAGGCGTTCCTGCAGCTTGCGATAACGCTGGAAATTCTCGGCCACGGCGTCGAGCGTCTTGGTGACGCCCTCGCGCAGCTCGCCCTCCATCGCCGACATCGACATAGCGCCGCCATCGTCAAAGTCGTCCTCAGCCTCTGCGGCTTCGGCTTCAGCCTGCTTCTGCCGCTCCAGCTCAACCTCATCAACGTCCTCGTCGCGGACGCGGCGGACGGGCTTGGCCCGCTCCTTGGCTTTCTCAGCTTCGGCAAGCTTCTTGGCTGTTATCGGCGCCGTTGAGGGCGGCGGCGCGCCGCCCTGCAGAACGATCTGGGAGTTGTCGACGATGCCGCCATGCGCGGCTGCATAGGTGGCCTCCAGATCGATGATGTCACGCAGAAGAACCCGTTCTTCCGACAGTTCCTGGCGCCAGACCATGATCGCTTCGAATGTCAGCGGGCTTTCGCACAGGCCGCGTATCATTGCGTCGCGCCCGGCCTCGATGCGCTTGGCGATGGCGATCTCGCCCTCACGCGAGAGGAGCTCAACCGAGCCCATCTCGCGCAGATACATCCTCACCGGATCATCAGTTCGGTCAAAGCGGTCTTTGGTTGTGGTCGTGAGCGCTGTGGACTTCGAGCGGCCCTGACCGCCCTCCTCGCCGTCCTCGGCTTCCTCGCCATCGGCGTCGCGCTCGGCGTCTTCGACATCGTCTTCGGATTCAACGACATTGATACCCATCTCGGAGAGCTGGGACATGATGTCCTCGATCTGCTCAGAGGAGTTCTGGTCGGAGGGAAGAACCTTGTTGAGTTCGTCGTAGGTCACAAACCCGCGGGCCTTGGCGGACTTGATGAACTTCTTCACCGTTGCATCGTTCATATCGAGCAGCGGGCCGTCCGTGGCGTCCGGAGCCGATTTGCGCTTCACGGCTGCGTCTTTGCCCATCGTCTCTCTCCGAGGACTTTCCACCTCGACACGACCGGCAGGCGTCGCGCCGACTTTGGCGGACGGGGCTTTCATGGCCCCGGCCTTCTCCCCGGCGGGCTTTGAGGGCGCCGGCTCCCGAGCCGGCGCAGGCTTGACCTGCGCCTTGGGAGGCGCGGCTTTAGCCGACTGGGCTTTGGCGACAACAGGCTTTGTTGTCGCGACCGGCCGGGCGGGCGCTTTGACAGGCTTGGCGGGGACAGGCTTGGCGGGCGGGGCGACGGGCTTGCGTGAAACCTTACGCGTCTCCGCCTTTGCGGGTTGCGGCCGTGCGGCGGGCTTATCCTTGCGGACCTCGGGTTTGGCGGGTGGTTTTCCCTTGCCCTTGGCGGCGGAAGCGGACTTCGCCTTTGTCTTCGGATCAGTCTTCAGAGCGTTTTGACTCCATTGCGGCTCCCATTCCGCCCAGCGCGTCCCGGAGCTCCTGGACGCCTTCCTGAGCGGAAAAAGTCACCGTTTCATCAACAACCGACCGGCTGGCGCTGCGCCGGGCGATGACTTTCTGCATAAGACGGGCCTGGTGGGCGGGGCTCATCACGTCAACGCCCTCCCCTTCAGCCCGCTTTGTTTCCTCTATCTCAGACACCAGCGTCCTGACGACCGGAAACCGTCCTATCGCATCCAGCCAGTCACGGCCCTCATTCGAGCGAGGGTCCATCGGTTGTCCGACCGGGAAGGTTTCCAAAAGCTCGACAGCCCGCGTAAGCCCGAGGCTGGTTAGATGGGCCCCAACCGTGTGGCGGTCAAGCATGTCGGCCGAATCATAGACAAGGAACGCCGCGTCTCGTATCGCCGCCACGTCCGGATCGGGAAACACCGCCCGGAAGAGCATTTCCCGCCCCTGCTCCATGAGAAGGGGGCTTTCGAGGGCCCGGACGACGAGGCGAAGTCCCGCAAGACCCGTTGGACCCGGCGACAGCCCCTTCCGGGCGGCGGCCTGAGACGGCCCGGCGGGCGGGCCGGCAGATGGCTGTCGCGTCCCGCGCGAGCGCCAGTAAAGCCTGTCCCGGAGCTCGCGTTCATAGGCCCGCCGCACAACCGGATGGCGGATCTCGCCAACTGCGCGCATAAGCCGCGCCTCCAGACCCGCCCGTCTTTCCGGGGTATCCAGGGGCTCGGCCTCCACCTCCCGGGTCCACAAGAGGTCCACCAGAGGCGCGGCGCTGGCCAGGATGTCGCGCATCGCCTGGGCGCCGCGCACGCGCACGACATCGTCCGGATCCATGCCGTCCGGCAGCAGTGCGAAAAAAAGAGATTTTCCAGGCTCAAGAAGCGGCAGCGCCCGGTCGCAGGCGCGCCAGGCCGCCCGCACGCCGGCTGCATCCCCGTCAAAGCAGAGGACGGGCTCAGGGCCGGCCCGCCAGAGCAGCTCCAGCTGCTCCTCGGTGAGCGCAGTCCCCAGCGGCGCCACCGCGCCGGCGATGCCAGCCTCCGAAAGGGTGATGGCGTCGACATACCCTTCGGTTACGATAAGGCCCTGGGGGGGAGGTGCATCGCGCACCTGCGCAATCTCCTCGCGGGCCGCCTTGTAGCGGTAGAGCGTGCGCCCCTTGTGGAACAGCGGACTGTCGGAGGAGTTGAGGTATTTCGGCTTGCCATCAGGCTCGAGCGTGCGTGCGCCGAACGCAATGACGCGTCCACCGGTATCGGTGATGGGAAAGATGACGCGATTGCGGAACCGGTCATAGGGCTGACGCGTGCGGCCATCGGCGCCTTCAGCGTCCGGCTTCACGACAAGGCCCGCCTCGATCAGTTCCTCTGCACTGGCGCCCTGGCTGGTCAGGTGATCAATGAGATGACGCCACCCGTCAGGCGCAAAGCCGAGGCGATGCCGCGCAAAGGCCTCCTCATCCAGGCCGCGTCGCTGAAGATAGGCGCGCGCCGCGCGTCCCTGAGGACGCCTGAGCTGCATTTCGAAAAACTGACAGGCTTTTTCAACCCACTCGATCAGCGTCGTATAGCGACGGTGCTGGCGCTCGTCGCCCGCCGTCTGCCTGGGCAGTTCAAGGCCATAATCCTGCGCCAGCTTTTCAACGGCTTCCGCAAAGCTCAGACGCTCCGTTTCCATCAGGAAGGTGATGACATCGCCAGCTTTCTGGGTTGAAAAGCACTTATAGAAACCGCGATCGTCATGGACATAGAAACTCGGCGTCTTTTCGTTCGAAAACGGCGACAGGCCGACAAAGTCCCGTCCGCGCTTCTTGAGCGCGACTTTCTTTCCAATGACATCCGAGAGCCGCACGCGCGACTTCAGCTCATTGAGAAATTCCTCCGGGAACCGCATCGCAACTCAAGCCGATTTCTGGTCCAGCCAATGACCAGCCGGCGCGCCCAAAGCGCGCCGGAAGACTGGACGGGCAACCTATAGCCGATCAGGCAGAATGTAAGGGTCGATTCGCGGATCGACGCACAGGGACGTCTAAGTCACTGATTCAAAAGGTCATGCACCTTTGTCAGGCCGGGTCCAGGCGGCGGCGCCAACCCGCCCTTGCCGAAGGCGGCTGCGTCAGCCTGCAGACAGGCTTTTCCGGATGATGATCGCCGGCAGCTCGCCATGGCGTCCGCAATAGGCCGGCGCCAGCGTCTGCAGGGCGCTCAGGGCTTTCAGGAACAGAGCGCCTTTCCAGTTATCGGGAATGGCTTCACGCAGGAACACGTTATCCACCACCCGATAGATGTCGAAATCATATCTGAAGGGCCAGTTCTGGCTTTCGAACCAGTCGTGGGTCTGAGGATGATGATCCGGCGCAGGCGCCTCTGAGGCCGGCGTGTCCGCAGCCCGCCCGGGGGCTTTCAGGGCGGCTCCAGGACCCAGAAAATATCGCGCCAGCCGACCGACGCGCCAGGACAGCTTTGAGCCAGGCCACCAGTAGATAATGACGGCCACGCCGCCCGGCTTGAGAACGCGCCAGATCTCTCTGAAGGCGAGCGCCTGAAGCTCGGGCGGAAGCTGATAGATGACATGATAGCACATCGCTGCATCGACGGATCCGGTCATCAGCGGCAGGCGGGTGAGATCGCCCTGCAGGTAGACGCCGCGTTCCTTTATCTTTCGCTGCGCTTCGGCCAGGGCCGGCAGCGACAGGTCGATGCAGATACGTCTGTCAAAACCCTCATGATAGCCGAGCAGCTCATCGTGCGGGATGGGACCGCAGCCGGCGTCGAGCAGATAGGCGCCGCCTTTGCGAAAATATTTTCGCATGCGGCGCATGCCGTCCCGGGTGAAGGTATAGGAAACGGCCCGGTTGTCGACGAAGCGGGCCGTGTCTTCGTAAAGACCATCGGCGGCTTTCGACCATCCGGTCTGATCATAAAACGTGCGCGTCGCCCTGTTCGGATCATCGTCCGCAACGGGCTCGAGAAAGCTGGCGATCCCGCCGGCCATCCGGTATGCGGCCCCTTCGGCGGAACGCAGGAGGCCCTCCTCCGGATGGATGGAGAGACCCGAGCCCGTTACGGGGCAACGCAGGAGGCCGTCTGGAACATCCATCGACTGAAGGCCCTGTCACCCGGGAGCTGACGCCGAGGCCTGCGGGGACAAATCCGACAGGCGGGCTGCAATCCTTTTCTCTCATGAACCCGTTGAGGAACGCTTACCTCGCAGAGGCGGATGAGCCTGATGGACCGGCTGGAGGCGCACCCCGCCCCGAGCGCCCGGGCGCGCAGACGGAGGGCGTCCTAGCCAAACCGCCTGACGCTGCGAACCTCGCCTGCGACAGGGCGTATGCGTTCCACGGCGCGCATGAGCGGTTCGGTTTCAACATGCATGTCGCGGGCGCTGGCGTGCAGCAGTATGTCCGGCGAGCACATGATGCCGACATGTCCCTTCCAGAAAACCAGATCGCCGCGCTCAAGGTCATCAAGATCGCGACCAAAGGCGTGCGGCTGACCCAGCGTGTCCTCCTGCATATCCGAATCGCGAAGCGGAAACACCCCGGTCGCCTGCAGCGCGATCTGCACGAGACCGGAACAATCGATGCCAGCGCTCTGCCGGCCGCCCCACAGATAGGGCGCGCCGAGGAAACGACCGGCGATGGCGACAAAATCCGTTTCGCTCTCCTCAAGCGGACAGAGATGGCTCGCGAAGACCCAGCCGCCGCCCTCAGCTGCAGCATAAGGCCCCGACATGTCCGTGACGGCGATGCGCGCATTCATGGACAGCGCCCGGACCGGCCGGCTCTTCATGTCGGCGCGTTCGTACAGAAACGTGCGCAGGACGCGCACGCGATGCGTGGGCTCAGCGCCAGCCGGCATGAGGCCGGAAAGCCGTGTCCAGCCGACATAGCGATCAAGCCCGAGCTGGACATAGCCCCACTCGCCCTGGCGCGCGTACAGCCGGACCGGCTCGCCAAACAGCATCTGGTTGATCTGTTCAGCGCCGGCGTCGGGCGCCCGGCGCAGGGCGGCCGAACCGGCAAGCACACGCATGCGCTCGCCATCGCCCGCATCCGGGCTCAGCGCCAGACGGGCATCGCCAAGCCATCTGTCAGGCCGCATGCGGACTTGTCTTGCTGGCGGGTGTGTGCGGTGGCCGCTGCAGTGAGGCCAGAGCGGTTGGCGCCGTGGCCGCCTGGTGCTGACAGGCGATCACGCGGTCAGCGAGGTTTTCAAGTGCGGCAAGTCCCTGCGCGCAGGGTTCGACCAGGACGCTGCGGCGGTCAGCCTCATCGGGTACACGCCGCACCAGCTCCTGCCCCTCCAGCGCATCGAGTGCGCGGCTCACGGCCGGCTTGCCCAGGCTGAGCGCCTCGGCGAGGCCCCGTACAGTGTGCGGGCCGGGGTCAAGACACACCCGCAGGAGAATGGCCGCCTGTCGGATATTCAGATCCGGCCCATCGGCGCGGACCGTCTCAGCCAGCACGTCTTTGATGAGGGCAAGCATAACCTGGCGGTCCATGACAGCTCCACTGGCCAGCCCCGGTCTCAGGATCGTCCCGGACGCCGCGTTTTTCAAGGATGCAGCACGATAATTCCGCACACCGCGCCGCAGGCGGCGCCGGGAGCGGAG
>Ga0169931_10000836_pt1 | contig 51352 bp, 45 predicted proteins | sample Kivu_15m_20L_FD_129675 | JGI IMG/M metagenome (GOLD analysis project Ga0169931, IMG submission 129675) | Freshwater microbial communities from Lake Kivu, Western Province, Rwanda to study Microbial Dark Matter (Phase II) - Kivu_15m_20L... | ecosystem: Environmental > Aquatic > Freshwater > Lake...
CACAGGCGTGTTGGAAGGCGAGGTGACCGAACTGATGTGCGAGGACATCCGCGTCAGCGAGGCCCGCAAAGGCGACATCATCACCATGCCCCTCAGCGGGCGCATCCGCCCGAGCGACAAGCTCTACAAACTGGTAGAAGCCTGAGCCATGGTCATCATCACCCACCAACGGGAAAAATGCATCGGCTGCAACTACTGCGTGGAGCTGGCCCCCGCCCACTGGCGCATGAGCAAAAAAGACGGCAAAGCCACCCTGCCCGGAGCCACCAACAAAAAAGGCTTCCACACCCTGCGCACCCACGATGACGCCCTCGAGACCAACCAAGCAGCCGCCAAAGCCTGTCCGGTGAATATCATCTCGGTGAAGCAGATTTGAGCGGTTGCGCATTCTCGCACCCCTCACTCCACTCTCCATCCATCCCTGCCGGACTGCCGAGGCTCAACAGATGACAATATGTTAAATCCTATAGCGGATTTAACATATCCCTCCCGCAGAGACATCACCGTCCTGCTGCGCCTCGGGCCGGTGAAAGAAGAAAAACAAGGCTGCGATGTTCGCATCACCCTCAGAAGCAAAGCAGGAGTTGAAGGGTTTTTGGAGAAAGACTGAGCGCGGCTCATGGCTGCGTGTCGTACCCCTTCGGGATTTAGAAAGGGTGTTTTATTTGGGCAAAAAAAAGCCCTCCGCAGCGGGAGGGCTTTTTTTTTGGACTTAAGAAGGGTGGCCAATGGGGCTCGAACCCACGACCCTCGGAACCACAAACCGATGCTCTAACCAACTGAGCTATGGCCACCATTTTCTAAGGGGCGACAAAGAAAAGCATATTTCGGTTTTCTCACAACCGCACCACCGGGATTTTTCGCTGCATCAGGACATGCACGCCAAACCCCAAGCACGCCAATCTGACTACCTTTGACCGCCTGAGCAAAAATGACCGAAAAACCGCTCCACATCCTCTGTTTGCCGAGTTGGTATCCCACCTACGAAACCCCCGTGGTGGGCAATTTTGTGGAGCGCCATGTACGGGCCATTGCGGCCGAACACCGCACCACACTGATTCATCTATTGCCCGCGGACAAAAGTCAATCGCCTGATAGCATTATGGCCGGCACGGAAAAAAACGTGCAGCAAATTCAAGTCTTTCTCAGCGAATGGGGATTGGTCCACCGCATAAGGATGGTGATGCAGGCGCTGCGGTTTGTGCGTTTGCACCCGCGCGATTTTGATGTGGTGCACTGCCATGTGTCGCTGCCCGCGGGGGTGTTGGCCCTGTGGTTCAATGTGCGCTATGGGCTGCCCATCGTGCTCACCGAGCACTGGACCATATTCCAACCCGAGCGCTGGGGAGAGTTGCCATGGGCCAAGCGCCTTTTGTTGAAATGGCTGCTGAGGCGCACGGCTGTGGCCTGTCCGGTGAGTCTGCAACTGGGCCGCGCCATGCAAAAGCGTGTGCCGGGGCTGCCCCTCCGAGTGATACCGAATGTGGTGAACACGCATCGGTTTTTTCCCGGACCGGTGGTGAAGCAATATACAGGGTTCAGGTTTTTGCATGTGTCATCACTGCTGGACACGCACAAAAATGTGAGTGGGCTGCTGCGCGCCTATGCCCGTTTGGCAGCCGAGCGCAAGGATGTCCACCTGACCATAGCCGGAGACGGAGACACACAGTGGGTGGACCAAATGGCCCAAAGTCTGGGCATCGGCTTTGAGCGCATGGACCTCTATGGCGAGCGCCCGGAGGGCTGGATAGCTGACAGAATGCGCGAAAGCGATGTCTTTGTGCTTTTCAGCAACTATGAAAATTTGCCTTGTGTGATACTGGAGGCCATGTGCTGCGGCATGCCCGTCATCAGCACCGATGTAGGCGGCATCAGCGAGCACCTGACCCCCGATCACGGCATATTGGTGCCGCGGGCTGACGAGGAAGCCCTCTATGGCGCCATGGTGCGCCTGGCCGATGGTGATTTTGCATTTGACCGCAAGGCCACCGCCCACTATGCCAAGACGCACTTTAGCCCCGAGACCATCGCACGGCTCTATGGCCAAGTGTATGAGGAGGTGCGCAAATGAAGCCCGGATTCTATGGATATGTGGCGCTGCGGGCGCTCAACGGGACATTCACATTCGAAAACAAAACCGAAGGCACCCACGTGGCTATCGGGCACGATGATTTTGGCCACCCGGCCGGGCGCGTGATTCTGACACAAGACAATTCCACCATCAGCGGCCTAAGCGGAGCATGGCTAAATGCACCGGTCTCCGGCCCGGCCGACATGCCGGGTGCAGTGGCTCGAGCGGTGAAATCGGCAGAGGATTTTGGCCACGTGCGCGGCCCTGTGCAAGGCTTGAGCACTGATTCACAAATTGGCCGGTTGTTGCTGCACACAGATAGCGCGGCTCAGAGGCCATTTTTCATCTACACGGAAAAAGACATGGCTCTTTTTGCCTCGACCATGGCCCGCCTCACGATTTTGATGACCCAAAACGGCATCACACCTCAGCCCGACACTACAGGCGCAGCGGCCCTGTTGGCCTTCGGGTCCATCCCCGGTGAAAAGACTTTGGTAAAGGGCGTGCAAAAAACCCGCGCGGGGAGCACAACCACGGTCACTCTTGACGGACTGAGGACGGAGCTCCACACCGATTATTCAAGAATCAAAAGAACGGAACAAACCGAAGCCCGGGCCATCGAGCGCCTGCAGCAGGCATTTTGCGATGCTGTGCGGTCTGTGGTGGATTACAACCGTATAAACGATTTTACCCAAAATAATCTGCTGAGCGGAGGCATAGACTCGCGCATGGTGCTGATGGAAACCCTCAACCACACAGACCAAGTGAACACCATTTGCTTTAGCCAAGCGGGCTATTTGGACCAAAGCATCAGCGCAGCCATAGCTGCCGACATGGGTACTCGCCACACTCACTATGACTTGGCCCAAGGCCATTACATCATGCGCACGGCCACCGTGGATGACTATGACGGTACCATCAATTATTTGGCAAGTGCCCACCACCGCAGCATGCTGGACGATTTGGCCCCGGTCCGACACGGCCTGCTGAGCGGTGGACAATTGGGCAATGAAATCATGGGCGAATTTTTGAAATCGGGCTACCAACCCGACCACGTGATAGAATCGCTCCTGACAGACTCCCAATTTTACCTCCAATGCCGTGAATACCTCCGCGGGGTGTGGGAAAAAACGCCCGAACCGGTGGTGTTCAAATTGCACAACAGGGCTTTTCTTTTCACCAACTCGGCCGCTTACAGCACCATGCACCGCGGCTTACTCTGCTCACCTTTTACCGACCCCGATTTTCTGAAGGTGGCGCTCAGCCTGCCCGAGCGCTATCTGAAACACCAAATGCTCTATTTGAAATGGATGGAGACGACATATCCCCGCGCCACGCGCTATTCATGGGAGCGCTATCGCGCCCGCCCTGTCTGGGGCGCCCGCCTGGCCGCAGCCCGCATCCGGATGAAATGGATGACCAAATTTGTCTATCCCCTCACCCGATTCAAGAATGCGTCTATGAATCCGTTGGACCACTGGCTGGCCCAATCCCCCGAGTTGCAGGCCTTTTTCAGGGACACATTTGAGGAAAATCGGGCCCGGTTGTCCCATTTTCCCGAGCTCAAAGAAGCGGTGGAAAAGAGCTACCCCAAGATGAACGTGTTCAACAAAGCCTCCGTGCTGACCTTGCTCTTGGCAGCACGCGCGCAATTGAAATCTCCGACCGCATGAGAGATTTTGTCAAAGGATTTATATCGAGGCAAGGCAACTGGGTGCTGGGCGCGCATGTGTTTTCCAAGGTCATGGGTTTTTTAACCGTGCTCTATGTGGTGCGCACCCACTCCGAGGCCGACTATGGTTTGGTCAGTTACGCCCTGGTGGTGGTGAATGCTCTGGTGCCATTTATGGGGCTGGGTGCTTTTCAAGCATTTCTGCGCTTTGGTTCTGACAGGCCGGGATATTGGAGCAAGAAACAACTCTATCGCTATGCATACGGGCGCGGGATGGTGGCATCTGCCGGGCTGGCAGCGGTGGTGTTGGCTGCGGCACCGATCATTTGCGGTGATTTGCCGGGTGCCGTTCCCTTTATGCGCATTCTGGCTTTCTCGCTCCTGTCTGTGTTACTGATGGAATATGCTAAAAGCTACGCCCGTCTGATGGGCATGAACCGTCAAGCCGGCCAAATTGAAATAGCCTTTGCCGTTTGTTTGCTTGCGCTCACCGTGATGCTCACCTACTTTTTGGGAATGCAGGGCTATGCCTTGGCTATGGTGATGGCGCCATTGGCTGCTGCAGTACCTTACATCGTGGTGTTCAGGTTGCCGGGTTTCTCATGGGGCAGAGAAACAGATTCGGGAGCCTTTTGGCGATATGGCATTTTTGTGACCCTGGGGGCGCTCACCGGGCAGTTGTTTTACGCAGTGGACGTGTATATGATTGGGCATTTGATTCCCGATGCCGCTCGTGATATTGCGCTATATCGCGTATCGGCCATTATTCCTCTGGCAGGATTGGTAGTGCCGATTGCGGTGGCCTCGGCAGACTTTGTCAAAAACTCAGAGAATAAATCCAATCCACAAGCCCTTCGCACCTATATGCGTGGCTATCTGCGCACTTTTATTCCACTTACTTTGGTGCTAACCTTGGTTTTACTGTGGGTAACGCCTGTCTTATTGTCCCTTTTTGGCAGTCAATATTCCCAAAATCCAGCGTTGATGCGCATTTTCGTCTTGGGTATGGCAGGAGCCTATTTGCTCAGGGTGCCCTTTGGCAATTTGCTTTCAGCCGTGGGCAGGGCAGATTGGAACACCTATCACAACATACTGATTGTGATACTGGCTATTGGGCTTTGCGCATTGGTAGTCCCCGCCCATGGCATTTTAGGAGCGGCTTGGGTGACGGCCGGCCTGATGTGGCTGAGCGGAGTTTTTAGCGCGATGCTGCTGCTGTTGCATTTGAAAAAAATCAGCGCAACTTGAGCACGTCATCCACCCCTATGGGCCGTGTCACTGTAAATCCCTCGCCATAGAGAAATCGGCAAGGGCGACCAAACTGCATGGCGCGACCTCGTAAAAAATCATAGAACTCAGCACCCGAAATGGGCGTGGCAGGCTCGGAAGAATTAGGGTCGTAAAACTGGGAAGAGAAGGCGCGTATGGCCGCCATTTTGGTCTCGAAAAAATCCGTCACATCCACCACAAATGCAGGCGGTATATAAAAATCTTGGATGTAGTGATAAATGGCCTCCGGGCGGTGGGCAGCCTGAGGACGACCGTTGAGCTCGGTTTTGATTTTGGGCAATCCACTGTAAAAAACTGCCTTAGCCACCAGATCCGCTGCTTTGCCGTGGTCCGGATGACGGTCCGATACGCTATTGGCCAAAACAATCTTTGGCCTGTGAGCGCGAATGGCGCGAATGACGGCCAACAAACTGTCTTTGTCTGTTTGGAAAAAACCATCCTCCAATCCAAGATTTTCTCTCAACGAAAGTCCCAAAATCCGCGATGAGTCAGCCGCTTCATGATCGCGCAAGTCACTCGATCCGCGGGTACCCAACTCGCCACGGGTCAAATCCACAATGCCGCAGCGATAGCCCATGGACACCATCTTGGCCACCGTTCCCCCTGCTGAAATCTCAACGTCATCCGGGTGTGCAGCAAATGCAAGCAAGTGCAGGTCTTGGCTCATCGTTCGAGCCAATTAATAATCCACTCATCAGTAGGCGGCACTTCGGGGTCGAGTACTTTGACCAGTTTGCCCTCCGGGCTAACGCAGAACTTGTGAAAATTCCATTTCACTTCATAGTCATCCTTGTCGTTAAGGCGTTTTTCGGTCAGCCACAAATAGACCGGGTGCATGCCTTTTCCGACTACCTTCACCTTGCTCATCAGCGGGAAAGTGACATCGTAATTGAGGGTGCAGAATTCATGAATTTCGGCTTCCGTGCCGGGCTCTTGCGCCCCGAAATCATTGGAAGGAAATGCCAGAATCTCAAAATCATCTCCTCCGAATTCATCATAGATTTCTTGCAAAAGTGAATATTGTGGAGTAAGGCCACATTCGGAAGCAGTATTGACTATCAGTACTTTCTTGCCTTTGAGATCGGAAAAAAAGTAGTCTTTACCATCAATGGTTTTGGCGGTCAGGTCATGAAAGGATTTCATGGTGGCAAATATTTCGGAAGAAAATGGTTTGAACAAAGGAATTGTAAAATTCTACGAATCAGGGTATAGTTGCACAATTAAGTTTCTTTTAACATTGCAACCAATTGAATTTGAACATTGCGTTTATTTTTGCGCCACCAAAATTTTACCTATGAAGTTGCTTTTTGCCTCCTTTCTGTTATTTATCAGCGCTTTGAGCGTGGCACAACCCAACACAGGTGGTGGAGATTTTGACAGCAAGGCAGACAAAAGCAGAATGAACATGACCAACGCGCTCAAGCGCGCTTGGAATGTGAACGACTCTATCCGTTTTATCCCCGCTTATGACCAATACTGCAAGTGGGATACAGAAAATATACACACTTACAATTTCAACATAGCCGAGTTCACTGACACGGCTATGATTAACCTGCGCGACAAACCGGGCGATTTTTCTCACCCTTGTCCGGGCCATGTCACGTCTGACTTTGGGATGCGCGGTAGCCGATATCATTATGGCATCGACCTCAAATTGGAAGTGGGAGACCCTGTGAAAGTAGCCTTTGACGGTTTGGTCAGAATTTCGCAATACAGCAAAACCTATGGACACGTTATTGTAGTGCGTCACCCCAATGGGTTAGAAACCCTTTATGCTCACCTCTCCAAAAGGATGGCCGAGCCGGGTGAGATCGTGGAAGCAGGCGATATTCTTGGACTGGGTGGCAACACCGGACGGTCTTATGGCAGTCACTTGCATTTCGAGTGTCGCTACTTGGGCCAACCTATGGACCCAAAACTGGTCATCAATTTCGAAGAGCAAGATTTGGTTGCCGATCAATTGGCCATTTCCAAGACCACATTCAAATACGTGACCGAGGCCCGTGCGGTGAAATACCACACTGTGAAAAAAGGCGAGAACCTCTCGGTCATTGCTAATCGTTATGGCACAACAGTCAGAGGGTTGTGCAAATTGAATGGCATCAAGCAAACTTCGGTCATTCGACCCGGCCAGAAGTTGCGCTACAAGTAAGTTCCGTTATTTTTCAGTCATTTTTTTTTTGCCCGTGAACACCGGGGTCAGAAAAGTTGTTTCTTAGAACCAATCAAATTTCATGACCCTCAAAGCAGTTGTCATTGGTAGCGGTTTTGCCGGCATTTCAGCAGCCACGCGTCTGGCTGATTCCGGTGTGCGCGTGATCGTTTTGGAAAAAAATTCTGAACCGGGTGGTCGTGCGCGCATGTTTGAGGAGAAGGGATTCAAATACGATATGGGACCCAGTTGGTATTGGATGCCGGATGTATTTGACAAGTACTTCGCTCAATTCGGCAAGAAGACTTCGGACTACTATCACCTCCATCGACTCGATCCCAGCTACCGCGTATTTTTTGGAAATAATGACTTTGTGGATCTGCCGGCCGGTTCCGAGGCCGTGGGAGATCTTTTTGAGCAGTGGGAGCCGGGAAGCAAGGCAAAACTGTCTGCCTTCCTAAAGGAAGCTGCCTTTAAATACAAAGTAGGCATGGATGACATGGTTCACAGGCCTTCTCTTTCATTTACCGAATTTCTGGATAAAAAAGTAATCGCAAACGCTCCCGGCTTGCACATGTTTCGGTCCTTTTCGGCCTATGTGAAGAAGTATTTCAAACACCCGAAAATCGTTTCACTTCTCGAATTTCCCGTCCTCTTTTTGGGGGCCAAACCCGAGCATACACCCGCCTTGTACAGCATCATGAATTATGCTGACATCGAAGGCGGCACTTGGTACCCCATGGGCGGCATGCACGAAATTGTTCGAGCCATGTTGGACTTGGCCCGAGAAAAAGGTGTTGAGTTCAGATGCTCCTCACCAGTGGAGAGCATCCTGACCATAGGAAACCGTGCGACCGGTGTGGTGGTGAACGGACAAACCATTGAGGCAGACATCGTTATATCCGGTGCTGACTATCACCATACCGAGAACCAACTGACTCCGCCCCACCAGCGCAACTACACAGAAAAATACTGGGACAAGCGCGTATTGGCCCCATCGTCATTGCTGTATTACATCGGAATGAAAGGCAAAGTCGAAGGGCTGTTGCATCACAATTTGTTCTTTGACGAGTCATTGGCCGACCACGCAGTTGAAATTTATGACCACCCGGAATGGCCTGCCAAGCCCTTGTTCTACGTATGTTGCCCCTCCAAAACCGACCCGAGCGTAGCTCCAGCCGGTGATGAAAATCTCTTTGTGCTCATACCGGTTTCTACTGAGTTGGAAGACACAGCTGAGGTGCGCGAGAAATACTTTCAAATCGTTATGGACCGTCTCCAAACGCACCTTGGTCGCGACCTGAGAAACGACATTGTTTACAGACACGATTTCGCAAGGTCCAACTTCATTGAGGAGTATCACTCGTTTAAAGGAAATGCCTATGGCTTGGCCAATACGCTTCGACAGACGGCTTTTCTGAAACCAAAAATGAAGAACAGTAAGATTAAAAACCTCTACTACACAGGCCAATTAACTACTCCCGGTCCCGGAGTGCCGCCAAGCATCATATCGGGACTTGTGGCGGCCAAGCTTGCTCTGAAGGAAAATGTTTTATCAACCCACACTTTGACCACCGTATGAAAGCCACCTTTGACCGCGTCTCGTTCGAATGCAGCCGCAAAACCACCCACCGCTACAGCACTTCCTTCTCTCTGGGCATTAGATGCTTGAACAAAGAATTTCGCGATCCTATCTATGCTGTCTATGGATTTGTTCGATTTGCGGATGAGATAGTGGACACCTTTCACGATTTTGACAAGGCCGCGCTGCTGGCCGATTTCAAAACCGAGACATACAAAGCCATTGAGCAACGCATCAGTCTTAACCCTATTTTGAACAGTTTTCAATGGGCCTATCACAAGTACAACTTTGAGCCTTGGTTAGTAGAGACTTTTCTCAAAAGCATGGAAACCGATGTCAATCAAAAAGTGCATGACCGATTGGGCTATGAGGAATACATCCTCGGCTCAGCCGAGGTAGTGGGCTTGATGTGTCTTAAGATTTTCACCCGGGGCGACCAAGAACTCTATGAACGGTTGAGACCTTATGCGATGAAATTGGGTTCGGCTTTTCAAAAAATCAATTTTCTGCGCGACTTGCGCGATGATACCCACGAATTGGGTCGTGCTTATTTCCCCGAATTGATGACCGGTAACGCCTTTACTGAAGAAGTGAAAACCGCTGTGGAGGCGGACATTGAGCGCGACTTTGCTGCCGGTCTCGAAGGCATTACTCGTCTGCCTTTCAACTCTCGATTTGGCGTTTATATAGCGTACGTTTATTATTACCGACTATTTCTGAAAATCAAATCGCTGCCTTCAGAAAAAATCCTGAATGAGCGCGTTCGCATCAATAATTCCGGTAAGGCCACCCTGCTGCTTAAGTCATACGTACGCCACAGACTCAACCTTTTGTGAAATCAACTTACCTATTCGGACTTTTCATGGTATTGAGTGCGATTGGCGCAGCTCAACCAACGTTCGATGATTTGATGGCAATTTTCACAGCACCTGATAAAACCGCAATGGATGACCTCTTGACCAAAGCCCAATCAAGAGCCCAATCTCACCCGGGTTGGATGGGAATGGCAGGATATGCAAGTGCCACCCTTGCCGATCACGAATGGACGCCCACAGCCAAGTTGAAGCGCTTCAATCAAGGAAAAGACCAACTGGAAAAAGCCATTTCAACTGACCCCAATGACCCTGTTCTTCGGCTCATGCGACTGATGATTCAGCTGGAATGTCCATTTTTTCTCGGTTTTAGGTCCGAAATAGATATTGATCTGGATCGCTTGGCTGCGGAATTGACGAACCCCAAATCTGCTTGGCCCCACGGTTTCAAGTACAAAACCTTGTCCTACCTGGCCAATCATAAAGAACTGAGCCGTGAACAAAAGGCGCTTTTTAAAAACGCTACACTATGAGTTTGACCACTGAAATGGTGATCCTCGTGGACTCAAATGATCACCAAACGGGTGTCATGGAAAAAATGCAAGCCCATCTCGAGGGCCGCCTGCACAGAGCTTTCTCTGTGTTGGTTTTCAACCTGGAAGGAAAATGGCTGCTCCACAAAAGGGCTTCGGATAAATACCATTCGGGTGGCCTGTGGACCAATGCATGTTGCAGCCACCCCAGACCGGGCGAAACTATAAAGGAGGCCGCCATCCGAAGGATGGAAGAAGAAATGGGAATGAAATGCCATCCGGAACAAGCATTCTCCTTCACCTATCGCGCTGAATTGGAAAAAGGACTGGTCGAACATGAATTGGATTACGTGTTTGTAGTTCAAACCGATGATTTGCCAACACCCAATCCACTGGAAGTTGAAGACTTTGCTTACTTATCTCGCACAGAACTGGAAGACCAATTGACCTCCCATCCGGAGCGATTTACGGCTTGGTTTCGCATTATTTTTGAGCATGTTCAATCCAATCCCCTATTGATACCGGGATGTTAACCGCACTCTACATTACACTAACCGTGGCCACATTTTTCATTATGGAATTCATGGCTTGGTTCACTCATAAGTTTGTGATGCATGGTTTCATGTGGTACTTTCATCGTGACCATCATGTACCTGCACCGGGATTTTTCGAAAAAAATGATGTCTTTTTCCTGATTTTCGCTTTGCCCAGCAGCCTACTCATGTTCTTTGGCTCGTTTAGCGACATTGACTTTAGGTTTTTTATCGGACTGGGGATTTTGCTCTATGGCATTTGCTATTTCTTGGTTCATGATGTTTTTATTCATCGCAGATTCAATTGGTTACGAAACGCTCGTGGCATCTATTGGACGGCCATAAGACGCGCTCACAAAATGCATCACAAACACATCGGAAAAGAACAAGGTGAGTGTTTTGGGATGCTGATAGTGCCAGTGAAGTACTTCAAAGAAGCCTTTCAAGCACACAGACAGCCACAAGACAACCGTCAGGGCCAATGAGCACCCATTATTACTATTTGGCCATAGATGCAGGTTGTCTTCTGTTTCCCTTCATTTTCAGTTTTGACAAAAGGACTGAGTTCTACAAATCCTGGCGCGCGTTGTTTGTAGGAATCGCGCTGATGATGATTGTTTTCATTCCTTGGGACATCGCCTTCACTAAGGCTCAAATTTGGGGCTTCAATCCCAATTATATTTCAGGGACGGGTCTTCTTGGCCTGCCTATCGAAGAGTGGTTGTTCTTCTTCTGTGTGCCTTACGCAGGACTGTTTTCCTATGTATCTGTGGGGTACTATTTCCCTCGTGATCCGCTGCAAAAAGCCTCTTCGGGCATCTCATGGACCATAATGGCCTTGTGCTTGGGACTGCTTGTTCTGTATCACGACCATGCCTATACCGCGTTGACCGCATTGCTCTTGCTTCTTCTTCTTGCGGTACTGAAATTGACAAAACAGACCGGGTTTTTGGGACGCTTTTTCCTCACCTATCTTTTCGTTATGCTGCCCTTTATGGTAACCAATGGGCTTCTCACCGGGCTTGCATTTTGGCGCTATCCTTTATTCAACAGCGCTCCCGAGAGTGTTTTAGATATGATAGTATGGTATGACAATGCAGAAAACTTGGGCGTTCGGATTTTCTCTGTCCCGGTGGATGACTTTCTTTATGCCATGCTGATGCTGCTCATGGTCACGTTGGGATTTGAGTGGGTCAAAGCTCACCAAGCCAAAACGGCTTCCACTGCGTGATGGTCAGATAACTTTTCAGGAAGCTTTTTGTACTCAACCGCTTTTAGCTCAGGGCTATGAAGGATGTAGTCTATTCTGAATGAGGGAAATTTTCCGATGTAGGTATTGCTGATTCCTGAACCTGCACCCTTGAAAGCATCGTCCAAGTAATCCTCAAAACGCTGATAACAATAGGAGATCGGGGTGTCATTGAAATCACCTGCCAAGACAATTTTGTAAGGACTTTTCTCCAACTCGTTTATTAACTCTTCGGTCTGAGAAGCGCGCTTTTCAAAGGCAGTCATCAATCGAGACACGAAACGTTTGCCATCGTCCATTTTGAATCCTCCCGTGTCACTTTCCATTACTTCGTAGTCTTCTTTTTTGAAACGAATGGAAGCCAAATGAACGTTGTAAACTCTGAGTGTATCCGACCCTTTTACAATATCGGTGTATATGCCAAAGTTGTTTTTATCTGTCGAAAACTCAATTTTTCCTCGATTGACAATCTTATAGCGTGAATACGTTGCTATTCCAAAGTATTGGCTACCTGTCAGCTTGTGAGAGTATTGATCATGCAGATGTGGCAAATCGAGTACACGCTTCAAAGTGTCACGCGTCTCAAATACACCTTTCTTCTCTGTGTAATAAAACTCTTGAAAACACACCACATCAGCCTCCTCTGCCTTCAATTGGGTGAAGATGGAGTCCTTTGTCTTCTTGCCTCCGGTCCAGTTATAGTAGTCAAACAAACGAACATTGTAGGTGATGACCTTCAGCCGGTTCTCGTACTCTGTATCATTGGTACTTTTCCATGAGAAAAAATCAAGATGAAAAGGCAACCCAAGTGCGATGACCACGGAGGAAATCAGCGCTTTTCGAGGGGAAACTAAAACCCAGATAAGCACAAAAACAATGTTGGAAGCCAGTGTAAGCGGGTAGCCCAAACCAAAAAGGGCAGGCCAAGCCATGGTTTCGGGGCTTATGAGGCATGCACTGTATGAAATTAGCAAAGCCCCGGCTGCAAAGACATTCAACAAGACAAACAGTTTTTTCATCAATTCCGCTTGCTGTGTCTAAATAAAAAGTCCTTCTCATCGAGGGTTAAGCTGTCATAACCACCACGTGCGATTTTGTCCAAAATCGCATCGACTTGTTTGTCATTCCGGACTTTGCGCATGTTGTATTCTTCATCAGTCATCTCACGCGCACTGCGGTGCACCGTCTTCATTCGGTTTCGTGGGCGGCTGAATGCCACCACTGCTTTTTCATACCATTTCAGAATATTGACACCCTTGCCCAGTTGCCATGCATAAAGAAAACCAAAAGCGGCACCCGCCAGATGGGCAATGTGGCCGCCCAAATTAACCTCGCCTCTCAGGGCCATATAATCAACCAGCACATAGATGACCGCCAGAATTTTGAGCTTGACCGGAAATACACCAAAAAACATTATTTGGCGGTCGGGGGAGTGCACCGCAGAAGCAACAAAAATGGCCATGATGGCAGCCGATGCACCCAAAGCAAGTCCAGAAGGCAAAGGAAGCACAGCCGTTACTGCCGTTAACACCAAATAGCCAAACAAGCCTCCCACAATGTACACAGCAGCAAACTTGCGCTTGCCAAAAAACGCCTCGAACATTTGACCTGCAAAATAAAGCCAGACCATATTCCACAGAAAATGCGAAAATGAGACATGTGTGAACATGTGTGTGACAATGGACCATGGCCGCGAAGCCATCACGGTCCAATCAGGGGAAGCCGCCAGGTACAAATCAGCATTCACTCTTGTTTGCTCTTTTCTCCCCGACAGATTTAAATAAACTATGACGCTTTGTATGACAAAAAAGATCAAAGCATTGATTAGCAGGAAACGCTTAAACATGCTGTCACCCATCCATTTTCCGATGGCTGAATCAAAGAAAAGCTTACGCATCAGTACGAGGATTTTTGCCAGTATTTGAGCAACAGATAACCGAACAACATTCCGCCCAAGTGGGCAAAATGCGCCACATTGTCACCGGGCGAATTCTGGAGTGCCAGCATTAGTTCGATACCGCCATAAAGAAGAACAAAAATCTTGGCCTTTATGGGAATGGGTGGAAATAAAAGCATCAATCTCGTGTTAGGAAAAAGCATCCCAAAACCAAGGAGAATTCCAAACACAGCCCCGGAGGCGCCCACTACACCACCATTCAGAAACTGATTCAGTTGGCGCAGGTCGGGATCCACATAGTTTTGACCTCCTTCTATTGCCTCACCTCCCATTAAAAATACTTGGTCAATCGCCTCTTGGCTCATACTCCCCATCAAGGCGTTGATTTGGAAATGAATAACCAAGAAATGCAGAAAAAACGCTCCGATACCTGTGACCATGTAATAAATCAAAAAGCGTTTCGGACCCCAGTATTGTTCCAACGCTGTGCCGAACATGAACAAGGCAAACATGTTGAAAAACAGGTGCATCAAATTGGCATGCATGAACATGTGGGTCACAATCTGCCAAGGGCGGAAAAACTCGGATTTGAAGTAGTGCCCTGCAAATAATAAATCAAATTGTTCGCCCAAAGCCATGGATCCCAAAAGACCAAGTACATTGATAATCAACAAATTCTTGACTACAACCGGTATAGATTGAAATTGAAGCATGCTTTATCCTCTGAATTTTTGTTCCAATTCTTCTGCCCCCAAAGTAACGACTACGGGCAATCCCGAAGGTGTGTGATGCGGTTGCCGGCAACCGAATAGTCTATCTATCAACTCCGCCATTTCAGCTCGATCCATGATGCGCTGAGCCCGTATACTCACTCCTCGAGCCAGCGAGCGCAACATGGCCTCTCGGGCGGGATTATGCAACACGTTCGTTTCATGCTTCATCTGTTCTAAAAAACGCTCGATGAAGACCCCGGGGTCGGCTATTTGACAATCTGCCGGAAGACCGTTAATCAGCAACGAATTTCGGCCCAACACAGAAACCTCAAATCCCGCATGTTGCAAGTCCTCCTCCATATCCGTCAACAAGGCACCATCGGCCGTGGAAACTTCCATGGTAACGGGGAAGAGCAATCGCTGAGAGGGAACAAGAACTCCTTCAACGGCCGCATTGAATTGCTCGTAAAAAATGCGCTCTCTCGCTCTGCGAATATCCACCAGTATCAGGCCTGACTTGATAACTGTGACGATGTACTTGCCCATCAAAGAAAAAATCGGTTTGTCAAGTCCGGTTTCTTCCGAAAATAGCGCGGGCTCCGACTGTCTCATGGCATTCTGCGAATCCCTGTGTTCGGGATTGAAAGTAGCAGCTATTTCAAAAATGTCGCGCCAGTTGCCTGATGGCTTTCCGGGCGATTCAGGTTGAAACCCCGCTGCCAAACCCGTCCGCTTGCGTGAAGTGGGTTCAAATGGGTTGTAGTTCGGATTGATTTTTATTTCCGGTGGTCGCGGCACAGTGTTTTTTGGCAAGCCTCCTCCCATAAAGATGGCTTCTTGGTTGAAATCCAACGATGGAGAAAGATTAAACTTGCCAATTGACTCGCGCACGGCTGCGTGCACAATGGCATATATCGCTTTTTCGTCCTGAAACTTAACCTCGGTTTTGGTCGGATGAATATTGATGTCCACGGTTGACGGGTCCACTTCAATGTGGAGCAGGTAAAAAGGGTGTCGATCGTGTGCCAACAAACCCTGAAAGCCGCTTTGAACCGCATGATGGAAGAAAGGGTTGCGGATGAATCTTGAATTAAGAAAGAAAAACTGCTCACCTCGAGTGTGCTTGGCAAACTCTGGTTTACCGATGAAGCCATGCACTTTTACGAAATCCGTATCCACCGAAACGGGCGCAATGCGCTCGTTGTAATTCTTGCCCATGATGCTCACAACACGTTGTCGCCACCCTGAAATCGGAAGCGAAAAGACCTCCTTGTCATTATGAAAAAGACTGAATGCTACCCCCTCATGAATCAGCGCTACACGCTCAAACTCATCAATGATATGACGCATTTCCACTGTGTCACTTTTCAGAAAATTTCTTCGCGCGGGAACGTTGTAAAACAGATTCTTGACCGAAATGGAAGTTCCGATGGGGGTTTGACAAGGCTCCTGTATTTTGACAACGCTACCCTCCACTACCAACAAGGTCCCCAGGTCGAAGTCCTCGCGCCTGGTCTTAATTTCGACCTGAGCAATGGCTGCTATTGAGGCAAGAGCTTCGCCTCTGAATCCTTTGGTTCGAATGCTGAAAAGGTCATCGGCATTGGTTATTTTGCTGGTGGCATGACGCTCCAGCGAAAGGCGCGCATCTGTCTCACTCATTCCTGAGCCGTTATCTATCACTCTGATAAGGCTACGACCTGCGTCTTTAATGATTACTTTGATATCGCTCGCTCCGGCATCAACGGCATTTTCAACCAGTTCTTTCACGGCTGAAGCCGGCCGCTGAATTACCTCCCCGGCAGCTATCTGGTTGGCCACTGAGTCAGGAAGCAACTTGATAATGTCTTTCATTTATGGGAGAAGTCAGTTGGCAATGAGCTCAAGTTTCTTAATCACAGCCCAAACGACAAAGCACAAAATCCCCAAAATCAGAATCAGACGTAAATTGGCTGAAAACACACCACTGCGGTAGTATTCTCTACCACGTGATTGGGACCAAGACACGCGCTCGGAATCACCACTTTTTTCGCGGCTAACTTCTTTTTCTATGTCTTTCTTGCGCTTTTCCCATTCTTCCTTTTTCTGATCGTAGTAGCGCGGCTTGAAATTGAACTTTCGCGGCTCACTGCGCAGGTTTCTGAAAAATATTTTAGGGATACGCGGGGCTTCCATCAAACAGTCTTAATGACTGACAAATGTAACGATTCAGCCTCGGAATGTGGTCTTGGCCTTGGGGGTCAATGTTTGTTAATTCTGATTTTTCTCAAACTCTTTAAACACTTCATCCCATGGTCGCAAATCATCGAAGAAGCCCAAAAGCCGCGAGGTAACTCGCTCAACAAGCGAGTCCGGACAAGAAGCTCCACTGGTGATGATGATGCGAAGTGGCCGCTTGCCCGGTAGATAACTTCGGGTCAATTTGTGACTCTTCTGATGATAGTCAAAGTGCCCGATTTCGATATCCGATTTTATTTCTGTGTCAGAATTTATGAAATAAGTAGGCATTTTTTCAGCACACAAATCCACCAAATGAGAGGTATTGCTGCTGTTGTAGCCCCCTACCACAATGGCTAAATCAGCTTTCTCTTCCAACATACCAAAGGTGGCTTGTTGGTTGTCATTGGTGGCATAGCAGAGGGTGTCGCGGGTGTCCGCAAAGTGGTTTTTCAGATTTTCGACCCCAAATTTTTCTAAAAGCGTTTGACGCAATGTGTCCGCAATTTCTTGGGTATCTGAGGCCAGCATAGTGGTCTGGTTAACTACGCCAATCCTTTGCAAATGCACTGCGGGGTCGAATCCTTCGCTGACTCTTCCTGCAAAAGTCTTTTGAAACCATTCTGCGGTTTTGTCTCCACGGATAAAGGCAATCAGTTCATTGGTTTCGGCCATGTCACGCACCACAATACATGGCGCAAACTGACGGCTATGCGAGAACGTAGCTCTGGTTTCTTCGTGACTCGGCTTGCCATGAATAACGATGGTGTATTGCTCTTCGCCCAATTTTTCTGACCGTTTCCATACTTTTTCCACAAAAGGGCACGTGGTGTTGTAGGTCTCAATGTTGACTCCTTTGTTCTTGAGCAATGTTTCTATTTCGACTGTAGTACCGAAGGCGGGAATAATGACCACATCTTCGGAAGTGATGTCGTCCCAAGGTATAAGCTGTCTTCCATCAGTATCCATTATGAACTTCATGCCACGATTCTGTAAATCTTCATTGACAATCTGGTTGTGAATCATTTGGCTAAGGAGAAAAATGCGTTTTCCTTGATTCTCCTCCAACGATCGGTGTGCAATCTCTATTGCATTTTCTACACCATAGCAAAAACCAAAATGGCGAGCGAAAAGAACTTGAACCGGTCCAAAGTCCAATACCGAGGGCGTATAGTCCTTTTTACGCGCGTCACGCTGCTTTCGGATTGTCTTAATGGAAGAAATCAAACCCGATTTGAAATAGGTCGGAACCTCAAACTGTTTCATGGTCGTGGAGAAACCGGCTAAATTATCATTTGTTTCCGCGGGTAATTATTTTCTGAAAAATGAAACCTTGCAGATTCTACATCGTTAAGCAGCCCCGAAATCAAATTAAACAATCATGAAATCACTGATATTCACTCTCCTTTTCGTGACTTTTTCACTGAGCGTATTCTCACAAGAATTGGATGCCACGATGGGCAAGCTGCCTATCTACGGGCAAATAACACAAAGCGGAAAAACTGCCAAAAATGTCAAGGTGAAGGTCTACAATGGCAATAACTTGATGGAAGAGTTCACTTCGAAAAGAGGCATCTTCGAAGTCATGTTGGACTTGGGGCACTACTACACCATTGAGTTATCGGCTGAAGGCTATATCACTAAACGCATTACCTTGGATACCAAACTTGAAAAGAAGAACGTTAAGCCTTCTCCTTTTGACTGTGGCATCGATTTGATTCCTTTGACTGCCTTGGGCAACACAGACCCGTCTCTTTTAGAATTTCCGTTGGCTTATATGACCTACGATTCCAAGAGACGCTCTTTCGAACCCATCATGGAGTATTCAATGAATATGATGAAACTGTATGGACGTGTTTTGGCAGACAAGTGAGCCTAATTCAGTGCTCTCCCACGGCTAAACGGTATTGAACGGAAACCCAGGTTTCCATTTCAGACTCACTCATAACTGCCAATTTATCAAGCGAAGGACAGACAAGTCCTTCGCTTTTTTTATACAATAAAATGAGTTTTCGCAAAGCGTGAAAATGAAGCACATGATCAGAAGGGCGGCCCAAAGACATCATATCCATCGCCAACAAATAGATGAACTCAGCTACCAAATCAGGACATTCTTCTTCAAAAACCAACAGTTCCGAATAGGTTTTTACAACTACCTCAGGGCTTCCCTCGAGCCATGAGAGGACATAAATCAAAGCACTCGATCTGAAAACCCGTTCATGATGCAGCGGCTTGGTAGCCAAATAATGCATACACTCTTTAACACTCTCTGCGTGCTCGGAATAATCAGCCGCAACGCGGAAATTGTAGGTTTTGGGAACGCGGCAAAATTGGCCATCGGCAGTGGAAACTAAACCAATAAGCAATCCTAAAACCGCCAAGCGCCTCATGCCAAACCGTGTTTTTCCATCATCTCGATACCTAATCTTTTAAGTCCGGCCAAAATGGGCGTGTAAATCTCGGGGGCAATCGGCATGCATACCCCGGACAAGTGCAGTTGATTGCTCAAAATCAATTCAGCCGCTAAAGCAATGGGCAAGCCAACCGTGTTGGACATGGCAGAATAGACATTGTCTTCTCCTGTCACCACCAAAGAAGCTTTCACTTCATGGTTCTTCCCATGCAGCGTGTATTTGATCAGATGCCACATGACTATCATGTCTTTGTCATTAGGCTCCAACACCCATTTTTCTTCCAAGATTTTTTGTAAAATCTGAGCAGGAGTTGCATTAGAAATTCCGAGTGGTTTTTTGTCAAATAGTCCAAGCCAAATAAGGCGATTCATGGTCGGTTGGTCCAAATCCAAGTACTCAATTAGCTTTTCCTCCACAGATTTATAGGGGTCAAAAGACAAAAAGGCATTGACATAATCACGGTAAGTCAACTGTCCATCAGGATTCATGGTATAGCTGTCATCGGTCATGCCCAACTGCACAAAAACGTCCCAAGCCTTGCAATAGCCCGCTTTGCGCAGTGTGCCTCGGTAGAGCGTTTTGATATCCTGCATTCCATAGACTTCGCGATAGCGCAACGAATCCCGGTTGGCATAACCCTCAAACCGGCCATATCCTTCAATTTCGATGTCGCGAACACGTGAAAAGAGCTTGTGGTAAGGAATGTATTTCAGCTGACCTTCTTGCAAAAACATGGCTGCTCCCCCCGCTCCTGCCAACACCACATTGCGCGGATTCCAAGTGAATTTGTAATTCCAAGGATTGTTGTCGCTTTCAGGGTCAATCAATCCACCTGTGAAAGATTCGAAGCGCGTAATTTCGCCTCCTTGGCTGCGGATATCATCCACAATTGCCATGGCGCTCATGTGGTCGATGCCGGGATCTACACCCATTTCACCCAAAATGAAAATTCCCGCTTGACGTGCCCCGGCATCCATAGCTTGAATCTCGGGGGTAATGTAACTGGGAGTAATAATGTTCTTTCGGTTTCGAATGCAAGACTGAATCACCGTAGGATGCATGAATGCCGGCAACATAGAAATGACCAAATCGGCTTGCTTCACTTCTTTTTCCAACATGACTTCATCGCTCAAGTGAAATTCGAAAGCAGTGGCTGAGGCAAATCCCAAAGTGCGTTCAATGGCTGAGGCCAAATGCGCGTCACCCAATCTCAATTGAAATCCCGCTGTGGTCGCTTGATTGGCCAAATACCTGATAAGTGCCGAACTGCTTCTCCCCGCCCCCAAAATCAAAATATTCTTCATGGTCTGCTTATCGCGATTGAGGGCCAAATATACTTCTCGGCCCAAAAGCGCTGTCTAACTTGATTGGTCAGGTTTCACGAATAAATCTCATTTTTGGCACAGCTTTGGAAAGGCATCAAAAAGTCAATTCAAAACAAAACCAAAGCATAGTCTTATTATGAAAAGCATCTACATTCTTTCCCTTTTTATTGCGGCATTCACAGCCCTCAATGCCCAAAAAGCCAACACGGTTATCTTCTCCGAAGGCGGTGAAAAATTTACGGTCTACCTCAACGGAGAACAAAAAAACGACACACCAACAAGCAATGTCAAAATCAAAGATTTGACCTCAGAATTTTACCAATGCAAAATCGTGTTTGAGGACATGACCATGGGTGTTGTGCTTTTGAAGAATTTTGCACTGCAGTTTGGAATGGAAACCACATACGTGGTCAAAATGACCAAAAAAGGCCAGTACGCCTTGCGATATTATACTGGTACCCCCATTGGCGAAGATCGCACCGCAGAAGAAACCCCGAGAGAGTCCGTGGTCATCATTTCAGAGCCGGCAAAAGAAACTCCGACAATGGAAATCAGGGAGGAAAGAAGCACACATGTCCCATCTAAAACCACGACTACGGTAACGCAAACCACCACCACAACGCGCCCTGTTCAGGAAGAAAACATCAAGGTCACCATGGACGTGCCCGGAGTCAACATGAACATCAATATGAATGTTTCGGATCCAACACTGCAGATGGATGTGGTTGAAACCACCACAACTACCGTTACGACAACTACTCAAGAAAGAGATCCCAAAGAGCAAAGACCTCCTGTGCAAAACCGCCCACAGCCTGTAAAAGAGGAAACTGTGATTGTATCTAAAAACGGATGTACTTCTTCTATGCCTTCAGGTGATTTCAACAAAGTGAAAAGCAGCATTGAATCCAAGTCATTCTCTGATAGCAAAATGACCATTGCCAAACAGGGCATTAAAGGAAAATGCCCTACTGCCGGCCAAATCAAAGATTTCTGCGCTCTCTTCAGCTTTGAAGCAGACAAACTTGAATTTGCCAAGTTTGCCTATGACTTCGCGTGGGACCCCGAAAACTACTTCGAAGTTTATGAAGCTTTCACCTTTGAGTCGAGCATCACAGAATTGAGCGAATACATAGAGAAAAAGTAAACCCAACCGCCATGAAACGGTATTCACATACAGCATTATTGTTCCTATTGACCGCCTTATTCGCCTGCAGCACCCCGAAATCATTGACCAAAAAGGGAGACAAACTGCAAGCGGCAGGACTGACTCAGGAGGCTGCCAATAACTACTTCGTTGCGCTCAGTAAAAAGCGCAGTTATGTGGATGCCCAAATCGGTATGAAACAGGCCGGCCAATTAGTGCTCAATGACAAGTTGCAGACATTTACAAAGCACAATTCTTTTGGCGCTAAAAAAGATGCGGTCTATAGCTTCTTGGAGGCAGAAAGTTATCATACTCGTATTAAAAGTGTTGGTGTAGAATTAATGCTTCCTGAATTCTACAAGAATGACTATGAAGTAGTTAAAGAGCAGTACATGACTGAATTGTACGAAAAGGGAAATGAGCTTCTAGAGCAAGATCAGTTTGCAGCAGCACAGGTACTTTTTAGTGAGATTTCCAAGTTGGACCCCAACTTCAAGGATACCGGTGCGCTAAAGCAATTTGCCACCATAGAACCTATCTATCGCACTGCCAATGATGCGTTTGAAGCCAAAGAATACAGAAAAGCTCACGATAATTATCAGGAAGTAAAAAAGCGCAACGCCAACTATAAAGAGACCCAAGCGCGCATCAGCGAATGCTTAACCAAAGGACAATATGGTGTCGCCTTAATGCCATTTGAAAACGCCTCCGGTGTGCAAGGTGCAGAAGCCAAACTTTCGGCCTACGCGTTGAGTGCTTTGATCAAAGTAAATGATCCATTCCTTAAAATCATCGACCGAGAAAACTTCGACAGAATCATCGCGGAGCAACACCTCAGCCTGAGCGGAGTAATTGACCAAGGCACGGCTGCTACGGTTGGCAACTTATTGGGAGCCAAAGCTCTTCTGAGCGCAACAGTTCTTTCACAAAAAACCACTGAGCAAAAAATCACCCATCAAATTAAAAAGGGTTTTGAATCCTATCAAGTGAAAAAACTCAACCCCGAGACCAATACGCATTACTTCGAGATGAAATACAAAGAGGTGAATTACAAAGAACATTCAGGAAAAAGCAGTGTTGTCTTGACAGTGCAGTTCAAGATGACTTCTTTGCAAACCGGTGAAGTGATCATGTCCAAAGTGGTTGAGCGTTCAGCCCTTGACGAGGTGCTCTTTGCCACCTACGAGGGGAATGCGACCAACCTCTTTCCTGCCAATGGCAACACTGTCCTGACCGGTAAACCGCAGTACAATAGTCTTCAAAGTAAATTGAACGCCCCTAAATCGCTGAAGGACATTGCCTCGCTGACCAATACTGTCTATGAGCAAGCGGCAGGCAACATGTCTGCGGAAATCGGGCAAGCCCTTAAAAACTTGGTCAAGTGAAGTCAAGATTGTTCATAGCGTTTTTGGCGCTGGCTCATTTCGGCTGTGGAGGGGAGAAGAAAATCCAAAAATCAACTGTCACAGAGACCCCGCGGCCCGAGTGGGTGAGCAATCGCCCCATTTCCGGTAGCTACTATATAGGTATTGGTAGTGTCAATAAAACCGGTGCTCCCGCTGATTTTCAGGCCATCGCCAAGAAGAACGCGCTCAATGATTTGGTTTCCGAAATAAAAGTCACAGTGAAGGGAGAGACTTTTTTGAACTCTATGGAAATCAATAAAAAATTCACAGAGGAGTTCAATAGTTCGATACAAACTTCGACAAATGAAGAAATCGAAAACTTTGACATTGTTGGGGTTTGGGAAAACAAAACAGAATTCTGGATTTATTACAGACTGTCCAAATCAGAACACGCTCACAGGAAACAAGAAAAGAAGTTCAAGACGCTCAACAGTGCAGCCGATTATTACTTGAAAGCAAAAGATGCTGAAATGGAGCGCGATGTGGCCTCAGCAGCGGACTTATATCTCAGGGCTTTGCTCGAACTCAAACCCTATTGGAATGAAGTGAACGAATATGAGTTGGCGGATAAGAAGGTTTTTTTGGACAATGAAATTTATCAGAGTCTTCAAAAAATGCTCTCGGATTTGAAAATTGAGCCTTCTGTCAACATCATTGAACTGTCTGCAGCCAACGAGTTTTCCGTGAAAGTCAAATTCCTGGTTCACATGCGAGGCAATCCCGTAAAGTCTGTGCCTTTGATGTATAACTATGATCGCGGCAAATTCATGGCTGAGCGACAAATCTTGACAGACATTGATGGCTCTGCCGAGGTGGAGGTGAACAGAGTAAACACCATGAACAAAGAAAATGAATTGAGGTACGGGATTAACTATGCGGCATTTGGAGAAAATGCTACCGATCGTAAGTTGGTGGCGGCCATGCTCGATCCGTTCGAAATCAAAAAATTCAGTTTGCCTATTAAAATTAAATTCCCCACGGTGAGCGTGGCCTCTACCGAAAAAGCAAATGGTGCGCCTACTGGCGGTCGCGTTTTGTCAGACGCATTTATCAGCGCCTTCAGCCAAAGCTCATTCACACCTGCCTTTGCCGGATCTAAAGGCGACTTTCTGATTTCGATTGAAAGCGAAGCCACACCGGGAGGAACATCCAGTGGTTTCCATGTGGCCTATCTCAGAATGACAGTGTCCGTGATAAAAAATACAGATGGCAAAGAGATTTATCGCAATACTTTTCCGGACATAAAAGGAGTACAACTAAGCCCCGAATCCGCCATCAATGATGCCTACAAAAAAGCATCTGACAAAACCAAAGAAGAAATAGTTCCTCTGATAATCAAGACAGTACTATAATTTTAGCCGTTTGGCACAGTTTCTGAAAACACACAATTCAACCAAAAACAATACATCATGAAAACGTTAGAAATCAACTTGAAGTCACTCGCCATCATCGCCCTCGGAGGTGTCTTGGCTTTCGGTGCAACCGGCTGTAAAAAGAAAAAGAAAGCCGTCAAAGAAGAGCCCAAACCCAAAGGAGAAGTCCTAATCAATGAATATTGTACAGGCGATGCCTATTTCTCTGACAACAAAATGTTCCGTTCATCATCTGTCGGAGAGAGCATGGACCGTAACGCTGCCAAGAAGAAAGCCCGTTCTAATGCCCAAAGTGAATTGGCTAAAACAATCAAGTCAACTATGAGAATTGTAGGTGACAACTACATCAGCTCCAACGAGTTCAACAATAAGGAAGAAATCACTGAGACCTTCAACGAAATGGCCAGAACTATTGTCGACCAAGAACTGGTAGGTGCCAAAGTAATCTGCGACAAATTGACACAACGCGAAGACGGTACCTTCGTAGCCTATATGGCCTTGGAATTGTCAGGCGGTGATTTGGTGAGCAAGTACAACGAAACCCTTTCAAAGGACGAACGAATCAAAGCCGAATACAACTACGAGAAATTCAAAGAAACCTTTGAAAAAGAAATGGAGAAGTTTGGCAAGTAATCAACTTCCCATCAAAGAAAAGGGCCCCAATCAGGGCCCTTTTTTTTATTTTCAACTCAATCGAAATTGACTATTCAGAACTTGTAAGACAAACCCAATGACAGGACCTGCTTGAATTGCACCCTGGGACCTAACTCATCGTCTGTCACATCCAATGGATCGTTAGGCACCAAAATATCTATATCATCGTCATAGAGTAATTGTGTAGAAATGGTGGCACTCAAGAAATTGTTGACCTTCATGGTGACAAGTGTTTCCCAGTTGATATCTATGTTCAAAGGATTGTTCAAATAATTGGAGAACAGATCAAGCCTAGTCTGGAAATCAACGTTTTCCACTACTTGGGTCTTGAACATCATTTTCAAATATCCCCCAATTTCATTGCGAATGTTTTCTCCTTTTTCCACACCAAAAGCTCCGGCCGCAGAAAGCGAGTCATTCATCACAATTGTTGATTTAATCGTGACGGGCGAAATAAAAGCGGTGAACTTGTCACTTGGCTTGTAGTCCATACCTGCAGCCGCCAATACGTAACCGGGTGCTAAAAACTCAGAAAGAAGTACTGACCTGTTTTCGGCACCATTGACAATAGGATAACCGGGCGCAAACTGGGTTCTGAAATTGAGCAATCCGCTGTAAAACCATTTGCTGCTTGCTTCTCGGCCATACTTGGAAGAAAAATCAATTTTATCATCCGTTTTGATCAACTGACCGGCATCACCCTGACGTAAAAGTCCATAGGCCAAGTCCAATGTGTTGTCCCATGTGGATTTGCCTTTTCGATAATTGCCAAACAAACTGACAAGACCGGTAGCAGAAACAGATGACTGACCCCCTGCTACCCAATTGCTCAGGTACACTTGGCTAAAATTCAGACCTGAAGTGCCACCGAATTTCCAAAGAGAATCACCTTTTTCGGCCTTGGTACTCAGCTTGTCCACTAAGGCCTTTTCCTCGGCCGATGTGAGGACTTTATTGCCATCTTGTGCTGAAACGAGTGCTGAAAAGCCCAACAAGGCAGCAGCAATGGTAAACTTTGAAATCTTTTTCATGATGGTTAAGGAGTTTTGAATCAAAAATAACGGGCATTAAAGCTACCATATTCTGAAAGATTATCAATTCTGTCGGGAATGGTTTTTCTTTTTGATTCCATCAAAAAAGAAGATGAACAAGAGACCAATAAATGCAATGAAAAATGTTAGCCAAAAGATGCCAGAGATGTTTTGGATATCATTGGCATACAGTGCCCCGCTAACAAAAGCGCCCGTACCGATACCCATCTCCAAAGCCAGCAACATGGTAGATAATGACGTGCCAATGCGATGTTCGGGAGCTAAATCAGTGGTCCATGCGAAAATGGAAGGACGCGTGACACCCAAAGCCAATCCAAAAAGTACAGCTCCGACCATTGCTACAGTCAGGGTATCGGTTAAAGCCAAAGTGGCCAGCGAGATCATCAACATCACCGTACCGATTTTGAGCAAAGGGATGCGGCCATAACTGTCCGATGCTCTTCCCGCCACCCAACGAACCAAAATACTGGATACGACCATTACCGCATTGAATAAACCCTTGTATTTCAATCCAAGATGCGCCATCAAATCCGGCACAACGGTCAGAATAACGCCAAAACTGAATGTATCAAAGAGCATCACGATGGCAGCAGGCAAAGCAGCCGGCTCAAATACTTCGTACCATTTTCTGTTTTGGCTTCGCAGTCGCTGATCCGGGGTCAGTGTCTCCTTTAGTTGAAGTGCCAACATCAAAGCCACAAAAGCAATTAACGAGCTCACTATGAACATGGCTTCATATGAAAACTCTTCCTTGATTATACTTCCTATGGCAGGGCCACCGGCCATACCTAAGCTGCCCGCTATTCCCAAATAGCCCATGGCCTCTCCTCTTCTTGATGCGGGCACTATATCCGTCAAATAAGTGGTGCTGCCCGTGGGCCTGAAACCCGTGGCTATGCCATGGACAAAGCGCAACAACAAAAACAGGGTGACACCTTGCAAAAAGATGTAGGAAACCCCGCAAACAATGGCAATGACGGTTCCAAAAATGATGATGGGCAGGCGGCCTATGCGATCAGTTAAAAATCCACTGACAGGTCGCGAAAGGGCAGCGCTAAGGGTGAATACGCCCACGATATAGCCTATGTACTCCTCACCGCCCATCTGCCTCAAATAGCCCGGTAACTCAGGCAAAATCATTGAAAAACTTGCCATGAATAAGGCAGAACCGGTGCACAAAAACCAAAATGCCCTACTGAAAATGGATTGCGCCTTTTCTGATTCTCTCACGCAATAAAAGTAGGTGCCCGGCAGTTGCAGAAGCCATTGCGCATCTGTTGATTTTTGAAACTGATGTCAACAATGGAATACCCATCTTCTCTGAATTCTGCATTGCTTCATCTAAATTTGAAACCATGAAACCCTCACTTGTATATCCCGCCAAAGTGCTGCTGGCGTGGGGAGAAGCCATATCCGGCAATGTGCAGCTGCGCGAGTGGCTAATGACCAATCAATACTCCGAACTGGGCATTTTTGTTTTCGCATTGCACAACAAGGACTCCGCCAGAAAATGGCTTCTGGATAATGGATTCCCTCACCTTATGGCCATGATCAATGGTGCAGAGGGTGTGGAGTCCGCTTTGGAATGGCTTGATAAAAACGGGTATAAAATCATGGAAAAAATAGCCAGAGGTGCGGACAATGACAACGAGGCCATAGAGTGGCTTATCAAAAACAACCATCGCGAATTATCGTTGATTTCTTTGAAAATGAGGACCGTGAAAAACCAAATAGAACGAGAAAACAACGATATCCACAAGATATCGGGAGAATAAACGGATTCAACGATACGTCAAAGATGACATGGCTTCGGGGTTAAAAATCACGTTGGCCATTTCGATGATTTCTGTGGCCGTCACCTTGTTGATGGCCTCTGCCAGCTCTTGATTGCTATCCACCTTTCCGTATACCTGTAGGGACTTGCCCAAATTGGCCATCAATCCCGATCCACTGTCGCGGGCCAACGCCAATTGTCCAAGCATCTGCTGTTTTGCAGCGTGCAGCTGGGTCGGACTAAGACTTTGGGTTTTTAACTTTTTCAACTCTTTCCAAACCAATGATTTGGATTTCGCGAAATTCTTCTCATCCGTCCCAAGGTAGATCTGGAAATAGCCTGTATGGTGGTATGCTTGGTAATGCGACTCAATGAAATATGTGAAGCCGTGCTTTTCTCGTATGGCCATATTGAGACGACTATTGAGCGCAGGTCCACCCAAAACATTGTTGAGCAAGCCCATGGCTACTCGTTCCGTATCGTGCGCTCCGGGTGCCCTATTGCCCAACATGTAATGTAATTGGTGCGTGTCCTTTTCTTTAATCACATGCCGAGCCCCGACTATTGAAGGCTTTGTTCGCTTTACCGCCTCACCTCCCATCGCAACGTACCCAAAGTATTTTTCAGCCACCCTCCTCATTTTTGCTTCAGATATGTTACCTACTACACTCAGTACCATATTTTCAGGGGAGTAGTGCCGTTTCACAAAGGCTTCAATATCCACTTTGGAAATTCGCCTTACAGTGTCCGGTGTGCCAAGAATACTGCGTCCCAATGCGTGACCATGAAAGATCATTTCCTCAAACTCATCAAAAATCATGTCCCCCGGGTTGTCCTCATAGGCATTGATTTCATCCAAGATGACCTCTTTTTCCTTTTCCATCTCATGCGCAGGAAACACGCTATTGAAGGCAATATCGGCCATCAGTTCCATGGCGCGATCAAAATGCTCGTTCAAGAAAGCTTCCAAAATCCAAGTATCCTCTTTGGTGGTATAGGCATTGATTTCACCACCGACAGAGTCCAACCTGCTCAAAACATGAAAAGCCCTCCGCTTTTTAGTCCCTTTGAACAACAAATGCTCTATCAAATGTGCAATACCGTGCTCTGCTTCGTTTTCCTCGCCCGATCCTGCATCAATGACAAGGCCGGCATGGCATACTTCGCGATTGACCTGGAAATGGACAACACGCAAACCATTGGGCAGCGAAAAAACAGTTGGTTCAATCATGTCGGGCGCAAATATACCCTCGACTACTGAGCCCGCTGTGCCATTTTCATTCCTACGGGTCTTACATTCGCGGTTAGATGAAAACGCTTGATTCGGCCTTGGTGTTGTTCTTAATGGTGTTCGGACTTTCTGTGAAAAGCCAACAGCGGCAGCCGGTACCTGTTTTCCGCAATTTCTCAGCAGAGCACGGTCTTCCCAGTTCGGAGGTCCATGATATTTTCCAAGACGACAGTGGTTTCATTTGGTTTTCAACAGACAATGGATTGAGCCGGTTTGATGGACGAGAGTTCAAAAACTACTCGGCCGAAGCGGGACTGACAGACAATGTTGTTTTTAAAGTTCTTGAGGATCACCAAGGCCGATTGTGGGCAAGCACCATGTCGGGAAAGTTGTATCAAATCGAAAAAGACTCCCTGATTGCTTATCCTCACAACGATGTGATATCCTCCTACAGAAGTGGTAATGACCACGAGACAGGAGTATTCTTTGGAAAGAATGGCAGCTTGTTAATTGGTTTGGAGCAAAAAGGCATCTTGACTATAACAGCCGATGGAAAAGCGCAACTCACTCAACCCAAACAGGCTTTGACCATCATTCGCGAAGACATGGGTCAGGTCTACAGCGCTAAGTACAAGGAAAAAGTAAGCTGGGTTGAGGTTTCTGACAATCAAAAAGTAAGCAGAGTGCGCATCGAGACTGACCGTGAAATGGGTTCGGGGTTCGTCTACTTGACTCAAAGCGGTAAAATCGTAGTCTACAATAGTAAGCTCATGATGCTGGTAGCTGACGGTAAGATTATTCGAACCAAAGAGGACCGTGAACAATTCAACCAAATCCGCGAGGAAAAAGGTAAATTCATGGTTGGTCAAATTAGAGGAGGTCTGACAATTGCGGATAACGTTTTCGATTATTTCGATGGCAAAGGCCGAGTACTTTTTCCGGAATACACCGTGTCAGATTTCTTGATTGACCAAGATGGAGGGCAATGGTTCAGCACCGTTGAGCGGGGTGTGTTCTACTGTCCCAATATGGACTTGGTGCACTACGGATCCCAATTCGGGCTCAACTCACTTACCTATCTGAGCGTGTCAATCAGAGATGAATCCTCATTTTACGCTCTCTCGGCTGGTGGAAACGTTTTTTTAATTGACGTTCTGTCAAACTCACTGACTCAGTTACCTGAATTACCTCCTTTAACCAATCAAGCGGACGTTCTGTATTGTCAAGATTCAGATCGACTGTTTTGTCTGGGGACCAAGCTGATGGAGTTTGTTAACGGTCGATGGCTGCTACTCGAAGATGGCGTCAATGGTCCACTAAGAGGTAATAAAAAAATGCACAAAGTTCCGGGAGAGCCCATCATATTCACTTCGGGCAAGACCGGTTTCGCAGTTTATGATTACTTGGTCGGAAAGATCATTTTCTCAGGGAATGAAAACGTGACCAATGATTGGATAAGGGCAGTACATAAATCATCTACCGGCCAATTACTTATTGGCGCCTCCAATGGCCTCTTCGTTTTGGAAAATGGCAAACTCAATCCGCCCAAACTGCGCAATGCAGAACTTTCTCTGAGAGTGAATGACATCGGTGAATTACCTGACGGCAGATTGGTTGTTTCCACCTTAGGTGGCGGACTGCTGATTCTGGACGGACTCAATCTCACAAAGTTGACGATTGACGATGGGTTGGCGTCCAACATGTTGGGATCACTTGAAGTAGACGAATTTGGAAGAATCTGGGCCGCAAGCAAACGTGGGCTTCACCTAATCAGACAAACGGATTCAGGATGGTTTATCACAGTGTTTGACAAGCAAGATGGCCTTCCGGACACTGAAGTTGTAGATATTGATTTGTCACTCAACCACATTGCATTTTGCACACCGGCCGGTGTTTCTTTTTTGCCCAAGAGCATTTTCACCGAAGCTGAAAACCCTCATCCCGTTATCAGCTTTGATCGCATACTGATTGACGGCTCAGAAGTCGAACCCGGCCAAATTGTGAAGATGAACTCGGGCGATAACAGCGTTTCTATCTCATACAACTCAATAACATTCAAGTACCCGAGTAACATCAGGTATGGTTACAAAATCCTTGGTCTTTCTGACGAGTGGATGTATACCTCCGGGCCCAAACTCTATATCTCAGACCTCGAATCCGGTAAATATGAAATTGTTCTTCAGACTTTTGGAGTCGGCCAAATTGCAAGCAATGAGTTACGCCTTCCGTTGGAGGTGAGAAAACCGATTTGGAACACTTGGTGGTTCATTGCGCTCATGTTGGGTTTGCTGGCATTTCTTCTCTACGGGGTTTTCGTTACGATACTACGAATCGCACGAAAGAATGACATCAATGAGAAAAAACTGATTCAACTTGAGCGCAGTGCTTTGCAAGCCCAGATGAATCCTCACTTTATTTTCAATGCTCTCAACTCAATCCAGAGCTACATAGCCGGCAATGAGAATGACAAAGCCACAAGGTTTCTTGCCAAGTTTTCGCGCTTGGTGCGTATGATGCTCAATCATTCCATGTCAGGACGTATCACGCTGCGAGACGAGATAGAATCACTGACCATTTATTTGGAATTGGAGCAAATGCGTTTTAAAAACAAATTCGAATTTCAAATCACAGTTGACGAAGAGATCAACCGGGACATTGTGGGCATACCACCTTTACTCATTCAACCATATTTAGAAAATGCCATTATTCATGGTCTGAGCCAAACCCGTAGCCAAGGCCGAATCAATCTATATTACATGCTGCAAGATGACTATATCATGGTCACCGTGACAGATAATGGTATTGGTATAGAAGCTTCAATGAACCAAAAATCGAAGCACGCTTCGCTGCACAAATCTGTAGGAATGACCATCACCCAAAAAAGATTGGAGCTCTTGGATAATGCCAACACAGATAAAAAGGTGAAAATTGAAGAAATCAAAGACAGGAATGGGCAAGTGTTGGGAACCAAAGTCGAAGTAATGATCAAAATTTTGCCCGATGAGCCACTCCAACCCATAACCAACGAAGCAGAACAATGAATCTCAAAGCGATAATTGTTGATGATGAAGAAGATGCTCGCAAAACCTTGAGGCATTTTCTGGAGAAATATTGTCCGGGAGTCAAACTGTTGGGCGAGGCCTACAGTGTTCAATCGGGTGTTAAACTCCTGGCCGAAACCAAACCTGACTTTGTGCTGCTCGACATTCAAATGGAGGATGGCACCGGATTCGACTTGCTTGAAACAGTTGAAAACAGCTTCAGCGTCATTTTCACTACTGCATATGACAAGTATGCTGTTAAGGCTTTTAAGTTTTCAGCAGTGGATTATTTGCTCAAGCCTATCGACCCCGATGAACTTCAACGCGCAATAGAAAAACTGGACACCAACGAAAATGCCAATGCAGTGCGCAAAAGCAGTTTGTTGCAGAATGCACGAGCCGGGACCACGGAAAAAATCACTGTGTCGGCAGCAGAAGGTTATTCTGTGTTGGACCTCAGCGAGATAGTGAGAATAGAATCCTCGAACAACTATTCCCAATTGCATAAAATTGATGGCAGAAAAATAACGGTAGCCAAATCGCTTAAAGACTTTGAAGAACTGTTGCCTTCAGATCGTTTTTTAAGAATTCACCAAAGTCATTTGGTCAATCTTTCTCAGATTAAATCATTTTCACACGAAAATGGCGGTCGACTCACCTTGGCCAATGGGGCAAACTTGCCGGTGGCGCGCAGAAGAAAGGAAGAACTACTGGCTGTTCTGCCCGGTCTCTGAATTGGAAGGGCACGTAATCAACAAAATGGGTAAAAAAGAAAAACGCTCCGCAGTTTAAAACGGAGCGCTTTCTATTTGAAGTTAGTCAAGTGTTTCTCTTTATTTCGGAGGGAGCTTTGAATACCGTTGTACGCAAACCTTAAAACCAAATATTACCTGTAAACCTGCAAGGAGAATTATCCGAAACCAAGATTAACGAGTCAAAAGTATAGGCAATGACCCGCTCAAATCCAAACCATTTAGAATTCGGTCGGTTTCATTTAGAATTCGGTAAAAACCCAAATACCCAAAAATGACGAGATAACATTAGTCATTGAATTTCTGCTACTTAACCAAATTGATTCAATAGGGCCAATTTTGAAATTTTGATATGTTTCTATAATTGCAGGCTTGGCTTGACAACAAACCAAAAGCCTACTTTTGAACCACCATAAAAAGCCACATGAGCCTTCTCAAATTCTTATTCAGCAAAGTCTTTTACAGGCAAGTCCTGTTTGGGGTCATCTTCGTGGTGCTCATGTTTTTTCTACTCAAAGTGTTTCTTTCAGCCTATACCAATCATGGTGACTCTGTTCCGGTGCCCGATTTGAGGGGACTCACTTTAGACGAAGCAGGTGAAAAGCTGTCTGCATCAGACCTTTCCTATCAGGTGATAGACTCTGTGTTCAATGAAAAAGAGAGAGGTACGGTGCTTGACCAACTTCCTATACCCGGCAGCAAAGTCAAAGAAAACAGAATCATATTCCTGACGGTCAACAGCATGAATCCGCCAATGAAAGTATTGAACGTCAAAGCCGGAGAATCACTGCGTGTTGCGCGAACCAAGCTCGAAATCTTGGGTATTGCTTTCGATATCGACTATCGTCCTGATATCTGCAACGACTGTGTGGTGGAAATGAAATACAAGGGCAAGACCGTCAACACTGGCGACCACATTGCCAAAGGCGATCGCATTAAGTTGATTTTGGGCTTGCAAAGCAATGAAAAAGTAGTAGTACCCAACTTAGTAGGAATGCGTGCAGACAGCGCCCTATTGCAAATCATGGACAGGTCGCTCCAACCGGGTGTCATGTTTTTCGACTTCTCACCGCTCACCAAAGCTGACTCTATGAGCGCTCGCGTTTACAAGCAAAGGCCTACAGAAAGCCTCGAACCTGAAATATTAATGGGTTCGCCCGTTGATATATGGCTTTCCATAACCGGTCAGCCTGAATAACTACTTTCTTTCATGAATATTAAATCATTACTAAGAATTGTGTGCTTAGCATTTGCTGCCCAAACATCGCTGGCCCAAGAATCTGAACAGCCCTTGAACTGCAACCCGGTGCAAGCTCAACTCGCTGCTCTCGAACGCACTTTTTCCCCTCGCTCGGTGGATCGAACTTCACTGACTTTGCCATTTTTCGATGATTTCTCGCGCTTCAGTTTTCCCACCAACAATCCGGAAATACCTGTCGATTGGCAGCGGTGGGAACAAAACGGAGCCTTCCTCAATAATGATTTCCCCGTCAATCCCGTTACTGTGGGCGTTGCAACATTGGATGGGCTGAATGCGAATGGCTATCCTTACGATTTCCTTGACGAATTCACCTATGGCCCTGCCGATACGCTCACTTCACTTCCCGTCAATTTGGGTGGTTTGGACCAAACCGACAATGTGTATTTGAGTTTTTTCTTTCAGGCCCAGGGCATAGGCAACGCTCCGGATGACGATGATTCACTGCTGGTAGAGTTTTACGCCCCCGCCACAGAGGCTTGGATTCATGTATGGTCCATCCCCGGCCAGTCTTCAGCCCCATTTGAGCAGGTGTTTATACCTGTAGATCAGACTTATTTTCTGCTGGATGGATTCCAATTTCGGTTCCGAAATTATGCTACGTTAGCGGGAAATGTGGACCACTGGCATTTGGACTATGTCAGACTGAACAGCCAAGTAGACCCTCAGAATGCTCCGATTAACGATGTGGCATTTACATATAATGTGAATTCTTTGCTCAATCCATACACAGCGATGCCTTGGACACACTTCGTTTCCAATCCTGTTTCATTTATGGCACAAAGTGTTGAATTCTACTTGGCCAACCGCAGTCCGGGACCTCAAAACGTCCCCACGAGCTACCAAGCGAAATATGATGATTTGAGCTGGACTCTGCCAAATGTTGACATCAATACTTCCTTTTTCCCGGGAGAATACACAGGTACAGCTCCGATTAATTCCAACCCCACCAATTTTGTCTTTGACACCACTGTCAACGACACGTGTGCAGTGTTTGATATTTGCTTTTATATCAACAACCAAGACCCTTTTGCTGTCAATGATACCATCCGCTTTCAACAGAAATTCTTGGATTATTATGCCTATGACGATGGCACCGCAGAACTGGCCTATGGACTGTCATCTGCCGGAGCGCAATTGGCCATCAAGTACAACAGCGTCATTCCCGATCAACTACTTGGGCTGTTGATTTATTTCAATCCATTCCTGGACGATGTTTCTGAAAACACTTTCGTTTTGAGAGCCTGGACGGATGAAGGTGGTTCTCCCGGTGCGGAGTTGGGTGTCAACTTTGCGCAGCACGAGCCACAGTATTTACAACAGGGGCATAACGTTTTTGCATATTATGCCTATGACAATCCCATAGACGTAAGCGGAAATTTCTTTGTGGGAATTGTGCAGAATGGCCCTGAAAAGCTGAACATCGGAAATGACAAAAATGGCTCAACCAACCTCTCTACGGTCAAATTCAGACTTGCAACAAGCGGAGCGTGGAACGGAACGACCATAGACGGTTCACTCATGATCAGACCGGTGTTCAGGGCGGGAAAAACTGTCATTTCCGACATAAAAGAGAGTAATGCGGATCGTGTTTTGGTTTATCCAAACCCTTCTTCTGACTCTTTCTCTTTTGTCGGAATTGGCAATGCCACGGATATACGCATCGCTGACCTCAGCGGCAAAACGGTGCACTTCGAGACTATCAGGAATGTAAGCAACTTCGCAATTTCGGCCAATGATTGGCCCAAAGGAATGTATGTTGCTTCCATCCGCATGATAGATGGAACTGTCAAAAACATCAAACTGAACAGGGACTGAGCATTCTATGTCCGAAGACGAAATTGACGATTCGGGTTTTGACTCAGAAGAACTTTTTGAGCACCATAGAATCGTAGCCGACCGTGGTCAAACGCTCCTCAGGATTGACAAATTCCTGATGGACAGATTGCCCAATACCAGCCGAAATAAGCTGCAGCAAGCCGCAAAGTCGGGTTACATATTGGTCAATGGAAAGGCCGTTAAACCCAACTATCGAATTAAACCTGCAGATGTAGTCACTGTTGAGCTTCCTCATCCTGTTCGAGTTCTCGAGCTTATTGGTCAGGACATTCCACTCAACATCGTGCATGAAGACAATGAATGTGTGGTAATCGACAAACAGGCGGGTTTGGTTGTCCATCCCGGCTATGGCAATTACTCGGGCACACTGGTCAATGGTCTGATATATCATTTTGACAATATGCCGCAGCGATTTGACGGCCCGATTCCGCGCCCGGGGTTAGTGCATCGTTTGGACAAAAACACATCGGGAATTATGGTGGTGGGAAAAACAGACGAGGCTCTCACACACCTTTCGCTTCAATTTTACGAACGCACCACGGATAGGCGTTACAACGCACTGGTTTGGGGTGACTTGGAAAAAGACGGTACCATTATCGGAAATGTGGGCAGATCACTGAAAAACAGGAAAGTAATGGACGTATTTCAGAATCCTGAAATGGGGAAACATGCTGTCACACATTATCGAGTTCTCGAACGTTTTGGCTATGTCACACTGGTCGAATGCAAATTGGAAACCGGCCGGACACATCAAATCCGGGTGCATATGAAACACATCGGTCATCCATTGTTCAACGACCCTGAATATGGTGGGGACAAGATTCTAAAAGGAACCACATTTGCCAAATTCAAGCAATTTGTAGAAAACTGCTTTGAGATATGCCCACGCCACGCCTTGCATGCAAAGTCGCTGACGTTCGACCATCCGACATCAGGCGAAAGATTATCCTTCGACTCAGAATTGCCCGAGGATATGCAGGCCGCAATAGCAAAATGGCGCTCCTATTCGCAAGCCAACACCTGAAGTGTCGTCACGTACTCGCTGACAATTTCAATTGGGCTTCTTCCCAACGTACCATCAGATTTTCAAGCTCCATTTTTTTTGAATCAAGCTTGGCAGTCAAATCACGCATCAATTCGCCATTTCTATAGTCTGCCGCTTGCAGCTCATCTGATAAATCTGCAATGCTCTTTTCAGCAGCTTCAATCCATCCTTCGAGCTTTCCGGACTCTGATTCCAGCTTTTTCCGTTCCTTTTCAAGCCGCTTCTTTTCTTCGTTCGATACTTCCAACGTAACTCTCTGCCTTGCAATAGGCTTTTCAGTGTTGGTTCCTTTGTATTCATAGCTTGCAATGGTAGCGGCTTGGCGTTCCTTCAAGAAATCATAGATATCGCCTATATACTCTTTCGTGCGCTCAGCAGTCAGCTCTACAATTCTGTCTGTGAGGCCATGTAAAAACTCACGGTCATGCGATATAACCAACAATGACCCATCATAGGCTTGCAGCGCTTGTTTCAGAACATCTTTAGACTTCATGTCCAAATGATTGGTAGGCTCATCAAGAATGAGCAAATTGGTAGGAGTCAGTAACATGCGGCACAAGGCCAATCGCGTTTTTTCACCTCCGGACAAAACCGAAACCTTCTTGTTAACATCGTCTCCCGAAAACAAGAAAGCCCCTAAAAGCCCGCGTAGTTGTTTTCTGATTTCGCCCACCCCTTCGCGGTCAACAATATCAAAAACCTTGGCCGTTTTGTCCAGTTTATCTGCCTCATCTTGGGCAAAATAAGACATGTGAATATTATGACCGGGTTCAACTATTCCATCATATGGCTCACTTCCCGTGATGATCCTGACCAAGGTGCTTTTACCCACACCATTTTTACCAATGACGGCTACTTTTTCTCCCCTTCCGATTAGTATGTCCACATTTTTGAATATAGACTTGCCATCATAGCTCTTTGATAGACCGGAGGCATTTACCGTGAACTTGCCTGAACGCGGAGCAGGTGGAAATTTGATGTTCAATGCCACAGACTCATCATTATCCAATTCAACTTTTTCAAGCCTATCCAACTTCTTAATAAGTGATTGAGCAAAAGCTGCTTTACTCTGCTTAGCCCTGAACTTGTCAATCAGCTTCTCAGTATCTGCAATGAACTTCTGTTGATTCTTGTGCGTCTCAGCTTGTATCTGCAACTCACGGTCTCGCTGTTCCTCATATTTAGAATAGTTCAGCTTGTAGTCCAATATCTTTCCACCTCTAATGTCCAGTGTTCGTGAGGTGATGTTGTCAAGGAATTGTCTGTCGTGGGAAATAAGGATAATACCCGACCTCGAATTCTTCAAGAAATTTTCCAACCATTCAATACTATCGATATCCAAATGATTGGTAGGCTCATCCAGTAGCAAGATGTCAGGCTTGGCCAAAAGGATTTTTGCCAATTCTACCCTCATCTTCCATCCTCCGCTGAACTCATTCATCTTACGCGAGAAATCGGCCAGTGTAAATCCCAATCCGAACAAGACTTTGGCTACACTTTGTTCAATGTCCTGCTCCCCCAAGACGTCCAGTCTGTCATTGATAGAAGTCAACTCTTCAATCAGTGCTGAATAAGCATGTGACTGGTAATCAGTGCGTGTCTCCAACAAATGCGTAACTGTTTGCTGACGCTCATTCAGTGCATTGATTTCGGCAAACGCTTTCTTGGCTTCATTCTCGACAGTCTCATTTTCGGCATGAGCCATTTCCTGAGGCAAATACCCCAATTTGGTATCCTTGCCAACATGCAATCTGCCCGAATGACCTGTTTGAGCTCCGGCCATTATCTTGAGCAGTGTGGACTTACCGCTTCCATTTATCCCTACAAGACCCAAACGGTCATTAATGGTAATTAACAGGTTGATGTCCTTGTACAAATCACGTCCACCAAAAGAGACACCGAAATTTTCAAGCTGTATCATAACACAAATAAAAAGCGCCCGCTGATAACGGGCGCTTTGATTCAATTCAATTCTAAATTCTTCTCAATAGTGCCACAAGTCATGCTCCAAAACGAACATTTCGTTTTTAATCTGCTCGGCTTCAAGCAGTCTATCAAGTCCTTGATAATAACTATCAATCTGACGATCATACACATTGGCTTCCTTAATGATGAAAGAAGAGAACATCCGTTTTTGAAAAATGTCTTCAAATGTGCGGTGCTGCGCTTCATTTTGCATGTTGAAAGACTCATTCATGTTGAATACGAACCGGCATTCCGGGAAATAGAGCCAGAAAAGCAATTGCATTCCCATGAAGGTACCTGTTTCCTCATCATAACGCTCTTTCATTGGGCAAATTCCAATGATGCGCACATAACGTTCTGAACGCTGCTTGTCAAACAACCAATCTTCTTTAATTCTGTAACGGGTAATTGCGTCAGACTTTATTGGCTCTATATTCTCAACTAAGGTGTAGCCATCATCATCCACGTTCATCTGCTTGCGCTGAACCAATGGATTAAGAAGGGCCTCTACCTCTTCCGGAGTTAAAGCCTTAGTAAACTCATCATCTTCACTGGTCGGTCCAACGTCATACGCCACCAAACTTCCGGAACTGAGTGCATCTCGAATGACGTCAAAGAGGCTCTTTCTTCCTTGTATTGGGGCGATGGGATAGTAAAGCGGATGATTCATCTTTTCTTTAAGATCAATCTCCTGCCAAACTCTGTGAACCCACAGAACATCAGCCTCTCTCAAACCCGGATAGGGCACAACTCTTTTGGTTGGGTTGCTCTCTTTTACATACGGTCCATCCAAAACCGTCACCTGCGCACTCGCGTCAAGCCAAATGAATGTCATTAAAGCAATACCGAGAAAAATCCTTGCCCTGTTCATAAGTATATTTTTTAGCTGATTTTAAACGCCAAATTGCTCAACTTTCTTTCAGTCTTATCAGGCATAGTTACAATGATATTCTGAAAGAAAACTTGACTTCCTTTAGCCAACTTTCCAATAACACTCGTCATTTCCGATGTCAATTTGTTACCTGTAGCATTAATATCGGTTACAACACCGTTCTTAACATTCAACATTGTAAAGCTCTTTACTGCAACGGTCACTTCGAAATCAAACCCAACCATTTCAGCCTTGATACCCGAAGCTGCCTTCAATTCACCCAAAGCAATTGAACTATCAGATGGCTTTCTTCCTTGAATGCTGGGCACCGGATCGGGAATTGGTTTCACTCTGAAAGATTTGTCTCCCATATTCTGTTTAGAACCGTCTGACATTGTGGCAACAACGCTGATTTTGGCATCTTTTCCCGCACCGGGGTGAACCACATAAGTATTGCCTGTTTTTTCAATTCTATGACCCTCTCCGATTATGTTTACCGCCAATTTATCCTGAGGAATACCCGGAACCGACACTTCCACCGGATTCGGCACCCCTCGATAGAAAACGAGCATTTTGGTAGGAGAAACCACCAGCGCAGGCTCTGCTACCGTAAATGGCGGTACAATCACACTTTTTATGACCACATCAGTCGGTCCATCATATTCAATTCTACCCTTGTAGGAATACTCACCAATTCCAAGTGAACTTGCAGGAATTTTAAATACCCCGTAACCATCTTTGTCAATTTTCAAAGGAGCTGCACCTGAGGCCGGTTTGAAGAGCGAAGTATCTGTGCCATTCCACTTTTGATTGTCCATATATATCCTCGGATTGTTGGTAGCATCAAAAGCAGACAAAAAGATTTTGGCTTGAAAAGTGTCACCGCGAAGCACATAATTTGACTTGGGAATAACTACTGCTGCCAAATCTGTAAACTTATAAGACGCAGCATCAATATTCGAGTACAAATCACTTACGACCTCAGACTCTGTTCGTTTTACATTAGATTCCAAAGTTGAAAGCTCGGTGATAACCGCGGCCAAGGGACTGTGGAAAAAACGAATGTTCTCCCATTTCACTTCCTTTCCGTCAGCGTCTACACCATCTTGAAATGTGAAAGTACTTTGAACACTTTTCTGAACCTTGGGGCTCTTAGCTATTCCGGCCAAAAGGTTTCCATAATCGGTCAGCTTCTTTTTCAACTCCATACAACCCCAAGGTTTTTCTTGAGCTGCTTTTGGGTCACTGCCGTAAAGCATGCTTGTCACTTCTTGGTTCTCGTCTTTCTTGGTAATTAGAATGTGATCGAGAGGCACACACTTACCATTCTCATCAAAGAACTCTTTGAATTTCTCCATATCGTGAGTATGGGAAACAGCCAAAGCTCTTGCCTTCACCTCATTAATGTAGCCTGACAATTCGGTAGCCGCAGCTTTTACTTTATTGGCATCTGCCAAAAAAGGACCCACTTTAGCCGGGTTGGCTGCGTTTTTATTCTCGAATTCAGCATAAGTCGAGTTATTCGACTGATCAAATGTTTCACTATTCTTTACCAGTGAAGAGTTGATTGACACAAACGCGTCCAAAATTTCTTTTGACACGTTCATTGCAAGCAGTGCCGTGAGCACCAAATACATCATGCCAATCATCTTCTGTCTGGGGGTTTCCTTGCCTCCTGCCATTGTAAATGGGTTTTAGATGATTATTAATTATGTAAGAAGGTACAATTAGGCTCTATTGCCTGCGCTCATTGCATTCAACATATTGCTGTACACGGTGTTGAGGGCTTTGAGGTTCTCAGCCAAGTCCGCAATATTCTCTTTATATCTCTTGGTGTCTTCAATAGAATCACGCAGGTTACCCAACATATCAGAAATACCCGAATACATATCTCGTGATTTCTCCAACTCTTGAATTTGAAGAACATACATACTGTTCAAGCTATTCAAGTTACTGTTCATTTGTTGCAAAGCAACACCGGCCGAAATACCTGACTCAGCATTCTCGCGAATACCCGCCAAAGACTCAGAGGCCTTAATGTAGTCACCGGTCAATTGAGAAACTTTTTCAGAAGCAGATTTCAATGCACCTGTGTAGCTATCAGTAGCTACAGCCGCATCAGTTATATCAGTCAATTGGTGGGCTTGCTGGCTCAAAGAGCGCATGCCGTCACCCAAACTTTGTAACAATTCAGGTTCAATCTTAGCTTCAGTCAGCATTTTGTCCAATTCAGCAGTAACAGAACCACCTTTCTTCACTGCTTTCTTTTCAGAGTGATCACCGTGGGCACCATGGGCCAACTCAGGATAAACCAAGCTCCAATCCGGATCTTCATGTGGTGGTTCAAATGCGGAGAAGAAGAAGATAATAGCCTCGGTGGTCAGACCCACAATCAAAAGTGTGGATGCACCCGCCCAGTGCTCAATTTTAAACATCGCTCCAACAATTACAACCGCAGCTCCAATACCGTAGAGCTTCGACATAAACTGTTTCCATTTTTTGCTTCCTGGTTTCATAATTCTACTTGCTTTTTTGGTTATTTATTTGGTTTACGTTCAATTACCTTTGAAAATCCTTTTTCTCCACGGTCTTGCCTCGTCCCAGATATGACATCACACTTCTGGTACCAATGTAAGATTTGGCGGTGTCTGAAAACTCATATGAGCGAGTGCCGGTTTGGATAAAGTACCCAACATCTTTCCACGACCCACCGCGAATCACTTTACGCTTCATCGACTCGGGTTCGCCACGTTTTGCATGATATTCATACTCCGGGCTCATGTCATGAGAGAACTCATAAACTGATTCGTCATAAGCAGTATTGGTCCATTCGGCAACGTTACCGGCCATACAATACAATCCGTAATCGTTGGGGGAATAAGAACCAATTGGAACTGTATAGCAACCATTATCTTCTACATAATCACCACGCATGGGCTTGAAATTAGCCAATGGACAGCCTTGAATATTTCTGGTATATGGGCCTCCCCAAGGATAAGGTGCCAATTCAAGACCGCCTCTTGAAGCAAATTCCCATTCAGCCTCGCTCGGCATGCGAAATCTCTGAACGAAAGTCTCTTCATGTTGCATCTTCCACTCGTTCAAGAATTGAGTTCTCCATGCATTGAAGGCTTTAGCCTGACCCCAAGTGATGCCAACAACAGGATAATCATCATAGGCAGGATGCCAGAAATATGTCTCTGTCAATGGCTCATTGAAAGCGTAAGTAAAATCATGAACCCAACAAAGCGTATCGGGATAAACCGGTATTTCTTCTTCGATGATGAATTGAGAGCGATCACTGTGGCCACGTACTGAGTGCAGTTGATCCAATTTGTTGATAGCACTGTATTCCTCGTCTTTACCTTTCTTCTTGGAAGCACTTTGGAAGTCTATCCACCAATAACGATAGATCAATTTTCGAGTGTCCACTTGCTTACGGTCATAGAACTTGTCTGCCCCTTGGAGATAGAATTCGTCATACAACAGATCGAAAACCTCCTCGTCTCTCCAATCGATACGCTCTTCCCAATTCAGCACATAGCCTTTGTTGACAAATCTATCCAACTCTCTTCCTTGAGCATCTTCTGCAAAAAAGTAATCCTCAAAGTCATTGGTTGCCAGTTTGTCTCTGAATAAAGAGTCGCGAACCCAATAAACGAATTGACGATACTCGTTGTTGGAGATTTCGTGTTGGTCAATGTAAAAAGCAGGAATAGTCACAGTCTTCGAACGACTGTTGAGCGCATACGGCACGTCTTGGTCACTTGGGCCCATGGTGTACGAGCCGAAGTGAATATAATTCATCCCAAAAGGATTGAACTGTACCCATTCTTCTCTTGGGTATACCCCTACCAGTTCGCCTCTGGCTCCGCCATAACATCCGGAAAGGAGAACGGCTCCTGAAAACAACAGAATTAGATTTCTCATGATTTCCCTATTTAATAAAACATCTTCCCTGACCTGAATTGGCTTAAGGAAGATTTGCAGGTTTAACATCAAACTACGCAGAAAAAACTTCAAAAGTTTCGAAATATTGTAAGTGATTACAAAAATCTTGGATTGCTGTATGGCTTGACGATAATCTTCGGAATAAAATTGAAGCAATAAGTCAGCATAATCTCGTGAGAGCCACTGCTATATGTCTTGATTTCAGAAGTAGTCAAGTCGTAAGAATACCCAATGCGGACAGAATTCTCAAAGTCAGAGGTTGGAGAGCTGATCATCCATGTGGTTTGGTAACCCAACATGGGCGCGATAGCATCTTGCAAGCGGTATGATGCACCCAACCAAAACCCGGTTGAATGCAACGCATTCACATTGAGGTCAAAAATGTGCTTCTGCGCATCTGACTTCACAAGAAGGTTAGGGCGAAGCGTAATGTCAGGAGTAATTTGAGCATTGTATCCACCCATCAAATAATAGTGGCGGGCCACTTCGATACTCAAATCTTCCAGACTTCCTTCGGTGAGGTGAGTCGAACTTAAACCGACATAGAATTTGGGTGTCCAGTAATACGCTCCGAAGTTCAGGTCAAAAGTCCCAGCTGCAACATTGGCCGTGTTGATAGAAGGGTCGAATTCGGGAAGAACTTCAGGAGTCAACCAACTGTTTCCGAGTTTTTTCTGAAGAAGACCCAAACCTACACCCAAGCCCAAGGTGCCCGAAGACAATTTCAAGTGGTAGGAATAATTCAAACGAACGATATTGTTGGTCTCTTGACCCAGTTGGTCGTTATAAAAAGTGATGCCAAGCCCACCTCGCAGCAACTTAACAGGGCCATGATAATTCAAAAGAATGTTCTGAGGAGATCCCTCGAAACCGGTCCATTGGCGTCTGAAAAAAGCACTAAGACAATTTGCACCTTCACTACCCGCAACACCGGGATTAAAAGACAATTTGTCGTACATCCACTGAGTGTATTGAGGGTCTTGCTGAGCCTTCAAATGGAGAGTTGCGACACTCAAAAGAGCGAGGGTAAAAATCAGTCTCATACGTATTTCCTTGGTTATAGGGATGTTGATAGGTTTGGTTTTTTTCTTGAAGTGTCAAAAGTAGATAAATTTTGACTTCATCAAAAAAAAATCAAAAAAGTGGATGTTGACTAAAGGTTATGAAAGCAATAACCGGGGGGTATCAAACAACGGGGCTTAAGCCAATTTTTTATAGGTCATCCACCACAAATCCGGAATTTCGTCATTCGAGGCGTTCTGATAAACCGAATAGGTGCAAGGCACCAAATAGTGGCGGTAGTACTTGTTCTGAAGCCCGGCCGGATAAGGAACTTCCATCCACCATCGATCGGAATTCGGGCTTTTGAAAAAAACGATTTCGTGGTCTTCTCGATCAAAATGAACCGTGTATTTCAGATAATCATCAATGGTCCCAATCGGATAATCCCCTTTTCTCTTTGAATATCCATCGAGAAAACACCACACCATTTGAGCCACCAAGGCAGCCGATTGGTCATTGTCCTGAGCTTGACAAGCCAATCCAAAAAGGCCAAATGAGGTAAGTTTGTCACTAAAACCTGCAAAATAGGCCAAAGTGCAAGCTTGTTCAGCATACAATCCATTTGGTTCTTGGCTGATTGCGTTCGAAAAATCCGAAAATCGAATTGCTGACAGGTCAAAACTGAGGAGATCGGCATTGCGCAAAAAAGGCTCTGCATCAAGAACATCCCGGTTGACATCTCCCAGTCTGAAATGCTCAAAATGCAATTCGTTCAACATTCTATACAACTCAGGCGGGTTCAAATAACGTTGATCCGCAATGTTGCAATAATTAAAAAGATAATTCGGGCTGCTCAAAACGAGGGAATTCAGATAATTGCCGTCTGTAATTCCTTCATTTTCTCCAAAGTCAAGACGAGCATCCACTGTGACCAAATTGACCATTTGCTCCAATTTTTCAAATGCCCTGAACATTGGTAGCGTAAGATCTTGGCTGCCACCAAGAAGCACAGGTAGTACATTCTTTTTCATCAATTCAGCACAAACAGAATGAACGGCAAAATAAGTGTCCTCTATAGATGCCCCGGCCTTAATGTTGCCCAGATCAGCAACTGAAACCGGAAAGTCGGTGGCATACAATAAATAAAGTTGTTTTCTGATTTCGTCAGGAGCATTTATCATGTTGGCGGGTTTCGAAGCATTCCGACTTTCTTCCACTCCAAAAATAGCCACTTGGATTTGCTCTAAATCCATAGCTACCCCCGAACGATTGATTTGCATGGTGGAATAGAGCGATTTCCCCTTGAATGGAAAATTCCCTGGAGCAGGCACGGACACCGGGGTCAAGAAATCAAAAATATTCATCAGCGTTTCCTTTTCTTACTTGACGGCACTGAGGCGGCCATGATTTCTCTGATTTGAACCAAAGTAAGAGTTGCTGCATCTTGGCCTCTGGGAATCTTGAAATTATCCTTTCCGAACTTAATGTAAGGGCCATATCGGCCTTCGAGAACGAACAAAGTAGGTTCCTCCGAAAATTCAAGAATAAGGGCCTTTTCGGCCGCATCGCGCTTGCTTACAATGAGTTCTACCGCACGGTCGAAAGTGATGGTCATGGGGTCTTCTCCGGCAGATTTTGGGATGGAGACGAAAGCCTTGCCGTGGCGCACATATGGGCCAAACCGTCCCGTGCCCACAGAAACCTCCAAGTTTTCGAACTCGCCCAAAGACCTGGGAAGTTTGAATAAGTCCAGGGCTTCCTCCAGACTGATGTTGGTTATGCTCTGGTCAGAACGCAAACGAGCGAATCTTTTGTCGTCGTCATCTTGGGCTCCAATCTGAATCATAGGGCCAAAACGACCAATGCGTGCAGAAACCGGTTTGCCAGTCTTGGGATCGGTGCCCAATATGCGCTCACCAGAGGCGCGGCCGGATGTTTCGGTTGTCTCTTCCACATTGGCATGGAAAGGCTTGTAGAACTTGGTAAGCATCGCAGTCCATTCCAAATTCCCCATGGCGATATCGTCAAATTCTTTTTCTACAGTAGCTGTGAAGTTGTAATCCAGAATTGTCCTGAAATTGGCAACCAAGAAATCAGTAACTACGATTCCAATATCTGTGGGGAAAAGCTTACCCTTCTCTGCTCCATGGTTTTCTGACTTGACAGTTTCCTTAATTCCGGTTTTTTGATAAACGAGAACCCGATAATCGCGTTTGGCACCTTCTCTGTTTTCTTTGACCACATAGCCCCGTTTCTGAATGGTAGAGATAGTTGGGGCATAAGTTGAAGGGCGTCCAATGCCCAATTCCTCAAGCACTTTTACCAAGGATGGTTCTGAATACCTTGATGGTGCTTGGCTGAAACGCTCTGTGGCTGTTAAAGCCGTCATATCCAGAGACTGTCCTTTGGACACCGGTGGCAACATGTCTTTTTGCTCATCTTCAGCCGCTTCGTCATCCGTGCTTTCCAAATAAACCTTCAGAAAACCATCAAAAAGAATAACCTCTCCTTTGGCTACATATTTATGCGAGGTACCTGATGGTAAAAAGTCAATGGTGGTTCTTTCCAACCGGGCATCGGACATCTGAGAGGCAATCGCCCTCTTCCAAATCAGCTCATACAGGCGCTGCTCATTCTTTTCTCCCGTTATTTTTTCAGCTGAGAAATCTGTTGGTCGAATGGCTTCGTGTGCTTCTTGAGCGCCTTTGGTCTTGGTGGCAAAATTGCGCAGTTGGGAGTAGTCATTTCCAAAACTGTTGACAATCTGTTGCTTGGCCGCAACAAGCGCTGTCTCGGAAAGGTTGGTGCTGTCGGTACGCATGTAGGTTATGCGCCCGCTCTCATACAAGCGCTGGGCAACCTGCATGGTCTGGGCAACTGAGAAGCCCAGTTTGCGACCCGCTTCCTGCTGTAAGGTGGACGTAGTGAAAGGTGCCGAAGGAGTTCTTTTGGCCGGTTTTTTCTCCAAAGCCTCAACAATAAATGGCTTGCCTCCTGACTCTTCCACCACCTTGCGCGCTTGTCCGATATTCGAGACTTTCTGAGCGTATTCTGCTTTCAGTTTGCCTTTTCCACTGTCCAATTCAGCCGAAATGCGGAAGAAACTCTCTTTCTTAAATGCCTCTATTTCGCGCTCACGTTCAACAATAATGCGCACCGCCACAGACTGAACGCGGCCTGCAGAAAGTGATGGTCTTACCTTTTTCCACAGAACCGGGCTGAGCTCAAAACCGACCAATCGGTCCAATACCCTTCTTGCTTGTTGAGCATTCACCAAATGGACATCCAAAGAGCGAGGTGACTCGATAGCTCTGTGAATGGCAGATTTGGTTATCTCACTGAATACGATTCTTTTGGTTGACTCGGGCTTGAGATTGAGCACCTCTTGTAAATGCCAAGAAATGGCCTCTCCCTCTCGGTCCTCATCCGTTGCCAGCCAAACCACTTCTGCACTCTTTACAGATTTCTTCAAGTCATCAATGACTTTTTTCTTGTCAGGTGAAACTTGATAATCGGGCGAGAAATTATTCTCAATGTCTATCGAAAGTTTGTTGGACGCCAAATCGCGGATGTGTCCAAAACTTGACTTTACGGTGAAATCTTTACCGAGATAACCCTCGATTGTCTTGGCTTTTGCCGGTGACTCTACTATTACCAGATTCTTGGACATTTACTCGGGGTTTGGAGGTGATTTTTTGGCGGGTGCAAATTAAGGTGATAGGATTTTGATTTTCCAAAGGCCTCTTATCGGAGTATTGATGAGCGTTCATTGCCATATTTCGTTAAGGGCGCAATGAGTGTGACAAGTTGTCACCTTCGGGGTGCTATAATCCTTAATTTTGTACCTCTTTAGCGCAAAATCATGAGCGAAAACCCATCTGAATTATTAGACGAAACGAGGCAAGGCGAGGCCTTGGTCACAGAAGCATCAGCTGCAGGTAATAGAAAGCTTCTTTTGGAAAGCTATGGCTGTCAAATGAATTTTTCGGACAGCGAGATCATTGCTTCCATTTTGTCTGAAGCAGGATTTTCAACAACGCGCGAAGCTGAGGAGGCGGACTTGGTACTTTTGAACACGTGCGCCATCCGTTACAATGCAGAACAACGAGTTCGGGGAAGACTTCAATTTTTCCGCTCACTCAAACAAAGAAGACCTTGGATGATGGTAGGTGTGCTGGGCTGCATGGCCGAGCGACTTCGGGAACAGCTTCTGGAGCAAGAACAACTGGTGGATTTAGTTGTGGGGCCCGATGCATATCGAGACTTGCCAAACCTGATTGGCAAAATAGACGGAGGTCAAAAAGCAGTCAATGTGCTGCTTTCGCGTGAAGAAACCTATGCAGACATCAGTCCCGTCAGGCTGGATGGCAATGGCGTTTCGGCCTTCATCTCCATTATGAGAGGATGTGATAACATGTGTTCGTTTTGTGTGGTGCCTTTTACACGTGGTCGTGAGCGTAGCCGCGACCCCGAGTCTATCGTGAATGAGGCCAAAATGCTTTTTGAGAACGGTTACCGCGAAGTGACTTTGCTTGGCCAAAATGTGGACTCTTATAAATGGAATCTCACCTCGAAGGGTGAGATCAAAGACCCCGGACAAAAAACGGTCAACTTCTCTGGGTTGCTGGAAAAAGTGGCATTGGTACACCCTGATTTGCGCATTCGATTCAGCACTTCACACCCGAAGGACATGACCGATGAAGTGTTGGAAATGATGGCCAAATACGAGAACATCTGCAAGTATATTCACCTACCTGTGCAAAGCGGCAACTCAGAAGTACTAAAGCGAATGAATCGCGGATATAGTCGAGAGTGGTATCTGGATCGCATTGCCTCCATCAATCGAATCATGCCCGATTGCGCCATCAGCACCGATGTGATAGCAGGGTTTTGCGGTGAAACCCTCGAAGAGCATCAAGACACCTTGACGTTGATGGACAGTGTGGGCTACCACATGGCCTACATGTTCAAGTACAGTGAGCGCCCAAAAACGTTAGCCGAGCGAAAATTCGAAGATGACATCAGCGAAGAAGAAAAAGGACGAAGACTGCAAGAAATAATTGATTTGCAAATGAAAAAAGGTGCAGCCCGCACTGCGGAAGGCGTGGGAAAAGTGCACAAAGTGTTGGTCGAAGGAACCAGCAAGAAATCAGATGCCGAATTCTATGGACGTAACTCGCAAAATGTGGTGGTGGTTTTTCCCAAGGGTGATTTGAAAAAAGGTATGTATGCCGATGTGAAGGTGACAGCCTGCACCGCAGTCACCTTGCGCGGGGAAGTAATTAACGTTTACGCCTGAACATGGACAATCAAACGGTAAAACAACGCTTCGGTATCATTGGTAATTCTCAGGCACTGAACCGCGCCATTGAAATTGCGGTGCAAGTGGCTCCCACCAATATTTCGGTGCTGATTACAGGAGAAAGTGGTGTGGGAAAAGAGAATATGCCCAAAATCATTCACCAACTCAGCGGTCGAAAACACGCGCCATACATTGCAGTCAACTGCGGAGCAATTCCCGAAGGAACAATTGATTCTGAACTGTTCGGTCATGAAAAAGGTTCCTTTACCGGTGCACATGAATCCCGCAAAGGCTATTTTGAGGAAGCCAACGGAGGCACCATTTTCTTGGACGAGGTGGCCGAATTGCCCCTCCAAACCCAAGTGCGACTGCTTCGAGTTTTAGAGACAGGTGAATTCATCAAGGTGGGTTCTTCTAAGGTAATCAAGACGGATGTCCGCGTAGTTGGAGCTACCAATGTGAACATCCCGGAGGCTATCCGGTCGGGCCGTTTCAGAGAAGACCTCTATTACAGGCTCAACACAGTGCCCATCTTCATGCCTCCACTTCGCGAACGCAAGACGGACGTGCATCTGCTTTTCAGAAAATTCACAACTGATTTTTCTGAAAAATACCGCATGCCTCCGCTCCACTTGACGAATGAAGCAGTGCAATTGCTGGAGAACTATCGCTGGAAGGGAAACATTCGCCAACTCAAGAACATAACTGAGCAAATTTCCATCATCGAGCAAGACAGAGAAATTGATGCTGAAACATTACTGCGTTATTTGCCCATGGAAGAAATGACTTCCATGCCAATGGTTTTGGGCGGTGGCACCTCAGGGCAGAGTTTTTCAGAAAGAGAAATTCTCTACAAAGTGCTTTTTGATATGAAAAATGAGTTGAATGACCTCAAGAAACTCGTACTTCAAATCATGAGTCATGGGGTGGACGAAGGCAATCACACGGCCGATGCAGACTTGGTCCAGCGGGTGTTTGGCTCGGAGCCAACCTATCACCAACCTGAAGAAACTGCCCATTTCGGAGGCATATCTCCGGTATCCATTGCACCCATTGCTCCGCGCGAAATCCAGGTGGAAGAGTCCTACTCATTACAAGAAAAAGAGAAAGAAATGATCCGAAAAGCGCTGAAAAGACACAAAAACAAAAGGAAGTACGCTGCAAAGGAATTGGGCATTTCCGAAAGAACGCTATATCGCAAAATCAATGAGTACAACCTTAAATAAGTACTC
>Ga0169931_10000837_pt1 | contig 51333 bp, 49 predicted proteins | sample Kivu_15m_20L_FD_129675 | JGI IMG/M metagenome (GOLD analysis project Ga0169931, IMG submission 129675) | Freshwater microbial communities from Lake Kivu, Western Province, Rwanda to study Microbial Dark Matter (Phase II) - Kivu_15m_20L... | ecosystem: Environmental > Aquatic > Freshwater > Lake...
CCAGCGCGTGAACATCGCGCGGGCGCTCGGGCTACAGCCGCGGGTCCTGGTCCTGGACGAGGCGGTGTCGGCGCTGGACAAGTCGGTCGAGGCCCAGGTCCTGAACCTGCTGCTGGATCTGAAGGACGAGTTCCGGCTCACGTATCTGTTCATCAGCCACGACCTGGAGGTGGTGCGCTTCATGGCCTCCCGGGTCCTGGTGATGTACCTCGGGCGGGTCGCCGAGCTCGGTCCGACCGAGACGCTGTACACCGGCAGCCGTCATCCGTACACCCGCGCGCTGCTCGGGTCGATGCTGTCGATGGACCCGGATCGACGCACCGACGCGGCGCCGATCTCGGGCGATCCTCCGAATCCGATCGATCCGCCGGCCGGTTGCCGGTTCCACACGCGCTGCCCGCACGCCGAGCCGGTGTGTTCGGCCGAGCCGCCGTCGCTGGTCGGGCTCGCCGCGGGCCACGCGGTGGCCTGCCACATGGCGCTCGCCGCCTCCGGCCACAGCCGGGCGAAGGCCGCGGCGTGAGCGAAGCGCCGCCGATCCTGGACGTCCGGGGCCTGAGCGTGACCTTCACCGGCGGCGCGTCGCCGGTCCGCGCGGTCGACGACGTGGACCTGCAGGTAGCGCGCGGCGAGGCGGTTGCGCTGCTCGGGGAGTCCGGGTCGGGCAAGAGCGTGACGCTGCGCTCGATCCTGCGGCTGCACCCGCCGCGGCGCACGCGCATCGACGGGCGGATCCTGGTGGACGGCACGGACGTGACCACGCTCGACGGCTCGGCGCTCTCGGACTTCCGGGGCAGGGTCGTGTCGATGATCTTCCAGGAGCCCATGCTCGCACTCGATCCGGTGTACACGCTGGGCGAGCAGATCGTGGAGACGATCCTGCGCCACGAGCGCGTCGCACGCGACGCGGCGCGGGCGCGCGCGCTGCAGCTGTTCGAGCAGGTCCGCATCCCCAGCCCGCAGCGGCGGCTCGACGCCTATCCGCACGAGATGTCGGGCGGCATGCGCCAGCGCGCGATGATCGCGCTCGCGCTCGCCTGCGATCCGCGGCTGCTGCTGGCCGACGAGCCGACCACCGCGCTCGATGCGACGGTGCAGGTGCAGGTGCTGCTGCTGCTGCGCGAGCTGCAGCGCCAGCGCGGCCTGTCGATGATCTTCGTCACCCACGACATCGGCGTCGCGGTCGAGGTCGCCGACCGGATCGCGGTCATGTATGCCGGGCGGATCGTCGAGATCGGCGCGGTCCGGGACGTGATCCGGGCACCGCGTCATCCGTACACCCGGGGGCTGCTGTCGACCCGTGCCCACGGCGGGCGCCTGTCGGGTGAACGCCTGCCCACGATCGCCGGCAGCCCGCCCGACCTCGCCCGCCTGCCGCCGGGGTGCGCGTTCGAACCGCGCTGTACGCTCGCGATCGACGCGTGCCGTCAGCGCCGTCCGGAGGCGGTGAGCCTGGGTCACGGGCACTCGGTGCGCTGCCTGCGCACCGACGTCACCGCCGGGCCGGTCGTGGCCGCGCATGCCGACCCGCCCCCTCGCCCAGGAGTTCAACCGTGAACCCATCCCCTCCGAGCGACGTGTCGTCCCAGACCGCCGCATCGCTGATGCGCGCTCAGGGGCACGACGCCCCGCCCGAGGCCGCGGCGGACGTCGCGGCCTTTGCTGCGCGCGTGCTCGCCGGATCGCGCGCGGCGTTCGACGCGCTCGCCTTCGAGGACGAGCCGGCCGGCTGGACCGCGGCGGCGAACCGGCTCGCGCGATGACCGACGCCGAGCTCGTCGCACTGGACTGCACCGCGCTCGCTGCGGCGATCCGTCTGGGACGGGTGACTTCCGAGCGGGTCACCGAAGCCCTGATCGCCCGGGCCGAGGCGGTGCAGCCCGCGCTGAACGCCTTCGTCCGGATCGATGCGGAGCAGGCGCTGCGCGCGGCGCGCGCCGCCGACCTCGACCTCGCCGCGGGCCGCGTGCGCGGGCCGCTGCACGGCGTGCCGATGGCACACAAGGACATGTTCTACCGCCTCGGGGTGCCCTCCGGCTGCGGCAGCCGGATCACGGCCGAGCGTCCCGCGACCACGACGGCCACCGCGCTCGAGCGGCTGGACGCCGCAGGCGCCCTGCAGTTCGGCGTGCTGAACATGGCCGAGTTCGCGTTCGGCCCGACCGGGCACAACTGGCACCTCGGGCATTGCCGCAACGCATGGAGCCCGGAGCACGTGACCGGAGGCTCGTCGTCCGGCTCGGGCACGGCGGTGGCCGCGCGGGCGACGCCGGCGGCGCTCGGATCGGACACCGGCGGGTCGATCCGGATGCCCGCGAGCTTCTGCGGCGTGGCGGGCATCAAGCCGACCTACGGCCTGGTCTCGCGCGCCGGTGCGATGCCGCTGTCGTTCTCGATGGACACGATCGGCCCGCTCGCACGCACGGTCGAGGATTGCGCGCTGCTGCTGCGCGCGATCGCCGGCGCCGATCCGCGCGATCCGACCTGCGATGCGCGACCGGTGCCGGACTACGTGGCCCAGCTGCAGCGTCCGGTGCGAGGACTGGTGATCGGTCGGCCGCGCAGCTATTTCTACGACGCCTGCGATCCGGAGATCCTCGCCGCGATGGAGGATTCGCTCGATCGGTTGCGCGCGCTGGGCGCGACGGTCGTCGACGTGGACCTGCCCGACGTCGACGCATGGAACGCGGCTGGAACCATGGTCATCTCGGCGGAGGCCGCGGCGGTCCACGGGCCGTGGCTGCGTTCGCGCCCGCACGACTATTCCGCTCAGGTGCTCGCGCGCCTGCGCGGCGGCCTCGCCGTGCCCGCCACCGCCTACATCGACAGCCTGCGGTTGCGCGGCCGGGCGATCGCCGAGTTCGGTGCAGCCGTGTTCTCGAAGGTGGACGTGCTGCACTCGCCGACCATCGAGCTCGCCACGCCGACGATCGCGCAGACCGACGTCGGGGGCGGGCCGGGCATGGCCGCGCTGCTGGCCCGCGTCACCCGGCTCACGCGGCCGGCGAACTTCCTCGGGTTGCCCGCGCTGTCGGTGCCCGCGGGCTTCTCGCGCGCCGGCCTGCCGATCGGCATGCAGCTCACCGGCCGGCCGTTCGACGAGGCGACGCTATTGACCCTCGGCCGTGCGTACCAGCGTGCCACCGGGCTGCACGAGCGCGCGCCCGCGCTCTAGCTGAAGCGTCCGAACCAGGCGATCGACAGCACGCCGGCGAGGGCGGCGAGCAGGGCCGCGGCCGCCGAGAACATCGAGGTCACCTCGGTGTCCTTGCGCTCGAGCACGAACCGGGTGTTCAGGTCCTGGTAGACCTTCTTCAGGTCGGTCGCGGTGCTCGCGTGGTAGTACTCGCCCCGGGTGATCGAGGCCACCGCCTTGAGCGCCTCCTCGTCCAGCCGCACGTACGCCGACCATCCCTCGAAGCCGATGGTCGCCCCCTCGAGCGTGCCGAATCCGACGGTGAACACCCGCACCCCGCGGTCGGCCGCCATCTTCGCGACCTCGATCGGATCCGGGCCGGTGGTTCGGCGCCCGTCGGACAGCAGCACGATCACCCCGGACGCGTACGACCCGGCCTTGACCGGGGCCGGAGGAGGCACCTCGGGCCGACCGGCCCGGTCGATCGGCACGCCGCGGTTCGCATCGCGTCCGCCCCGGCCGAAGACCACCGACTCGACGTCGATGCCTTCGTCGGGAAAGAGCGTGGCGAGCGAGACCACGAGCGCGCTGCCGGTCGCGGTGCCGCGCTGCAGCTGGAAGCGATCGATCGCCGCGATCAGGTCGTCGGTGCGCTCGGTGGGCTTCTGCACCAGCTGCGCCGACCCCCCGAAGGCGACGATGCCGATCCGGGCCCGCGGCGGGTGATCGGCGATGAACGCCTTCGCGGCCGCCTGCGCGGCGGTGATGCGGTCGGGCATGACGTCGTTCGCACGCATGCTGAGCGACACGTCGATCGCCAGCACGATGGTCTGGTGCTGCGAGGGCAGCGTGATTACCGCGGTCGGTCGCGCACTCGCCAGCAGCGCGGCGATCAGCGCGAGCAGCAGCAGCGCGGGCGGCACATGCCGACGCAGCCGCGATCGCGAACCCAGCGCCTCCCGCACCAGCCCGAGGCTCGCATAGCGCACCGCGGCCTTGCGCCGTCCGAGCAGCCAGACGTAGGTGGCCACCATCAGGGGCACGGCCAGCAGCAGCCAGAGCATCCGGGGCCACAGGAAATCCATCGCAGCTGCCTCTCGGGGGGCAGTGCCCTGCCTGCGGGCACCGCCACGGGATCGTTATAGCATCGGATCGAGCCGCCTGGTCGGTCGCGTTCCGCGCCGCTGCGGCCGGGCGTCGCCCCCCGCCCGACGGCCGGCGGCGGCTCAGCCCGCCTTCGGCGAGTAGGTCTCCAGGGTGATGCGCTCGCGGGCCAGGGTCGCCGCCACCGCCGGGTGTTCCGCCAGGCGATGGACGTACGCCCGGTAGGCCGGCAGCGAGGCCGGGTCGATCCCCGCGTAGCCGCCCCAGCGGAACAGCGTGAGCGCGTAGAAGTCGATGAACGACGGCGCGGCGCCTCCCAGCCAGGGCTGGGCGCAAGCCAGCCAGCCCTCGATCCGTTCGAGCAGCGGGCGGTACTGCCCGACCGCCGTCGCGCGGACCTTCGCCTGCGTATCGGCGTCGTCGGCGAACTTCTGCGGCATGAACACGCGGGTGAAGGTCGGGTGCACCGTGTTGTTCATCCACGCGAGCGAGGACAGCGCGCGCGCTCTCGGCCAGCGGGCGGCCGGCAGCAGTCCGACCTGCGGGAAGCGCGCGTCGAGGTATTCGCAGATCGCGAGGATCTGGTCGAGCGGCTCGCCGTCGACGACCAGCAGCGGCACCTGCGCGTTCGGATTCAGCGCCCGGAAGGGCTCCGTCAGGTGCTCACCCTTGTGCAGTCTCACCAAGACCGGCTCGAAGTCCTCGCCGGTCGCGGCCTTCACCGACTCGAGCGCGGCGTGGGGCACGAACGAGCACGCCCCCGGTGCGTAGTACAGCTGGATGCCCATTGGAATCTCCTCGCGACGTGGTTCGACGGCGCACCGCCGCCAGGGGCGAGGGTAGCGCAGGCCGGTGGCCGCGTGCCATCCGGGCGCGACCGACCCGCGGGCGCCTCGGTTACCATCGGCGCACAGCACTCGGAGCGCCGATGTCCGATTCCCGCATTCCGCCGGCCTGGGCGGTCGACTACGACCGCTGGCCGTATCCCGACGTGGTGGCGCACCGTGGCGCCGGGCGGCTCGCGCCCGAGAACACGCTCGCGGCGATCCGGATGGGCGCGTCGCTGGGGCACACGATGTTCGAGTTCGACGTCAAGCTCACGGCCGACGGCAAGCCGGTGCTGCTGCATGACGCGACGCTGGAGCGCACGACCGACGGCAGCGGCCCCGCGGGGTCGCGAACGCTGGCCGAGATCGCCCAGCTGGACGCGGGCTCGTGGCACTCCGCGGCGTTCGCGGGCGAGCCGGTACCGACGTTCGGCAACGTCGCCCGCTGGCTGCGGGCGAACCGGCTGATGGCCAACGTCGAGATCAAGCCCAGTCCCGGTCGCGAGGCCGAGACCGGAGCGCTGGTCGCGATCGCGGCCGCAATCGCGTGGCGGGACGCCGAGGTGCCGCCGCTGCTGTCCTCGTTCTCCGAGACCGCGCTGCAGGCGGCGCGCGAGGTCGTGCCCGGGCTGCCCCGGGCGCTGCTGCTGGGTGCGCTGCCGGACGACTGGCTCGCCCGGTGCCAGCGATCGGGCTGCGTCGCCCTGGATGCGAATCACCGGGCGCTCGACGCATCCGTCGTCGCGCGGGCGCACGGCGCGCACCTTCGGGTGCTGACCTACACCGTCGACGACCCCGACCGTGTGCTGACCCTGCGCGGCTGGGGCGTGGATGCCGTGATCACCGATGCGGTCGACCGGCTGCGGCCGACGCCCGCCGATCGCAGCCGGAGCGGGTGATGGACGAACGGGTGAGCGTGACCGTGCACGCCGGCGTCGCTGACGTGCGGCTGAACCGCGCCGACAAGATGAACGCGCTCGATGCGGCGATGTTCGAGGCGCTGATCGCAGCCGGCGAACGGCTGGCGCACGAACCCGGGGTCCGGGCGGTCGTGCTGTCCGGCGAGGGTCGTGCGTTCTGCGCGGGGCTCGATCTGGGACGCTTCCAGCGGATGGCCGCCGACGGCGGCGACGGCAGCGGTCGGGATCCGGCGCTGCGGCTGGGCCCGCGCACGCGGGGAGCGTGCAACGATCCGCAGTACGCGGCCATGCTCTGGCGCGAACTGCCCGTGCCGGTGATCGCGGCCGTGCACGGTGTCGCGTTCGGCGGCGGGCTGCAGATCGCGCTGGGCGCCGATCTGCGCTTCGTCGGCGCCGACGCGCGCCTGTCCGTGATGGAGATCCGCTGGGGGCTGGTCCCCGACATGGGTGGCATGCTGCTGATGCGCTCGCTGCTGCGTGGCGACGCGCTGCGCGAGCTGGTCTACGGCGGTCGGGTCGTCGACGGGCGCGAGGCGGTCGCGCTCGGGCTCGCGACCCGCGTGTGCGACGACCCGCGCACCGAGGCGCTGGCATTCGCACGCGAGATCGCCGGCCGCAACCCGGACGCGGTGCGGGCGGCCAAGCGCCTGTGTCTGCTCGCCGATCGTGCCGATGCGGCCGCGCTGCTGCAGGCCGAATCCGACGAGCAGGCGCGCCTGCTGGGCAGCCCGAACCAGCTCGAGGCCGTGCGCGCGCACCTGGCCGCGCGCGCGCCGTCGTTCGTCGATCCGCCGGCGGGGCTCAGCGGCGGTTGACCAGCCAGATCCCGGCGGCGATCAGCGCGGCGGCAACCGTCAGCGACGGGGTGATCGATTCGCCGAGCAGCAGCGCGCCGAACGCAACGCCGAACAGCGGCGTGAGGAAGGTGTAGACCGACGCCGTCTGGGCGGAGTGGCGCTGCACCATCACGAACCACGCGAGGTAGCTGAACGACGCGACCACGAGCACCTGCCACGCGATCGCGGCCCAGACCACGGGGGTCGGTGCGAAGACGCCGCGCTCGCCCAGCAGCACGCCGGCCGCCAGCAGCAGCGGCGCCGACACCACCAGCTGGAACAGCAGCGTGCGTTCCGGGCGCTCATCGCGCAGCGGCGAGGCCTTGATCATCAGCGTGGTCGCCGCCCAGCAGGCGGCGGCGGCTACGCACATCAGGTCGCCCCGCCAGTCGCCCTGCGCGGCTCCGCCCGGGGCGCGCTCGATCAGCGCGACCGCAACCCCGACGAAGGCGAGCGCGAGCCCGGCCCAGCGCGTGCCGGTGAGCCGCTGTCCGGCGCTCGCGTGCATGCCGATCGCAACGAAGAACGGCGCGGTGTACAGCAGCACCGACCCCCGCGACGCGGTCGTGAGCGCGAGCCCGACGAACAGGAACACGAATTCCAGCGAGAACGCGAGCCCGATCAGCACGCCCCAGCCGACCGTGCCGGCGGCGGGCCGCACGGGGATGCGCCGCCACGCCATCCACGAGGCGATGACGAACGCGGCACCGGCCGATCGCATCGCGGCCTGCCACAACGGCGAGATGCCCTCGGCGCCGATCTTGATCGCGACCTGCCCCAGACCCCAGATCGCGCAGAGCGTGACCATCGCGGCCGCCCCGCCGAGGCCGATCGGGCGCTCGGCGGACGATGCGGCGGACGATGCGGCGGACGATGCGGCGGAGGATGTGGCGGAGGATGTGGCGGAGGATGTGGCGGAGGATGCGGCGGACGATGCGGCGGAGGATGTGGCCGCACCCGGCTCGGGCCGGGCCGGGGCGCCGCTCATGCGCCGGCGCGCACGCGGGCGACCGCGGCGTGCCAGCCGTCGAGCCGTGACAGCGCCTCGTCGCGCGACATCCTCGGCTCGAACCGCCGATCGATCCGCCAGTGGCGTGCGAGGGCCTGCGGGTTCTCCCAGAAGCCGGTGGCCACGCCGGCGAGGCAGGCGGCGCCGAGCGCGGTGGTTTCCAGCACCTTGGGGCGGACGACCGGCACGCCGAGCAGATCGGCCTGGAACTGCATCAGCAGGTCGTTGGCCGACGCACCGCCGTCGACGCGAAGTTCGGTGAGCGGCTCGTGCGCATCGCGCTGCATCGCCTGGAGCAGGTCGGCGCTCTGGAAGGCGATCGACTCGAGGGCGGCCCGCGCGACGTGAGCGCGGTGGGTGCCGCGGGTCAGGCCGAGCAGGGCCCCGCGTGCATCGGGATCCCACCAGGGCGCGCCCAGGCCGGTGAAGGCCGGCACGAGGTGTACCCCTGCCGTGTCGGGGACCGAGGCGGCGAGCGGTTCGACCTCGTCGGCGCGCGCGATCAGGCCGAGCCCGTCGCGCAGCCACTGCACGACCGCCCCCGCGACGAACACGCTGCCCTCGAGCGCGAAGGTGGGCTGCGGCCCCGCCGGCGTCGCCAGGGTCCAGGCCGCGGTCGCGAGCAGGCCCGAGGCCGACTCGCGCGGACGTGCGCCGGTGTTCATCAGTAGGAAGCACCCGGTGCCGTAGGTGTTCTTGGCCATGCCGGGCTCGAAGCACGCCTGCCCGAAGAGCGCGGCCTGCTGGTCGCCGGCGATCCCGGCGAGCGGGATGCGCCGCCCCTCGAGCACCAGGTCGGCGATCGGGCCGGAGGACGGCACGATCCGCGGCAGCAGCGGGCGGGGTACGCCGAAGAGCTCGAGCAGCGCGTCGCTCCAGTCGCCGCGGTGCAGGTCGTAGAGCAGCGTGCGGCTCGCGTTGGACGGGTCGGTGACGTGCAGTGCGCCGTCCGACAGGCGCCAGGCGAGCCAGGTGTCGATCGTGCCGAAGGCGAGCTCGCCGCGCTCGGCGCGTGCTCGTGCACCGGGCACGTGGTCGAGCAGCCAGGCGATCTTGGTGGCTGAGAAGTACGGGTCGAGCACGAGCCCGGTGCGCTCGCGGACGAAGTCGGCGTGGCCCCGGGACTTCAGCTGCGCGCAGAGCGGCGCGGTCCGCCGGTCCTGCCAGACGATCGCCGGAGCGATCGGCGCGCCGCTCGCGCGGTCCCAGAGCACCGTGGTCTCGCGCTGATTCGTGATGCCCAGCGCGTGGACCGCGTCGATCGTCACCCGGGCGTGCGCGAGCACCTCGGTGATCGTGGCACGCTGGGTCGCCCAGATCTCGTCGGGGTCGTGTTCGACCCAGCCGGGCTGCGGGAAGCGCTGGCGGAACTCGCGCTGCGCGATCGCGACCGGTGTGCCGCGGCGGTCGAAGAGGATCGCCCGCGACGAAGTGGTGCCCTGGTCGAGGGCGAGCAGCAGGCTGGAGGAGGCGTTCATGCCGCCGAGTGTAGTCGGCGCCCCGGTGCGGTGCACGCGACCGGGGTGCGGTGCGGTCCGATCAGCCGAACAGCCCCTGCAGGTACCAGCCGCCGGCATCGGCGGTGCGCGTGCGGAAGATCCAGACCCAGCCGGCCGACGCATCCTCGGCGATGAAGTAGTCGCGCTGCACCAGATGGCCGTCCCACCAGCCGGTCTCGATGCGCTCCGGGCCGGCGAGCAGCGTCAGCGGACCGTGCCACCACGGGCGCTGCTGGCGCTCGACCAGCGCGACCGGTTCGGGCAGCAGCCACAGCGGTCGCGGCAGGCCGGGCAGCGGCGCGTCCGGAGTGCGCCCGGGACGATCGACCGGCTCGACGCGGTACGCGACCTCGGGGCGATGGTCCGCGGCGAGCAGCAGCCGCTGCACGCGCTCGCGACCCAGCCGCGCCTGCAGCCGCTCGATCAGACGCGACACGCCCTCGGGGTCGTCGTCGGGCATCGGGAACAGGTCGCCGCTCCGATGGGGCAGCGCGACCACCCGCGCGCATTCGAGCCGCAGCGCATGGACCGGCGCGGGCAGCCGTACCGCGGCGAGCCGCTCGCGCAGCACCGCGACCAGCCGTTCGGCGTCGCGGCTGGGCTGGGCCAGGCGCAGCTCGACCCGGGTGGGGGGCAGGGGGTGACGCCCGCCGTCGTGCTCGCCGATCAGCAGCGCCTCGCGCGTCGCGGCCTGGCGGGTGCTCAGCCAGGCCGCGAGCTGCAGCAGCAGCCGCCGTGCGGCGAACAGCAGTGCCTCGGCCCGCTCGACCTCGGCGAGCAGTTCGAGCCGTGCGGCGAAGGTGGGCGGGGCGACGAACCCGGCGCGAGGTTCGGCCCGTCGGCCGAGCGCCGCGTCCAGTTCGGCGAGCAGTGCCGGCCCGTAGCGCCGTGCAAGCCCGTCGCGTGGCAGGCGGGTGAGGTCGCCGATGCGACGCACGCCGATCGCGGCGAGCGCGTCACGGTGCGGCTCGGCCGATCGGACCAGTTCGACCGGCAGCGGCGCGAGGCCGGCGGCGAGCAGCGATTCGTGGGCGATGCTCGCGCCGTCGCGCCAGCGCGCCAGCAGCGCGGCCGCCGCCGCCGTGGGCGCATCGGCGAGCCGCGTGGTGAAACCGAGTTCGGCAAGACCCTGCCGGATGCGGGTCAGCAACCGCTCGTGCCCGCCGAACAGACGCAGGCTCGCCTCGACCTCGAGCAGCACGCCGTCGGGCGGCTGCAGGCTGGTGGTCGGGGTGAACTGCAGCAGCCAGCCGGCCACCTGCTCGAGCGCCATGCGCTCCAGCCGCGGATCGTGCTCGATCAGCGTCAGGCCGGCGGCGAGCGACTGGGCGGTGGCACGTCGCTGCCCCGGGCGCACGCCGGCCGCGAGCGCCGCGTCGCTCGCATGCAGCACCTGCTGGTGGTCGCAGATCGCGACCGGAGGCGCATCGGGTCGACCCCGCAGCGTCGCGTCCAGCGCGAGCCGGTGACAGTGCACCGCGATCCAGCGCATCGGCGGGGGCCTGCAATCAGTGCGGGCGGCCGGGCCAGGCGGGGTCGAGCTGCGCGTCTCCGCCCGGCACGCGCGACGACGGGCGGGTGTGTGCGGTGCTCAGCAGGCTGGCACCGTCAGGGACCGGCCGCGGCGACCGTCCGGCCGCGGTGGCCGCCGCCCCGGAGCGGCCGGGGCGCAGTGCCTCGATCGGTTGCGGCAGCTCGATCAGCAGCGGCCGGGCGAGCACCGGTCCGCGTCGCTTGAGCAGCTGCACCGACAGTCGCTGGCCGGGTTGCGGCAGCAGCAGCAGACGCAGCGGGGACGGCGAGGCCTCGAGCTGCGCGGCGAGCTCGCGGAACAGGAACACCGGGCCGCGCGTACCCTGCGCGGCCAGCTGCATGCGCCGCAGGTGTTCGGGCCGGGTACGGGCCTGCGGCAGCCACGCGAGCAGCGTGCCGAAGCTCGCGCTGCGCAGCGTCTGCTCGACCGCCCAGAGCCGGTCGGCGGCCTGCGGGGTCTGCACGACGATCAGGTAGTCCAGGTCGATGCCGAAGGCGGCGAGGGCCGGGGCGTAGGGGACGTGCGGCGGACCCAGCAGGATGGCCACCTTGCGCTCCCGCGTGAGCCGCCGCAGCACCGGCACGACCAGCCGCAGCTCGCCGATGCCGGGCTCGCGGGCGATCAGTTCGGTGAGCATGCCTTGCGGCCAGCCGCCGCCGGGCAGCTCGGCATCCAGCGCCTCGAAGGTGCTGGGCAATGCGGCGACGCCCGCGTGTCCGAGCTGATCGGCACGCCAGACACCCGGCAGCTGATCCGGGGGGACCGGGGGCATGGCCATCGTACCGGCGCGGGGCCCCGGGCATCAGCGGACGACGTGCGGCGACGTACGCGGCCAGCGTCTGCGGGCTAGCGCCGGTGCGCGCCGTCGCGTGTCGCAGGCGGTGCCGCAGGCCCGGTGCACGGGGAGATCGGGCATGCCGGTCGTTACAGCGAGCGGCCGCTGCGCACGAGCCCGACCCCGATGCCTTCGAGCGCGAAGTCGTCGCTGCGCGCGTCGACGACGATCGGCTGGAAATCGGGGTTCTCGGGCAGCAGTTCGATGGTGTGGCCGCGTCGGCGCAGCCGCTTGACGGTGACGCCGCCGTCGACCCGGGCGACCACGATCTGGCCGTTGCGTGCCTCCGAGGTCTGCTTGACCGCCAGCAGATCGCCGTCGAGGATGCCGGCGTCGCGCATGCTCATGCCGCGCACCTTCAGCAGATAGTCCGGCTTGTCGGCGAACAGGTTCGGATCGAGTGCGTGGCTCGACTCGATGTGCTCGTGCGCGAGCATCGGGCTGCCGGCGGCCACGCGCCCGACCAGCGGCAGGCTGAGGGCGATCTGCACGGCGCTGCCGGCCATGCCGCGCTCCGGATCCGGGTCCATGCCCGGGAGCAGCTTGAGCCGGATGCCGCGCGAGGCGCCCGAGGTGAGCTCGATCACGCCCTTGCGCGCCAACGCCTTCAGATGCTCCTCGGCCGCGTTCGGCGAGCGGAAACCGAGCCGGGCGGCGATCTCGGCGCGCGTGGGTGGGAAGCCGGTGTCGGCGATGTGTTCCCGGATCAGACCGAGGATCTCCTGCTGGCGTGCGGTGAGGTCGCGCATGGTCGGACGGGTTGGGTGCGGCAAGCCGCGAAGACTGTATTTTCATCCAGTGATCGACACTTTGCAAGGGGTTCCGGTCCGCGACGCCGCGGCATCGCGGACGGGGTGCCCGACGGTCCGATCCCTGTCCCCGAATGCATGGGGGTAATTCGAATTGGCTAGTGCGGCCCAGTATCCTTTGTGGCACAGTACCCGGCCGGGGCACTGTCTCGCGCTCGCGTCCGTTTCATCCGTTTTCACGTGCGTACCGTGTTCGAACCGTCCTCACACAAGGGCTGAGGCCACCGCGCCCGAATTGCATTTCACGGTACGCTGTGTAGGGATCGGCGCGCAGGCCCGGTCGCTGTGCTCAACCTCGAAATGCAACTGATCACTCGTTCTTCGAGGTCACTGCATGAGCACCAAGATCTACGTCGGTAACCTGCCCTGGCGCGCCACCGATGCCCAGCTCACCGAACTGTTCTCCGCCCACGGCGAAGTGATCGAGGCTCGGATCATCACCGATCGGGAAACCGGCCGGTCCCGTGGTTTCGGCTTCGTCACGATGACCAACAACGACGGCGCGCAGAACGCGATCCGCGCGCTCAACGGCAGTTCGCTCGAAGGCCGTGCGCTGGTCGTCAACGAGGCCCGCGAGCAGCAGGGCGGCGGCGGGGGGTTCCGCCGCGGCGCTTCGGGCGGGGGTGGCGGCTACGGCGGTGGCGGTGGCGGTGGCGGCGGTGGTGGCGGTGGTGGCGGTGGTGGCGGGTACGCCGGCCAGCGTCGTCCGCGTCAGTACTGATTCCCGCAGACCGCGGTCTTCCGCGGTCTGCCCCTTCAGTGCCCCTTCAGGCTTTCGGCACGCAGCGCGTGCCCGTCAGTGCGTATTCAGCGCCGACACGTCCACCGGACATCCGGTCCTGGACGTGAGTTCCGCATGAGTCACGCCGGGGGCCAACTCCCGTGCGACCAGGCCGGCTGCCGTCACCTCGATCACCGCCAGATCGGTGATGACCAGATCGACCACACCCACGCCGGTGAGCGGCAGCGTGCACGTCGGCAGGATCTTCAGGTCCTCGCCCCCGTCCTTGCGCCGGGCGGTGTGCTCCATCAGCACGATCACCCGGCCCACGCCCGCCACCAGATCCATCGCACCACCCATCCCCTTGATCATCTTGCCGGGGATCATCCAGTTGGCCAGGTCGCCGCGCTCGGACACCTGCATCGCACCCAGGATCGCCAGGTTGATCTTGCCGCCCCGGATCATCCCGAACGAGTCCGCCGACGAGAAGATCGACGAACCCGGCAGCGTCGTGACCGTCTGCTTGCCTGCATTGATCAGGTCGGGATCCACCTCGTCCTCGGTGGGGAACGGTCCGATGCCCAGCAGCCCGTTCTCGGATTGAAGCCAGACCTCCATGTCGGCGGGCACGTGGTTGGCCACCAGCGTCGGCAGCCCGATCCCCAGGTTCACGTAGTAGCCGTTGCGAAGTTCGCGGGCGGCACGGGCCGCCATCTCGTCGCGCGTCCAGGGCATGGTCGTCCTCTCGGGTCTAGCGGGCCGCGCGCGTGGTGCGCTGCTCGATGCGCTTCTCGGGTGTCGGGTTGTGCACCAGCCGGTGCACGAAGATGCCGGGCAGGTGGACCGCATCCGGGTCGATCTCGCCGGTGGGCACGATCACCTCGACCTCGGCGACCGTGATCCGGCCGGCCATCGCGACGTTCGGGTTGAAGTTGCGTGCGGTGCGCCGGAACACCAGGTTGCCCGCGCGGTCGGCCATCCATGCCTTGACCAGCGACACGTCGGGAACGAGCGAGCGCTCCATCACGAAGGTCTCCCCGTCGAACTCGCGGGTCTCCTTGCCCTCGGCGACGATCGTGCCCACGCCGGTCCGGGTGAAGAACGCCGGGATGCCCGCCCCGCCGGCACGCAGCTTCTCCGCGAGCGTACCCTGCGGTGTGAACTCGAGTTCGAGTTCGCCCGACAGGTACTGGCGTTCGAACTCCTTGTTCTCGCCCACGTAGCTCGCGATCATCTTGCGGATCTGACGGGTCGCGAGCAGCAGCCCGAGGCCGAACCCGTCGACGCCGGCATTGTTCGAGATGCAGGTGAGTTGCCCGACGCCGCTGTCGCGCAGCGCGGCGATCAACGCCTCGGGGATGCCGCACAGGCCGAAGCCCCCGACTCCGATGGTCTGCCCGTCACGTACGATGTCGGCCAGCGCCGCGGCCGCGCTCGGATACAACTTGCTCATGGTGGAGGATCCTTCGGGCGGATCGGCACGCGTCGCACGCGCATGCCGTGAACGGGGCGGGTCGCCGCGGCCCGCTCGGGGAAGGATGCTACCGCCGATCGCTGCGGCGCATCAACCGGCATGGGCCTGGATGCGGTCGGACTCGACGATGCGCAGCCCGGGCTGCGGATCCCGCATCGCATCGACCATGCACCGTGCCACCGCCGACGCGGGCACGGGTCGCAGCCGGGCCGGGATGAGGCGCGCGAACGGCCGCGACAGCGCGAGCGCCGCGCGCTCGCCGGGCCGCGTCTCGCCGCGCGCACCGTCCAGCAGCGACGGGCGCAGCACGATCAGCGACGGGTAGTCCAGCCGTGCCAGTTCGGACTCGGCCTCGCCCTTCACCCGGTTGTAGAACACGCGCGAACCCGGATCGGCGCCGAGTGCGGACACCACGGCGAGCCGGGTCGCACCCCGTCGTCGCGCGATGCGTGCGACCGCCACCACCGCGTCGAAGTCCACTCGCCGGAACGCCGCCTGCGATCCGGCGGCGCGCATCGTCGTGCCCAGACACACGAAGACGTCGTCCACCGCAGGAAAGTCGCGCCATCGGGCGAGGGTGGCGAAATCGACCGTGTGCTGGACCAGGCGCGTGGCGGCTGCCGCGGCGTCCAGGCCGGGGCCGGCGAGCGGCCGCCGCACCAGCGCGTGCACCTGGACGTGGTCGGCGCCGGCCAGCAGCAGTCGCAGCACCTCCGCCCCGACCAGACCCGAGGCGCCGGCGATCAGCGCGCGCCGTGCGCCGTGCGGCCGGCGATCCGGCTCGGTCACGGCGCGCTCACATGCCCGAGTAGTTGGGGCCGCCACCGCCCTCGGGTACGACCCAGACGATGTTCTGCGTCGGATCCTTGATGTCGCAGGTCTTGCAGTGCACGCAGTTCTGCGCGTTGATCTGCAGCCGGTCCGAACCGTCGTCCGACTTCACGTACTCGTAGACCCCCGCCGGGCAGTAGCGCTGTTCGGGGCCGGCGTAGCGCGCGAGGTTCACGTTCACCGGCGTGCCCGGATCCCTGAGCGTCAGGTGCGCCGGCTGGTTCTCCTCGTGGTTCGTGTTCGAGATGAACACCGAAGACAGCTTGTCGAAGGTGAGCTTGCCGTCGGGTTTCGGATAGTCGATCGGACGGTGCTCGGAGGCCGGCTGCAGGCACTCGTGGTCGGCATGCCGGTGGTGGAGGGTCCACGGGAAGACGCCGCTCATCACCCGCTGCTCGATGCCGGTCATCAGCGTGCCGACGACCAGGCCCTTGCTCATCCACTGCTTGAAGTTGCGCGCGCGCCAGAGTTCGTCGTGCAGCCACGAGTGCCGGAAGGCCTCGGGGTAGGCGTGCAGCTCGTCGGCCGCCCGCCCGGCGGCGAGCGCGTCGAACGCCGCCTCGGCGGCGAGCATGCCGGACTTGATCGCCGCGTGGCTGCCCTTGATCCGCGACGCGTTCAGGTAGCCGGCGTCGCAGCCGATCAGGGCGCCACCCGGAAAGACCGTCTTCGGCAGCGACATGAGGCCGCCGGCGGTGATCGCCCGCGCCCCGTAGCCGATCCGCTTGCCGCCCTCGAACGTGCCCCGGATCGCGGGGTGCGTCTTGTAGCGCTGGAACTCGTCGAACGGGGACAGCCACGGGTTGCGGTAGGCCAGCCCCGTGACGAACCCGACCGACACCAGGCTCTCGCCGTAGTGGTAGAGCCAGGAGCCGCCGTAGGTGTCGTTGTCCAGCGGCCAGCCGGCGGTGTGCACGACCAGGCCGCGCCGATGCTTCGCGCCGGGGATCTCCCAGAGCTCCTTGATGCCGATCCCGTAGGTCTGCGGGTCGCTGTCGGCGTCCAGGCGGAAGCGGGCGATCAGCTGGCGTCCCAGGTGTCCCCGCGAGCCCTCGGCGAAGAGCGTGTACTTCGCGAGCAGTTCCATGCCGGGCTGGAACGCGTCCGTCGGCTGGCCGTCCTTGCCGATGCCCAGGTTGCCGGTGGCTACGCCGCGGACCGCGCCACGCTCGTCGTAGAGGATTTCGGCCGCCGCGAACCCCGGATACACGTCGACGCCCATCGCCTCGGCCTGGGCGCCCATCCACTTGACCACGTCGCTCAGGCTGACGATGTAGTTGCCGTGGTTCATCAGGTTGGGCGGGATCAGGAACGACGGCGTCGCATAGGCCTTGTGCTCGGTGAGGAACAGCACCTCGTCGGCAGTGACCTCGGTGTCGAGCGGCGCGCCGCGCGCCTTCCAGTCCGGGAACAGCTCGGTGATCGCCCGCGGGTCCATCACTGCGCCGGACAGGATGTGCGCGCCGACCTCCGAGCCCTTTTCGATCACGCACACCGACAGGTCCGCGCCGCGCTGCTGCGCGAGCTGGCGCAGGCGGATCGCCGCGGCGAGGCCGGCGGGGCCGCCGCCCACCACCAGCACGTCGAACGCCATCGATTCGCGTTGGATGTCCATGTCAGGTTCCCCAGGTCGACCGGCGATTCTCGCCAAAGCGCATCGGCCGCGCAAACCCGGTGCCCGGGCCGACCGCGCCCGGTCGGCCCGGAGCGTCGACCGCCGCGGGCGCCGTGCCACCCGCGCCGTGCGATGATCGGCGCTCCCCAAGGAGCCCGTGATGCCCGAACCCGGACGCTTCGACCTCGCCGACCGGACCGCGCTGGTGACCGGCGCATCGAGCGGCCTGGGCGCGCGCTTCGCGCGCGTGCTGGCCCGGGAGGGCGCGACCGTCGTGCTCGCCTCGCGCCGGATCGAGCGGCTGAAGGAACTGCGCGCCGAGATCGAGGCCGAGGGGGGCGATGCCCACGTCGTCGCGATGGACGTCACCGACCCGCAGGGCGTGGACGAGGCGGTTGCGCACGCCGAGGCGACCGCGGGCCCGATCGACGTGCTGGTCAACAACTCGGGCGTCAGCACCACGCAGCGGCTGATCGACGTGCGGCCCGAGGACTTCGACTTCGTCTTCGGAACGAACACCCGCGGAGCCTTCTTCGTCGCGCAGGCGGTGGCTCGCCGCATGATCGGACGGGCGCGCGAGGCGCCCGGCCGGCCCGCCCGGATCGTGAACGTCGCCTCGATGGCGGGTCTCAAGGTGCTCGCGCAGATCGGCGTGTACTGCATGAGCAAGGCCGCGGTCATCCAGATGACCCGGGCGATGGCGCTGGAGTGGGGCCGCTACGGCATCAACGTGAATGCGATCTGCCCCGGCTACATCGAGACCGAGATGAACGCGTCGCACTGGCAGACCGAGGCCGGGCGCAAGCTGATCGCGATGCTCCCCCGCAAGCGGGTCGGCCGGCCCGAGGATCTGGACGGGCTGCTGCTGCTGCTCGCCTCGGACGCCTCCTCGTTCGTCAACGGCGCGGTGATCGCGGCCGACGACGGGTTCAGCCTCGCGTGAGCCGGCTCGGTCAGTCGGGCTCGCGCAGCAGCCGCCGGCGCACCGCGCGCAGCGCGAGCCACAGCGCGATTGCGATCGGCACGACCAGCACGCCGGTGGCGACCTCGGGTTCGATCGGTGCCCCGGCCGCGGCGGCGCCCTTGAACAGGTAGCCGACCAGCCCGGTCGCGTAGTAGGCGATCGCCGCCACCGACAGCCCCTCGACCGTCTGCTGCAGGTTCAGCTGCATCTTCGCGCGGCGGTTCATCGTCGCGAGCAGCGCCTGGTTCTGCCGTTCGCGCTCGATCTCGACGCGGGTGCGCAGCAGCGCGCTCGCGCGCGCGATCCGTTCGGACACCGACTTGAGGCGGTCGGCCACCGAGTCGCAGTAGGTCATCGCGGGCTCGAATCGGCGCTCGATGAAGCCGGTCGGCGTCTGAAGCCCCGGCAGGCGCGCCTCGCGCAGCTCGTCGCAGCGGCGCTCGACCAGCGCGCGGTAGGCGCGCGCCGCCCCGAACCGGAACGCGGCGACCGTGGCGATCTGCTCGGAGATCCCGGACAGACGCGTCACCTCGTGCAGCATCTCGGGCTCCTCGGACACCGGAGCGACGTCCAGCCGGGCGACCAGCTCCGACAGGCGCCGTTCCACCGAGTCGAGCTCACCGGAGATGCGCCGAGCCTCGGGGAACGCGAGCATCGCCATCATCCGGTAGACCTCGATCTCGATGATCCGCTGCACCGTACGGCCGAGCTGCGCCGGGCTGCTGGTGGCGTCGACGATCAGCACGCGCCCGAAGCCGCGGTCGTCCAGACGGAATGCGGTGTACAGCGACGCATGGCCGTCGGCGATGCGGGCTCCGACGAACTGGGGCGTCCCGAGCGCCGCACCGACCGAGCGCTCGTCGACCGGCAGCGCGTCGGCGGGCAGCACGGCCACCCGCAGCGCTGCGATCACCTGCGCGTCGACGTCGGCGATCAGTCCGTCGAGCAGCACGTCCGCCTCGTTGCGCACGAACGGCTGCGCCGGGTCGCCGCCCGCGGCGTACGCGGTGTAGTCGTCGAACTCGCCATGGCGTTCCCACTTCAGCCGCAGGGCGCCAAGGTCCGCCTCGAAGTGGTCCTGCGCGGGCGAGGGCGGGTCGATCGCATGGCGCACGCACCAGTCGCGCAGCGCGTTCGGGACCGTGCGCGGCGTGCGTCGCGGCTGCAGCACGGAGATGTGCGACACTGCCTGCGGCGCCTTGACCGGCGGGCGCGGCCGCATGTGGATCTCATCGTGCAGCACTTCGCGAAGCGGGTGGGTGTTCATCGTCGTCTTGCCGGGTCGTGGTGGCGCTCATGATGACTGATCGCACCGCGGGCTTCGAGTCCGGCGAGCCTGTCGCGCGCCGGGATCCGGGTGCCGGGCGTGCGGCGGAGCGGCCTCGAGCGGGACGCGCGGGCGCGGCGCGGCGGCGCGGGCGCCTTCGTGCGGTCCGGTCGGCGGGGCCGTTGCTATAATCGATCTTTCCCGTTGGCCGCCATGACCAAATTCGTCTTCGTCACCGGCGGGGTGGTGTCCTCCCTCGGCAAGGGCATCGCCGCCGCGTCGATGGCAGCGCTGCTGGAGTCGCGCGGCCTGAGCGTCACCCTGCTGAAGCTCGACCCGTACATCAACGTCGACCCGGGCACGATGAGCCCGTTCCAGCACGGCGAGGTGTTCGTCACGGAGGACGGCGCCGAGACCGACCTCGACCTCGGCCACTACGAGCGGTTCGTCACCGCGAAGATGCGTCGGGTCAACAACTTCACGACCGGTCAGATCTACGACTCGGTGATCCGCAAGGAACGCCGCGGCGAGTACCTCGGCCGCACCGTGCAGGTGATCCCGCACATCACCAACGAGATCCAGGCGTTCATCGAGCGTGGCGCTGGGGTCGGCACCGCCCAGGCCGCGCAGGTGGCGATCGTCGAGATCGGCGGCACGGTGGGCGACATCGAGTCGCTGCCGTTCCTGGAGGCCGCCCGGCAGATGAGCCTGAAGCTCGGCCGGGGCAACGCGTGCTTCGTGCACCTGACGCTGGTGCCGTACATCCCGTCGGCGGGCGAGCTCAAGACCAAGCCCACCCAGCACTCGGTGCAGAAGCTGCGCGAGATCGGCATCCAGGCCGATCTGCTGCTGTGCCGGGCGGACCGCCCGATCCCGGACGACGAGCGGGCGAAGATCTCGCTGTTCTCGAACGTGCCGCTGGACAGCGTGATCTCGGTGTGGGACGTGGACTCGATCTACAAGATCCCGCGAATGCTGCACGAGCAGCGCGTCGACGATCTGCTGTGCGAGGTGCTGCGGCTGGAGGTGCGGCCGGCGGATCTGTCGGTCTGGGATCGACTGGTCGAGCGTCATCAGCACCCGCGCCGCACGGTGCGCATCGCGATGGTCGGCAAGTACGTGGATCTCACCGAATCGTACAAGTCGCTGACCGAGGCGCTCACTCACGCGGGGATCCACACCGACAGCCGGGTCGCGATCGACTACATCGACTCCGAGCAGATCGAACGCGAGGGCACCGCGAGCCTGGAGCCGTACGACGCGATCCTGGTGCCCGGCGGCTTCGGCAAGCGGGGCGTCGAAGGCAAGATCGCGGCGATCCGCTTCGCCCGCGAGCACGGCGTGCCGTACCTGGGCATCTGCCTGGGCATGCAGCTCGCGGTGATCGAGTTCGCGCGCGACGTCTGCGGTCTGGCCGACGCGAACAGCACCGAGTTCGATCCGCAGACCCCCCATCCGGTGGTGGGTCTGATCACCGAGTGGCGCGATCGCGACGGACGCATCGAGCGGCGCGACCCGCTCTCGGACCTGGGCGGCACGATGCGGCTCGGCGCGCAGCGCTGCCCGGTGGTCGCGGGCACGCTCGCGGCGGCGGTCTACGGCGACTCGGTCAACGAGCGGCACCGCCACCGCTACGAGGTGAACGAACGCTACGTGCCCGCGCTGGAGGCCGGCGGCCTGAGGGTGTCGGCGCGCACCCCCGCGGAAGGGCTGACCGAGATCGCCGAGCTGCCGCAGGCCGGGCGGCATGCCCATCCCTGGTTCGTCGGCGTGCAGTTCCACCCTGAGTTCACGTCGACGCCGCGCGACGGCCATCCGCTGTTCCGCTCCTACGTCGAGGCGGCGCTCGCGTACGCCGAGCGGCGAGCCGCGCTGAAGGCGGCCTGACCGTGGGGCGGCGCGCGTGAGGATCGCCGGCGTCGAGGTGGGGCTGGACCGTCCGCTGTTCCTGATCGCGGGCCCGTGCGCGATCGAGTCGCGCACGCTCGCGCTCGAGACCGCCGGGCGGCTGAAGGAGATCACTGCGGCGCTCGGCGTGCCCTTCGTCTACAAGTCGTCGTTCGACAAGGCCAACCGGAGTTCCGGCGGTTCGTTCCGGGGGCCGGGCATCGACGAAGGACTGCGCATCCTGGACGACGTCCGCCGCGAGGTCGGGGTGCCGGTGCTCACCGACGTGCACGAAGCGGGCCAGGCGGCCGAGGTCGCGGCGGTGGTCGACCTGCTCCAGACGCCCGCGTTCCTGTGCCGCCAGACCGATTTCATCCGCGCGGTGGCCGCGACCGGCCGGCCGGTGAACATCAAGAAGGGCCAGTTCCTCGCGCCGCAGGACATGACCCACGTGGTCGACAAGGCCCGCGAGGCTGCAGTCCAGGCGGGCTACGGCGAGGACACGATCCTGGTCTGCGAGCGGGGCGCCTCGTTCGGCTACAACAACCTGGTCTCGGACATGCGCGGCCTCGCGATCATGCGCCGCACCGGCTGTCCGGTGGTGTTCGACGCGACCCACTCGGTGCAGCTGCCGGGCGGGCTGGGCGGCGCCTCGGGCGGGCAGCGCGAGTTCGTGCCCGTGCTGGCCCGCGCAGCGGTCGCCGCGGGCGTGTCGGGGCTGTTCATGGAGACCCATCCGGATCCGGCCCGCGCGCTGTCCGACGGCCCCAACGCCTGGCCGCTGCACCGGATGGCCGAGCTGCTCGCGACGCTCGTGGAGCTCGATGCGGTGGTCAAGCGCGCGGGCTTTCCCGAGCACACGGTCTGATCGCGCCGACCATGCCCGCCGCCTACGTGATCGCCGACGTGATGGTCTCCGACCCGCAGCGATATGCGGCGTACACCGCGCTGTCGCCTGGCGCGGTCGCGGCCGCCGGCGGCGAGTTCCTGGTCCGGGGCGGCCCGCACGAGACGTTCGAGGGCGACTGGGTGCCCGGGCGCCTGGTCGTCGTTCGATTCCCGAGCCTGCAGGCCGCGCGCGCGTTCCACGGTTCGGCCCGATACGCCGAGGCGCGCGCGCAGCGGGTCGGTGCCACCTCCCGGTTCAACATGGTCGTCGTCGAGGGGATCTGAACGCATGAGTACGATCGTAGACATCATCGGCCGGGAGGTCATCGACTCCCGCGGCAACCCCACCGTAGAGTGCGACGTGCTGCTGGAGTCCGGCACGATGGGCCGCGCCGCGGTGCCCTCGGGGGCGTCCACCGGCTCGCGCGAGGCGATCGAGCTGCGCGACGGCGACGCGTCTCGCTACGATGGCAAGGGCGTGCTGCGTGCGGTCGAGAACATCAACACCGAGATCTCCGAGGCGATCATGGGGCTGGACGCCTCGGAGCAGGCGTACGTCGACAAGACCCTGATCGAGCTGGACGGCACCGACAACAAGGCACGCCTGGGCGCGAACGCGACCCTCGCGGTATCGATGGCGGTCGCCAAGGCGGCGGCCGAGGAGTCGGGTCTGCCGCTGTACCGGTACTTCGGCGGGTCGGGCGCGATGGCGCTGCCGGTGCCGATGATGAACGTGATCAACGGCGGCGCGCACGCGAACAACAACCTGGACCTCCAGGAGTTCATGATCATCCCGGTGGGCGCGCCGACCTTCCGCGAGGCGTTGCGCTACGGCGCCGAGACCTTTCAGGCGCTCAAGAAGATCCTTCACGACCGCGGCATGAGCACCGCGGTCGGGGACGAGGGCGGGTTCGCCCCGAACGTCGCGAACCACGAGGCGGCGATCCTGCTGATCCTGGAGGCGATCGAGCGCGCCGGCTACCGGCCTGGCGAGCAGATCGCGCTCGGTCTGGACTGCGCGAGCTCCGAGTTCTTCCGCGAAGGCCGCTACCACCTCGAAGGCGAGGGGCAGGTGCTGACCGCGGTCGACTTCACCGCCCTGCTCGGGTCCTGGTGCGACCGGTATCCGATCATCTCGATCGAGGACGGCATGTCCGAGAACGACTGGGACGGCTGGCGCACGTTGACCGACGCGCTCGGCGATCGTGTGCAGCTGGTCGGGGACGATCTGTTCGTCACCAACACCCGGATCCTGCGCGAGGGCATCGACGCCGGCATCGCCAACTCGATCCTGATCAAGATCAATCAGATCGGCACGCTGACCGAGACCTTCGCGGCGATCGAACTGGCCAAGCGCAACAACTACACGGCGGTGGTGTCGCACCGCTCGGGCGAGACGGAGGACACGACGATCGCAGACATCGCCGTCGCCACCAACGCGCTGCAGATCAAGACCGGCTCGATGTCGCGCAGCGACCGCGTCGCCAAGTACAACCAGCTGCTGCGTATCGAGGAGGACCTCGGCGAGGTCGCCCAGTATCCGGGCCGTTCGGCCTTCTACAACCTGCTGTAGACCGGGGACGGCGATGCGCGTGTTCACGATCGTCCTGGTGGCGCTGCTCGTGCTGATCCAGTACCCGCTGTGGCTGGGCAAGGGCAGCTGGCTTCGGGTCTGGCACGTCGAGCGACAGCTCGCCCAGCAGCAGGAGGTCAACGCAAGGCTGCAGGACCGTAACCGCTCGCTCGAGGCCGAGGTGCGCGATCTGCGCCAGGGCACCGGAGCGATCGAGGAACGGGCACGCTACGAGCTTGGAATGATCCGGCCGGACGAGATCTTCGTTCAGATCGGCGAGCCGGGTGCCGCGCCCGCGACTGCGCTGCTGTCGGCCGCGCCGGTACCGGCCAGCTTCAGTGGCGTGAGCTCGAGCCCGGCACGTTCGGTGCGCTGAGGAACAGCCGAGCGGCGTCCACCGCGTCGAAGCGGTAGGGCGTGCCGCAGAACTCGCACCGAACCTCGACTGCATCGCGCTCGGAGACGATCGTTTCGATCTCGGCCTGGCCGAGCATCCTCAGCATCGCGATCACCTTGTCGCGGGAGCAGCTGCACTCGAAGCGCGGCGCGCGCGAGTCGAGGCCGTGCAGCGGCTCCTGCCAGAACAGCCGGCGCAGCACGGTCGCGAGCGGCAGCGACAGCAATTCGGTCCGGGTGACCGTATCGGCCAGCTTCTGCAGGCGGTTCCAACCATCGTCATCCGGTTCGGCGGCGGGGGCAGGGCGAGCGGCGGCGGTGCCGTCGTCGGCGGGTCCGGGCGCCCACGCCGGCGCTCGCCCCCCCTCGTCGGGCAGACGTTGCAGCAGCAGGCCTGCGGCCCGACGCTCGTCGGCGGCCAGCCACAGGCGCGTCGGTACCTGCTCGGACCGGGCCATGTAGCGTTCGAGCACCTCGGCCACGGTGCTGCCTTCGAACGGGACGATGCCCTGGTAGGGCCGACGGTTCGGCGAGTCGGTTCGCGGGTCCAGGGTGACCACGAACCGGCCGCGCCCGTGGGCGTTGACCAGCGTGGCGAGGTCCGCGTCCTCCGGGCAGGGTTCACCCTCGCGCAGCTTCGCGGTCGCACGAAACCCGCCGTCCGATCCGCACTCCACCACCAGCAGCGCGACCGGCCCGTCGCCGTGGATCTGCAGGATCAGCGCGCCGTCGAACTTGAGCGACGCCGACAGCAGCAGTCCGGCCGCGCAGAGCTCGCCGAGGCGCTCGCGGACCGAGCGCGGGAAGGCGTGCCGCTTCGACACCTCGCGCCATGACGCGTCCAGCGAGACCGCCTCACCGCGGACCGGTGCGCCCCGCAGCAGGAAGCGCTCGAGCGTGTCGCCGCGTTCGGCCGCGCTCACGCATCGATCCGCGTGAGGCCCGACGCGAACGCGGCGGCCTTGGCCACGTAGAGCTCGACGCCGGCGCGGATGCGCCGTACGTCATCGTCGGTCAGCGTGCGGACCACCTTGCCCGGCGAGCCGAGCACGACGCTGCGGTCGGGGATCACGCGGCCTTCGGGCACCAGGGCACCGGCGCCGATCAGGCAGTCGCGACCGATGCTCGCGCCGTTGAGCACGACCGCCTGCAGACCGATGAGACTGCCGTCGCCCACGGTGCACCCGTGCAGGGTCGCCTGATGGCCGACGGTCACACCGACGCCGACCGTCAGGGGGAATCCGGCGTCGGTGTGCAGCACGGCGTTTTCCTGGACGTTGCTCGCCGCCCCGATCACGATCGGTTCGTTGTCCCCTCGAAGCACCGCGCCGAACCAGACGCTGCTGGCGTCGGCGAGCGTCACGAGGCCGATCACGGACGCGTTCGGCGCGACCCATGCGGTGGCGGCGATCGTAGGCGCGTGGTCGCCGATCCGATAGATGGCCATGGTGTCCCTGTAGACTGTGGCGCCGGGCGGTCCGGTACGGCAGCGCGTGGTGCGAGGCCCGCGCCGGCGGCCGTCGAGTGTACTCCCTGCCATGCCCGCTGCGCCCCACGACCCGCCCGCCCCGAGTGCCTGCGCGCGCGCCGCCGCGCGGGCGGCGTGGGATGAGCCGGACCCGCGTCGCAAGGCGGCGGCCGCGGTGGCTGCCGCGGCGCTCACCGGCGCGGAGACGGTCGGCTCGATCGCCCGGCGGTTCGACGACGCGGCGAGCCCGGGTCGTCCCGCCCGCCCGCGGATCGTGCCGCCGCGCGATCTGCCGAAGCGCGGTCCCGGCTCCGCGCTCGGGCGGGCCACGCTGCTGCACGCGATCGCACACATCGAACTGAACGCGATCGATCTCGCCCTCGATGCGGTCTGGCGGTTTCCGGATCTGCCGGACGCGTGGTATCGGGACTGGCTGCTCGTGGCCGGCGAGGAGGCGGCGCACTTCACGATCCTGGCCGACGAGCTCGAGCGCCGCGGGTACGGCTATGGCGCGTTCGACGCGCACGCGGGCCTGTGGGAGATGGCGCGGCGCACCCGCGGCGATCCGCTGGCGCGGGTGGCTCTCGTTCCCCGACTGATGGAGGCCCGCGGCCTGGACGTGACCCCGGGGATCCAGGCGCGGCTCGCGCAGTCCGGCGACCCGGTGGGCGCGGCGCTGCTGAAGCGCATCCTGGACGACGAGGTCGGGCACGTCGCGATCGGCAACCGATGGTACGGGTGGCTGTGCGCGCGCCGCGGTCTCGATCCGCTCGCCGCCTGGGACGGACTCGCGGCGGAGCATGGCGCGGCGCGGCCGCGCCCGCCGTTCAACGTCCGCGCGCGGCTGCGCGCAGGCTTCACGGCGCAGGAGATCCGCGCGTGGTCGTGCGCATGACCGCCGGACGCCGCGGGCTGCTGCGCGGCACCGCGCTGGGCGCGGCCGCATGGCTTGCGGGCTGCGCGACGCCCGCACCGCCCGGGCCCGGGGATGCGTCGCGCGCACGGCCGTGGCGCGGGGCGGCCGATCCATTCACGCTCGGCGTGGCAAGCGGTCTGCCGCGGCCCGACGGCGCGACGCTGTGGACGCGGCTTGCGCCGATGCCCTCCGGCGAGCGCGGCGGAATGGATCCGCAGCCGGTGCAGGTGCGCTGGGAGGTCTTCGAGGACGCGGGATCCTCCGGACCGGTGGCCTCCGGGCTCGCGGCCGCCGAGCCGGGCTGGGCGCATTCGGTGCGGGTCGACGTGCGGGGTCTGCGGCCCGGGCGGGGGTACCGATACCGTTTCGTCAGCGGGGAGGCGAGCAGCGCCGAGGGTCGGTTCCGGACCGCACCCGCACCGGGTGGCGGCGATCGGCTTCGACTGGTGTACGCGTCCTGCCAGCAGTACGAACAGGGGTGGTACGGCGCGTGGCGGCACGCGGTCGCCGACGCGCCCGACCTGATCGCATTCCTGGGCGACTACATCTACGAGTCCTCGTGGGGCCAGCGGCACGTCCGCAAGCACGATCCGGGGACCCCGACCACGCTGGACGGATACCGGCGCCGGCACGCGACCTACCGCAGCGACCCGGATCTGCAGGCGGCGCACGCCGCCTGCGCGTGGGTGCTGACCTGGGACGATCACGAGGTCGACAACGACTACGCGAACGACCTGTCGCAGCGGGGCGATCCGCCGCAGGTGTTCCTCGCGCGACGGGCGGCCGCCTACCGCGCGTACTTCGAGCACATGCCGCTGCCGTGGTCGATGGCGCCGCGCGGGCCCGACCTGAGGCTGTACGGCCACCTCGACTGGGGCGGGCTGGTGCGGATCCACCTGCTCGACGACCGTCAGTACCGATCGCCGCAGGCGTGCAATCCGCCGGGGCGAGGTGGCTCGCGCACCGTGGGTGCGGAGTGCGATCAGCGCCTCGACCCGAGCCGGACGATGCTCGGCGCCGAGCAGGAGGCCTGGTTCGCCGCGTCGATGGCGGCCAGCCGGGCTCGCTGGAACGTCGTCGCGCAGCAGACGTTGATGGGCCGCGCGGATTCGCGCGCCGGTCCGGGCGAGGCCTGGTGGACCGACGGCTGGGACGGCTACCCGGCGGCCCGGCGGCGCCTGCTCGAGGCCGTGCGGGCGAGCGGTGCCGCCAATCCGGTCGCGATCGGCGGCGACGTCCACTGCTTCTACGCGGGCGAACTGCACGAGGACTTCGACCGGCCGCAGGCGCGCGCCGCGATGCTCGAGTTCGTGGGCACGTCGATCACCTCGCAGACCTGGGCGCAGTCGCGGATCGACGCGCTGCTCTCCGAGAACCCCAACCTGCGCTACGGCGAGGGCCGCTCGCGCGGCTACGCGCGGATCGACTTCGAGCGCGAGCGCGCCACGGTGGCGATGCGCGGGATCGACGATCCGGCAGATCCGGCCACCGGGTGCCGGACGCTGCGGACCTTCGAGCTCGCCGACGGCGCGGGCCGTCTCGCGTGACCACCCGCTCGCCCGCCGCCGTGACCGGGCGCGCGCCATGACCGACCGCTATCGGCCCGTGCGCCCGTCGCGCAGCCGGTTCGTCGAGGCGCGCGGACTGCGCCATCACGTGCGCTGCTGGGGCGCGGACGTCGGCCGACCGCTGGTGATGCTGCACGGCTGGATGGACGGGTCCGCGTCCTTCCAGTTCGTGGTCGACGCGCTCGGCCCGGAGCGGCGCGTGCTGGCCCCGGACTGGCGCGGATTCGGACTCACCGGCCGACCGGTCGCCGACTGCTACTGGTTCCCGGACTATCTCGCCGACCTGGACGCGCTGCTCGATGCGATCTGGCCGGAAGGCGCGGTCGATCTGGTCGCGCACAGCATGGGCGGCAACGTCGCGATGATCTACGCGGGGCTGCGGCCGGCACGTGTGCGACGACTGGTCAACCTCGAGGGCTACGGTCTGCCCGGCACCACGGCGGTGCAGGCCCCCGGGCGGATGCGACGGTGGCTGGACGAGGTGCGCGAGCCGGTCGCGCCGCGCCGGTATCCGTCGCTCGAGGCGCTCGCCGAGCGGCTGGCTTCGACCAATCCCCGGCTGCCGATCGACAAGGCCCGCTGGCTCGCCGACCATGCGTCGGCACCGACGGACGACGGGCGTCGCGTGCTGCTCGGCGACCCGGCGCACCGACGGGTCAATCCGTACCTGTACCGGGTCGACGAGACGGTCGAGATCTGGCGCGGGATCGCCGCCCCGGTGCTGCTGGTCGAGTCCGCCGACACGCTGTCCGATCCGCAGCGGGCGTGGACCCGCGAGTCGGAGTACGCGGTACGCCTGGGCGTGGTCCGCGACCTGCGGCGGGTGCGGATCGAGCAGGCCGGGCACATGCTGCACCACGACCGGCCGGACGTCGTCGCCGCGCTGATCGAGGAGTTCATCGATGGCTGAGCCGCACGGGATCAACGCCGACCTGCATTGCCACTCGGTGGTGTCGGACGGCACGCTCGCGCCGGTCGACCTGGTCGAGCGCGCGCACCGCAACGGCGTCGAGATCCTCGCGCTCACGGACCACGACGAGGTCGCCGGGCTCGCCGAGGCGCAGGCACGGGCCGAGGCGCTCGGGCTGAGCTTCGTGCCTGGCGTGGAGGTGTCCGTGACCTGGGCCGGCGAGACCATCCACGTCGTCGGCCTGCGGATCGACTACACCGACGCGGCGCTGGTGGCTGGGCTGCAGCGCACGCGCAGCGGACGCGACGGGCGCGCGCAGGAGATCGCCGATCAGCTCGCCGCGGCGGGTGTTCCTGACGCCTACGAGGGCGCGCTGCGCTACGCCGGCAACCCGGAGCTGATCTCGCGCAGTCACTTTGCCCGCTACATCGTCGAGACCGGCACGTGCGTCGACGTGGGCGAGGTGTTCACGCGCTTCCTGGTCGAGGGCCGCCCGGGCTACGTGCCGCACCGGTGGGCCCGGCTCGCCGATGCGGTCGGCTGGATCCGTGCGTCCGGCGGCGTCGCGGTGATGGCGCACCCGGGGCGGTACCACCGACTGGGCGAGCTCGCTTTCGACCGCCTGATCGCGGAGTTCCGCGACGCCGGCGGCAGCGCGATCGAGGTGGTGAGCGGCAGTCATACGCCCGACCAGTACCGGACCTTCGCCGAGGTGGCCCGCCGCTTCGGACTGGCCGCCTCGCGAGGGTCGGACTTCCACGGGCCCGGCGAGAGCCGCCACGATCTGGGCAGCCTGCCGCCCCTGGCGCCGGGGCTCGACCCGGTCTGGCGCGACTGGCCCGAGACGCGATCGCGGTGACCCAGCGCTTCGAGATCCACCCCACCCACCCGCAGCAGCGCCTGATCCAGCAGGCGGCTGCGATCCTGCGCGGCGGCGGGCTGGTGGTCCTGCCCACCGATGCGTGTTACGTGCTCGCGTGTCACCTCGACGACAAGGCCGCGGTCGACCGGCTCCGCGCGCTGCGCGGCATCGACGAGCGGCACCTGCTCACGCTGATGTGCCGGGACCTGTCGGAGCTCGCGACCTATGCGCAGGTCGACAATCGGCAGTACCGCTTCCTTCGGGACTGGACCCCGGGGGCGTACACGTTCGTGCTTCCGGCCACGAAGGAGGTGCCGCGCCGCCTGTGGCATCCGTCGCGCCGTACGGTCGGATTGCGCGTCCCGGACCATCCGGTCGCCGCCCGGCTGCTGGAGGCGCACGGCGCGCCGGTGCTCACCGCCAGCCTGATCCTGCCGGGCGAGGACCTGCCGCTCACCGATCCGGACGAGGCGATGTCCCGGCTCGCACGACGCGTCGATCTGCTGATCGACGCGGGCAGCCAGGGGTTCGAGCCGACGACCGTGATCGACATGACCGGGAACGAGCCGCAGGTCGTGCGCGTCGGGCGCGGCCCGATCGACCGGATGACCCGTTGAGCCGCATGACGCGCCTCGTGGGCCGGGCCGGGTAGGTCAGCGGCCCGGGTCCGGGCCGCTGCTAGAATCCGCGCACGATGATCCGCGACCGCGTCCTGTCCGGTATGCGTCCGACCGGGGCGCTTCACCTGGGCCACTACCATGGGGCCCTCAAGAACTGGGTGGAGATGCAGTCCGTGCACGACTGCTTCTTCTTCGTCGCCGACTGGCACGCGCTCACCACGCACTACGACACGCCGGACGTCGTCGGCGGCAACGTGTGGGAGATGGTGATCGACTGGCTCGCGGCCGGCATCGACCCCAATCGTGCGACGCTATTCATCCAGTCCCGGCTGCCGGAGCACGCCGAGCTGCATCTCGCGCTATCGATGTGCACCCCGCTGGGCTGGCTCGAGCGCGTGCCGACCTACAAGGACCAGCAGGAGAAGCTGTCCGACAAGGACCTCACGACCTACGGCTTCCTGGGTTATCCGCTGCTGCAGTCGGCCGACATCCTGATGTACCGCGCCGCGTGGGTACCGGTGGGCGAGGATCAGGTGCCGCACGTCGAGCTGACCCGCGAGGTCGCGCGGCGGTTCAACCACCTGTTCGGCCGCGAGCACGGCCTCGAGCAGAAGGTCGCCGAGGCCGCGAAGAAACTCGGCGGCAAGCGCGCTCAGGCGTACGAGGCGCTGCGCGTGCGGTACCAGCAGGGGGGCGACGCGCTCGCGCTCGCCGAGGCCCGCGCACTGGTGGATGCGAGCGGCAGCCTCTCTCCACTCGACCGCGAGCGGCTGCTCGGCTGGCTCGACGGCGGTCGGCGGCAGATCCTCGTCGAGCCCCAGGCGCGTCTGACCGAGGCCTCGAAGGTTCCGGGGCTGGACGGGCAGAAGATGTCCAAGAGCTACGGCAACGCGGTGGCGATGCGCGAGGATCCGGCGTCGGTCACCCGCAAGCTGCGCACGATGCCGACCGACCCGGCTCGGGTGCGTCGCAGCGATCCCGGCGAACCCGAGCGGTGCCCGGTGTGGCGGCTGCACCAGGTGTACTCGCCGCAGCCGACGCGCGACTGGGTCGTGGCCGGCTGCCGCAGCGCAGGGATCGGCTGCCTCGAATGCAAGCAGCCGGTGATCGACGCGGTGATCGCCGAGCAGCGGGTGTTCATCGATCGGGCGCAGACCTACGTCGAGAACCCGAAGCGGGTACGCGACATCATGGCCGAGGGCTGCGAGCGCGCGCGGTCTGTCGCCCGCGAGACGATGCGCGACGTCAAGGACGCGATGGGTCTGGGCTACCGCTGACGTCGGCAGGGCTCCGGGCGAGGGCCCTGTCGCAGACCGTCAGCCGGTCGGCTCGCCGAGCCCCTTGACCACGTGCATCTGCCGCAGCTGGGGCAGCGAGTCCAGGAAGTCGATCAGGCGCGGGAGCGGCAGGGGCTCGCTGATGAACGCGCCCTGCATCTGGTCGCACTCGAACGAGCGCAGCGCGCGCATCTCGGCGGCGGTCTCGACGCCCTCGGCCATTGCCTGAAGTCCGAGCTTGCCGGCGAGCGTGGTGATCGACTGGATGATGGCTGCGTTGCCGCGATCCTCGGGCAGACCCCGGATGAAGGTCCGGTCGATCTTCAGCCCGTCGACCGGCAGGTTCTTCAGGTACGACAGCGACGCGTATCCGGTGCCGAAGTTGTCGATGATCACCTTCACGCCCAACCGCCTGAGCTCGGCGAGCAGCGCGACGGTCTTGTCGCTGTTGTCGATCAGCGCATTCTCGGTGAGTTCGAGCCTGAGCAGGCTGGGCGGCACCTGGCGCTCGGAGAGCATCGCGTTGAGCTGTGCAAGAAACCCGTCCTCGGCGAGCTGGCGCGGCGAGACGTTGACCGAGATGGACACGTCCTGGTGCCGGTCGAGCCCGATCTCGACCCGGTCGTCGAGCGCGCGGCGGATCGCCCATAAACCGATTTCACGGACCAGGTTGCTCTGCTCGGCGGCCGGCAGGAACTTCTCGGGCAGCAGCAGCCCCCGCACCGGGTGGCGCCAGCGCATCAGCCCCTCGATGCCGACGATACGCCGCTCGCCCAGCGCGAGCACCGGCTGGTAGTAGAGGTCGACCTCGCCGCGCTGCATCGCGAGCGGCAGCTCGGCGCCGAGCTGTAACTGGTCGCTGCGCTCGTCCGACAGGTCGCCTGCGAAGAACCGCACGTCGTTGCGTCCCTCGGACTTCACGCGGTACATCGCGCTGTCGGCGCACTTGATCAGCAGCTGCGCGTCGCGCCCGTCCTCGGGAGCGACCGCGACGCCGATCGACGCGGACAGGAAGTAGGCGCGGTTCATCAGCACGAACGGCTTCTCGATCGCGGCCAGTACCTTACGTCCGAGCCGCTCGATCTCGACCCGGTCCCTCAGGTCGAGCAGCAGCAGAATGAATTCGTCGCCACCGATCCTGCCGGCGACGTCGGTCGGCCGGATCGCCTCCTGGAAGCGGCGGGCGACCTCGATCAGCACCTGGTCGCCCACCGAGTGCCCGAGCGTGTCGTTGATGAGCTTGTAGCGGTCGAGGTCGACGTAGAGCACCGCCGCGTCGCGTTCGGCGCGCAGCACGTCCTCGAGCTGATGGGTCAGGTAGACCCGATTGGGCAGGCCGGTCAGCGCGTCGTGCAGCGATGCGTGTACCAGCCGCTTCTCGGCGTTCTTGCGCTGCAGGTACAGCGACATCGTTCGCGACAGGATCGCGGCCAGTTGCTGCAGCAGCGCGTCCGCGCGAAAGCCCGTCGGGCTCAGGAACAGCAGCGCGGAGAGGACGGTATGGTTCTCGTCCATGATCGGGGCGATGAACGCAGCGTTCTGGCCGAGGGGCGCGGCCTCGTACCGGCGGGCGAAGTCCGGCTCGGCCGACAGGTCGGTCAGCCAGATCGCCTGGCCGGTGGACCATGCGCGACCCTCGACGCTGTCATGACTCATGGGCAGCTGCGGCGGCAGCTCGGCGAACATCTGGGTGATTTCGGGCCAGCCCCAGCGTTCGCGGACGGTGATCGCGCGCGTGCCCGGTATCTGCACGAGGTGTGCGCCGCCCGCCCACCCCATCAGCCCGCACAGCGTGATGATCAGAGCGGTGATCACGCGCTCGGGCTCGGTCTGCTCGCGCATGATCGAGGCCATCTCTCCCTCGACCTGCAAGAGCAGCTGCTGGTGACGCTCGCGGGTGACCGTTCGGCCCACCCCTCGGTAGCCTCGGAACCGGCCGAGTTCGTCGAAGATCGGGCGCCCGCTGATCTGAACCTGGTTGACGTTGCCCTCCGGGTCGAGCATCGCGTACTCGAATCCGTCGAATGGACGCGTCGCAGCGAGGTCGGCACGGTGCCGGTCCCAGTCGACCCGGGGAAGGTCGATCGTTGGCACGTCCCAGCGACACTTGCCGACGGTGGCCCGAGCCCACTCGCCGAGCGTCGAGGTCGCGCTGTCGGACAGGAAGCTGAGCCGGTGATCGGTGTCGGTCTCCCAGACCCAGTCGGCGGACAGCTCGGTCAGATGGCGGAACTTCGCCTCGCTCGCCGCGAGCTGCTGCGACATCGCCCGCATGGCCGTGATGTCCTGCACGATGCCAGAGAGCCGCACCACCCGTCCGTGGCGGTCGGTCTCAGGGCGCGCGACGCTGCGAACCCAGATCTGTTCGCTGGCGCGCTTCGTGTAGCGGTACTCGAGTCGGACCTCGCGTCCGTGATTGATCGAGCGGCGGTGTGCCGATTGCCAGCGTGCCTGGTCCTCCGGATGCACGCAGATGAGAAAGGCCTTCGGAGACGGAGGAGGCTGGGATGGGTCGATACCGAAGATGCGGAACGCGCCCTCGCTCCAGTAGAAGCGGCTCTCGCCGACCTCGTACACCCAGGAGCCGAGCACCGCCAGGCTCTCGGCCACGCCGTACTGGGTCTGCAGCTCCGACAGCCGGCGTACGATGCGGCGGTCGGCGGACAATTGCTCGGCCGAGCTCAACAGCAGGAACGCGAGGGCACCCAGCGACACCAGCGCGATCGGCAGCGCGAGTGCAGCGGCACCGCCGAATTCCTCCGGCAGCGCGCCCGCACCGATCGCGAGCGCCCCGGCCATGGCCAGCGTCACGGCAACGATCCACCAACCCCGCCGCTGGCCCCGGAGCCGTTCGTAGAATGTCCCGAAGAAGTGCGGTTTCACCCTGGACCCGTCCGCCCTCGTTCGTCCCAACCCACGACCCGCCGACGCCTCGATGCCATGACACGCTGCCCCGACGAATCCGGGTCTGCGGTGCCCCGAGGGCCCGCAGCCGTCCTCCCGGCCTCACCGATCGCGCCCGGCACGCCCTCGCCGTGGGTCGTCCGCTGGCTGCCGCGGGTGCGGCCCGGAGGCCGCGTGCTGGACTTCGCCTGCGGCACCGGACGGCACGCCCGGCTCGCGTATGCGGCCGGACACCCCGTCCTGGCGGTCGATCGCGACCCGACGGCATCTCTGGCGTTCCACGGTACGGGCATCGAATTCCGCCAGGAAGACCTGGAGGGCGGACGGTGGTCGTTCACTGCCGAGCGGTTCGACGCGATCGTGTGCACCCGCTACCTGTTCCGGCCGCGCCTGGACCTGATCGCCGAGCTCCTCGCCCCCGGGGGGGTTTGGCTCTACGAAACCTTCGCATGGGGCCAGCAAGCGTGGGGACGACCCACGAATCCGGCATTCCTGCTGCGCCCGGGCGAACTCGCCCGCGTGGCCGCGCGATCACGGCTGCATCTGCTCGCCTACGAGGACGGCGTGACCAACGGCGAGCCGCGGTCGCGCGTCCAGCGGATGGTTGCCGTGCGCGGGCCGCATGCTGCCGAGGCACTGGCGCTCGGCTGAAGGGGCGTGCGGCGGCTGCGATAGAATCCATGACTTTACGACGGGCAGGCCGATCATGATCCAGGGTAGCATCGTCGCCATCGTCTCCCCCATGCACGAGGACGGCAGTCTGGACCTGCCGGCCTACCGTTCGCTGATCGATTGGCATGTCGCGAGCGGCACGGCGGCCATCGTTGCGGTGGGAACCACCGGCGAATCGCCGACGGTCGACGTCGATGAGCATGGCACGCTGATCCGGGTGGCTGTCGAGCAGACGGCAGGTCGGGTACCGGTGATCGCGGGTACCGGGGGCAACAGCACGCGCGAGGCGATCGAGCTCACCCGGTACGCGGCCAGTGTGGGCGCGAGCGCATCGCTTCAGGTGGTGCCTTACTACAACCGACCCGGTCAAGAGGGCTTGTACCGTCACTTCCGGGCGGTCGCCGAAGCGGTCGACCTGCCGGTGATCCTGTACAACGTGCCTGGCCGTACCGCGGCCGATCTGTCGAACGACACGGTCGTGCGGCTGTCGCAGTTGCCGGGAGTGATCGGGCTGAAGGACGCGACCGGGGATCTGCCGCGCGCGGCGGACCTGCTCGATCGCCTGCCCGACGGGTTCGCGCTCTACAGCGGCAACGACGACTCCGCGCTGGCGCTGATGCTGCTCGGCGGGCACGGCGTGATCTCGGTCACGGCGAACGTCGCGCCGCGCGAGATGGCGTCGATGTGTGCCGCGGCGCTCTCGGGCGACCTGCCGACCGCCCGCCGTCTGAACCGCCAGTTACTGGGGCTGCATTTGAAGCTGTTCGTCGAAGCCAATCCGATTCCGGTCAAGTGGGCGCTCGCGAGGATCGGTCGGATCCAGGGCGGCATCCGACTCCCGATGACGCCGATGGAGCCGCGTTACCGCGAGACCGTCGAGTCGGCGATGCGGCGCGCCGGGGTGCTCGCTTGAGCACCATCGCTCGACCCGTGCGGCCGCTGATCGCGGCGGTGCTCGGTGCGGCTGTGGTGTTGGGCGGGTGCTCGGTCACCGAGACGCTGAACGACGCCACCCGGATCGACTACCGGTCGGCCGCGAAGAAGCCGCCGCTGGACATCCCCCCGGACCTGACCGCGCCGCGCAGCGACGACCGGTTTGCGGTTCCGGACCGAGGTGGTGCGGGGACCACGTTCTCGGAGTTCAGTCGCGGCCAGGCGCAGCGTCCGGTGGCCGGCGCCCCGACCGGAGTCCTTGTCCAGCCGCCTGGCGTGCGCATCGAGCGCAACGGGAATCAGCGCTGGCTGGTGGTCGAGACCACCCCGGAGAAAGTCTGGCCGGTGGTGAGGGAGTTCTGGAACGAGGCCGGCTTCGTGCTGCGCATCGAGTCACCCGAGACCGGGATCATGGAGACCGACTGGGCGGAGAACCGTCCCCGCGTGCCCGATTCGTGGCTTCGCAACCAGCTCACGCGGGTCCTCGGCAGCATCTACTCGACCGCCGAACGCGACAAGTTCCGGACCCGCCTCGAGAACAGCGGCAAGTCCACCGAGGTCTACGTGTCGCATCGCGGGCTCACCGAGGAGTTCACCGGGCCGCAGAAGGACAGCACCGTATGGATCCCGCGGCCGTCCGACCCGGAACTCGAAGCCGAGTTCCTGCGCCGGATCATGCTGCGGTTCGCCCCGGCCCAGCAGCAGGCGAGCCTGAGCGCGGCGCCGGCCGCGCCGGGCGCTGTCGCGGTCCCGTCGGCCCGTGCCGTGTGGGTCGAGCAGGACGGGCGACCGTTCGTTCAGCTGCAGGAGGGATTCGACCGGTCATGGCGGCAGGTGGGCCTTGCCCTGGATCGCAGCGGATTCACGGTCGAGGACCGGGACCGATCCAACGGCACGTACTTCGTTCGCTACGTCGATCCCGACCAGGAGGCGCGCCAGGCCGGGCTGCTCGACCGAGTCTTCGGCACCGGGTCGCGGAAGGACCTGAGCGGCAAGCGTTACAGGATTGTCATCGTCGATCAGGGCGACGGTACCCGAGTCGGAGTACTCGGGGATGACGGTGAGCCGCCCTCGACCGAGGCCGACCGCCGGGTCGCGACTCGGATTGTCGGGCTGCTGCGCGATCAGCTTCGCTGAACGCGGCGCTCGCCGTGCGGTTCGCGAGCCTGGGCAGCGGCAGCGAGGGCAACGGGCTCCTCGTCGAGACGGGCGGGCGTTGCGGCGCGGGGCGGCCGTACCGGGTGCTGATCGACTGCGGGTTCGGCCTGCGTGAGGCGGAACGCCGGCTGTCCCGCTTGGGATGTTCTGCCGCGGACCTGAACGCGATTCTGGTGACGCACGAGCACGGCGACCACGCTTCGGGGGTCTTCCGGCTCGCCCGGGCTCATGGCATAGGGGTGCACCTGACCCACGGCACGCTGCGGGCCTGCTCTCACGCGGCCGGTGCCGAGCGATGGCTGAACGTGATCGATCCGCACACCCCGTTCGAGCTCGGCGGCCTCCGGGTCACGCCGTTTCCTGTGCCGCACGATGCGCGCGAGCCCGTCCAGTACCTGTTCGACGACGGCGATGCCCGGCTCGGGGTACTGACCGACCTCGGGCATCCGACCGCCCACCTCGCAGACGTGCTCACCGGGCTGACCGCGTTGGTCCTGGAGACGAACCACGACGCACGCCTGCTGTCGGACAGCGGGTATCCGCCGGCACTCAAGCGCAGGATCGCCGGTCCCTATGGACACCTCGAGAACGGCGACGCCGCGAAGCTGCTGTCGACGCTCGACCGCGGTCGGCTACGGGTCGTGGTCGCGGCGCACCTCAGCCGGCAGAACAACCGCGAGGCACTGGCGCGCGCCGCTCTGGCAGGCGTGCTCGGCTGGCCCGACCGCGCCGTGCTCGTCGCCGGACAGGACGACGGACTGGCCTGGGCCGACGCCTGAGCAGACCCGCGGGCGAGCGCGCGGGCCCGCGGTCGGTCAGGGCTTCTTCGCGGCTTCCTTGGCCGCCTCGACCGCCTTGGCGGCCGCATCGGCTGCAGACTGCGCGGCCCCCTGCGCGGCGGCGGCCGCCCCGCCCGCGGCATCCTTCACCGCCTCCGCCGCCCCAGCGGCTGCGCTCCCGGCCGCCTGCCCCGCCGCGGTGGCGGCTGCGCCCGCCGCCTGTGCCGCGGCGGCGGCCGTGTCTTTGGCGGCTTCGACCGCCTTGGCTGCTGCGTCCTTGGCCGCATCCGCCGGCGTTGGGGCGGGGGCCGCAGCGGGCGCCGCCGGCGCGGGGGCCGGGGCCGGCGCCTTCTGGCCGCAGGCGGCGAGCGCCGCGGTCACGACGGCAGCGACGAGGAGCGAGGTGGGTTTCATGGCGGGCGGTCCCCCAGGGAGCATCGACGAATCGAATTCCCAGTGTAGCAAGCCGGGTACGGTGACCGTCTGCGCGTCGGAGGGTATCGAGCGGGCGGAGCCGGGCTGCTCGGGGCTCGCTGTGGTCACAGACCGAGCGTGGTCGCGGACAGGCAGGGTGCGCTCTCGTCCCACAGCGCGTCGTGGCGCACCGCGACCGGTTCGACGTCGGCCGGTGCGGACAGCAACAGCCGACCACGGAATCGGTCGGCGTGCGCGCGGCGCAGCAGGTGTCGACGATCGCCGATCAACACGCCGGTCCCATCGAACAGGCGCATCGGGATCCGGCGGCAGGCGATGCGCTCACGATGGCGCTGGCGCAGGAGCGCGAAGCGTGCGCCGTGCCGCTCGAGCCACTCCGGGTCGGCGACCAGCACGCGCAGGCGCGCGCGCGGATCGCGGACGAGCACCTGCTCCAGGGCCTCGCTGCCCGCCAGGCTCTCGAGGGGCCAGTCCTCGAAGCTCCGGTCGGCCAGCAGGATGTCGCGGCAGGTCGCTTGCAGCACGGCGAACACCGCTTCATGGAACTCGCCACGGCTGCGAACGAGGAGGGGCGCGTCGGGTCTCATCGGTGGAGGGATCGGCGGGCGCTGGGGCTGGGCGGCCCCGCCAGGACCAGCCAGCCTGCCGCGTACCAGTCGCGCAGCATCGCTGCAAGCGTGCCGTTGCGCAGCGCCCGGGCGGCGTCGGCGGACGACAGGGTCCGCCGGTCGGCCAGCTGTCGCATCCAGCGTCCTGCGCCGACGGGTACCGCCGGCATCTCGCCGTTGACGAACAGCTGGCGACCGCGCCAGCCGATGCGGGTGCGGCGATCGAGTCGGATTCCGCCGCGGCTTGCCAGCGCGACGAAGCGATCAAGCGACGGCGTGCGCACGGGCCGCTCGAACCACACGTTCGGCTTGGGTTCGGTCAGCCAGCAGCCGATGAACCGATCGACGTCGGCCCGCGCCGGCCGCCAGCCGAGGGCCCACTCGCGCAGCCTACCGGTCAGATCGGCCGGCATCTCGGCGGGCCGGCGGCTCGCCGCGCGGCCACGGTCGGTGTACCGGGGATCCGCACCGCCGGGCGCGTCGGCGGCGGCCGCGAGAAAGGCCGACAGGAACTCCCGCCGAGACGGAGCGCGAAAGCCGATCGAAAAGGTCATGCACTCGCCGACAGCGACTCCGTCGTGCTGCCAGCCCGGGGGCAGGTACAGCAGATCACCGGCCTCGAGCACCCACTCGCTCACCGGCTCGAACCTCGCGAGCAGCCTCAGCGGCGCGCCGGCCACCGTCCGTGCGTCGCCCGGCGGCGCGATCCGCCAGCGTCGACGTCCGTGCGCCTGCAGCAGGAACACGTCGTAGGCGTCCACGTGCGGTCCGACGCCGCCGCCGTCGGTCGCGAAGCTCGCCATCAGGTCGTCGACCCGCGCGTCCGGGACGAACCGGAAGCGGGCGAGCAGCGCGTGCATCGCGTCGTCGTGCAGGTCGGTGCCCTGCACGAGCAGTGTCCAGCCTGGCCTGCGCGTGGATGGCAGACGCTCGAACGGTCCGTGAGACAGCCGCCAGCGTCCGGCGGCATTGCGCTCGACCAGCCGCGACTCGACGTCGTCGCGGGCGGCCCATCCGAACAGCCTCGGCGGATCGATCGGGGCGACGAAGCCCCGAAGGGCATCGCGTGCGAGCAGCGGCGCGCGCTGCCAGTGGCGCGCCATGAAGTCGTCTACACTCACCTCGCCGATCGCGGCGAGGGTGTCCATCGGGGGCGTCGACATGCGAATCGAACCGAACGTCTGGGTCACCGTGCGCTACCGCCTGTACGACTCCCAGGGCGAGGCGCTGGAGGAGGGCGAACGGGAATGGACCTACCTGCACGGCGGGTACGGCGCGGTGTTCCCGAAGGTCGAGGCGGCGCTCGCCGGTCACGAGGTCGGTCACACCGCATCGCTCTACCTGGAGCCCGAGGATACCTTCGGAGACTACGACGCGCAGCGGCTGCGGGTCGTACCGCGGGCGCGGTTTCCGGGCATGCTCGAGCCGGGGATGACCTTCGAGAGCGTGCCGGGCGAGGCGCCTGACGGCGAGCTGTACACGGTGACCGACCTGACCGAGGACGCGGTGGTGCTGGACGGCAACCACCCGCTGGCGGGCTTGGCGCTGCGCTTCGACCTGGAGGTCGAGGACGTGCGGGCCGCGACCCTCGAGGAGGTGGCTGAGGAGCGCGAGCGCTCGTCCGCTTGAGGCCGCGCCCGCCAGGGTGCGGGTGCGCGGACTGCCGCCGCGATCCGGGCGGGGTCACGGCGACGGACCCGGCGGTAGCTCCCGCGTGCCGACCGAGAACCGTCCGGGCAACGCGGGGTCGTGCGTGATGCGGACCCAGGCGCGGTCGAGCGGGTGTCCGAAGCACTCGACGCGCGTCACGTGGGCGAACGGGCGGCCCCGCGCATCGAGCAGCGGGTGGTCCGCGCGGAACACGTGGGTGTCGCCGTGCAGCAGCAGGATCGGTCCGTCGAAGGCCTCGGCGGTGGCCTGCAGCGCATCGACGAAGTCGGCGTATGCCGGCGACGCACGCCGGAAGCCCGGGTTCGCGTGGAAGGCGACGACCAGCGCGCCGGCCTGATCCCGCAGTGCGGCGGCGCGACACGACGACAGCCAGGAGAGCACCGCCTGCCGACGCTCCCGAGCGGCCGCCTCGAGGCGCGGTGAGTCGCCGCGACCGTCGCCGCTGCCCACCACGTGCAGCCCGACGAAGTGCACGTCAGCGATCCGCCACCGGACGTTCTCGGGCCAGCCGGGCTGCCGCTGAAGCCGGAGCGACCGGCGCGTCGGCGGATCCCGGCCCAGTGCCTCGGGTGCGGAGAACGCGAGGCGGCGCAGTGCGTCCAGCCGCTCCAGCGGATCGTGCGCGCCCGCCGGGGGCCGGGCGCAGTCCGCCCAGTCGTTGTCTCCGGGCAGCAGCACCAGCGGATGAGCCGACGTCGCAAGCAGCCGCACCCGGTGCTCGAGCAGGCCGTCGTCGCACGGCTCCCCGCCGCCCTTCAGGTCGCCGACGTGGATCACGCAGGCGAGCGCCTCGTCGTCGAGATGTCGCAGCACCTGCGCGAACCGCGCCGCGCCCGCCTCGCCGTAGGGGGCGTCGCCCAGCAGCGCGAACGCGAACGGCGCGGCCGACACCGGCCGCCCGCTCGCATCGGCTGCGCCGGCCGCGGACGCCCGCCCGCCACGCACCGCGCCGCCCGCACCGAGCAGGGCCGCGGCGGCGACCGACGCGCGCAGGACGCGGCGGCGCGCCACCGCGCTCATCGTTCCGCGCTACCGTCGAGCAGCGCACGCAGCCGGTACAGCGTCTCGAGCGCCTGGCGCGGGTTCAGCGCGTCCGGATCGAGGTCGCGCAGCAGGCGGGCCACCTCGGCGGCACCCCGGTCCGCCGCGGCGTGCGCCCCGGCGTTGCCGCCGATCACGGGCGCGTCGACGGGGCGTCCGTACGGTGGCGCGGTCGTCGCGTCGCCGGTCCCGGTCTGCGGTGGCGTGTCGGCGGCACCGACCGCGGCGAACAGGTCGAGCTGGTCGTCCTGCTCCCGCGATCGGGCCTCGAGCCGCTCGAGCATCTGCCCCGCGCGCCGGATCACCGGGGTCGGCAGTCCGGCGAGGCGGGCCACCTGTAGGCCGTAGCTGCGGTTGGCCGGCCCGGCCCGGACCTCGTGCAGGAACGCGATCCCGCCGTGATGCTCGACCGCCTCGAGGTGCACGTTGATCGCGCCGGGGTGGCGCGCCGCCAGTGCGGTGAGCTCGAAGTAGTGGGTGGCGAACAGTGCGAGCGCACGGTTGTGCAGCAGCAGCCGTTCGGCGATCGCGTTCGCGAGCGCCAGCCCGTCGAAGGTGGACGTGCCGCGGCCGATCTCGTCCATCAGCACGAGCGAGCACGGGCCGGCCGCCGCGAGGATCGTGGCCGCCTCGGTCATCTCGACCATGAAGGTCGATCGTCCGCCGGCCAGGTCGTCGGACGCCCCGATGCGGGTGAACACGCGATCGATCGGGCCGATCGTGCACTCGGCGGCGGGCACGAAGCTGCCGCTCGCGGCCATCAGCGCGATCAGCGCCACGCTGCGCATGTAGGTCGACTTGCCGCCCATGTTCGGGCCGGTCACGATCAGCATTCGCTGCTGCGGGGAGAGCACGCAGTCGTTGGGGGTGTAGCGCTCGACCATCGCCTCGACCACCGGGTGCCGCCCGGCGCGCAGCTCGATCCCGGGCACCGGACTCAGCCGCGGCCGCACCCATCCGGCCTCGGCGGCCTGCGCGGCGAAGGCGCCCAGCACGTCGAGTTCTGCGATCGCCTGTCCGAGCCGCTGCAGCGCGGGCACCTGCGGTGCGAGCGCCGCCACCAGCGCGTCGTACAGCAGCCGCTCGCGGGCCAGTGCACGCTCGTGTGCGGACAGCGCCTTGTCCTCGAAGGCCTTGAGCGCCGGCGTGACGTAGCGCTCCGCGTTCTTCAGCGTCTGCCGGCGGCGGTAGTCCGCAGGCACCTTGTCCGACTGCCCGTGGGTCACCTCGATGAAGAAGCCGTGCACGCTGTTGCGCCCGACCCGCAGGTTCGCGATGCCCGTGCGGCTCCGCTCGTCGCGTTCGAGCGCGGCCAGGAACGCGTCGCCGTCGGCGTCGATCGACCTCAGCTCGTCCAGCGTCGCGTCGTGACCATCGCGGATCACGCCGCCGTCGCGGATCAGTGCGGCCGGTTCGTCGAGCAGCGTCTCGGCGATCTGCGCAGCCAGGGCCGGGTCGATCGCGAGCGCGGCGCGGGCCGCGTCGAAGAGCACGGTGCCCCGGGCCGCGTCGGTCCGCGCGAGCAGACGCTCGAGCGGCGCGAGCGCGGCGAGCGCCTCCTTCAGGGCGACCAGCTCGCGCGGCCTCACCGATCCGAGCGCGATGCGGGTGGCGAGCCGTTCGAAGTCGACGCAGCGCGCCAGGTCGGCGCGAAGCGCCGGATGCGCGTCGATCAGGCACTCGACCCCCTCGTGCCGCCGCGCCGACTCGGCGGCCGCACGCACCGGCTGCAGCAGCCATCGGCGCAGCAGCCGGCTGCCCGCCGGGGTCGCGCAGCGGTCCAGGCGCGACAGCAGCGTGGGCTGCGCGTCGCCGCGCAGCGTCTCGAACAGCTCGAGATTGCGGCGTGCGACCGGGTCCAGCACGATCCAGTCGTCGCCGTGGTGCACGCGCAGCCGCTGCACGTGGGTCGGCGCACGGCCCTGCGTTAGCGCGACGTAGGCGAGCAGGGCGGCGGCGGCTCCGAGCGCGGCCGGCAGCGCATCGGCGTCGGCACCCGCGAGGCTGGCGACCCCCAGGGTCTCGGCGAGCTGACGCCGCGCCCGCTGCGGCTCGAACTGCCAGGCCGGACAGGCGGCGGTCGGCACCTGGGCGGCGGCCTCGCGCAGAGCGGCCAGACCCGCGTCAGGGGCGCTGCGCAGCGCCGCGGGCGTACCGGCCGCCGCGGGCTCGGGCAGCAGCAGCTCGGCCGGACGCAGCCGGTCGATCTCCGCGGCAAACTGTTCGGCCGGGACTTCCGCGAGCCAGCACTCGCCGCTGGCGACCACCATCCAGGCGAGCGCGACCCGCCGGGCACCCGCCACCGGCTGGGCGGCCAGCAGCGGCCGGTCCTCACGGTCCGGCAGCAGCGTCGCGTCGGTGAGCGTCCCGGGGGTGACCACCCGGACCACCTTGCGCTCGACCGGTCCCTTCGAGGTCGCCGGATCGCCGAGCTGCTCGCAGATCGCCACCGACTCGCCGAGTCGCAGCAGGCGGGCGAGGTATTGCTCGACCGCGTGGACCGGCACGCCCGCCATCGGGATCGGCGCACCGCCGGACACGCCGCGCCGGGTGAGCGTGATGCCGAGCAGCCGCGACGCGCGCTCGGCATCGTCGTGGAACAGCTCGTAGAAGTCGCCCATCCGGTAGAAGAGCAGCACCGCCGGGTGGTCGGCCTTGATGCGCAGGTACTGCTGCATCATCGGCGTGTGGACGGACAGGTCGGGCGGTGGCGGTGCGGTGGTCATCGTCGTCGGGCCGGGGCGCCGGGCCGGATGGGGCGGCGGGCCCGGCGCAAGACTACCTCAGCCCTGGCCGGGCTCACCGCGCGACGCGTCGGTCGGGCCGTGCGTTCCGGAACCTGGAAGGCGGCCCGGGCCGGTCCCCGGGGCGGCGGGGTCGCGGCCCGACTCCTGTGGATGGCGACCGAGGATGCAGGTAATGTCCGACGGCGCGACCGGGCCGTGCAACGGCCCGCGCGATCGATGACGACCGGAGGAGAAACATGGTTTCGAACGGACGACGAGCGACCCTCGGCCTCGGACTGGCGTGCGCCGCCGGGTCGGTCTTCGGGCAGGCCGCCTATCCGGAGCGCACGGTGCGGATCATCGTGCCGTTCGCCACCGGCGGCGGCACCGACATCTACGCGAGGATGATCGCGCAGCCCATGTCGGAATCGCTGGGCCGTTCCGTGGTGGTCGAGAACAAGCCGGGCGCGGCCGGCAACATCGGCACCGTCGAGGTGGCGCGCGCCGCGCCGGACGGACACACGCTGCTGCTTGCCGGCACCGCCACCGGCGTGAACCACACGATGTTCCGCAAGCTGCCGTTCGACACGCTGAAGGATTTCCAGCCGATCTCGATCTTCGCGCTGAGCCCGCTGGTGGTGGTGGTCCATCCGTCGGTACCCGCCAACACGATGCAGGAACTGATCGCGCTGGCCCGTGCGCGGCCCGGCGTGCTGAACTACTCGTCGGGCGGCATCGGGACCGCCAACCACCTGGGCGGCGAGCTGCTCAAGCTCCAGACCAGCACCGACATCGTCCACGTCCCGTACAAGGGCGGTGGGGCGGCGATGAGCGACCTGCTCGCCGGCCAGGTGCAGATCCAGATCGGCACGATCGCATCGCTGCGCGAGTTCGTGCGGGCCGGGCGCCTGCGGCCGCTCGCCACGACCGGGGCGCGGCGTTCGCCGGCGATGCCCGATCTGCCCACCGTGGCCGAGGCGGGCGTTCCGGGCTACGAGATCACCGCGTGGTACGGGCTGTTCGCGCCGAGCGGCACGCCGCGCCCGATCGTCGAGCGGCTCGCCGGCGAGGTGGGTCGCATCTCGCGGCTGCCGGGCATCCAGGAATCGCTGCGCCAGCAGGGCACCGACGGCGTCGGCAACGGCCCGGAGGAGGCGACGCGCTTCTTTCGCAACGAGGTCGATCGCTGGGCGAAGGTGGTGCAGGCCGCGAACCTGTACGCGGACTGAGGTCGACCGGGCGAGCGCGCGGCCCGCCCGCGCGGCGCCCGCCCTCGCGGGTCAGCCTTCGCGGGTGGCGCGCCACGGACGGGCCTGCCCGTCCATCGTCACCGTGCCCTCCAGGGAACCGGCGCTTGCGCGCGCATCGACCTTGGCGATGCGACCGCGCGCCACCGGGAACGACAACGACACGGCCTCGCCGCTCAGGACCACGTCCTGAAGCGCGACCTCCCGGCCGCCCAGGGTCGCCATGCCATCGAGCTTCTGCCACTGCTGGCGCAGCGCGAGGCTGGTCGGCTGGCGCGCAAGGTCCGCCGGCGCGACCACGCGCCAGCGGCCCCCGACCTGCGCCGGCACGCGATACAGGTAGACCACGGCCTTCGGAATGCCGGTGGCGCTCTTCTTCTCGGGTTGCTCGAATTCCCGGTGCGCCTCGGGCAGCCAGCCGGCGAGGGGATAGTCGTGCGACAGCACGCGGGTTCCGGGCCGCAGTTCACCCTGCAGCTTCGGTGCCAGCAGGTTGACCGTGTCCGGCAGCAGGTACAGCGTGATCACCGTGGCCTTGGACACGTCGGTGCGGAAGAGGTCCTGGCGCACGAAGTTCACCTTGTCGGCGATGCCCTGGCGGCGGGCCGCTTCCTGCGACAGGGCGACCAGATCGGGCTGGATCTCGATGCCCAGGCCGCGCGCACCGCGAAGTTTCGCGGCGCTCAGCACGATCCGGCCGTCGCCCGAGCCCATGTCGATCACGAAGTCGGCCGGTCCGACCTGGGCCATGTCCAGCATCTCGGCCACCACCCCGTCGGGCGACGGCACGTACGGGCCTGCGTTGATCGGCGCCTTGTCGACCTCCCCGGCGCGGGCCGCGGAGGCGAGCAGCGGCAGTCCGGCCGTGGCGGTGGCGAGGCGGACGATCCGGCGGCGGTTCGGGTTCATGCGGCGGCTCCTGGGGCGGGACGCGGCCGCGATTGTCCCACGGGTCCGGGGCATGCTGCGCCGGTCGCGGCGGCGGCGGTCCGCGACGCCCGGTGCGTGCCGGGCGCGACGCCGATTGCGAGACTCGCCCGGCCGGGCGTCGCGCCAGGCCACGGCGCGCTTCCCGGAGGCGCCTGCGCCCGGGCGGCGTCAGTCGGACGCCGCAGGCGCCGCGAACAGCGCGACCAGCTGGCTGAACACCTTTGGCGTGCCGGCGAGCACCTGCTCCGAGAACAGGTAGTCGGCGTCGCCGCGCAGGTTGCCGACCAGCCCGCCGGCCTCGGTGATCAGCAGGCTGCCCGCGGCCACGTCCCAGGGCATCAGTCCGATCTCGAAGAACGCGTCGTAGCGCCCCGCGGCGACGTAGGCGAGGTCGAGCGCGGCGGCGCCCGGACGCCGGACCCCCGCGGCCTTGGTCGACACGCGTCGGAACAGCTCGAGGTACCGGTCCAGGTCGTCCAGCCGTCGGAACGGGAATCCGGTGCCGACCAGCGCCTCGTCCACCTTCGTATGCGCCGAGACCCGGATGCGCCGGTCGTTGAGGAACGCGCCTCGGCCCTTGCTCGCGGTGTAGAGCTCGTCGCGGTTCGGGTCGTAGACCACCGCCTGCGTGACCTGGCCTTTCTGCATCAGCGCGATCGACACGCAGTACTGGGGCAGCCCGTGGATGAAGTTGGTCGTGCCGTCCAGCGGGTCGATCACCCACACGTGCTCGGCCGCCGCGGGCGGCGCGGGCGCCCGGCCGGGCGTGTGGCCCGACTCCTCGGCGAGAAACGCGTGGTCGGGGTAGGCCTGGCGCAGCGTCGAGATGATCGCGTCCTCGGCCGCGCGGTCGACCTCGGTGACGAAGTCGTTGCGCTGCTTGCGGGCCACCCTCACGGCGGGCAGGTCGACGCTCGCACGGGTGATGATGCGACCGGCGGCCCGCGCGGCGCGCACCGCGACGTTGAGCATGGGATGCATGGAGCGCTCGGCGAACGGAGAGCCCGCGATTCTATGCCACCGCGGGCAACGGCCAGCGTGCCGGCGCACGCCCGTGTCATGATCGAGGCCGTGGTCGATCGAACCGTTCCGCGGTCGCTGCACGCGGCCGACCCGCCGGCACTTGCGCGCGTCGCCTTCGTTCTGGTCCATCCCAGTCACCCGGGCAACGTCGGCGCGGCGGCGCGCGCGATGTGCACGATGGGGCTGTCCGACCTGAGGCTGGTCGGGCCGCGGCACGCGGACGTGGTGCAGCATCCCGAGACGCGGGCGTTCGCGAGCGGCGCTTCCCGCGTGCTCGCCCGGGCCACCACCTGCGCGACGCTGGGCGAGGCGATCGGCGACTGCGCGCTCGCGATCGCGGTGAGCGCCGAGCCGCGCGAATTCGGCCCGCCCCCCTGGCCGCCCGAGATCGCGGCGGCCGACGCGCTGGACGTGCTTCAGGCCGCGTCGGGGCACCGGGTGGCGTTCGTCTTCGGTGCCGAACGCACCGGCCTGTCGATTGCGCAGGTGCAGGCCTGCGGACGCCTGATCGGCATCCCGGCGAGCCCGGGGTATGCGTCGCTGAACCTGGCCCAGGCGGTGCAGGTGGTCGCCTACTGCGTGCGACGCGAGGCGTTGTCGCGTCCCGGCGCCGCGGCGCCGCTGGCGCAGGCACCGGACGGTCACGACGAACCGCTCGCCGATCAGGCGGCGATCCAGGGTCTGATCGGTCACCTGGAGCGCGTGCTCATGCTCGTCGGCTTCCTCGACCCGGAGCATCCGCGCAAGCTGGTGCCGAGGCTGCGGCGGCTGCTGATGCGCGCGCGTCTGCGCGCCGAGGAGGTGGACCTGCTGCGCGGCGTGTGCACGCAGATCGAACGTCACGGACCGCGTCGATGAGCGGCATCGGCCCGGCCGCCTGAATCGATCCGCACCCGCCGCGACTTCGCGTACAGGGTCCGCTCGGTGGCGATCCACGTCTCGCCGATCGACGCGAGCGCCCCCTGCGGCGATCTCACGGCCGAGCCGCATCGGGGCTAGAATCGCGGTCCCACCGGCCGGATCCCATGCTGACGCGCCTGAACGAAGACATCGCCGCCGTCCGCGAACGCGACCCCGCAGCGCGCTCGCGGCTCGAGGTGATGCTGTGCTACCCGGGCGTGCACGCCCAGCTGATCCACCGGCTCTCGCACCGGTTGTGGCGATTCGGCCTGCCGGTCCTCGCGCGCTTCGTCTCGCACCTCGGCCGGTTCCTCACCGGGATCGAGATCCACCCGGGCGCCCGTATCGGGCGGCGGGTGTTCATCGATCACGGGATGGGGGTCGTGATCGGCGAGACCGCCGAGGTCGGCGACGACTGCACCATCTACCAGGGGGTGACCCTTGGCGGCACGTCGCTGCATCGCGGCGCCAAGCGCCATCCCACGCTCGAGCCCGGCGTCGTCGTAGGCGCCGGAGCGCAGGTTCTGGGTGGCTTCACCGTGGGTGCCGGCGCCCGCATCGGCTCGAATTCGGTGGTGGTGAAGACCGTTCCGCCGGGGGCGACCGCGGTCGGCATCCCGGCACGGATCATCGGCAGCGACGTGGACGCGGAGCGCGAGGCCCACGCCCACCGGATGGGCTTCTCGGCGTATGCGATCACGCAGGGCGCGGACGACCCGCTGTCGGTGGCCCTGCACCAGCTGATCGATCACGTCGCCGAGCAGGACCGGCGCATCGAGCGGCTGGGCGCGGCGCTGCAGCGCGCTGGCGTGGCGGTCGAGGAGGACGCCGCGCCGCTGGACGCGGGCCGGCTCAGCCGCCTGGTCGACTGATGCGGGCCCGCAGCCGGGAGCGCCGCGGCCTGCTCGCCGGGGCGGTCGCGGCCGCCGCACTCGGCGCGGTGCCGGGCCCCGGCGCCGCTTCCGGAGGCCGACCGGCGAACCGTCCGGCCTTCGACCTGCAGGGCCACCGAGGCGCGCGCGGGCTCGCGCCGGAGAACACGATCGTCGGGTGCGAGGCCGCACTCGCGATCGGCGTGCACACGCTCGAGCTCGACCTGGGCATGACCCGCGACCGGGTGCTGGTCGTTCACCATGATCGGACGCTGAATCCCGACGTCACCCGCCGACAGGACGGACGCTGGCTCGACGCGCGCGGCCCCGCGCTGGTCGCGCTGCGGTTCGACGAGCTGCAGACCTACGACGTCGGCCGGCTGCGGCCCGGCTCGCGGTACGCCGAGACCTTCCCGCAGCAGCGGCCGGTCGACGGGCAGCGGATCCCGTCGCTCGAGCAGGTGTTCGCGCGGGTCGCGGCGCTCGGGGCGGATCGGATCGGGTTCAACCTGGAGACCAAGCTCTCCCCGCTGGCCGCGTCGGAGGCGCCCGAGCCGCGCGAATTCGCCGAGCACCTGGTCGGGCTGATCGCCCGGCACGGGCTCACCGCGCGCTGCACCGTGCAGTCGTTCGACTGGCGGACGCTGCGCGAAGTGCAGCACCTGCTGCCGGCGCTGCGCACGGTGTACCTGAGCACGGAGCAGTCGGGCTTCGACACCCTCCGGGCGGCCGACCCCGAGCCGTCGCCATGGACCGCGGGCCGTCGGGTCGCGAGTCACGGCTCGGTGCCCGCTGCGGTCGTCGACGCCGGCGGGGCCGCGTGGTCACCGCATTGGGCCGACCTCGACCCGGCGCGCATCGAGCAGTCGCACCGGCTGGGGCTGCCGGTCATCCCGTGGACCGTCAACGATCCGGCGGCGATGCGCCGCCTCATCGGCTGGGGGGTGGACGGCCTGATCACCGATCGCCCCGACCTCGCGCGCGAGGCGATGCGTGAGGCCCGCCTGCCGCTGCCCGCGCCGATCGCGATCGGGCGCTGAGGCGCCGGTCAGTCGAGCGTCCGCGGGCGCCCGTCCTCCCACAGCAGGAGCGCGCCGCGCCCGGCCGCGGCGTTCCAGTCGGTCAGTACGACCCGCCGGCGACGCTGCGGACCCGCCGACCATCGGTGCTCGCCGGGGCGATGCGTGTGCCCGTGCACCAGCAGGGTCACCCCGTTCGCGGCCATCACCCGGTCGACCTCGTCCGGGTTCACGTCGGTGAGCGCCTCGGGCTTGTCGCGCTTGCCCGCGTCGCTCTCCTTGCGGAGCGAGCGGCCCATCGCCAGGCGCTGGGCGAGCGGCCGCGCGAGGAACGCGTGCTGCCATTGCGGATCGCGACAGGTGCGCCGCCACGCCTGGTATTCGAGGTCGTCGATGCACAGCGCGTCGCCGTGGGACAGCAGCGCCGCCTCGTCGTGGAGGACGATCGGGCATGGGTCGGCCAGCAGCGTCGCGCCGTGCGAGCGGGCCCAGCCCGGGCCCTCGCGGCCCGGCACCGGGACGTCGAGCAGGAAGTCGCGATTGCCGTGCATTGCCCACACGCGGGTGCCCGCGCGGGCGAGCCCCGCGATGCGCTCGCCGAGCGCGTCGGCGAGCGGGTCGGGGCGGTCGTCGCCGACCCACAGTTCGAACAGGTCCCCGAGCAGGAAC
>Ga0169931_10000838_pt1 | contig 51322 bp, 52 predicted proteins | sample Kivu_15m_20L_FD_129675 | JGI IMG/M metagenome (GOLD analysis project Ga0169931, IMG submission 129675) | Freshwater microbial communities from Lake Kivu, Western Province, Rwanda to study Microbial Dark Matter (Phase II) - Kivu_15m_20L... | ecosystem: Environmental > Aquatic > Freshwater > Lake...
CCGCCAACGCCGGTCGACGTTTCAGTCTCCTCGACGAGCGATTGTCGTTATCATGTCTCCTCGCTTTTCTGGTCTCGCTGCCCTCCGGCATCCCCGCGAGACACCCGTCATCTCGAAGTTCCAGACCGCCCCCCCGGGCCGTCGTCGCCGGCCCGCTTATCCAGGAGCGCCCCATGACCTACACCAAGCCGTCCTCGTCCACCCCTTCGCGCAGTCCCGCAACCGCCGACGCGTCGGCCAAAACGGCCAGTCCGCGGGTTGACGTGGCGGGTGTTCGGCGCGCCCAGGTCGCCAAGTTGTCGGTGGCAGCCCGCCTGGGGTTCGAAGCGGCCCGCTTTGCCGTGCGCGCGAATTGAGTCGCCGCGCTGCGCTGGCCGGGCTCGGCCTCGCTGCTTTGCTGTCCGGGGCAGTGGCCCCGGTTGATGCGGTGGGTGTCGATGGGTCGACCCCGGAAGACTGGATCCGCAACCCCGCCATCGGCAACTACACCGCCTATGCCGAATTCAAAATGGCACGCTACGCGCAGGCACGGCAGATCTGGGAAGTGCTGGCCAGCCGCGGCAATGGCGACGCCCTGTTCAACCTGGGCATCCTCGCCGAGGACGGCCTGGGCGAACCGCGCGACATGGCAAAAGCCGAACAGCTGTACGTGTCGGCAGCAACGGCGGGTAACTTCAAGTCGCAGTATCGATTGGGCACCCTGTACCTGGCCGGCGTGTTGTTGCCTCGCGATCTCGATAAGGCGCGCAGTTTTCTGTCGCTGGCAGCCGCAGCTGGCGACCGCGAGGCCGCCTCACTGCTTGATACGCTCGACACGCCATCAGCCAACGAGACACCCTTCGCCCGCGCCGAACGCTTGGCTGCCAGTGGCGAGCCCGCGGCCGCAGCGCGCCTGTATGCCGATCTGGCAGAAGCAGGCAATGTCGCTGCACAGACCCGCTTGGCATGGATGTTTGAGGCCGGGCGCGGGGTCGAGCGCAGCCTGGACGAAGCCGCCCGCTTGTTCCAGCGATCTGCCGAAGCTGGCGATGCTGAAGCGCAGTTCGCCATCTCGGTGATGTACCGCACCGGCCGTGGCCGCGCCCGTGACGACGCCCTGGCCGACGCCTGGCTCGAACGCAGTGCTGCTCAAGGCTACCCGCCGGCACTGGCCGGCAGCGCCGGCAGCCTCAACCTGCGCTAGACCCTGCACGCAGCCACACCCGGCAGCGCATCCCGCCGGCGGGCCGGATCGTCACTCGCGACACTGGCCGCACACGCTCCGGTGCTACCGGCTCGAAGTCGAAACAGCGCAGATGTTCTGCCAAGATCAGCTGCCCCTCTAGCTGCGCGATCGCCGCGCCGGTGCACACCCGCGGCCCCAACCCGAACGGAATATACGTCCCCGGCCGGATCGACACGGCGCTGTCGTCAAAGCGCTCGGGCAAGAAACGTCCTGGCTGCGCCCACAAGGCCTGATGCCGGTGCACCACCCACGGCGACACCACCAGCAGCGCCCCACGTGGCACGGCGATCCCGTCGAGGCGGTCGGCTGCCGCCGCTCGGCGTGTCAGAAATGCTGCGGGCGGGTACAGCCGTAGCGCTTCGCGAAATACGTTGCGTGTCATGCCCAAAGCCCGCGCATCGGCAAAGGCCATAGGCCGCTCGCCCAGTACCGCAGAGAGTTCCTCGCGCACCGACTGCAGCACGTGCGGCTGCTGGCTCAGCATGAAGACGGTCCAGGTCAGTGCGCTGGCCGAGGTCTCGTGGCCGGCCAGGAACAGCACGGTCAACTGGTCGATCAACTGGTCGCGGCTGAATGGCTGGCCTGCCGAGTCCCGGGCGTCGATCGCCGCCTGCGCGAAATCCACGAAGCGCTGGCCCGCCGCCAGCGCCGCCAGACGTTCGTCTAACAAGCGGCCGATCAACCGACGCACCGCGCGGGCGTCGTCTGCCACGGTAGCGTCGGGCGGCTCTGGGTGGTCTGGGTCCGAACGCAAGATCACCGGCAGATCGAACTGCGGCGCACCCCGCTGATAGCGCATGAAGGCACCGAACACCTCGGCAGCAGCAGCGCCGTCGATCGGCTGCGAGAAGATCACCCGGAAGATGATGTCACTGGTGACATGGCTGAGCTCTTGCTCGAGGTCGATCAATGCACCGTTGCCCAATGCCCGTAGGCGCTCGCTGTGCTCGACGACCGCCGCTTGCATCTGCGGAAACATCGCTTCGAGCCGCATGTGGGCAAAGGCCGGCTCGAGCATCGCGCGGTCGTGCTGCCAGGTCTCACCGTCGCTGACCAGAATGCCCTCGCCCACCAATGGCCCGAGCGCGGTGCGCATCAGGTCGCTCTTGGGGTACTGCTCACGGGCATCGACGAACACACGGCGAACGAGGTCTGGGGCGCTTACGATGAACACGGCCCGGCGACCGACCGGGATGCGCACCATGGGCCGCGTGTAGCAGTCGCGCGTGAGGATCTCGAGCAGATCTCGCGGCTGCCGGGTGGCGATCCAGAACGCCGCCCGCAGGTTGGACGGTGGCTCTGGTGCTGGTGGCTGCCAGCCTGGCGGCTGGCCGCGACGTCCGGGTAGCGCGAGGCTCGACGTGGCGCCGGGTGGTTCCGGTGTGGGCTGCGCGTTTGCGCTGTTGATATCGATGATCTAGGTCCTGAACGGAACGCTGTCGATGGTAACGGATGGACACCCTGCCGGCCGGCTTGGCACACTGCGGTCGCGTTTGGGCAGGCGATGACTCGCCCGCGCCGGCCAAGCGCAACTTGGCACACGCCGCCAACACCCCACTTTCAGGCCCCGCACATGACTCAACCCATTTTGCTGATCACCGGCTGCTCCAGCGGCATCGGCCGCCACTGCGCCGAGGGCATGGCCCGTCGCGGCTGGCGTGTCATTGCCAGCGCGCGCCACCCCGAAGACGTTCGCGCCCTGCAGGACGCCGGCTTCGAGACCCTGCGCATCGATATGGATTCCAGCCAGAGTCTGCAGGAGGGCGTGCTTCAGCTACTGGGGCGGACCGGCGGGCGGATCGATGCGGTGTTTCTGAACGCCGGCTTCGGTCAGCCGGGGGCGGTCGAAGACCTGCCGCGACAGGCCATGCGCGAGCAGTTCGAAACCAATGTATTTGGCGCCATTGAACTCACCAACCTGTTGCTGCCAGCCATGCGCCGCGCCGGTCGCGGACGGATCGTCTTTAACAGCTCGGTGCTGGGCTTTGCCGCCATGCAGTTCCGCGGCGCTTACAACGCCAGCAAGTTCGCCCTGGAGGGTTTTGCCGACACCCTGCGCCTGGAGCTTGCCGGCACGGGTATCCATGTCTGCCTGATCGAGCCAGGGCCCGTGGTGTCACAGTTCCGCGCCAACGCGCTGAAGGCATTCCATCGACATATCCGCGCCGAAAACAGCCCGCACCGCCATCGCTATCAGGCGCAACTGGCGCGCTTGAACGCCAGCCGATCGAACACGCCCTTCACCGTCGGACCCGAAGCCGTCCTGCGCCGGCTGGTGCACGCCTGCGAGGCACACCGACCGCAGGCCCGCTACCCGGTGACCTTCCCCACCTACCTGTTCGCCCTGCTTAAGCGCATCCTGCCGACCCGCTGGCTCGACGCCATTCTGCGCCGCGCCGCCTAGGCACGACTCGCTAGAGCGAGAACTGCGTCTCGGCGAGCCGCCGGTACAGCCCGCCAGAGGTCAGGAGCTCGGCGTGGGTCCCCTGCTCGACGATGCGCCCACCGTCCAAGACCAGAATCCGGTCGGCGCGCTGTACAGTGGCCAGCCGGTGAGCGATCACCAGACAGGTCCGGCCGGGCAGCAATTCGGCCAGCGCACGTTGCACCTCACGCTCGGATTCCCCGTCCAGTGCCGAGGTCGCCTCGTCGAGCAATAGCAAGTCCGGGTCCTTCAACAAGGCACGGGCGATCGCAATGCGCTGACGCTGCCCTGCCGAAAGCTGCTGTCCGCGCTCTCCGAGCACCGTAGCGAAGCCCTGCGGCAGTCTGCGAATGAAGACATCGGCGTGCGCCGCCCGCGCGGCCGCAGCGATGTCCGCCTCGCTCGCGTCGAGCCGCCCATAGCGAATGTTGTCGGCGACGCTCGCGGCGAAGATGGCAGGCTCTTGCGCCACCACGGCGATGCGCTGGCGCAGGGCCTGGAGGTCCCAATCGTGCAGGTCGACGTCCTCAACCTTCACGACACCTGGCGCGGCCTTGTAAAACCCCAGCAAAAGCCCAAATACCGTGCTCTTGCCAGCACCAGATGGACCGACCAACGCCCAGGTCTGGCCGCAAGGCAGCGCCAGGCTGACCCCGGCCAGGGCCTCGACCTCGGGCCGCGACGGGTAAGAAAAGTGCACCTCGCGTAGCTCCACAGCCAGCGCGCCGGGCCGACCACTGATCACACCTGGGCGGGTCGGCGTGTAGCGCTTTGCTTCCATGGCGGTCGGCACGCTGCCAGTCGCGTCCGCGCGCAATACAGCGCCACCAGTGATCTCATGGCCGGCGGTCGCCGCCGGGTGCAGAAGCTCGGCCAGCCGCTCGGTGGCGCCCGCGGCGCGCTGCAGGTCGCCCCAGACCTCGCTTAGCGCGCCCATCGATCCCGCCACCAGCGCGGCATACAGCACAAACTGCGCGAGCGCGCCGGCGGTCATCGTGCCGACGGCCACCTCGCGCGCACCCAGCCAGAGCACCAGCACGATCACCGCAAACGCCAGGGTGATGCCACTGGCGGTCAATCCCGATCGCAGCAGGATGCGTCGCCGCGCCACTGCAAAAGCCTGCTCGACAGCGGCCGCATAACGCGAGAGCTCAAAGGGCTCGCGAGCGAACGCTTGGACCGTGGGCATGGCGTTCAACACCTCACCGGCCACCGCACTCGTGTCGGCGACACTGTCCTGGCTTGAACGCGACATGCGCCGCACCGCCCGCCCAAAAGCCCACATCGGCAACACGACGAGCGTCAGCAGTACCACCATCAGGCCAGTCAGCCAAGCGTTGGTGATCGCCATCATGACAATGCCCCCAGCCAGCATCACCAGGCTGCGCAGAGCCATCGACACACTGGTACCGACCAGCGTCTGCACCAGGGTGGTGTCGGCGGTGAGCCGCGACAGCACCTCGCCGGTGCGCAAGCGCTCGAAGAACTGGGGCGGCTGGGTCAATACCGCAGCAAACACCCGCTCGCGCAGGTCGGCCACCACTCGCTCGCCAAGCCAGCTCATCAGGTAGAAGCGAAGCGCGGTGACAAGCGCGAGCACAACGGCCAATCCCAATAACTGCAGGAACCGCATGTCGATATCGGTGGCGGTCAAACCGCTGTCGATGAGCAAGCGGAACGCCTGCGGCACAGCCAATGTGGCAGCCGCTGCCGCCAGCAAAAAGCCGAACGCGGCACACCACATCGAACGATAGCGCAAGACCAGAGGCCACAACGGGGCCAGACGTTGGCGCAAGGCGGGGGCGGTTGAATCGCTCATGAAATGGGCATACTGTTTCGCAAGTGAAGAGCAGTGTACCGACCACGTTGATCGGACACGCCGAGGAGGAGCGCATGTCGACCCTGATCGCCGGGCTGGTCTTGTTCCTTGGCGCGCACTCTGTGCGCATCTGGGGCGAGAACCTGCGCACCGACATCATCGAACGCCTTGGCCCGATGGCCTGGAAGGGTTTGTATGCCGTGGTGTCGCTAGCGGGCCTTTACCTCGTTGTACAGGGCTACGTCGAAGCCCGAACCGACAGTGGAACACTGTGGACGCCGGCGCCCTGGCTCGTGCATCTGGGCGCTCTGCTGAACCTGCCGGCCTTCATCCTGCTGATTGCCGCCTACGTACCCGGCAATGGCATTGCGAGTCGGCTTGGTCACCCGATGACTTTGGGCGTGAAGCTATGGGCACTGGCGCACCTGTTGGCCAATGGCGACCTGGTGTCGGTGATCGTCTTTGGAAGCGTCTTGCTGTGGTCGGTGCTGCTGTTCCGCAACGTGCGGCGACGACCGCAAGACAAAAATATCTTTCGTGGCGGTCGTGAGCCGTCGCTGGCAGCCACGTTAGCCACCGTGCTCATCGGTGCCGGCGCCTGGGTATGGTTTGCCTTTGTTGGCCACGCCATGCTGTTCGGGGTCGCGCCCTTCGCCGGCTGATCGACTAGACGCGGTAGAATGCGGACCGTGGAAGCGTGGCAGAGCGGTTGAATGCACCGGTCTTGAAAACCGGCAGGGGTGCGAGCCCCTCGTGAGTTCGAATCTCACCGCTTCCGCCGATTTCTGCCAAGTCTTGTTCCGGCTTCAGCCAGTTTCAAGTCCGGTCGGGTCTGTAGCGCACTCCGACTTTGGCCTTGTCGTCATGTCGGGGAAACTTGGCCGCGCAAACATGGTCCTAGACCGCGTCTGTCTTCAACACGGAGAAGCAAACACATGACCACTCCCGCCACTCTGAACACCCAGACCCTCGGCTCGGCTTCGTCGAACCGGGTGCTGCGCAACACCTACTGGCTGTTGTCGCTGTCGTTGATCCCGACCATCATCGGCGCCTTCATCGGCACCAACATGAGCTTCGCCTTCATGGCCGAGAGCCCGATCATGGGCTCGCTGATCATGCTGGCGATCATGTTCGGATTGATCTTCGGCGTGCAAGCCCTGCGCAACAGCATCGCTGGCGTCTTCCTGCTGCTCGGCTTCACCTTCGTCATGGGCGTGTTCTTGGGCCCGATCCTGCAATACGCGGCGGGGTTCAGCAATGGCGCCGAGATGGTCGGTGTGGCGGCCGGCGGCACAGCGCTGGTGTTTTTCACACTGGCGACCATCGCCACCGTCTCAAAGCGCGATTTCTCCAGCCTGGGCAAGTTCCTGATGATCGGTCTGGTGATGCTGATCGTCGCCATGATCGCCAACATCTTCTTGCAGATGCCCGCTTTGTCCCTGACGCTGTCGGTGCTGGCCGTGCTGATTTTCTCGGGGCTGATCCTGTTCGACGTGTCGCGCATCGTCAATGGCGGCGAGACCAACTACGTCATGGCCACCCTGGCGCTCTATCTGAACATCTACAACCTGTTCGTCAACTTGCTGCACCTGCTGCTGGCATTTGCCGGCAATCGCGAATAAATCGTGGTGAACTGTCGAATCTGGTGAGTCATCTACGGGCGGCCTGCGGGCCGCCTTTTTGTTCTGCTCCTTCGATGATGCGGTTCGACATTGATGCAGCGGATGCAGCGCTTAGGAGCTGCGTTCGAACAAAGCCACCGACTCCACATGTGTGGTGTGCGGAAACATGTTCGCCACCCCCGCTGCGCGCAAGACGTAGCCTTTGGTGTTGACCAGCAAACCGGCGTCGCGCGCCAAAGTGGCCGGATTGCACGACACGTAGACGATCCGCGACGGCGCGGTGCTGGGGTTGATCGCTTTGCACAGCTCGATCGCGCCATCGCGCGGTGGATCAACCAACCACTTGTCGAAGCGACCGCGCCCGGCAAGATTGATAGCCTCGGCTTCAAACAAGTTCGCCACAGCAAAGTCAACCCGCTCGCTCAGGCCATTGCGCTGGGCGTTGGCGGCGGCGCGTCGAGTCAACGCGACGCTGCCTTCCACGCCTAATACCTGAGCGCCATGCCAGGCAATCGGTAGGGTGAAGTTGCCCAGCCCGCAGAACCAGTCGGCAATGCGCTCGCCGGGTGCCGGTGCGAGCAGCGACATCGCCCGAGCGACCAACGCCCGGTTGACCAGTGGATTCACTTGGGTGAACTCGGTTGGGGCAAAGTCGAGCTGCAGGCCGTAATCTGGCAAGCCATAACTCAGGCCCGGGCTATCGCGACTGACGGCCCCATCCAGCGGGTGTACCGTCTCGGGCCCATTGGGCTGCAACCACACTTGCACCGACCAGCACTCGCCAAAAGCGCGTAGCAGTGCCCGGTCGTCGTCAGTGGCCGGGTCCATCACGCGGAACACCAAAACGTCTGTCGTATCGCCGAGTGCCACCTCGACTTGTGGTAGCCGCTGACGCAAGCTCAAGCGACCAATCAGATCGCGCAAGGGGTCGATCAACCGACCGATGCGAGCCGGCAGCACATGGCAGTCATGCATGTCCGCAATGAAACTCGACCGCTTCTCGTGAAAGCCCACCAACACACTGTTTTTCTTGGAAACCCAGCGGGCCGACAAACGCGCCCTGTGGCGATAGCCCCAGTCCGGGCCCTGGATGGGTGGCAGCATGTGCTCTGGCCGCGTTTGGCCGATATGCCACAAGTGATCCTCGAGCACCCGTTGTTTGGTGGCCAATTGACCGGCGGGATCAAGGTGCTGAGTACCGCAGCCACCGCATACACCGAAATGCGAGCAACGCGGGGCCACCCGCAGCGGACTGGGACGCAACACCTCGAGCAGATCGGCAGTGTCGAAGCTGGGCTTGCTGCGACGCAGACGGTAGCGCACTGTCTCGCCGGGCAAAGCGCCGTCGATAAACACAACCTTGCCATCGCGATGCGTGACACCTTGCGCATCGTGGTCGAGCGATTCGACCACGCCCGTGTAGACCCCGTCGTTCACGGTGCCCAGCGTGTCAGGAATTCGATCCAGTGCGGCTCGTTCTTGCTGGCCAGCACGCTGCGGATGGAACCGATCTGGGCCAGCCACACATCGGTGGACAAGCGCCCACGCAGGTGCTCAAAAGCTAGATAGACCAGATGGGTGTTAACGACGTCGGTCTCGCAGTAACGGCGAATATCGTCCAAACCTCCCGCGCGATAGGCCTCCCAGACCTTGCTGCCATCCATACCCAGCTTGCCGGGGAGGCCCATCAGCTGCGCGAGCTCATCCAGTGGAACAGCCGCGCGCCCATACATTGCCAAGACGTCCATCAGGTCGGTATGACGACTGTGGTAGCGGCTGATGTAGTTGTTCCACTTGAAGTCGCGGTCATCTTCGCCAGTGTCCCAAAAACGTGGCGCCCGCAGTCCGTGGATCAGCGCTCGGTAGTTGAGTACCGGCAGGTCAAAACCGCTACCGTTCCACGAGACGATGGTCGGCGTGTAATGCTCGATACCATCGAAAAACCGCTGCACATCGGCTGACTCATCCTCGCTGCACAACGACCATACTTGAAAACCTTTGTCTGACTGCAAGGCACAGGAGATACACACGACCCGGTGTTGGTGATGCGGCAGGAAATCGCTGCCCCCGGTCTTCTGGCGACGCGCCTCGAAGGCGGCCTCGGCGACGGCGCCGTCACTCACCTCTGGGCCGAGGTCCATCAATCGGCGCAGACCTGCGATGTCCGGGATGGTCTCGATATCGAAGGTGAGAACAGGCATCATGCCGGGAACACCCCGGTCGACAAGTAGCGGTCGCCTCGATCGCAGATGATGGTGACGATGGTCGCATCGGTGACCTCAGCGGACAGACGCAGCGCCGCAGCCACAGCGCCACCAGCAGAGATCCCACAAAAGATGCCCTCTTCGCGGGCCAGTCGGCGCGCCATGTCTTCGGCCTCGCCCTGGCTCACATAGAGCATGCGATCGACGCGCGAAAAGTCGCAGATCTTCGGCAAGTATTCCATGGGCCATTTGCGAATGCCCGGGATCTGCGAGCCCTCTTCCGGCTGCACGCCGACGATCTCGATCGCAGGGTTCTGTGCTTTTAAAAAGCGCGATACCCCCATGATGGTGCCGGTGGTCCCCATGCTCGAAACAAAATGTGTCACGCGACCCTCGGTCTCTTGCCAGATCTCCGGTCCTGTGCCAACAAGATGCGCCAAGGGATTGTCTGGATTAGAGAATTGATCAAGGATGATACCCTCTCCGCGGTCGCGCATCGCTTCGGCAACGTCACGCGCCTCCTCCATGCCCCCGCTTTGGCTGACCAGCACCAGCTCGGCGCCAAAGGCCTTCATCACCTGACGGCGTTCAATGCTCATGTGTTCTGGCATGACCAGCACCATGCGATAGCCGCGGATGGCCGCTGCCATCGCTAGCGCGATACCGGTATTTCCGCTGGTCGCCTCGATCAGCGTGTCGCCCGGCCGGATCTGACCGCGCGCCTCAGCCTCGCGGATCATCGATAGCGCCGGACGATCTTTCACTGAACCAGCAGGGTTATTGCCCTCGAGCTTGCCCAAAATAACGTTACGGGTGTCGCCAGGGATGCGCTGCAGCTGCACCATGGGGGTGTTACCAACGAAATCTTCGAGGGTCTTGTACATAGCGCAGCCGGTGACCGGGCAGAGAACGAAAAGAGGCAGATGATACCGTCCTCGAAGACCGGGGCGGTGCCCCCCGACACCGCCCCTTACCCGTGCCTTGGCCTAGCGGCGCACCGCTGTACCGCCATTTGCGGTTGGCGCCTTCTTGTCCGGCGCGACCCCGGCCTCGCCCTTACCTACTGTCAGGTGGGGACGCAGCGACGCGATGTTCTTCGACCCGATGCCTTGGATGCGCGTCAGGTCATCGACCTTGCGATAAGGCCCGTTGGCCTTGCGGTCGTCGACAATAGCCTTGGCACGGTTGGGGCCAATGCCATTGACCGTCTCGAGCTCGGCTTGGCTGGCGGTGTTGATGTTGACTGCGGCGAGCGCCTGACTAGTGCACAGCAGCAGTGGGACCAAAAAGGACAACTTGGCTTTCATGAGTCGTGCTCCGGAAGACCGGCACTTGCCGGCAGAAGCGACTCTAAGGAGCCCGGATCGCCTGCGCGTCTGGCAGATGGCCAGTCACTGGCGGTTTAGCAGAATGGCCCGCCTTGCATCGTGCTGCAGGCCGCTACATGCTGTGCGAGATCGCCACCATACACAGCGCCAGCAGCGGCTGCGGCGCGATGCCCAACGCCAGTAGGGCCAAGCCATTCGCCGAGAGCAGCACGCGCAGATCGCCAAGCGGCCGCACCGGGGCCGTCTGCTCGGGTGCATCGAAATACATCAGTTTGACGACACGGAGGTAATAGAAGGCCCCGATCAGCGAAGCCAACACCGCCAGCACGACCAACCACAACATGCCCTGCTGCATCACCGCCTGCAGCACCGCCAGCTTGGCGAAGAACCCTGCCATGGGTGGCACGCCGGCCATCGAGAACATCACCAGCAGCATCACGAAGGCGAACCACGGGCTGCGCTGGTTGAGGCCCTTCAGGTCGTCGAGCTCTTCCGACTCGAAACCGTCGCGCGCCAGCAACAGGATCACGCCGAACCCAGCCAGCGCGGTCAGCACGTAGATCAGCACATAGAACATCGCCGAGGCATAGCCGTTCAGGCTGCCCGATAGGATCCCCAACAACAGGAAGCCCATGTGCGAGATGGTCGAGTAGGCGAGCATGCGCTTGAGGTTGGTCTGGGCGATGGCGACGACGTTGCCGACCACCAGCGAACCGACCGCCAGCACCGTGAGCATCTGGTACCAGTCGGCGACCAACGGCTCCAGACCGTTGACCAGCAGGCGCAAAGTGAAGGCGAAGGCCGCGATCTTCGGCGCCGAACCGATGAATAGCGTCACGGCAGTGGGCGCACCCTGATACACGTCGGGTACCCACATGTGGAACGGTACAGCCCCCAACTTGAAGGCGATACCCGCGACCAAGAACACCAGCCCGAACACCAGCACGGTGGACGAACCTAATCCGCCCTCGACGCCGACCGAAACTGCATCCAGGTCGAGCGAACCGGTTGCGCCGTAGATCATCGACATGCCGTACAGCAACATGCCAGAGGCCAACGCGCCCAATACGAAGTACTTCATGGCCGCCTCGGTGGCGCGCGCCGAGTCGCGCTGCAGGGTGACCATCGCGTAGAGACACAGCGACAGCAGCTCCAGACCGATGTAGAGCGTCAAGAAGTGGTTCGCCGAGATCATCACCATCATGCCCAGCGTGGCGAACAGGGTGAGCGTGAAGAACTCGCCGGTGAACAACCCACGTGCGGCGTTGTAGCCACGCACATAGACCAACATCACCGACACCGAGACGTAGGTCATCAGCTTCAGGAAGTCGGCGAACAAGTCATCGACGAACAGTCCGTTGAAGGCCAGGACCGGGCGTCCGTGCACCGTGATCACTGTCAGCACAGCACACAGCAACAGGGTGAGTTGCGTCAGCAGGTAGGTGATGTTGCGCTGGTGGTCACGCAGAAAGGCGTCAAGCACAAGGATGCCGCAAGCCATCACCAGCATCAGGATCTCGGGCGCGGCGGCAAAGTAATCGGCGAAGGTCGGGGTCATCAGAGTTTGCTCTGGGCGACGTGGTTAAGCAGGTTCTCGACCGACGCATGAAGGACGTCGGTGACAGGCGCCGGCCAGACACCCATACCGAGCACACACACCGCCAGTACGCCCAGCATCAGGCGTTCGCGGCCATTGATGTCGGTGAGTGCAGCGACCTTGTCATTGGCGATGGCCCCAAAAACCACGCGCTTGTACATCCAGAGCGTGTAGGCAGCACCCAGGATCAGCGTGGTGGCAGCGGCGAAGGCGTACCAGAAGTTCACCTGCACCGCGCCCAAGATGACCATGAACTCGCCAACGAAGCCCGACGTGGCGGGCAGCCCGGCGTTGGCCATGGCGAACAGCAGGAACAGCGCGGCGAACACCGGCATGCGGTTGACGACGCCGCCGTAGTCGGCGATCTGCCGGCTGTGCAGACGGTCGTAGAGCACGCCGATACACAGGAACATGGCACCCGACACGAAGCCGTGCGAGATCATCTGGACGATGCCGCCCTCGACGGTGAGGGGCTCGAACAGGAAGAAGCCGAGCGTGACGAAGCCCATGTGGGCGATCGACGAATACGCCACCAGCTTCTTCATGTCGGCCTGCACCAGCGCGACGAACCCGATGTACACCACCGCCACCAGCGACAGCGCGATCATCATGCCGGCGAGTGCGTGCGAGGCGTCTGGCGCGATCGGCAGCGAGAAGCGCAGGAAGCCGTAAGCCCCCACTTTCAACGTGATCGCGGCGAGGATCACCGAACCGCCGGTGGGTGCCTCGACGTGCGCGTCGGGCAACCAGGTGTGCACCGGCCACATCGGCACCTTCACCGCAAACGCCAGTAGGAAGGCGACGAAGATCGGGATCTGCTGCGACAGGCTCAGCGGCAGCGCGTGGTAGTCCGGGATGAAGAAGCTGCCCTGGCTTTGGAAGAACAAATAGATGAGCGCCACCAGCATCAGCAGCGAGCCAAGCAAGGTGTAAAGAAAGAACTTGATCGCCGCATAGACGCGGTTCGGACCGCCCCACACCCCGATGATCAGATACATCGGGATCAGCATGGCTTCGAAGAACAGGTAGAACAGGATCGCGTCCTGCGCGGCGAACACGCCGTTGATCAAACCGCTCATGACCAGAAAAGCCGCAAGATACTGCGACACGCGGGTGTCGATGACCTCCCACGCCGCGACCACCACGAAGATGGTCATGAAGCTGTTGAGCACCACGAATGGCATGGCGATGCCGTCGACGCCCAACTGATAGCGGATATTGAAGGCCGGGATCCAGCTACGGTCCTCCGTGAACTGCATCGCCGCGGTACTGATGTCGAAGCCCGTCATCAGCGGGATGGTCACGGCAAACCCCGCTAGGGCACCGAGCAGGGCCAGCCAACGGGCGGTCGACGGGGCAGTATCACGCCCCATCGCGAGCACCGCCGCACCGAAGACGATCGGAACCCAGATCGCCAGCGTCAGCAGGGGCAAGTCGTGGAACATGGTCAGACCCCCAACCACAGGCTGAGCCCGAGCAACAAGACAACGCCAATGATCATGGTGAAGGCGTAGGTGTAGACGTAGCCGGTCTGTCCGCCGCGCGCCCAGCGCGCTAGGCGCCCCACCAGACTGGCCGAACCGTTGACCAGCCAGCCATCGATGACGGTGCGATCCCCGCGCGACCACAGTTGCGCGCCCAGACGCTGCGAGCCGTCGGCGAAGAAACGCTGGTTGAAGTCATCAAAACCGTATTTGTTGTCCAGGATGCGATACAGCAGACCAAAGCGCGCCCGAATCGCCGCTGGGATATCCGGCCGCTTCAGATAGAACCAGGCAGCCAAGACGACCCCAGCCAGTGCCAGCCAGAACGGTGCAGTCTGCAGACCATGCACGGCCATCGCCATCGCACCGTGGAAATGGCTGGAGAGCTCGGCCATCGCCCCATGCTCACTGCTGACATAGATCGAATCACCGAAGAACCCCCCGTGCAGCATCGGCTCGATCGTGAAGTAGCCTATCAGTAGCGACGGGACTGCCAGCAGCACCAGCGGCAGGGTGACCACCCATGGGCTCTCATGCGGGCTGTCGTTCGGGCCTAGACCGTGATGCGCGTGGTCGTCGTGGTCGTGATCATCGTGGCCGTGGTCGTGCGGCTTGGCCTCGCGCCAGCGCTCCTTCCCGTGAAACACCAGGAAATACATACGGAAGCTGTAGAACGCGGTGACGAACACACCGAGCGTGACGGCGATGTAGGCGAAACCGCTGCCGGCGATGTCGCTGGCGGCGACCGCCTCGATGATCGAGTCCTTCGAGTAGAAGCCACTGAACAGGGGCGTACCGATCAGCGCCAGCGAGCCCACCAGCGAGGTGATCCAGGTGATCGGCATGTACTTGCGCAGACCACCCATGTTGCGAATGTCCTGGTCGTGATGCATGCCGATGATCACGGAGCCCGCGGCCAGGAACAGCAGTGCCTTGAAGAAAGCGTGAGTCATCAGGTGGAACACCGCCACGCTGTACGCCGAGACACCCAGAGCGACGGTCATGTAACCCAGCTGACTCAGTGTCGAATACGCGACGACACGCTTGATGTCGTTCTGGATGATTCCCAGAAAGCCCATGAACAACGCGGTCAACGCGCCGATCACCAGCACGAAGCTCAACGCGGCGTCGGACAACTCAAACAACGGCGACATGCGCGCCACCATGAAGATCCCGGCTGTCACCATGGTGGCGGCATGGATCAGCGCCGAGATCGGTGTCGGACCTTCCATCGAATCGGGCAACCACACATGCAGCGGGAACTGCGCACTCTTGCCCATCGCACCGATGAATAGGCAGATGCAGGTCACGGTGATCAGCGACCACTCGACGCCGGGGAACAGACTGATGGTCTCGCCGGCCATGCTTGGTGCGTCGGCGAATACGCTGGCGTAGTCCATGCTACCGAACCAGGCGGCGACCAGGCCGATACCGAGGATAAAGCCGAAGTCGCCCACCCGGTTGACGAGGAAGGCCTTCAGGTTGGCGTAGATTGCCGTCGGGCGGGTGTACCAGAAGCCGATCAGCAGGTAGGACACCAGACCGACTGCCTCCCAGCCGAAGAACAGCTGCAGGAAGTTGTTGCTCATCACCAGCATCAACATGCTGAAGGTGAACAGACTGATGTAACTGAAGAAGCGCCGGTAGCCCGGGTCGTCACGCATGTAGCCGATGGTGTAGATGTGCACCATCAGCGACACAAAAGTCACCACCAGCATCATCATCGCCGACAGGGGGTCGATGAGGAAGCCGATCTCAAAGTGCAGCGCACCGCTGCTCGCCCAGGTGTAGACGGCGCCGTTGTAGGTCGCCCCCTGCAACACTTCGGCAAACACCAGGCAGCTGCCGATGAACGCGACCAACACCCCAAGGATGGTGACACTGTGTGCACCAGCACGGCCGACCTGACGGCCGAACAGACCAGCGACGATCGCACCTGCCAAGGGGGCGAGCGCGACCAAGAGAGCGAGCGAAGGCAGGGTCATTCGGCGGTCAGCCCTTCAGGGTGTTGATGTCGTCGACGTTGATGGTGCGCAGATTGCGGAACAGCACCACCAGGATCGCCAGGCCGATGGCCGACTCGGCCGCCGCCACGGTCAGGATGAAGAACACGAAGACCTGCCCGGCGATGTCCTGCAGGTAGTGGCTGAAAGCAACAAAGTTGATGTTCACCGCCAGCAGCATCAACTCGATGGCCATCAACAAGATGATGACGTTCTTGCGATTGAGGAAGATGCCGACGATGCTGATCGCGAACAAGATCGCACCCAGCACCAAATAGTGGCTCAGGCCGACGCTCATGCCTTGCGCTCCTTGCCGGCGGCATCTGCATCGCCAGTGGCCGCCACGTCCTGCGCACTGTAGGCCGGAGATTCAGGCGGGACCTGCAGTAAGCGGACACGGTCGGCGCGACGCACTTTGACCTGATCTGCCGGATCCACTGAACGCACGCCCTCGCGGCGACGCAAAGTCAGCGCGATGGCAGCGATGATCGCGACTAGAAGCAGCACCGCCGCCAGCTCAAACGCGAACAGGTATTGGGTGTACAGCACGCCGCCAAGCTCGCGCGTGTTGCTGTAATCAAAAGGTTTGGGCTCGGGCGCCGTCGCACTGGTAAAGACATCGCTCGCCAGCACCAGCACCATGATGGCGATCATCGCTCCGGCGACCAGCAGGCCCACCGGCAGATGCCGCCAGAAGCCTTCGCGCAGGGTGTCGAAATTGATATCGAGCATCATCACGACAAACAGGAACAGCACCATCACCGCGCCGACATAGACCAGCACTAGCGCCAGGGCCAAAAATTCGGCTTCCAGCAGCAACCAGACCGCCGCTGCGCTGAAGAACGCCAGCACCAGGAACAAGGCGGCATGGACCGGATTGCGGGCGGTGATCACGCGCAACCCCGAAACCACCAGGATCCCCGCGAACACATAGAAGACGATGTCGGCGAAGGGCATCAGCGGTACCTCGCGTCGGCCGCGCGAGCGGCAGCGATGTCTTGTTCGTAGCGATCACCGATCGCCAGCAGCATCTCCTTGGTGTACAGCAGATCGCCACGACGTTCGCCATGATATTCAAGGACATGCGTCTCGACGATCGAGTCGACCGGACAGCTCTCCTCGCAAAAGCCACAGAAGATGCACTTGGTGAGGTCGATGTCGTAGCGCGTGGTGCGGCGGGTGCCGTCGTCGCGCTGTTCCGACTCGATGGTGATGGCCAGCGCCGGACACACCGCTTCGCACAACTTACACGCGATGCAGCGCTCTTCGCCATTGGGGTAGCGGCGCAAGGCGTGCAGACCACGGAAGCGCGGCGACATCGGCGTCTTTTCTTCGGGGTACTGCACGGTGATCTTGCGGGCGAAGAACTGTCGGCCGGTCAGCGCCAGTCCCTGCAGCAGTTCGAGCAACAGAAAGGTCTTCAGGAAGTCGCGTATGGCCTGCATGCCAGTCCTCACCACAGCCACCAGGGCGACAGCTTCCACGCCCCGATCAGTACGATCCAGACGATGGTCACCGGAATGAACACCTTCCAGCCCAGGCGCATGATCTGGTCGTAGCGATAGCGCGGGAAGGTGGCGCGGAACCACAGGAAACAAAACAGCAGGAAGCCGATCTTGGCGAACAGCCACAGCCAGCCGTCGGGGAGGCCAGGCACCGGTGAGAGCCAGCCACCAAGGAACAGGATGGTCGCCAGCGCGGCGACCAGGATCATGTTGGCGTATTCGGCCAAAAAGAAGATGGCAAAGGTCATGCCCGAATATTCGACGTGGAAGCCGGCGACGATCTCGGATTCGCCCTCGGCGACGTCGAAGGGTGCGCGGTTGGTCTCGGCCACGCCCGAGATGAAATACACCAGAAACAGTGGCAACAGCGGCACCAGGTTCCAGCTGAACAGCCCCCAGCTGCCCTGCTGCGCATTGACGATGTCGAGCAGGCTAAGGCTGCCAGCGAGCATCAGCACGCCGATCAGGGCGAAGCCCATGGCGATCTCGTAGGCGACGATCTGCGCCGCGGAGCGCATCGCACCGATGAACGCATACTTCGAATTCGACGCCCAACCGGCGACGATGACCCCGTAGACGCCCATCGAGGTCAGCGCCAGCACATAGAGCAGGCCGGCATCGATGTCGGCCAAGATGGTCTCGGGGCCGAAGGGCACCACCGCCCAGGCTGCCAGCGCCGCCATGATGCTGATCACCGGCGCCAGCACGAACAGAGCCTTGTTGGAACCGGCCGGCACGATGATCTCTTTCAGCAGCAGCTTCACCGCATCGGCAATCGGCTGCAGCAGGCCGAACGGGCCGACACGGTTGGGGCCGATGCGCGCCTGGATGTAGCCGATCACCTTGCGCTCGGCAAACGTCAAATAGGCCACCGCGCCCATCAGCGGCAGCGTGATGGCGAGGATCCTGGCCAGCGTCCAGGCCGTTAGTACGACCTGGTCGGGAAGGAAGGAGAGGTCCAGGCCGAAGAATGGGCTCATGCCGGCTCCACCTGTACCGCGCCGAACAGCGGGCCAAGTCCGGCCGTGAGCGGATGCACACCGATGCGGGCGACCCCCTGGGCGACTCGTGCATCGAGGCGTACCGGCAGTTCGACCACCCCAACCTGACGCACACGAACGCGCTGGCCATCGGCAAAGCCGAGCTCGGCCCCCGTATCGGGGTGGAGCTCGAGCGCAGCAGGCGCCGCATCGGCGGTCTTCTGCAGCGACGGGGCACGGCGCACCAGCAGGTCGACCTGATACGGCGGCACATGGCCGGCACGTTGCAGGCCGCTGACGGCCATTGGCGGGGCACCCCGTTCTGAATCGGCATCGGCTCGCGGGCGGTTGTCGAGCAAGCGCTCGATGCGCTCTGGCGTGAGCTCCGCGGCGCGGGCGACGTCTTCGATCGACTCAGCGTCGAAACCTGGCAGGCCCAGCAGGTTGCCGAGCACCCGCAGGATCTTCCAGGCCGGACGGGCCTCACCAGGCGGCGGCACGACACCAACACTGGTCTGCAGGCGACCCTCGCAGTTGACGCGGCTACCGGCGGTCTCGGTCCAAGCGGCGATCGGCAGGATCAGATCGGCACCCTCGGGTGCGGCATCGCGGTGGGTCGCCAGGGCGACGACGAAGTCCGCACGTTCGATGGCGGCACGCGCAGCAGCACCGTCGGCGCAGTCGAGCTCGGGCTCGACATTCAGCAGAACCAGAACCGATGGCGTTTGCGCGAGCATATTTGCAGCATCACGCCCTCCCTGCAGCGGCCGCGCCCCAACCGCCGACAGACCCATGCCGTTGGGTGCGTCCACCGTGAAACCCAGCGTGGCTCCACTGGCCTCGCAGATCTCGTGAGCGACGCGGTGGATCGCCGAGGCGTCTGGGTGGGCGCTGGCCTCATTACCCAGCCACAGCGCGGCCGGCTGACATTGGCACAGGCTCTGCGCCACCGCTGCGGACTCGCCCTTCTTTGGCTTCTTGCCGGCTTTGAGCGCCAACACGGCATCGCGCACCGCCTCGAGAGCGGTCAGCCAGGCCGTGGGAGCAAGAGTCTGGCGACCGGCCAATCGACACAACGGATCCTCGGCATAGGCGTCGAGCAGATGCAGCTGAGCACCCGCATCGACCGCCTGTCGTACGCGATGCGCGATTAACGGGTGGTCCTTGCGCAAGCGCGAACCGACCACCAGCAGTGCCCGCAGGTCATTGACAGCCGCGACCGGCATGCCCAGCCACGGGATACCCGCTGTGTCGGCACCGAAGTCGCTGCGACGCAGGCGATGGTCGATATGGTCGCTGCCCAGACCACGCGCCAGCGCTGCGAACAGGAACCCCTCTTCGCAAGTAGTCGCCGGGCCAGCTAGCCAGCCGCTGTCGGCACCGGCCCTCCTTAGCGCGGCCGCCGTACGTTGCAGGGCGTCTTCCCAAGCAATCGGGACATCGCCGGCGCCGCTGCGCAGCAGAGGCTGGCGCATGCGGTCTTCACTGTTCAAAGCCTCGTAACTGAAGCGGTCGCGGTCGGACAACCAGCATTCGTTCACCGCCTCGTTGTCGAGGGGCGTGACGCGCAGCACGGTGTCTTGCTTCACCTGCACGACGACATTGCTACCCAGCGCATCGTGCGGTGCCACCGACTGCCGCTTGCTCAGCTCCCAGGTGCGGGCGGCATAGCGGAAGGGTTTGCTGGTGAGCGCACCCACCGGGCAGACATCGATCATGTTGCCGGACAGTTCACTGTCGATGGTGCGCTCGACGAAGGGCATGATCTCGCTGTGCTCGCCGCGGTTGACCATGCCCAGCTCCATGACACCGGCGATCTCCTGGCCGAAGCGGACACAGCGGGTGCAGTGGATGCAGCGCGTCATGTCGGTGCTGATGAGCGGACCAAGGTTCTTGTTCAGCACAACGCGCTTCTCTTCCTGGTAGCGCGAGGCCGAGCTGCCATAGCCCACCGCCAGATCCTGCAGCTGACATTCACCACCCTGATCGCAGATCGGGCAGTCGAGCGGATGGTTGATCAGCAGGAACTCCATCACACCTTTCTGCGCCTCGGTCGCTAGAGGGCTGCGAGTACGAATCTTCATCCCCTCCGTGACCGGGCTGGCACACGCCGGCAGCGGTTTGTTCGACTTTTCGACTTCGACCAGACACATGCGGCAGTTGGCCGCGATCGACAGCTTGCGGTGGTAGCAGAAGTGCGGAATGTAGACGCCCGCCTGGTTGGCGGCGTCCATGATGGTCGAGTTGACAGGGACCTGCAGCGATTGCCCGTCGAGCTCGATATTGACGGTGCTCATGCCTGGTCCTCGAGCCGCTGGGCGGCCAGCTTGCGCGTTGTCACGCCTCCGCCGACCAAACAGGTACCGGTGCGGATGTGGTGCTCGAACTCACTGCGGAAATGCTTGATGAAACTACGCACCGGCAGCGCCGCGGCGTCGCCCAGCGCGCAAATGGTGCGACCCATGATATTGGCGGCCACCTCGTCGAGGAGTTCAAGGTCGCTGTCACGACCCTGACCGTTCTCGATGCGCTGCACCACACGGTGCAACCAGCCAGTGCCCTCGCGACAGGGTGTGCACTGCCCGCACGACTCATGGGTGTAGAAATACGATAGACGCAGCAATGAGTCGACCATGCAACGGCTATCGTCGATGACGATCACCGCGCCCGACCCAAGCATCGACCCCGCCTTGGCGATCGAGTCGTAATCCATGGTGCAGTCCATCATGAGGTTGGCCGGCAATACCGGCGCCGACGACCCACCTGGAATCACAGCTTTGAGCTTGCGGCCCTTGCGCACGCCACCGGCCAGCTCAAGCAGCGTGGTGAACGGCGTGCCCATCGGTACTTCGTAGTTGCCCGGGCGCTCGACATCACCGCTCATCGAAAAGATCTTGGTACCACCGTTGTTGGGCTTTCCGACCTCCAGATAAGCCGCGCCACCATGACGGATGATCCACGGCACCGCAGCGAATGTCTCGGTGTTGTTGATGGTGGTGGGCTTGCCATACAGCCCGAAACTCGCCGGGAAGGGCGGCTTGAAACGCGGCTGCCCTTTCTTGCCTTCGAGACTCTCGAGCAGGGCTGTCTCTTCACCGCAGATGTAGGCGCCGAACCCCTGCGAGGCGTGCAGCTGGAAGCTGAAGCCACTGCCGAGGATGTCGTCACCCAGGTACCCCGCGGCGCGCGCCTCTTCCAGCGCCTCCTCGAACCGCTCGTAGGTCTGGAAGATTTCACCGTGGATGTAGTTGTAGCCGACGCTGGCGCCCATGGCATAGGCGGCGATGGCCATACCTTCGATGACGATGTGGGGGTTGAATTGAAGGATGTCGCGGTCCTTGCAGGTGCCCGGTTCACCCTCATCCGAATTGCAGACCAGATACTTTTGTACCTGCGCCTGACGCGGCATGAAACTCCACTTCAAACCAGTCGGAAAGCCAGCGCCGCCACGGCCACGCAGTGCCGACTCCTTCACCTGAGCGATCACCTCATCCTGCGTCATACCGGAGCCGCCATCCTTGCCCAGGATCTTACGCAGCGCCTGGTAACCCCCGCGCGCCTCGTAGTCCTTCAGGTGCCAATTGCGCCTGTCTAGACCGGCATAGATCTGTGGATCGATGTGGCGCCCGTGGAAGCAGGTCTCCTCGCCGGTCGCCATGAACCGCGCCAAGACATCACGTGCACTCACTTGCCACCTCCGCTCGTCTTGCCGGCCTTGGCCACTTTGCGCGTCTTGGCGGCCTTGCCATTCGTATCCTCTGCCCCGGCTTTGGTCGCCTGATCCGACGCCCTGCCGGTGCCACTGCTGGCAGAACGAAGGCCCTCGATCAGTTCGTCGAGCCGCGCATCACTCATGAAGCTGCACATGCTGCGATCGTTGACCAGCAACACCGGCGCGTCGGCGCAGGCGCCCTGACATTCGCTCGGCTGAACGGTGAACAGGCCATCGTCGCTCGTGCCGCCCGGATCGACACCAAGCCGACTGCACAGATGATCGAGCGCATGCTGCCCACCGCGCAGCTTGCACGGCAGGTTGGTACACACGTTGAGCTTGTAACGGCCCACCGGCTGCTGATTGAACATGTTGTAGAAGGTCGTCACCTCGCGCACAGCGATCGGCGCCATGCCCAGATAGTCGGCGACGAGCTGCTCACTTTCGGCGCTGACCCAGCCCTGCTCGTCTTGGATGATCGACAGGCAGGCGATCACTGCCGAACGCCGCTGATCGGCCGGATACTTGGCGACCTCCCGCTCGAAGCGGGCGCGAGTGGCGGCCGACAACGCGGTGCTCACCGGTCGATCTCCCCGAACACGATGTCTTGCGTACCGATGATCGCTACGACGTCGGCGATCATGTGACCGCGTACCATCTCGTCAAGCGCCGCCAAGTGGGGATAACCCGGTGCACGGATCTTCAAGCGGTAGGGTTTGTTGGCCCCATCGGCCAGCAGGTAGATCCCGAACTCGCCCTTCGGGTGCTCAACCGCCGCGTAGGCTTCACCCGCTGGCACGTGCATGCCCTCGGTGAAGAGCTTGAAGTGGTGGATCAGCTCCTCCATGTTCGACTTCATCGACTCGCGCGACGGCGGTGCGATCTTGTGGTCACCCACAATCACTGGGCCCGGGTTTGCCCGCAACCAAGCCACGCACTGCTGGATGATGCGGTTCGACTGGCGCATCTCCTCGATGCGCACCAGATAGCGGTCGTAGCAGTCGCCGTTGACCCCGACCGGAATATCGAAGTCGAGCCGGTCATAGACCTCGTAGGGCTGCTTCTTGCGCAGGTCCCAGGCGATCCCGGAACCGCGCAACATGGGGCCGGTGAATCCGAGGGCCACAGCGCGGTCGGGCTCGACGACACCGATGCCCACCGTGCGCTGCTTCCAGATGCGGTTATCGGTAAGCAACGTCTCGTATTCATCGATGTAGGTCGGGAAGCGGCGCGTAAAATCTTCGATGAAATCAAGCAACGAACCCTGACGGCTCTCGTTCAGACGCGCGACATCCCGAGCATTACGCCACTTGGATGGCTGGTATTGCGGCATGCGCTCGGGAAGATCGCGATATACGCCGCCTGGGCGGTAATAAGCCGCATGCATGCGCGCACCCGACACCGCTTCGTAGCAGTCCATCAGATCTTCACGCTCGCGGAAGGCGTAAAGGAACACCGTCATTGCCCCAACGTCGAGCGCATGCGCGCCCAGCCACAGCAAGTGGTTCAGCACGCGGGTGATTTCGTCAAACATCACGCGGATGTACTGCGCCCGTTCGGGCACGTCGACGCCGAGCAGCTTTTCGATCGCCATCACATAGGCATGCTCGTTACACATCATCGAGACGTAGTCGAGCCGATCCATGTATGGCACTGACTGGATGTAGGTACGCGTCTCGGCGAGCTTTTCAGTAGCGCGGTGCAATAGCCCGATATGCGGGTCGGCACGGACGATGACCTCGCCATCGAGCTCCAGGACAAGGCGCAGCACGCCGTGAGCGGCCGGGTGCTGCGGGCCGAAGTTCATGGTGTAGTTACGCAGCTCAGCCACGGCCACCCCCCTGCGCGTTGGCAACCTGCGTCAGACCGGGGTGGCCTTCGATACCGAGATGCTCGGTGCCGTAACCCTCCTCTCGCAGGATGCGCGGCACGATCTCGCGCGGCTCGATACTGACCGGCTGGTAGATGACTCGCCGCTGCTCCGGGTCGTATCGCATCTCGACATGCCCGCTAACCGGAAAATCCTTGCGAAACGGATGACCGACAAAACCGTAATCGGTGAGCAAGCGGCGCAGGTCTGGATGCCCGTCAAACAAGATGCCGTAAAGATCAAACGCCTCGCGCTCGTACCAGTTCGCGGCCGGCCACACGTCCACTGCCGAGGCGACCATCGGCAGATCCTCGTCGGGCACCTCAACATGGACACGCAAGCGCTGATTGCGGCTGACCGAAAGCAAGTGATAGACCACTCCGAAACGACGCGTCGATCGCCGCGGCCGCGTCCACTCGGAGAAATCGAGGCCGCACAGGTCGGTGAGCTGATCGAACCGCAGCTCGGTGTGGTCCCGCAGTGCTTCCAGCGTGCGCACCAGACCTTCCGGCGCCACCACGATGCATGCCATGTCGACATGCCACTCGAGGGTCAAAAAGCCAGTGCCCAACGCGTTGCGCAGGACTTGCTCAAACTGGTCTCGGGACTGGGCAGGCATCAGCGGGCGATGGTGTTGGTCCGGCGGATCTTGTTCTGCAGCTGGATGATTCCGTACAACAGCGCTTCGGCAGTTGGGGGGCAGCCGGGGACGTAGATATCCACCGGCACGATGCGGTCGCAGCCACGCACCACCGAATAGCTGTAGTGGTAGTACCCGCCCCCGTTGGCACACGAACCCATGCTGATGACCCAGCGAGGCTCCGACATCTGGTCGTAGACCTTGCGCAAAGCTGGTGCCATCTTGTTGCACAACGTGCCGGCAACAATCATCACATCGGACTGACGAGGGCTTGGCCGGAACACGATGCCAAAGCGATCAAGATCGTAACGACTCGCTCCGGCATGCATCATCTCGACGGCACAGCAAGCCAAACCGAAGGTCACCGGCCACAGCGAGCCGGTGCGCATGTAATTGATGAGGGTATCGGCCGTGGTGGTCACGAAGCCCTTTTCGAGCACACCCTCGATGCTCATCGGCTCACTCCCATTCCAGGGCGCCCTTGCGCCACTCGTAGATGAACCCGACGACGAGGATGCCCAAGAACACCATCATTGCCCAGAAGCCAAACCACCCGAGCTCATCGTAGACAACAGCCCAAGGCACCAAGAAGGCGATCTCGAGATCGAACAAGATGAACAAGATGGCCACCAGGTAGTAGCGCACATCGAATTTCATGCGCGCATCCTCGAAGGCTTCGAAGCCGCACTCGTAGGGCGAGAGCTTCTCGACGCTGGGGCGGTTAGGGGCAGCGAGCCAACCCAACAGGATGGGGCCGACGCCGACCAACAGGCCGATCAGCAAAAACATCAGGATCGGGAAATATTGCTCAAGCATTGGACCGAGTTTACTAGGCTTTTTGACTAATTACAGAAAACGGTCCGGTTGGCGGCTTCTGAAGCCCGATTGTGTGGGCTCTGGTGTTGGTGCCGACGGCGAGACTCGAACTCGCACAGCTTTCGCCACTACCCCCTCAAGATAGCGTGTCTACCAATTTCACCACGTCGGCATTGCAAAACGACTACGTCGGTTACCGCGGCACCTCGTCCGACGCCGCACCGCTGACACTCCCCTGCTCTTCCGGCACCGGCACGCTGTCAACCTGCAGCGGCTCCCGGCCAACCACGCCCACCGACCGCGACGCCTCGTGGGCGTAATACGTCAGGGCCAGGCTGGTCAAGAAAAATACTGTCGCAGCAATGGCAGTCGCGCGGCTCAAGAAGTTGCCCGCGCCGGCAGCACCGAACAGGCCACCCGAGCTGCCGCCCCCAAATGCGGCGCCCGCATCGGCGCCCTTGCCTTGCTGCAGCAGAACGAGCGCGATGATAGCCAAAACTGCCACCACATGCACCACCTGAAGAACTGTTTCCATGCGTGTAAAGCCCGTATCAATGAGCGTCGCAACAGCTCGCTGCGGCGCAGATAGTGAAGAAATCGTCAACTCGGCGCGAAGCGCCCCCGACCAGCGCACCGTCGATATCGGGAGCCTCGAACAGACCGGCTGCATTGTCCGCCGTTACGCTGCCTCCGTATAGCAGCGGCACCGTCTTGCCGGTACCACCCAGCTGCCGACGGATCAACGCATGCATGTCTTGCGCCTGTTCAGGCGAGGCGGCCACGCCTGTACCGATCGCCCAGATCGGCTCGTAAGCGATCAATAAACCATCGGTCTGGTGCTGCAAGCCAGCGAGCAGGCCCTCGATCTGCGCCGACACCACATCCTCGGCCTTCCCGGCGTTGCGTTCGGCAGCCAGCTCACCCACGCAAACAACCGGTGAGATCCCGCAGGCCAGGGCGCGCATCGCCTTGGCTGCAACTTGCTCGTTGTTTTCGCCGAAGCGCAGGCGACGTTCGGAGTGACCGACCACGACAATGGTCGATCCGAACTCATGCAACATCGACGCTGACACCTCCCCGGTGTGAGCGCCGTCGTCGTCCCAGCTGACATCCTGGGCGCCCCACCCCACTGGCGAACCCGCCAAGCAGTCACGCGCGAGGTAAAGATAAGGCGCTGGCACCGCGACCGCAGACCGCACGCCAGGCAGCTCTGGCTGAGCCGCGGCGACCGACAGCCAATCCCTCACCGAGGGTTCGCCGCGGGTCATCTTCCAGTTGCCTATCACCCAGCGCTGACGCATCGCTGCCCCCCCAAACCGAAGCGGGCGACTGTAACGGAGCGCGCGTGGCCGGGTCAAATCGCGCCGACGGACATTTTGGTCCGCCAGAGTGCTTGGGCTAGCCGAAGCGGCCAGTGATGTAGTCCTCGGTCTCTTTCTTTGAAGGCTTGAGGAAGATCGTGTCCGTCTGGTCGAACTCGACGAGTTCGCCAAGGTACATGTAGGCCGTGAAGTCTGACACCCGCGCCGCCTGCTGCATGTTGTGCGTAACGATAGCGATGGTGTAGTCGTTTTTCAGCTCGTGGATCAGGTCTTCAACTTTCGCCGTCGACAACGGGTCCAGCGCCGAGGTCGGCTCGTCGAGCAGCACCACCGACGGCTTCACCGCCACGCTGCGAGCGATACACAGACGCTGCTGCTGGCCACCTGACAGCGACAAACCGTTCTGACCGAGCTTGTCTTTGACCTCGTTCCACAGCGCAGCTTTGGTCAGCGCCCATTCGACGCGCTCGTCCATCTCGGCCTTGTTCAGGCGCTCGTACAGGCGCACGCCGAACGCGATGTTGTCGTAAATGGTCATCGGAAATGGCGTCGGCTTCTGGAACACCATGCCAACGCGCGCACGCAACAGGTTCAGATCCTGTGTGTCGTCCAAGATATTCTGGCCGTAGAACAGGATCTGACCTTCGGCACGCTGTCCCGGGTACAGGCTGTACATGCGGTTGAAGGTTCGCAGCAAGGTCGACTTGCCGCACCCCGATGGGCCGATAAAGGCAGTGACCTGACGCTCCGGGATGTCCATGGTGACATCCTTCAGGCCCTGGAAATTGCCGTAGAAGAAATTCAGGCCACGCACTTCAAGAGCGTTGCGGGTGGCGGTCTTGGGGGCTGCGGCTTTTGCGGTAGCAGTCATCGCGGGATCACTCGTTAAGGTTGTGCGGAGGCGCCGGGCACGGGTTTAAGTGCGAACCTTTTCGCGGAACAGCACCCGAGCCACGACGTTGATGACCAAAACAGTCAAGGTGATGAGCAACGCCCCACCCCAGGCCAATCGAATCCAGTTATCGTATGGGCTCATCGCGAACTGGAAGATCGTGACTGGCAGGTTGGCCATGGGGCTAGACATGTCGGTGCTGTAGAACTGGTTGTTCAGCGCGGTGAACAGGAGCGGCGCAGTTTCCCCACTGATCCGAGCCAGAGCGAGCAGCACACCGGTGATCACACCAGCCTTGGCAGCACGCAGGGTGACCATCAGTGACACCTTCCAGCGTGGCGCGCCCAAGGCAAAGGCGGCTTCGCGCAGACTGCCGGGTACCAGACGCAACATGTTTTCCGTGGTGCGCAACACCACCGGCACGGCGATCAGGGACAAGGCGAGCGAACCGGCATAACCAGAGAAATTTCCCACCGTGGCCACAGCGATCGCGTAGACGAACAACCCCAACACGATCGAAGGTGCCGACAACATGATGTCCGTCACAAAACGGGTCACTTCAGCGATGCGACTCGAATCGCCGAATTCGGCCAGATAGACGCCGGCCAAGATCCCGATCGGGGTGGCGGCAAGCACAGTGAGACCGACGATCATCAAGCTGCCAACGATGGCGTTGCGCAGACCTCCCCCGTCGCTGCCCGGTGCCGGCGTGTCTTCAAGGAACATGGCCAGATCGAGCGCCGCGACCCCCTCCGAGAACAACACGAAGAGAATCCAAAGCAGAACTGCCAAACCCAGACCCATGGCGATCATCGACAAGGTCAGGCCGACGCGATTGGAGCGCTGGCGGGTGCGATACAGGCTTGCATCCATTGACATGGCGTTGTCCTTAAGTGCCCTTGGCGCGCTCGACGCGGATGGTCAGCCATTTGGCTGCCGCGAGCACGACGAAGGTAATAACGAAGAGCAGGAAGCCCAGTGCGAACAACGTCGACAAATGGAAGGCCTCGGCTTCTCCGAACTCGTTGGCCAAGGTCGATGCGATCGACGTGCCGGGAGAGAACAGCGACGTCGGCATGCGGCTGGCATTACCGATGACGAAGGTCACCGCCATGGTCTCGCCCAGTGCACGACCCAAGCCCAACATGACGCCGCCGATGACACCCTTCTGCGTGTACGGCAACACCACCTTGCGCACCACCTCCCAGGTGGTACAGCCCAAGCCATAGGCCGACTCACGCAAGATGGCCGGCGTGATCTCGAATACGTCGCGCATCACCGCGGCGATGAAGGGCAACACCATGAACGCTAGAACGATTCCGGCAACCAGGATGCCCATGCCGTTGGGCGCTCCCGCGAACAATGCGCCCACAATCGGCATACCCCCGAGCAGACTTTGCAAGGGGATCTGCACGAAGTCGGCAAAGACCGGCGCGAACACGAACAGACCAAACATGCCGTAGATGATCGAAGGCACGGCCGCCAAAAGCTCTACAGCCGTACCCAGCGGGCGCCGCAACCACGGCGGGCAGGTCTCGGTCAGGAACAAGGCAATGCCAAAGGCTAGCGGCACCGCGATCAACATCGCAATGCCGGCGGAAAGAAGCGTGCCGACGATCGCGATCGCAGCACCGAAATCCTCATTGACGATGTCCCACTCAACCGTCCAGATGAACGGCACACCAAAACGCTGGAACGTCGGCCAGGCATTGATGAACAGCGAGACAAGGATTCCAACCAAAGCAACCAGAACCAGCATGGCAAACAGCTGTGTCAGGCGCTGGAAGATAACGTCCTGCACCTTCTGGCGCCGTGCGATCACCTGCAGGTTGGCATCCGAGCGCTGGTCTTGCGTAGCCGAACCCTTCATATCAATGGCGACACCCATATGGATTCCAGAGGCAGAACTGTACAACGGGAGCAGCTCCGACCCGCAAGCACCCCCGACCCTAGGGCAGGCGATTCGGAACGCGGATTAGCGCCGACGGCGAGGAAAAAGCGGCCAACCCCTTGAGAGCTGGCCGCAGTCAGGCAATTACTGAGCGATCTGCGACCAAACGTCGGCGCGGATCTGGTCGGTCAAGGCGTCGGGCAACGCAACGTAGTCAAGATCGGCGGCGAGCTGCTTGCCGTTCTTGAAGGCCCAGTCGAAGAACTTCAGGGCAGCGTTCGAAGCGCTCTTGTCCTTTGGCTGCTTGTACATCAGGATGAACGAAGCCGTTGCGATGGGCCACGCACCAGCACCATCCGGGTCGACCATGGAAACACCCATACCCGGGACCTTGCCCCAGTTCACGCCGGAAGCAGCCTCGGCGAACGACTCGGCGCCAGGAGCAACAAACTTGCCCGCGGCGTTCTTCAACAAGAAGTTGGGGATGTTGTTCTTCTTGGCGTAAGCGTACTCAACGTAACCCAGTGCACCCTTGGTACGAGCAACGTTAGCGGCAACACCTTCGTTACCCTTCCCGCCAACCGAGGTCGGAGCGAGCCACTTCACAGCCGCGCCACGACCGACCTTACCGGCCCAATCGTCACTGACGGCCGACAGATAGTCGGTGAAGTTGAACGTCGTACCCGAACCGTCGGCACGGTGCACCACGGTGATCGGCAGGCTCGGCAGGGTCTTGCCCGGGTTCAGCGCGGCGATCTTCGGGTCGTTCCACTTACTGATCTTGCCCAGGAACATGTCAGCCAGCACCGGACCGGTGATACGCAGCTCACCCGGGCCGAAACCATCGAGGTTGAACACCGGAACGGTCCCGCCGATGATCGCTGGGAACTGGACCATGCCGTCCTTGGCGAGTTCGTCGCCGGCCAACGGGGCGTCGGTGGCGCCAAACGTCACGGTCTTGGCGCGGATCTGGCGGATACCACCCGACGAGCCGATCGATTGGTAGTTCAGGCCGACGCCCGCTTCCTTTTTGTAAGCCTCAGACCACTTGGAGTAGATCGGGAACGGGAAGCTGGCGCCAGCGCCAGTAATATCAGCGGCGTAGGCGGTGGTTGCACTGGCGAGCGCAATCGCGGCACCAGCGAACATGAGAGAGGGCTTGAAACGCATGGTTGAGGCTCCTGTGTAAGGTTCTTGCACCGCCATAGACACTAAGTGCGGCGTGTTACAGAAACATGAATCTCAAAAAAGCGCCCCTTGCGGGGCGCCAAAAAACCAGGCTGTCTACCGGTTTAGAAGTTGACCTGAGCGCGGATGCTGAAGATGTCTTCCTTGGTGATGCCGCGCGAGCCGGACGAAGTGCCAACGATATCGAGCGGCAACGTGGCGCCGCCGAAGTCGGTGCGAGTCCACTCGAACATCAAACGCGACAACGGATTCAGGATCCAGTTCACCCCGATTCCGTAAGAGTAAACGTCGTCGTTCATGTTGCCAGACGTTGCATTCGTACCGGACTGCAAGCGCGAACCGCTACCAGTCACAGCCAAGTCGCTAGCGTCGTACTTGGAGTAGCGCAGACCCAGCTGCCAGGCACCCCAACCGGCGCCCGGCTTGAAGTTTGCAGCCGGCGTGATGCCGCGGAAAACACCACTGCGATAAGCGTCGCTCCACTTTTCACCGGTGATGTTCCACATCGCCTGAACGTACCAAGTATCGACGTCGCCCTTGACCGTTTGAGCAGCAGCACTTGCGCGGTTGATTGCGTCGTAGTCTGCACGGACCCACTCGCCCTGGACCTTAAACGGACCCCGCGCCAAAGCGGCTTCAAGGCCGAACAAAGTCTGATCAACGTCGACTCCGAACTCAGCCGCTGCGTTAGGAATGTTGGCAGTGGGCTCGCCACCAATCTGGGCGCGGAATACATTGGAGAAGCCCCGATTCAAGCTGCGAAAACCAACAATCGTGGCCCGGGGGGTCGTAGTCCCCGTGGCCGTTACAGCCGACTGGGTTTGGCTGCTGACGGAAGGCCGAACTTGGTAGTCACCACCAACACCAGCGACCCCGAAGTGGAGGACGGTGTCAGCAATGTTCGCTAGCTGCGCAAAGTTAGCCGTCAGACGACCGGCGTAACGCTTGCCCTCACCCTCTTCCTGGTTGATCTCACTGAAACCCTCTTGGAAGACCGAGGCCGCATAGGTGAAACCGGTCTTTGGTTCGCCGTGAACCATCAGGCCCAACTTCTTGCCCGGGATAACCTGGTCGACATAGCTACGTTCGGCAAAGTCGATGTCGTTCGAGCTGGTGAGCTGGCCAAGACTGAAGGGCTGCTTGAAGCGACCGAATTGGACGTTCACTTTCGGGAAGTATTTGAAATTAGCGAACGCGGTGTCCACCACAGGCGCACTACCGACCATGTTGAACTGAGCGCTGTAGTCGATGTCCCCCATCAGCGTGCCAGTGACCCCCAGACGGGCACGACGCAGCTCGAAACCGTCGGCGATCGAAGCAGTGTCGCGATCGCGGGCATCGCGTTCAGACAGCGAAAAATCGTTATCAGCAAAGCGGTAGTCCGACTGAACACGACCCGTCAAACGAATCGAGTTCTGATTGTCTCCGCTCGTCCACGAGAAGCCGTTCGAGAAACGTCCATTCAAGCCGCTAGCGCTCTCGCGAGCACCCTTGTCCGCAGACATCGTGGCCTTGAACTCCCGATTTGCGCGGGTGGCTTCCCGAGCCTCTTGGCGCATTTCCTGGTATTCCGCTTCGCTGATGATGCCCTTCTCGAACAATTTGTCGAGCAGCGCTTCCATGTTGGCGAGGGCCGGAGTACTCGTGGCCATCAGGGCGGCAGCCATGGCCGCCAAAGAACTGGCGGTCGCCAGACGTTTCGTACCGAAAATCTTGTTCATCTAATACTCTCCGTGTGAAGGAAACGTAAGGCAGCAGTCACGACTACTCCCTGCTACGCGTCGCACTGTCGCAGCACTTCATGACAACGCCTTTAAGCGCAGATGACAGTTCTGTGACTTGGCATGCAGCTGAAAATAAAATGACGTCCAAACGTAACGTTCCCGTCACGTTGGCCGACCAACATCCACCCCGCGGATCAACGGAGAACGTCATGCGCGTGGGAATCAACGGAATGGGCCGTATCGGACGGCTGGCTTTGCGAGCGGCCTACGGCGAGGCGCAGCGCCCTGCCGACGACCCTGGCGCGGGTAACCGCCTAGAGGTTGCGCATCTGAACGAGCTGAAAGGCGGGAATGCCGCGACCGCACACCTGTTGGCGTTCGACTCCACGCAAGGCCGGTGGCGCTCAGAGATACGCGCAATCGGCCACGACCTGATCGACATCGATGGCACCGAGCTCGGTTTCAGCGCCTACGCGCAGCCAGCCGATATCCCTTGGGGCGACATGGGCGTCGACCTGGTGCTCGAGTGCACCGGCAAATTCCTGACCCCCGAGGCCTTGCAAGGCCACTTTGAACGCGGCGCCAAGCGTGTCATCGTCGCTGCGCCAGTGAAGACAGGGGGCGTGCTTAATGTCGTCTTCGGCGTCAACCACACGCTCTACGACCCGTCGCAGCACCACATCGTGACGGCCGCCAGTTGCACCACCAACTGTCTGGCGCCGGTGGTGAAGGTGATCCACGAGAATATCGGCATCCGCCACGGACAGATCACGACGATCCACGACCCGACCAATACCAACGTCGTGGTCGATGCCCCGCACAAAGATCTGCGCCGCGCGCGCAGTGCCATGCTCAGCCTGGCGCCGACCACCACCGGTAGCGCCACCGCGATCGCGCTGATCTACCCCGAGCTGAAAGGCCGGCTAAACGGCCATGCGGTGCGGGCACCTGTGCTGAACGCCTCGCTTACCGATTGCGTGTTCGAGCTGGAGCGCGCTACCGACGAGGCAGAGGTCAACACCTTATTCGCGCAGGCCGCATCGTCTGGCCCGCTCGCTGGCATCCTCGGCTACGAGACGCGCCCATTGGTTAGCGCCGACTACTGCGGCGACACCCGCAGTGCCATCGTCGACGGCCTTTCGACCATGGTCACCGACGGAACCCTGCTGAAGGTGTATGCCTGGTACGACAACGAGCTCGCCTATGCTTGCCGCATGATCGATCTCGCCTGCTACATGGATCAGCAGGGACTGTGAGCACGCCGTCATCGGCGGCAGGCCTGCGCAGTTATCTCAGCGTCACCGGCGCCTACTGGGGGTTCACTCTCAGCGACGGCGCCCTGCGCATGCTGGTGCTCCTGCATTTCTACCAGCTGGGCTATTCGCCGTTCAGCCTGGCCTTGCTGTTCTTGCTCTACGAGGCTGCGGGAGTCGTGGCGAATCTGGTTGGCGGCTGGCTAGCCACCCGCCATGGCATTCAGCGCATGTTGTTGGTGGGGCTGTCGCTTCAGGTGTGCGGCTTGTTGCTGCTGTCGGCACTGTCACCAGCTTGGACGGCCGCTGCGTCGGTGGTGTGGGTGGTCCTTGCCCAAGGAATCTGCGGAGTCGCCAAAGACCTGACCAAGACAGCAAGCAAGTCAGCTATCAAACTCACTGCCGGGGGCGGCGCCGGGCAACTATTTCGCTGGGTCGCTTGGTTCACCGGCAGCAAGAACGCCATGAAGGGCGTCGGGTTCTTTTTGGGCGGGGCACTGCTCGACTTGTTGGGTTTCCGCCCCGCCTTGTGGCTACTCGCCGGGGCGCTGGGCTTGGTCTTCATCTGCGTGGTACTTCTGGTACCAAGGCTGATGGGCAAAGGCCGTGCCTCGGGGTCGGCGCGCGAATTCTTCGCCCGCCGACCCGGAGTCAACCTGCTGGCCGCGGCGCGGGTCGCGCTGTTCGGCGCGCGCGACGTGTGGTTCGTGGTCGGCATGCCGGTCTTCCTGTATGCCCAGGGCTGGAGCTTTACCGGTGTCGGCACCTTTCTGGCGGCGTGGACCATCGGTTATGGGTTGATCCAGGCAGGCACGCCGCACCTTGTGCACCGCAGTACCGACGGTCTTCAGGACGAAGTCCCAGCAGCGATCCGTTGGTCGGCGGTGGCGGCGGCGATCACCCTTGCGTTGGCCCTGGTCGCCTGGCTCCAACCTAACGGTCTCGAGTGGTGGATCGTGGGCGGACTGGTCGCTTTTGGCGGGGCCTTTGCGGTGAACTCGTCGCTGCACAGCTATCTCATCCTCGCCTATGCCGGCAGCGAGAAGGCCGCCGAGGACGTCGGGTTCTATTACGCAGCCAATGCGCTTGGGCGGTTTCTGGGCACGCTACTGTCCGGTCTGTTGTACCAGGCTGGCGGACTGGCGCTGACACTGGCCGGCTCGGCGTTGCTGCTACTGGTGTGTTGGCTCATCGTTCTGAACCTGCCCCGAGATCCCCATGTCGTACGGGCCGGTACGGTGTAACAGAACTGCGATAGAACACCAACACTGTCTTCGTTAGGGTCTGCATGGCCCGCTAGTGGACCTGACGGAGACTCACATGAAAAAAGCGCTCGAAGCCGCCAACGCGGCCGAGTTGGGTGATCAACAGGTGGCCAGCCTGCGCGCCCTGAGAGCCGACGACACGGAGCGGCTGGAGGCTTTCCTAAAAGGCCTGAACTACAGCTCAAAGTATCTGCGCTTTGGTCGGGGTGACTTCGTCCCCGACCGCGAACTGCTTGAGAAAGCCTGCCAGATCGACCCGCGCAAGACCATTCACCTCGTCATGACCAGTGGGTCGGACAAACACGAAGAGATCGTCGGCTCAATCCGGCTGAAGATCGACCGTGAGCAAGCCAACGGCGAATTCAATCTGGTGGTTGCCAACGCCTGGTTCAACAGCGGCATCGACGGCATGCTGCTCGACGGCCTGTTGGACGCAGCACGCGAAATGCAATTGCGCGAGGTCTACACCCGCGTCCTATGGGGCCACGCCGGCCTGCTCGATTTCCTGGCCAAGCGGGACTTCCGCATCGCCAACGCGCCTGAGGGCGACTGGCTCAAGATCTGCACATTCGCGTTGGCTTGATATACCTCCGGCCCAGCGCCGGAGGTGTCATGTTTCTGCAACGCTCGGCGCACACACTGTGCGCTCATGAACGCAGGCCATGACGTTGTACTCCCCCCGAACCCGGTCGAACGCGACCTTCGGGCCATCTGGATCTCCGACGTTCACCTCGGTACGCCTGGATGCCAGGCCGAATGCCTGCTCGGCTTCTTGCGCCACCACGAGAGCGATGTGCTCTACCTGGTCGGCGACATCCTGGATGGGTGGCAACTGCGCAAAGGCTGGTTCTGGCCCCAGTCGCACAACGACGTTGTACAAAAGGTCTTGCGTAAAGCGCGCAAGGGCACACGGGTCGTCTACGTCGCAGGCAATCACGACGAGGTCGCACGCCAGTTCATCGGTCTGCGCTTTGGTGACATCGAGATCGTCGACGAGATCGAACATGTCCTGCTGGACGGGCGTCGCCTTTGGGTGGTGCACGGCGACCAGTTCGATGGCGTCTTGCAACATGCACGCTGGCTGGCGCTGCTGGGCGACACGCTCTACACGGTGATCCTTCGCCTGAACCGGACATTTAACGCCGTCCGCCACCGGTTGGGCTTTTCTTACTGGTCGTTGTCACAGTATCTAAAACATCGGGTGAAACGGGCGGTCAATTTCATCACCGCCTTCGAAGAGGCGCTGGTCGACCAAGCGCGACGCAACGGCTACCAGGGCGTTGTCTGTGGACACATCCACAAAGCCGAGATCCGCGAAATCGATGGCGTGCTCTACTGTAACGACGGCGACTGGGTCGAAAGTCTGACAGCTCTGGTGGAGACGCGCGAAGGTGCCCTCGAGCTGGTGCACTGGCCGCACCGTAGCGCCGGCACTCAAGGCCTGGCGACGACCAGCACCAAAACTCCAGAGCTGGCCCATGCCTAGCGCTTTTCGCCCACAACGCATCGTCATCGTTTCGGACGCCTGGCGACCGCAAGTCAATGGCGTGGTAACGACACTGGAGAACACCGCGCGGGCGCTGTCAGAGTCGGGCCACAGCGTAGAAATCGTTGGGCCAGATCGCTTTCGTACCGTGCCGTGCCCCGGGTACACATCGATCCGACTTGCGCTGACGACACCGAGCGGCGTCGCGAAAGTGATCGACGCACTACGCCCGGATGCCCTGCACATCGCCACGGAAGGGCCGCTGGGCTGGGCTGCGCGGCGCGTCGCCCTGCGCCGCGGCTGGGGCTATACCACCGCGTACCACACCCGCTTCCCGGAATACCTCGAGAACATGGCGCGTATTCCGGCAGCGTGGACTTACTACCTGATCCGGCGCTTCCATCGACCGTCGGCGGCCATGCTGGCACCGACACCCTCGATCGCTGCGCATCTGCGCGAACGTGGCTTTGCCCGTGTCGCCGAGTGGTCGCGCGGGGTCGATACGCAGATCTTCTACCCACCGCGCAAAGGCGACAGCCGACCAAAGCGCGAGTCGCCTGTATTCCTTTACGCTGGCCGCATCTCCACCGAAAAGAACCTCGAGGCATTTCTGTCGCTCGAGCTGCCGGGCCAGATCTGGGTCGCCGGCGATGGCCCGGCCCGAGCAGGGCTCGAGGCGCGCTTCCCCAAGGCCCGGTTCTTGGGTATGCAGACACCGCGCGACCTCGCAGACATTTATCGTCAGGCGAGTGTGTTTGTGTTTCCCAGCCGCACCGATACGTTTGGCCTGGTCTTGCTCGAGGCGATGGCCTGTGGCCTACCAGTGGCTGCCTTCCCGGTACCCGGACCGCTCGATGTGGTGGGTGGCAAACCGGCCGGCATTCTGGATGAGGACCTGCAACGCGCCTGTCTTGGTGCTCTAAAGTTGGGTAGCAGTGGTCCGCTAGCCCGCGCCGCGAGCTTTGGCTGGGAGCGGGCCTCGCGTCAGTTCTTGGATGCCCTGGTGCCTTTGGTACCTGACACGGCCGACTCGACTGCGGCGGTGATCAACTGCACACACGCGTCAACCTGAGCCGCGTCCTCGCCCTCGACCATCACGCGGATCAGCGGCTCGGTGCCTGACGCCCGCAACAGCACCCGCCCGCGCCCCGCCAAATTCGCCTCAGCACCCGCCTGCGCCTGCAGTACGACGGTGTCACGCAGGACTGCCTTGGCGTCAGTACCCGTCGGCAAGCGGACATTGGATAGACGCTGCGGCATGAGGGCGATGTCGGCAGCCAGCTGAGCCAAGCTTCCGCCCACGCCACGCCAAGCCCGCAGAACCTGCAATGCCGAGACCAAGCCATCGCCGGTGCTGTGTAGGTCGAGGCAGATCAAATGCCCCGAGCCTTCGCCGCCCAACTGCCAGCCGCGCTCGCGCAGCCGCTCGGCAACGTAGCGATCACCTACGGCGGCGCGCTCAAAGCCAATGCCAAGCCGTAACAGCGCTTGCTCGGCACCAAGGTTGGTCATCAGGGTGCCAACCACACCACCACCCAGTACACCGCGCTGGTGGCGGTCGCGGGCGATCAGGGTCGTCAATACATCGCCGTCGAGAACGCTGCCATCGGCAGCGACCATCATTACGCGATCGCCGTCGCCATCCAGCGCGATGCCAGCATCAGCAGACTGGCGCTGCACCGCTTGACGCAGCGCGGCGAGGTCGGTCGCGCCACACTGGTCGTTGATGTTCAGCCCATCTGGCTCGGCGCCGATGGCGCCCACCACAGCACCGAGTTCGCGCAGTAGTCGCGGTGCGACTTGATACGCTGCGCCGTGCGCGCAGTCGACCACCAGTTTCAATCCGCGCAGATCGAAGCCCGCTGGCACGGTCGACTTACAGAACTCGATATACCGGCCCTGAGCACCCTCAACACGGAAGGCTTTGCCCAAACAGTCAGGTGCGACGCAACCCACCGCCTGTTCCAAGCGCCGCTCGATCGCCAGTTCGGTAGCGTCATCAAGCTTCTCGCCCACCGCCGAGAACAGCTTGATGCCGTTGTCTGGATAAGCGTTATGGGACGCCGAGATCACGACCCCGGCCTGCAGCCGCAGGGCGCGCGTCAGATAGGCGACTGCGGGCGTCGGCAGCGGGCCGACCAGGTGAGAGTCAACGCCCGCTGCGGCCAGCCCGGCTTCGATTGCCGACTCGAACATATAGCCAGATACGCGTGTGTCCTTGCCGATGACCACGCCTGGTCGAGGTGACACGCCGTATTGTGCGACCAGCTCGCAGCCTAACGCGTAACCCAGCCTGAGGACGAAATCGGGCGTCATCGGTGGTTCACCGACACGTCCGCGGATGCCATCAGTGCCAAAGTAGCGCTGGGTCATCCTGAAGCTCCTGCGACAGTCTGCCAGACACGTAGCATGTCCACAGTGGCCGCGACATCGTGCACCCGCAACAGGCGCGCGCCACGCTGCACAGCGAGCAGCGCACTGGCAACGCTTCCGGCCACACGATCGGCGGGGGCCTCTCGGGCAGTGATGCGGCCCAGCACCGACTTGCGCGACAACCCAGCCAACACCGGCAAACCATCATCAGCCAGTTGCTGCAGATCCCGCAGCAGAGCGATGTTGTGGGCGGTGGTCTTGCCAAAGCCAAAGCCCGGGTCGACGACAATGCGCTCCCGCGCGATGCCGGCATCGATACAGGCTCGCACCCGGTCCTTCAAAAAACCCCGCACCTCGCCGACAACGTCAGCGTACTGGGGATCGACCTGCATGGTTTGCGGTGTGCCCTGCATGTGCATCAGACACACGGCCGCGTCAGTCGCCGCCGCGACGTGCAGAGCACCTGGCTGCCGCAGCGCAAATACGTCATTGATCATGCTTGCCCCGGCCGCCACCGCGGCACGCATCACCTCGGGCTTGTAGGTATCGATCGATAGAGGCACCGGGCAGCTCGCCAGCGCCTCGATCACCGGCAGCACCCGCGCGAGCTCTTCGGCCAAAGGGACCGGTTCGGCACCCGGGCGAGTGGATTCACCGCCAATGTCGATGAGGTCTGCGCCCTCGTCGACAAGGCGGGCCGCGTGCGCCAGTGCGGCGTCGACGGCTGCATGACGGCCGCCGTCGGAGAACGAGTCGGGTGTGACATTCAAGATGCCCATGACCAGCGGTCGATCAAGTGGCAAGCGGCGAGGGCCGCAAAGGAGTTCGCGCGTCATGGCGCGATTGTGACAAATGCGGAAGAAAAAGGCCCGCCGAAGCGGGCCACATGAGACCTTTAAAGCCCGCTTACACCCGCCGTCAGCCCAAGAACAGGCCGGCCGGATCAGGCCGGCGACGCGCTCGGGTTGGTGTTTGGCGCCGCACTGCCGCCGTCTGACTTGGGCGGCTTCGGCGCGCTCAGGTTGGGCTTTGGTGGACGCGGCGGCTTGCCGTCCATGATGTCGTTCACCTGGTCAGCGTCGATGGTCTCCCACTCGAGTAGGGCGTTGGCCATGACGTGCACCTTGTCGCGGTTCTCGTCCAGCAAGCGACGGGCCAGCCCGTACTGCTCGTCGATGATCCGGCGGACCTCGGCATCGACCTTTTGCTGTGTCGCCTCCGAGACATTCTTGGTGCTGGTCACCGAACGACCCAGGAACACCTCTTGTTCGTTTTCGGCGTAGACCATCGGGCCAAGTGCATCACTCATCCCCCACTCGGTGACCATGCGTCGCGCCATGTCAGTGGCCCGCTGAAAGTCGTTACTGGCACCAGTGGTCATCTGGTTCATGAACAGCTCTTCAGCGATGCGGCCACCGAACAACACCGAGATGTTCTGCAGGATCTGCTCACGGTCCATGCTGTAGCGGTCTTCCTGCGGCAGTTGCATGGTCACCCCCAGCGCACGGCCGCGCGGGATAATGGTGACCTTGTGCACCGGGTCGGTCCGCGGCAGCAGTCGAGCGACGATGGCGTGGCCGGACTCGTGGTAGGCGGTGTTCTTGCGCTCGTGTTCGGGCATGACCATCGAGCGGCGCTCGGCGCCCATCATGATCTTGTCCTTGGCACGCTCGAAGTCGTCCATGTCGACCAGGCGCTTGTTGCCACGGGCAGCGAACAGGGCGGCCTCGTTGACCAGATTGGCCAGATCGGCGCCGGAAAACCCTGGGGTGCCACGCGCGAGGATGTCCGGCTGTACGTCGGGCGACAGCGGCACCTTGCGCATGTGCACGTTGAGGATCTGTTCACGGCCGCGGATGTCGGGCAGCGGTACCACCACCTGACGATCGAAACGGCCCGGACGCAGCAGCGCTGGGTCGAGCACGTCCGGGCGGTTGGTTGCAGCGATGACGATAGTGCCGGAATTGGCCTCGAAGCCATCCATCTCGACCAGCAGCTGGTTCAGGGTCTGCTCGCGTTCGTCGTTGCCACCGCCAAGGCCGGCCCCGCGCTGCCGACCGACCGCATCGATCTCGTCGATGAAGACGATGCAAGGCGACTGTTTCTTGGCCTGTTCGAACATATCGCGCACCCGTGCCGCGCCGACGCCGACAAACATCTCGACAAAATCTGAGCCCGAGATGCTGAAGAACGGCACCTTGGCCTCACCGGCGATCGCTTTGGCGAGCAGGGTCTTGCCGGTACCGGGGCTGCCAACCATCAGCACACCGCGCGGGATACGACCACCCAACTTCTGGAAACGCGAGGGGTCACGCAAAAAGTCAACAAGCTCGGCAACCTCTTCCTTGGCTTCTTCGCATCCGGCGACATCGGCAAAAGTGACCTGGTTGGCGTTCTCGTCGAGCAAGCGCGCACGACTCTTGCCAAAGCTGAACGCACCGCCACGACCACCGCCTTGCATCTGGCGCATGAAGAAGATCCACACGCCGATCAGCAACAGCATCGGGAACCACGAAACAAACACACTGGCGAGGAAAGACGGTTCTTCTTCCGGCTTAGCCTCGACCTTGACGCCGGCTTTGAGCAGGTCCGACACCATCCACGGATCATTGGGGGTGTACGTGGTGAACGAGGACTGGTCCGAGCGCACGCCACGGATCACGCGGCCCTCGATGATGACCTTGGCAACGCGCCCGCCCTTCACTTCTTCAATGAACTGCGAGTATTCGACCTGCGACTGCGTCGCCCGACGATCGCCGAACTGGTTGAAGACGGCCATCATCACCAGCGCGATGACAAGCCATATGGCGATATTGCGGACGACGTTGTTCAAGTGTTTACCTCTGTCGGTCAATGGGAGCGCCCACAACGCGGACGGCTCCCGGAAACATCTGACGGGCTTGCACAGCGCAACACGAGCACCCCCGCCGCCCCATTCTATGCCGATTCCCGCGGAGCGGTGGGGCCGCGCTGTCGCAGGCTCTTGCCCAGCAGAAAGATCTCGGCACTGCGGCCTCGCGAAGCCTCGGGTTTTCGGACGACCACCTGGGTGAAAAGTTCGCCCATACAGGCCCGAAGCTCGGCCACCCAGTCGCTTTGGAACACTTTTAACACCACGTGTCCCCCGGGTCGCAGCGCTTCGGCAGCGAACTGCACCGCCAGCAGGCCCAACTCGTAACTCAGACGCTGATCGCGATCAGCAATACCACTGATATTGGGCGCCATGTCCGAGACCACAAGATCGGCACCGGCCGGCGCGCGGGCCAACAATTCGGCGCGGGTCGGCGTGTCGGTGAAATCGCCGCGCACGATCTCGACACCCCGGATCGGCTGCACCGCTAGCAGATCGATAGCGAACACGCGCCCGGCCGGCCCCACCGCCTGTGCGGCGACCTGCGACCAGCCACCCGGAGCAGCGCCCAGATCGAACACCACTGCGCCAGGGCGCAGCAGACGGTCGCTTTGAGCGATTTCGAGTAGCTTGTAGGCGGCACGCGACCGAAAGCCGTCGCTACGTGCCTTCTTCACGAAAGGGTCGCTGACGTGCTCCTGCATCCAGCGTTTGCTGCCTGCCCGCTTGATCATGCCGCCATTCTGCCAGTCACCACCGGTATCATGCGGTGATGAGCGCGACCCCACCGAACGATGACAATGCGCCGCCAACGCGGCCCGAACCGGCCCATGCCAGCGACCCAGCTCCCAAGCCCGCCCCGGAACTGACCCCGGCGCAAAGGCGCGAGCTGAAGGCAAAGGCTCATCATCTGCATCCGGTGGTGACCATAGGGCAGCATGGCCTGAGTGACGCCGTGGTCAACGAGACCGACCGCGCCCTCGCTGCTCACCAGTTGATCAAGGTCCGCGTGCTCGGCGACCACAGGCAAGAGCGCAGCAGTCTGCTCGATGCGCTATCCCAGGCGGTTGGAGCAGCGGCGGTGCAGCACATTGGCAAGACGCTGGTGCTGTGGCGTCCAGCACCGCCGGCCAACGACACCCCCAAAGTCAAGCCAGCCGCACGTCGCCGGGAACTGGCTTCGCGGCCAGTGATGCCTCGCGGCAGTGCCGCTGCCACGCCCAAGCGCCGCGGTGGTTCGCTCGACACTCGCCCGGCGTCGCGCCAGAACACACGTCGCAAGACGCCGCGTGGCGGCAGTTCACAAGGACGCTAGCCGGCCTTAGCCGACCCGTTCCAAACTTACGAACGAATACGAGATCCCGGCTGAAAAGCCTGGCTCGCGCGCAGTCTCTCGCCAAACGAGCGGGTCGATGGTGGGAAAACGCACATCACCAATGACTTCGAGGTCGACCTCGGTCAGCTCGATATGCGTCGCGAGATGCAGGGTGGCGGCATAAAGCTCGCCGCCACCGACAATGAATGCGCGCTCGACACCGGCGCACAACGCCAGCGCATCGCCGATGCTGTTGGCGACCTCTGCCCCCTCGACTCGCCACCCCGGGCTGCGGGTGACGACGATCGAGCGGCGACCAGGCAACGGTCGACCGATCGAGTCCCAGGTCTTGCGGCCCATGATGATCGGCTGACCCATGGTCAACGCACGGAATCGCCGCAGATCCTCGGGAAGATGCCACGGCAGCTGGTTGTCGGCGCCGATGACGCCGTTACGACTGCGGGCGACCAGTAGCGTCAGGATACGAGGGGTGAGCATGGCGACAATCAGATTGGGATGCAGCAGTTAAACCGCGATCGGCGCAGCGATGTGCGGGTGCGGGTCGTAGTCGTCAAACCGGATATCGTCAAAAGTGTAGGCGAACACATCGTCGACTGCCGGATTGAGCCACAGCCGTGGCAGCGCGCGCGGCTTGCGGGTGAGCTGCAGGCGGGCCTGATCAAGGTGGTTCAGGTATAGATGCGCATCCCCGAGCGTGTGGACAAAGTCGCCAGCGCACAGGCCGGTGACCTGCGCCACCATGTGGGTCAGCAGGGCGTAGCTGGCGATATTGAATGGCACGCCTAGAAAAACATCGGCGCTGCGCTGGTACAGCTGGCACGACAACCTGCCCTCGGCAACATAGAACTGGAACAAGGCATGGCAAGGCGGCAAGGCCATGCGGTCGACATCGGCCGGGTTCCAGGCGGTGACGATATGCCGCCGCGAATCGGGGTTGCGCCGGAGGCCATCGATCAGCTGACGGATCTGGTCGATCTCGCCGCCGTCGCGCGCCGGCCAGTGGCGCCACTGATGGCCGTAGACCGGTCCTAGCTCACCCCGCTCGTCCGCCCACTCATCCCAGATCGTCACACCCGCGTCCTGCAAGCTGCGCACATTGGTTTCACCGCGAAGAAACCACAGTAGCTCGTGGACGATGCTGCGGGTGTGGAGCTTTTTGGTAGTCAACAGCGGGAAGCCCTGCCCCAGGTCGAAACGCATCTGGTAGCCGAACACCGAACGCGTGCCGGTGCCAGTGCGGTCGGTCTTGTCCGTACCGTGCTCAAGAATGTGTTGCAACAAGCCCAGGTAAGTGTGCATGTCCAGAGATGCCGCCGGGGTAAGGGCCCGAGTGTATATAATCGGCGCCCTCGCTTGGCTCCTTGGTCGAACTGATGCAAGACCTCCTGCTGGAGCTGCAGACCCCGGCATTCTGGATCGGGCTGCTGCAGATCATCGGCATCGACATCGTCCTGTCTGGCGACAACGCCGTTGTGATCGCTCTTGCGGCGCGCCGTCTGCCACCGCCACAACGCCGCGTGGCTGTCATCACCGGCGCCGGCGCGGCAATCGTCTTGCGCGTCGTCCTAACCCTGTTCGCTGCCCTTCTTCTGGAGCTGCCCTGGGTGAAGACCATCGGCGGACTACTGCTGCTGTGGATCGCCGTCAAGCTGGTGGCGCCCGACGACGACGGGCATAGCGGGGAGGTAGAGGCCGCCGGGAATTTCTGGCAAGCAGTACGCGTTATCTTGGTGGCCGACTTCATCATGAGCCTGGACAACGTCATCGGCATCGCTGCGGCCGCAAAAGGTAGCGTCACCTTGCTGGTGCTGGGTCTGTTGATCAGCATTCCGCTGATTATCTTCTCGTCGACCTTGCTGCTGAAGTGGATGGAGCGCCTGCCAATCATCATCACAGCGGGGGGCGCGCTACTGGGATGGATCGGCGCAACCACTATCATCAGCGACCCGGCCTGGACAGCGGGCGCGCCGGTCGATCCACTGCTACGTGTCGGCGCTGGACTGTTCGGTGTGGCCTTGGTGCTGCTTAGCGGGCGTATGCTCAAAGCGCGGCGCGAGCGGCGCCCACAGATGAAAGAACTCTAGGAGGCGACATGACCAGCCCACACTGGACCGACACCAACGGTGCGACGGCCCTGCTTGTCCCGACCGACGGTTCGGATCCCGCCTTGCGGGCCGTCGACCAGGCGATTGCCCTGGCCAAAGTTCTGGTACACCCCGCGCGCCTCGTGCTGCTAAATGTTCAGCCCGAGCTGCCGGGCGATGTGCGCATGTTGGTGCCGGAGCAAGACATCCGCGCCTATCTGAAGGGTGAAGGCGAACGCCAACTTGCCTCGGCGCTAAAGCGGGCCCAAGCATCGGGACTGGAATTTGAGACGCACGTGGTCAGCGGGCCGGTCGTCGGCTCGATTTTGGAGGCCGCCGAACGCTACGGGTGCCAGGCCACGGTCATTGCCGGGCGTGGCTTGGGCGGCATCAGCGGTGTGCTGCTCGGATCGGTCGCCAACCAAGTCCTGCAACTATCCAAACGTCCCGTAATCCTGGTGCACTAGGGCGCGTCGCAGGGAACTAGTCGAAGCGCTGCCGTAGCGCCAATCCCGCACTGGCGCCGGCGACCATGGCCCCAGTCGCCAACAAACTGGCGAAGGCCAGCGTCGAAACACCGCTAACCCCTTGCCCCAGACTACAACCCATGGCGAGCACCCCGCCAACCCCCATCAGCACCGCTCCGAATAGGTGCCACAGAGCATCCGTGATGCCGGCGAAGCCGCGCAGACGCCAGTGCCCCCGGCCCGCAGCATAGAGCGCGGCGCCGAGAAGGCTCCCCGCGGCGACCGCCATACCCACGGTTACGCCAGCCGGCTGCACGAATAGAACCTGGATCAAGTCCGCCAAGGGACTCACCAGCGTGGCCGACTGCGGCGCCACGTGCAGCGGCACATCGAACTCCATGGCCGCCCAGTCTTGCCAGGTTGTGCCAACCCGACCGCCGGTCACATACCACAGTGCGAAGACCACACCACCCACCACCAAGGCGGCCCGCTGGGCTTCACGGTCGGTGCGGAACGCCGCCGAGCGGAACACCCACAAACCCGCCGCACCACCCAACACCAGCACCGCAGCGCGACGTGATTCGCCCTCGGGTACCCCGGCGAGAGTCATGAGAGCCGCCGCATCGGTCGGCCAAGCCGCCGGGAATGTCCATTCCCCCAACCAGGGAGCAAAGGCCAAGGCGTAACCGTCACCCCAATGCATCCACCACGCCACTGCACCAACCACCAGCAACACACACAGTGCCCGCAAGTCGCCACTGCCAGTGCGTGTGAGATTACGCAGCACACAGCCCGACGCCAGGCTCATCCCGAGCCCAAACAGGGCACCGCCCAACAGCGCCCGCCCCCATGGCAGGGGCGCTCGACGGTAGTCCGGGAAGCTGCCGCCAGACAGGTCGATCCAGCCGGTCGTCTCGAAGACCGCCAAACCCAGCGCGGCGACCACGGCAGCCAGTGCCCAGGAACGCAGGCGGGTGGTATCGCCTAACAAACGCCAGTCGGACACTGCCCCTAGCGTGCAAAAGCGGAACGCCACACTAGCCATGCCAAGAGCCACGCCAAGCATGAGCGCAGCGAACACGACTTGCTGGTGAAGGGACAGATCCATTAACGATACCGGGTCGGGTCGGCGATTCCTGCCTCGACAAAGCCACGCGCCCGCAACTGGCACGAGTCGCACAAACCGCAAGCGCGGCCCTGCGCATCGGCTTGATAGCACGACACCGTCTGCGCGAGTTCGATACCCAAGGCAACGGCAGTGCGAACGATCTCGGCCTTTGACAGATGCAGCAGGGGCGCATGGATGCGCACCCTTTGGCCCTCGACGGCCGCGCGGATCGCCAAGTTCGCCATGTGCTCGAAAGCCTGCAAGTACTCGGGACGACAGTCTGGATATCCCGAATAATCGACGGCATTGGCGCCGATGAAGATATCCGCAGCACCGGCGACCTCGGCGCAGGCCAGCGCCATCGACAAAAACACCGTGTTGCGTGCCGGAACATAGGTGGCAGGGATTCCCGTGCCACCACCAGCCGGCACCGGTATCGTCATATCGGTGAGAGCCGAGCCCCCGAAAGCCGAGAGGTCAAGCCGCAAGGTGCGATGGCTGACGGCGCCCAGTTGCGCGGCGAGATGGGCAGCAGCATCAAGTTCAGCCCGATGGCGCTGGCCATAATCGAATGACAAGGCGAGACAGCGATACCCTTCACGCACGGCCATAGCCAGCGTGGTGGCCGAATCAAGCCCGCCCGAAAGCAGAACAACGGCAGCTGCCATGCTTAACGACCACGGGCGTCGTGCCAGAGCAGCTTGTGCAGCTGCACCTGCAAACGCACTGGTAAACCGTCGGCTAACACCCAATCGGCGAGCTGACCGGGCTCGAGCTCACCCCAGACGGGCGACACCAGCACCTCGCAACGCTCGGCCAGACGTTCGCGGGTCACAACGTCACGCATCCAAAGGTAGTCGTTGTGGTCGGCGAGCACGAACTTGACCTCGTCGTGCGGCCGCAGGTGTTGCAGGTTGCTCCACAGATTCCGGCTGTCTTCGCCAGAACCCGGACATTTCAGGTCGAGAACGACATGCACGCGCGGATCGACCGCAACCGTATCGATCGCACCACTGGTCTCGAGCGACACCTCGTAATCATTTGCCAACAAGGCTTGCATCAACTGCAACACGCCAGGCTGGGCTAAGGGCTCGCCACCGGTTACGCAGACGTGACGCGCCGGGTGTTGGGCGACTGCCCGCAAGATCGCCGACAAGGGCGTCGATACACCCTCGTGAAATGCGTAGGCCGTGTCGCACCAGCGACAACGCAGCGGGCAGCCCGTCAAGCGAACAAACACCGTCGGTAGGCCCACGCGGGACGATTCACCCTGCAGCGAGAAGAAGATCTCGTTGATACGCAGTGTGACGTCGCCCGGGGTGTCGGCCGCCAGCATTGTGTCGGCTGCCAAGCCAGCGACCGCCGACATGCTCAGCGCCGGGCGGCGAGGCGTTTACGCGCCTTCTCGGCCGCTTCGCTGGCGGGATGTGTGGCGATCAAGCGTTCCAGCATCGCTCGTTCAGCCGCGGCATCACCGGTATCGCGATAACAGCTGGCCATGTTGAGCATCGAATCGGGGACCTTCGGGCTGGCCGGATAGACCTCAAGCAAGCGCTGGTGTGCCAGCAAAGCACCACGATAATCGCGCGCATTGAACAATGAATCTCCGACCCAATACTGCGCCGGAGCTGCCAGCCCGCTGGCCGGGTGATCCGCCACAAAGCGAGCGAACATGGCGGCGGCCTCGGCGAAACGGCCCGCCCTCCGTTCGTGATGGGCAGCCTCGTAGGCAGCCGCCTCGCTGCCGACACCTGACGGACGCGCGACCGGAAGCGCGGCAGCGTCGTTGGCCAGCGGGGGTGATGCAACACCCCCTGATGCCGGCGCGGCCGTGGCTGTGGAAGCGTCTGTTACTGCAGAAGCGGGCATCGCGGCATCCCGACCGGTGGCCTCGATGGCTGCCGGTGCGGTGGGTTCGGCGATGGCGCCTGGGGCGATCGGAGCCTCTGGGGGCGGCGCGGTCGACGCGGTTGCGGCAAGCCCCTCCTCCACCGCCCGCAAACGGCCGTCGGTGTCCATGTAAAGGTCGCGGCTACGCTTGTCGGTCAGCTCGATCTTGTTGGTCAGCGTCTCGATCTCGCCGCGCAGACGCGCGAGTTCGGCCGTGAGCTGTTCGATCTGGTTAAGCAAGGTCAGAAGTGACCCGGAATTCAAGGTGGACTCGACCGCTCCCAGACGTTCGACCAAGGCATTGAGCTGTTTGCTCTGCTCGTCGATACGCCGGTGCGCGTCGGAGTCGCCAAAAATGGCAAAAGCCGGGGTCGTAAAGACCCCGGCCAGTACAACAGTCAGCAGCAAGCGTTGCATCAACCCGCCACGTAAACGATGTCAGCGCGACGATTCTGCGACCAGCACGACTCGTTGGGGCATTCGGACATCGGCTTCTCTTCACCAAAACTGACGGTCTCGATACGGTCGTCGGAGATACCCAGCACGTTCAGTGCGCGACGCACTGACTCGGCACGTTTCTGGCCAAGCGACAGATTGTATTCGCGGGTGCCGCGCTCGTCGGTGTTGCCCTGGACGATGATCTTGACCTTCGGGCGTGACTTCAGGAAGTCAGCCGTCGCCTGCACCACCGACTGATATTCGGGCTTCACTGTAAATTGGTCGAAATCGAAGAAGATCTGACGGGCCGAGGGGGCGCCAGCGACATCGCCAGCACCATCGGCATCGGCGTCGCGGGACACAACCTGGTCGCGGTCGGCACCACCGGTGTCAGCCCCCGACGACGCGGAGCGGTCGACAACCGGCGCTGTGGCTTCCCCGGCGCCCTTCTTGCCGGCGCAAGCACCCAGGGCGAAAGCAAGCGCGACACACAGCGCCGAAATCTTGATCTTGGTATCCAATTTGGGCTCCATTCTTGTGAGTGGGTAAGGTTTTAGCAGTGACTACAGCCATAGTTGCAGGCGCAACAGCCCGAAACGTTATTTACAACCATCAACAGCGGCCACCCGTCAGCAGGTGATCACGCTGCGGTCATGGACCAAACGGGCCCCACGCCGGTTCCCTGACATCGCCCGAGCCAACGCTCAGGCGCTGTCGCACCCGACCATCGACCGAGATCGCAGCCAGCTCGCCCTGGCCGACACGCCCCCGACCAAACAGGATCATCTGGCCGTTCGGCGCCCAGCTGGGCGAATCGTCATCCGGACCATCGGTCAACGGCAGAACCTGCCGGCTACCCAGGTCTTGCACGGTCAAACGGAAACGCCCCCCCGAGCGCTGCACGAACGCCAAGGAACGGCCGTCGGGCGACGGCCGCGGCACGGCGTTGTAGTCGCCCTCGAAGGTCAAGCGCTCCGCTGTGCTACCGGGCTGCGGCGCAACCCGATAGACCTGCGGACCACCACCTCGATCCGAAGTGAAGTAGATAAAGCGGCCGTCGGCACTGAAAAACGGTTCGGTGTCATTGGCGGGAGTGGTGCGCATCAGGCGCTCCGGGTGACCGCCGGTCGCCGGCACCAGATAGATCTGCGACGAGCCGTCGCGTGTCAACACCACCGCCAGCTGCCGGCCGTCCGGTGACCAAGCTGGGGCCGAATTCGAACCTTTTAGGTTGGCCACGACGATGCGCTGCCCGGTATTCAGCACCTGCACGTAAACGATCGGCTTCTTCGCCTCGAACGAGACGTAGGCGATGCGACTGCCGTCGGGCGACCAACGCGGCGACATGATGGGCTCTGACGAGGTGACCACAGTGCGCGGGTTGTAGCCGTCAGCGTCGGCAACCATCAGCTGGAAACGCTTACCAGCTTTGGTGATATAGGCAATGCGCGTGCTGAACACGCCACGAATGCCCGTGAGCTGCTCGAACACCTCGTCGGCGATGCGGTGGGCAGTCGCCCGCAGCTGTCGCGACTCGACCGGATAACTCTTGCCGAGCAGCTGACCGCCTCGCGCGACGTCGAGCAGACGGAACTGGATCTCCCAGCGTCCCGCACCAGCGGGTTCGACGCGGCCGATCACCATGGCCTGCGCGCCACGGTCACGCCATTCGGCGAAATTCACCTGGGCGGCGTCTGCCGGACGGGGCGCGATCGCACTGGCGTCGATCATGCGAAACAGGCCGCTGCGCTCGAGGTCGGCGCGAACAACATTGGTCAAGCCCTCGGGCAAGAGGCCCTCGCCAACCAATGGCGCGACGGCGATGGGAATCTGGTTGGCGCCGGCGCCGACAATCTGGAAACGCAATTCCTCTGTGCTCGCAAACTGCGGCAAGCAAGCGAGAGCGAGACCCAGCAGCAAAAAGACGGTCGATCTCAACACCAGCACCCCGTGAGATGTCTGTGGACGGCCAATACGACCGAAGCGGCACGCGAAAGTTTGCGGCGAGGATACCGGAAACTGGCTTGCGGTTTCACGTGCGAACGAGGTGGTCTTACTCGAACGGCCGGAAGGTGAAACTGAACTCGCGCTTGAACAGGCTGCGGTCAGCAGGCAACGGCAATGGGCTGGCGGCAAATACGGCGCGCTCGACCGCCTGATCCAATGCCGCATCGCCGCTGGAGCGCAGTAAACGCACCGAAACCACCTCGCCTGTCGGCAGCTGCACCACCCGCAGTTCGGCCTCGGGATTGCCCTGCACCGAGGGTGGCAAAACGATGCGGGCGCGCACGGCGCGTGTCAGCTGGGCGATATAGATGTCCAGGGCGCGCGCACGCGCCTGCTGCACCTCGGCCTGCCGAGCCTGGTCGGCGGCTTGCCGGATCGCGGCATCACGGGCCGCCTGCTCGGCGCGTTGCTGCTCTTCCAGCCGTCGCTGCTCTTCTTGCCGCCTCTGATCTTCCTGAAGCTTCTTTTCAGCGAGCTCGTCTTGGCGCTTCTTTTCGGCCAGGCGCTTCTCCTCCTC
>Ga0169931_10000839_pt1 | contig 51271 bp, 45 predicted proteins | sample Kivu_15m_20L_FD_129675 | JGI IMG/M metagenome (GOLD analysis project Ga0169931, IMG submission 129675) | Freshwater microbial communities from Lake Kivu, Western Province, Rwanda to study Microbial Dark Matter (Phase II) - Kivu_15m_20L... | ecosystem: Environmental > Aquatic > Freshwater > Lake...
ACGACCGTGCCGCCGTCGACCACGACCACCACGGCTCCGCCGTCGACGACCGTGCCGCCGTCGACCACGACCACCACGGCTCCGCCGTCGACCACGACCACCACGCGGCCGCCGTCGACCACGACCACCACGCGGCCGCCGTCGACCACGACCACCACGCGGCCGCCGTCGACCACGACCACCACGCGGCCGCCGTCGACCACGACGGTGCCGGTGCGCCCCGTGCCGGCCGCGTTCGGCAAGATCGGTCCGACCCGGGGCGCGACGAAGGTGCCCCGCATCGTGACGCTGTCGTGGGCGTCGTCGGCCCGGGCGGCGTACTACGAGGTCTGTATCGACACGTCGGACAACGGTCGCTGCGACGGGCGGTGGTACCGGCTGTCGGGCACCCGTGCGGCGTTCCTCACCCGGTCCGGCACGACGTACGCCTGGCAGGTGCGAGCCGCCGCCGCCGGTGGCACCACGATGGCTGACAACGGCACGTGGTGGACGTTCACCACCGCCCGGTGAGCCCGATCGCTCAGCCGGCCGCGCCCTGGATGGCCCGCAGGACCAGCCGGAACGGCCCGACCTGCTTGTCGAGGATGTACAGCGCCAACCGGTCGACCGCCCCGGGGTCGATCCGGCCGCCGCCAGCCCGTGGGTTCAGGAACCGGTCCACCGGGGTGAAGCGGTCCCAGCGGGCCGTGACCGAGCCCTCGCCCGAGGGTGCGGTGATCCGCTGGATCCACCCTTGGGTCCCGGTGAACACCTGCACCACGTAGACCTTCCCGTCGCCGGCGAGGTCGAACCGCAGGCCGGGCGCCGCCGACCAGACCTGCACGAGCGCCGGGTCGAGCAGCGGACCCTGGAGCGAGGCGAAGCCGCCGTTGTTCTCCAGCGACACCGTCCCGCTGAACACGAGACCGGCCGGCTCCCACCGGACGCTCGACCGGGAGCGCCCGCCCATCACCGGGTCGTCCCGGGTGATCCAACCGTCCACGGCGGCCCGGTCGTCGAAGCTGAGTCGGTCGTCGGCCGTCGGCCCGAGGGACGGCAAGGTCGGTGCAGCGGTCGAGAGCGTCGTGGTCGAAACCGGCATGGTCGAAGCCGGGGCGCTTGAAACCGGAGTGCTCGAAACCGGGATGGTCGAAACCAAGCTGTTCGGGGCCGCGGCGACGGACACCGACACCGGGAGCAACGGCGTGGAGGTCACCTCGTTGCCACGAGCGCATCCAGCCAAGATCCCCATCAGCACCAGGCCGGCCAGGATGCCGGCTCGCAGGACCGGTGAGCGAGACACGGCCGATGCTGGCACGCCGGTGCGGCGCCACCTCGAACGGTGCGGGGTATCCGGACGCACGTCACGCGCACCGGCCCGGCGCCCCGGCCCGCGCGCCGGGGGGGCATACGGGCGCCGCCGGCCAGGACGTGGGAGGGTGAGAGGCGAAAGGAAGCCCCCCGATGACCGAACTCCCGCCCCCCACGTTCAGCGCGCTCGGGCTGCCGCCCGCGCTGGTGGCCACCGTGACCGATCTCGGCTACGAGGAGCCCACGCCGATCCAGGCGGCGGCGATCCCGGCGATGGCTTCCGGACGCGACGTGCTCGGACGGGCGGCGACCGGGACCGGCAAGACGGCGGCGTTCGCGTTGCCGGTATTGGCTCGACTGGGCGATTCGCCCAGAGAGGTCGTCGAGCCGATGGCGATGGTGCTCGTGCCCACCCGGGAGCTGGCGATCCAGGTGTCCGAAGCGATGCATCGCTACGGTCGGCGGTCGGGCGCACGGGTCCTCCCGGTGTACGGGGGGCAGCCGATCGGTCGGCAACTCCGGGAGTTGGCCCGAGGGATCGACGTCGTGGTGGCCACGCCCGGCCGGGCACTGGACCATCTCGAACGGGGCAGCCTGCGGCTCGACGCCATCGAGGTGGTCGTGCTCGACGAGGCCGACGAAATGCTGGACATGGGGTTCGCCGACGACATCGAGGCGTTGCTGTCGTCGGCGCCCGAGCAGCGTCAGACCGTGTTGTTCTCGGCCACCCTGCCGGCGCGGCTCGGCTCGATCGCCCGGCGACACCTGCGTGAACCGGTGTCGATCGAGATCGCCCAGGTCTCGACGACGGCGGCGGGCGCGCCGCTGGTCCGCCAGGTCGCCTACGTCGTCGGTCGTGTCCACAAGGCGGCCGCGCTCGGCCGGATCCTCGACGTCGAGGCACCGGGCGCCGCGCTCGTGTTCTGCCGCACGCGCACCGAGGTCGACGAACTGACCGAGACGCTCAACGGCCGCGGCTATCGGGCCGAGGCGCTCCACGGGGGTATGGACCAGACCCAGCGCGACCGCGTGATGGGCCGTCTGCGCTCCGGGGTGGCCGAGCTGCTGATCGCGACCGACGTGGCGGCCCGCGGGCTCGACGTGGACGTTCTCACCCACGTGGTGAACTTCGACGTTCCCTCGGCGCCGGAGGCCTACGTGCACCGGATCGGCCGGGTCGGGCGCGCCGGGCGTGAGGGTACGGCGATCACGTTGGTCGATCCACGGGAGCACCGTCTCCTCAAGAACCTCGAGCGAGCCTCGGGCCGTCCGATCGCCGTGGAGAAGGTGCCCACGGTCGCCGACCTGCGGGTCCGGCGGCTCGAGCTCACCCGGGCCGCGGTGCGCGAGGCGGTGCTCGCCGGCGGGCTCGACCACCTGCAGGTGATCGTCGACGCGCTCGCCGAGGAGTTCGACATCGTCGAGATCGCGTTGGGGGCCCTGCGGATCGCGCACGAAGCCACCGTCGGCCCCGATGCCGGGGCGGACGAGGAGATCCCCGAGCCGTTCGTGCGCAAGGCCCGCGAGGCGGGCCCCGCCGACCGGTCCGAGCGCGGCGGGTCTTCCGGGCGCGAGGGCGGGTACGACGGGGGCCGGGCGGAGCGACCGGGCCGCCCGGCGGGTCGGGCGGCGGCCGAGGGCATGACTCGGCTGTTCATCGGGCTCGGCCGAGAGGCGGGCATCCGCCCGCAGGACCTCGTCGGGGCGATCGCCGGGGAATCCGGGTTGCGGGGCAATCAGATCGGCGCCATCCAGGTCACGGACCGCTTCTCGCTCGTCGAGGTGCCGGCCCGTGAGGCCGACGCCGTGATCCGGGCTTTGCGGGGGGCGATGATCCGCGGCCGCAAGGCGACCGTTCGTCACGATCGCGAGACGGGCGGCCCGGACCGGGGCGCGTCGAGCCGAGGCCCGATCCGGGCGCGCCGGCATCGCTGAGGGAGGGCCGGGTTCGCGGGCGCGCCGGGTCAGTCGCTGACGAACCGGAAGTTGCGGCCCAGGTAGTCGACGAAGCTCGGCGACACTCCCTCCGCGAGCAGCACCTCGCGTGGCACGGGTGCCCGTCGCGGCTCGAAGTCGGGGTCCGCTGCGTACCGCGCCGGGTAGTCGTGGTGCAGGATGCCGACCCGGCCGAGCACGGCGACGTCGACCCCGAGGTCCAGCACGCGGCGGACGTCGGCGGGCGTGTGGATCTTCCCGGCGACGCCGAGTCGAACGTCGGCCCGGGGCAGCTCGGCGAACCACTCGGTGAGCGTGCGCCCGTGGAAGGCCTCCTCGACCGGCTGCTTGTTCACGTCCCACAGCGACAGGTCGATCAGGTCGACCGACCCGGTGTCGACCAGCGCCGCGTACAGCTCCCGGATCTCGGCGAGGTGCATGCCGAACCGCTCAGGCGACAGGCGCACCGCAAGGGCGAGGCCGTCGCCGCAGGTGGCCCGGATGCCGTGCACGATCTCGAACAGCAGCCGACTCCGGTTCTCCCAGGACCCGCCGTAGCGATCGCTGCGCCGGTTGAGCTCGTCGGAGAGGAACTGGCAGATCAGGTATCCGTGGGCACCGTGGAGCTCCACGCCGTGGAACCCGGCCCGCTCGGCCCTGGCCGCTGCGGCAACGAAGTCGGCGACCACCTGCTCGACCTCGGCGGTCGTCAGCGCCCGGGCGCCGGTGGCCGGATCGTCCGACGGGCACACCGGCGCCGAGCCGATCAGTGCTGCGGGTGAACGGTTTCCGGCGTGGTGCAGCTGCACGTAGGAGACCGTGCCGGTGGCGTTCAGGTCGGTTGCGAGCCGAGTGAGGCCGTCGAGGTGCTCGTCGCCGAACACCCCGAGCTGTCCCGGGAATCCCTGGCCGACCGCTTGCACGTGCGCGGCGCAGGTCATGGTCAGACCGAAACCCCCGCGGGCCCGCATCGTGAGCCAGTGGTGTTCGTCGTCGGAGAGGGTGCCGTTTGCGTGGCTCTGCTCGTTCGTCAGCGGGGCGAGCATGAACCGGTTGGGCATCGCCGGTCCCCGTCGGAACGTGACCGGATCGAGCGGCGAAGACATCGAGACCCCTCCTGCGGAGCCCCCCGGCGGGGGCGGCGGCACCCTAGGGCAACCCGGGGTAGGTTCCCGGTGTGAAGTTCGGTCTCGCGTTCGCCAGCAGCATCGGGTTCGAGCACGACGCGGCCATGGCCGTGTGCCGCGCGGCGGAGGCGGCCGGGTTCGAGTCGTTGTGGGGTGGCGAGCACGTGGTGCTGCCCGGGCGGATCGACTCCCCGTATCCGTACACCGCCGACGGGAAGATCCCGGCGGCGAACGACACCCCGATCCCGGACCCGTTGATCTGGCTGGCGTTCGCAGCGGCCGCCGCACCGACCCTGCGTCTGGGCACCTGCATCCTGATCGTGCCCCAGCGCAACCCGTTGGTGCTGGCGAAGGAGCTCGCCACGCTCGATCGCCTCAGCGGCGGTCGGGTGGAGCTGGGCCTCGGGGTCGGGTGGCTCCAGGAGGAGTTCGACGCCCTCGGCGTGCCGTGGGAGCGGCGAGGCGCCCGCAACGACGAGTACGTCGCTGCGATGCGGGCGCTGTGGGCCGGGCCGCTCGCGGAGTTCCACGGTGAGTTCGTCGACTTCGATCCGGTCACCTGCAGCCCGAGGCCCGTCCAGGCGTCGATCCCGATCCTCGTCGGGGGCGACACCGACGCGGCGATCGCACGCGCCGTGCGCATCGCCGACGGGTTCTTCCCCGGTGAGGGTGACGCCGCCCGGCTCGGGGCATTGATCGGGAAGGTGCGCACGGCGGCCGAACGGGCCGGACGCGATCCCGCCGGCATCGAGATCAACGCCATGTTCGGCCAGCAGATGGCCGATCCGCTCGCCGGGATCGAGCAGTTCGAGGCGCTCGGCGTGGGCCGGGCGATGGTGCCGGCGTTCTTCTTCGCCGGCCCCGGCGGGCTCGATCGGCTCGCCGAGTTCGGCGAGCGGGTCGTGCGGCCGGCGAGCGCCTAGGCCCCGGCCCGGCGCTCGCTAACCGGTAGCGGCACGGAACGAGGGCGTGCTGCCCGGGCGCAGCGCGTAGCCTTGCGCCATGCTGTCGCGCGCTTCTCAGGCGAGTCGCCGACCGGAGTGGCGTGCCCGAACAGAGGTCGCGCCCCGGGCTAGCGGCCGCGTCGGAACCGCCTCGGATCGTTTGTTGCTCCTGCAACGTCAGGCCGGCAACCGCGCAGTTCAGCGGCTCCTCGATCCTGAGCAGCCGGTCAACGAGCTTCGCTTTCGCGTGAGCAACGCGACGGGTATCGACGTGACGGACGTACCCGTGCGAGCGCACGCACCGGACGTTCCGTCCCCCATGCTCGGCATGGCGTACGCCGACGAGGTTGCGTTGCGGGGTGGTGTCATATCCGCAGACGAACGCCATGTCGCGGCGCATGAACTCGCCCACCTTGCGCTCGGCGAGCCCGCTGCGACGACCCGGGCCGAACGTGAACGGGCTGCCGATGCGGCTGCGCACCGTGCACTCACGCAGCCGAGCTCTCGCGGGTCGTGGTCCGCCCGCCCTTCGTCGTCGGCACTTCGGACAACGCACTACTTCGATCCTCGGTTTCACCGCGCTTCGGTGGTGAACGCTTTGGCCGGGCCTTCGGGAGGAGGGTTTACCGCCGAGGAGATCGGGATGATCTACCAGGCCAACTGGGAGCGTGATTTGTCCCAGGTCCATCCGGCGCTCGCCAACGTCATCTCGTCCTGGAAGCGGGTGAAGCTTGCCGCCGCCGATCACGACACGCCCGGTCCGGATCGCGAGCGCGTCGTGGCCACGGCCGAGCGGGACTTCATGAGCGTGTGCAGCGCGCTGCTCGACCAGGTCGAGGTGATGGGGGTCGACGCGTTCAAGACCACACGCTCGTTCGGGGGGTATGCCTTCTGGGAGCACATGGACAACCCTGGCGACAGCACGAACGAGCTGGTGCGGTTCATCGAACAGCGCCGGGTCGAGCTCACTATTCCGGCCGATGTCACCCATCCGCACCTGTTCATTTCCCGTGAGTACATCAAGCAGATGCTCATCGAGGCGGTTGCCCTTGCGTTCCCGGACACTCCACTCACGGGAACAGCTGCAGATGCGGCCGCGGCTTCACGCAGTCGGCTTGCGGTCATCCGGCCCGAGGCCGACCGTCTCGAGCACTCCTCTCGTGCGTCGGGGGGAGACTCGGCGCCGGTCGGCGCCGAAACCGCTGCGCACGTGCGCACGGCTCATCCCGACACATCGACGCTCTCGACGGGGGCACCGGCTGCATCCTTCGAGCGACTCGGGCGAGCATCCCATGCGTTGGAGGACTTCTGGTCGCACTCGAACTTCATCGAGATGGCCATCGGCGAGGCCCGCTTCAACAGCGGACTCGCCGAACTCGAACGGTCCGAGAGCCTCACGACGGCGACGTTCGGTCCGACGGACGAGACGCATGCGATCGCCCACAAGGTCCGTGGGCTGGCTGACGAGATCGCCGCCGAACTGCCGCTCCTGCGCCACCTGGGCAGCCGCGGCGACCTCCCGTCGGCTGCGGACGTACGAGCGGGCGATCTATCGCCGCCGGCAGACGAGTCCCAACACGACGAGACCGGCACCCTGGGGCACCTGTTTCGGGCGGCCGGTCAGCGTGGTCTCGGAGCGGCCGGCCTTCGGGACCCCGCAGTGGCGGGCGCGATCGCTGGTGGCGCAGGGACCGGATGGCTGCGCGAGCAACTCGGTGCCGACAACCCGAACAATCACTGGCTCTTGCGGAACTTGGGCGGCGGAGTGGCCGGCGGGCTGGGTGCCGTCGGAGGCTTGGTCGGCGGAGCGATTGTCGGGGCCGGAACCGGCTATGCCGAAGGTGTGTCCGCAGCCGGACACGCAGTCGACGGCGACGGCGAGCACACGTGGCTCGGAGCGCTCGCGGCCGGCGCCGGCGGAGTCGGCGGCCTCGTGACAGGTGCGGTCTCGGGTGCGGTGGGCGGCACGTGGGGTTCGTTGACCGCACATGATGACGGCTCCGGGGCTGTTGCCGGTGCGCTCTCGGGCGCTCGCGCCTTCGGGGATGGGGCCCTCTCCGGTTTGGCGCTCGATTACCTGCTGAGTGCGGACGGGGTCGCCCTGCTCCGTTCGATCGCCGAACGCATGGAGCACGAGACTCGCGACACGATCGCAGGAGCCACGCCTGGTGCTCCTGCGGCGGGCTCACATTCCCTGCTTGCCAAGGACCAGCCTGGTCACGACGACGACACGTTCGATCAGCTTCGGACTGCGAAGTTCGAGCTTGCGCAGGCACTGTCGGCCGCCGCCGATCGAATGATCATCGGCGAGATGCGAGCGGCCCTCGCAGAGCCGAGCGCGACCGGAGCAACCACCCGGGTCGACGCCATCGCTGCCCGGCTCGACGAGCTGATCAGTGCGCCAACCGAGTCCCACCCCCTGTGGGCCACCATTGCCGAGCATCGAGCTCGCTTGGAGGAGGCGCTGACGGCCCACTACCGGCAATGTGTCCCCTAGGAACCCGATTCGTGCGGAGGTGCAGTCGTCACGCCGGGTGCGGCCACGTTCATCGATGACACGGCCCCGGCCGCTGCCGCGTCAGGCGCCCTTGCCGCCGACCGTGCGCAGGAAGGTGAGCTGCGGCCGGCCCTCGGTGAGCCCGGCGAGCGACTTGCCGAAGCTCTTCATGAACTCGCTCGCGCCGTGCGCAGCGAGCGACGCGTCGTCGGCGTAGCGCTCGTAGAACCACACGCCGTTCTCGTCGGCGGTGTCCTCGTGCAGCAGGTAGACGAGGGTGCCGGGCTCGGTCTCGGCGTTGGCGAGCGCACCCTGCAGCGCAGCGATGAGCTCGGCGCGCTTTCCCGGGGCGGCGGTGATCTTGGCGATGATGGCGGGGCCGGACATGGACGCCGACCGTAGCCGTCCGCACGGTGCCTTCACCGGGCCTACCGCCCGGCGAGGCCGAGTTGTCGGGCGGCCCGGTCGGCGGCGTCCCGGCCGGCGACGTGGCGCACCACGAGCAGCCCGTCGAGGAGTGCGATCGCTGCGCTCGCCTCGGCCCGCCGGCGGGCCGGTGTCCCGGTGAGCAAGGTGGCCGCCCACGCGATCCAGGCGTCGAGCAGCACGGGCACGACGCTGCGGTAGGGCTCCCGGCGCGCCGCGGCAAGGCCGAGGGCTTCGAGGAACACGGCGAAGGTGGCGTCGGCCTCGGGGCCGTCGAGCGCCCGCCACGCGGTGCGGGCGAGCGAGCGATGGTCGGCTGCGGGCGCGGTGAAGGCCGGGGCGAGGACCGCCTGGAGCTGGGTGCCCACCTCGCCGAGGACGGCGGTCACGAGGTCCTGCTTGGTGGGCAGGTAGTAGACGACCATCCGATCGCTGATCCCGAGCTGTGCGGCGACCCGGCCGAAGCTCAACGCGCTCAGCCCCTCGCCGAAGGCGACGGCGACGGCGCCGGCGAGCACCTCCTGGCGGGAGTGTTTGGGCCCCATCGCCGTGGAGGTTACCGAGGCATCCCGGGTACCATACGTAGCAGTCACTACAACACAGGGGGATGCCGTGCCCGACAACGTGCGCCGATCGACTTCAGGGGTGGCTCGATGAGCCTCGATGCGGCAGCAGCGTCCGAGCTGTTTCGCCGTCCCCCCGACCGCTTCGTCGCCACCGCAGCCGGCGAAGTGGCCTACCGGGTCGTGGGTCAGGGGCCCGACGTGTTGTTCGTGCACGGTTGGCCGGCGTCGAGCGCGACGTTCCGCGCGCTGCTCCCCCACCTTGTCGAGCACGTCACCTGCCATCTCATCGACCTGCCCGGCGCAGGCTCGAGCCGGTTCGATCGCTCGACGACGCTGACGCTCGACGAGCACATCCGGACCGTCGCCGGCGCGCTCGACGTGCTCGGCCTCACCCGGGTCGCGGTCGTGGGTCACGACAGCGGCGGCATGATCGCCCGCCATGCGCTCGCCGGCGACCCCCGGGTGTCGGCGATGGCGTTGATCGACACCGAGCAACCCCAGGGCTCGACGTGGCGGTTCCGGGCGTTCCTGGCCGGTCGTCACCTGCCCGGCTACGGCACAGCGCTCGGATGGATCGCGGGACGGCACCGGTTGCGGCGCAACGGATTGCTGCTCGGCGGTGCGTTTCGTGACCGATCCCTGCTCGACGGCGAGTTCGACGAGTTCTTCCTTGCGCCGCTGCGGCGCTCGGCCGACCATCGCTGGGCCGCACAGCAGCTCGTGCGGAGCTTCCGCTACGAGCTCGTGCGCGCCCTCGGCGCGTTGCACGCCCGCATCGACGTACCCGTGCAACTGGTCTGGGGTGAGCACGACGCGTTCTTCCCGGTCGAGCGCGCCCGAGCGATGGTGGGCACCTTCGCCGACGCACGCCTCGCTGTGATCGCAGGGGCGGCGCTGTTCCCGCACGAGGAGCGCCCCGAAGCCGTGGCCGCTGCGCTGCTGCCCGTGCTCACCGGGCGGTCCTCCCCGTCGTGAGGGGCGCTCAGTGGTCGGCGCTCACCTTGCGCAACGCCGCTGCGTTCATGCAGTAGCGCAGCCCGGTCGGAGGCGGGCCGTCCGGGAAGACGTGGCCGAGATGGGCGTCGCACACGCTGCAGATCGTCTCGACACGCACCATGCCGTACGCCCGGTCGATGTGGTAGGCGATCACGTCATCGGCCACGGGCGCGGTGAACGACGGCCATCCGGTGCCCGATTCGAACTTTTCGGCGGCATCGAACAGCAGGGTCTCGCAGCACACGCACGTGTACTGCCCGGGCTCGAACCGGCTGCACATGTCGTTGCTGAAGGCCCGCTCCGTGCCGGCGTGGCGGGTCACCTGGTACGAGAGCGGCTCGAGCAGCGACCGCCATTCTTCGTCGGTCCGCTCGACCCGCCGCGGCGGGATCGCATTGCCGTCCTGGGCCAAGCGCACGACGTCTGCCCACGTGGTCATGACCCGGGACCCTACCCAAGGCCGTCCGGCGGCAGCATGCCGGGCCGCTCCGAGCGAGGCGAGCGGTCGTAGAACCGGCGCTTCGCAGCGAGCGCCACGTAGACGAGGCCGACGAGGACGGGCACCTCGATCAGCGGCCCGACCACCCCGGCCAGCGCCTGGCCCGACGAGACTCCGAACACCCCGATGGCGACCGCGATCGCGAGCTCGAAGTTGTTCCCGGCTGCCGTGAACGCGACCGATGCGTTGCGGTCGTACGGCAAGCCGAGACGGAACCCGACGGCGAACGAGCCGAACCACATGACGGCGAAGTAGGCGAGCAACGGCAGCGCGATGCGGGCCACGTCGAACGGGCGGCCGGTGATCGTCTCGCCCTGGAGGGCGAACAGGATCACGATGGTGAACAGCAACCCGTAGAGCGCGATCGGCCCGATGCGCGGGCAGAACCGCCGGTCGTACCAATCGGCACCCTTCGCCGCCACCCCGATCAGACGGGTGCAGAAGCCGGCCAGCAGCGGGATGCCGAGGAAGATCACCACGCTCTTGGCGATCTCGCCGACGGTGACGTCGATCCCGTCGCCGTCGAGACCCAGCCATCCGGGGAGCGCCTCGAGGTAGAACCATCCGAGGATCGAGAAGGCGAGCACCTGGAACACCGAGTTCAGCGCGACGAGCACGGCGGCGAGCTCGCGGTTCCCGCAGGCGAGGTCGTTCCAGACGAGCACCATGGCGATGCAGCGGGCGAGACCGACGACGATCAACCCGGTGCGGTATTCGGGGAGGTCGGGCAGCATCGCCCACGCCAGCGCGAACATCACGGCAGGGCCGAGGATCCAATTGAGGATCAACGACAGCACGAGCGTCGTGCGCTCGGCGACGACGTCCCCGAGCCGGCCGTAGTTCACCTTCGCGAGGACCGGGTACATCATCAGCAACAGCCCGAGTGCGATCGGCAAGCTGACGGTGTCGATCTTCACCCCGTCGATCGCGTCGTCGAGGTCGGGGAACACCCGTCCGAGCGCAAGGCCGGCCGCCATCGCCAGGCCGATCCACAACGGCAGGAGACGGTCGAGCGTCGACAGTCGGGTTCGGTGCAGGGGTACGAACGTGGGTCGCTCCATCGGTCAGTCGCCGGCGTCGATGCTCGCGAGCGAGATCGACACGCTCGCGGCGCGGGGCGGGAGTCGCAAGGTGAGCAGCCAGGTGACCACGACGAACGCCGACGAGCCGAGCAGTGCTGCGGTGAGATCGCCCCACAGGTAGAGCACCCCCGACAGCAGCGTGCCGACGAGACGGCCGGCAGCATTGGCCGAGTAGTAGAAGCCGACGTCCAGCGCGACGTCGTCGTCATCGGCGTAGGCGAGGACGAGGAAGGAGTGCAGGGAGGAGTTCATCGCGAACACCACGCCGAACACCACGAGACCGGCGACCACCGTGGCAGTCACGGCGACGTCGAGGGCGACCAGCGCGGCGATCGCGGCCGAGACGGCGCCGAGCACCAGGGCCCAGCGGCGGGCGGCGCGCACCTCGTCGACGGCCCGCCCGCCGGGAGCGACGAGACGCGGGGCGGCCGACTGCACGATGCCGTAGCCGATCACCCAGACGGCGAGGAAGCCCCCGACCGCTTCGTGGCTCCATCCGAGCTGGTCGGCCAGGAAGACGGGGACGGCGACCACGAACCAGAGGTCACGGGAGCCGAACAGGAAGAACCGGGCGGCCGAGAGCCGGTTGATCGCGCTGGACTTCGACAACACCGACCGCAACGGCGGCTTGCGCTTCGACTTCCCGATGTCTTCGTTCAGGAAGACCAGGAGACCGACGACGGTGAGCACGAGCGCGCCGGCCATGGCCCACAGCGCGCCGTCGTAGCCGAGGGCCCCGAGCAGCGCGGCGCCCACGAAAAAACCCACGCCTTTCAACGCGTTCTTCGACCCGGTGAGCACGGCGACGAGCGTGAACAGCGAGCCTTCACCGGCCACGGTCTTGACCGCGCTCTTCGAGCTCATCTTCGTGAGGTCCTTGGCGACGCCCGACAGCGCCTGCATCGCCATCACGAACGCGACCGACGCCGCGCGAGGCCAGTCCGGCGACTCGACGGACAGGGCCAGCAGCGCGAGCACCTGGAGGCCGAGCCCGGCGACGAGGGTCCGGTTCAACCCACGGCGGGCCCCGACCCATCCCCCCAGCAGGTTGGTCAGGATCCCCATGAACTCGTAGGCCAGGAACAAGAACGCGATCGCCACCGGCGAGTACCCGAGCTCGTTGAAGTGCAGCAGCACCAGCATCCGCAGGGCGCCGTCGGTGACGGTGAACACCCAGTACCCCGCCGTGACGAGGGCATAGTTGCGCAGCCTCACGGCGCCGAGCCGATCCCGGCGGCGACGAGCGCAGCGAGCTCGACGAGGCGATGGGCGTAGCCGAACTCGTTGTCGTACCAGACGAGGACCTTGACCATCCGGCCGTCGATCACCATGGTCGACGGGCCGTCGACGATCCCCGAACGGGGATCGTTCACGTAGTCGGCGGACACGAGCGGGCGTTCCTCGAATCCGAGGATCCCGGTGAGCGGCCCGGCGGCGGCCTGTGCGAGCAGACCGTTGATCTCCTCGACCGTGACCGGACGGGCCATCGTGAACACGCAGTCCGTGAGCGAGGCGTTCAACAAGGGCACCCGCACGGCGAGGCCGTTCAGCTTCCCGGTGAGCTCGGGGTAGATCAGCGTGATGGCGGTCGCCGATCCCGTCGAGGTCGGAACCAGCGAGTTCAGCGCCGAGCGGGCTCGCCGCAGGTCCTTGTGCGGAGCGTCGACGATCACCTGGGTGTTGGTGACGTCGTGCACGGTGGTGATCGCACCCCGCTCGATGCCGATCGCCTCGTGGAGCACCTTGACGACGGGGGCGAGCGAGTTCGTGGTGCACGAAGCCGCAGTGACGATCCGATGCACGGACGGGTCGTACCGGTGGTCGTTGCAGCCCATCACGACGTTGAGCACGTCCGGGCTCTTGACCGGGCAGGCCACGACGACGGCGCGGGCGCCCCGTGCGAAGTGCGGCTCGAGGTCCGCCGCGGTCTTGAACTTCCCGGTGGCCTCGATCACGAGATCCACGCCGTGGCCGGCCCAGTCGATGTCGAGGGGCCGGCCATGCTCCGAGAACGACACGGGTCGACCGTCGATCACCAGCTCGTCGCCGCGGCGGGACACCGTGCCGGGGTACCGGCCGTGGACCGTGTCGAACTCGAGCAGGTGGGCGGCCGCCTCGGCACCCCCCTTGTGCTCGTTGACGTGGAACAGCTCGAGCGACGGTTGCGCCCGCATCGCCCGTACGGCGAGCCGGCCCATCCGACCGAACCCGTTGATCCCCACCCGTATGGTCATCCGATCTCTCCTCGTCGGTCGTCACCCGTGGTGACGGCTCGGATCCGTTCCTCGAGTTCGTTCACCACGGCGTCGAACGCGGCGGCGCCGCCGGCCGCCGGATCGGCGATGGACCAGTGCCACCAGTCGTCGCCGACCGTGAGCTCTTCGTGGACCAGATCGCAGACGGTGACCACCTGGGTGTCGCTGGGCGCGCCGTCGAACCCGACGGGTACTGCGCCGGCGAGCGACACCCCTGCTCGGCGGGCGGCCGCGGTTGCGCCGCGGTGGACCCGAGGCGCCGGGGCGGTGCCCGCGGAGGTGGCGCGTCGCCCGGTCCGCGCCGTCCAGAGGGCTGCGGCCAGCTGTGAGCGCGCCGAGTTGTGGGTGCACAGGAACAGCAGATCGCCCCGGGGGGCACGGCCGGCGATCCCGAGCCCGGCGAGCGCCGTGCGCACGAGCCGCACGTAGCGGCGTCGCCCGTCGCCGGCCGAGGCGGTGCGGGCCACCAGCCCGGCGCGCTCGAGCACGTCGAGATGGTGGGCGAGCAGGTTCGACGCGAGACCCAGCCGGGCGCCCAGCTCGCCTGGGGTGCGATCGCTCACGACGAGTTCCTCGACGATGACCAGGCGGGCCGGCTCGCCGAGCGCCGCGTAGGTGGCGGCACGGGCCGCAAGCCCCCGATCCTCAGCCCACGGGCGGGTCATGACGACGACGTCTGCTCTGACCGGGCCCACATACGTCTCAGCATATGTTGACTCAGCCTAAGGTGAGCGATAATCCGGCCATGCCGGGTGCGGGAGCGCTCGCCACCGGATGGGCCGTCGGGCCGATGGAGGCACGGTCAGCGAAGAACTAGGCACGCTTGGGTGCACGGGGTACGGATCGAGGTGGTCGTCGCATCGTGGAACTCCGACGTCGGATGGCTCGGCGAGGCGCTCGCCAGCGCCTGGTCGCAGGAGCCTGCGCCGCATCGCGTTCTCGTCGTCGACGCCGCCTCGCCGCAACCGCTGTCGTCACCGGCGTGGCCCGCAACGGAATGGTTGCGGCTCGACGCGAACGCCGGTACGGCACTGGCCCGCAACCTCGGTGCTCGTCACCTCGGCGATGACGTCGACCTGCTGTGTTTCCTCGACCACGACGACCGGCTGCTGCCGGGTGCGTTCGCGACCGGCCTGCCCTGCGAGAGCGTCCGACCGGTCGCACCAGCGTGGAGCGGCTCCTGCGGCGATCATGGATCGTGCCGCCCGCCGTCGTGCTGGTGAGCGCCGACGCCTTCCGTGCCATCGGGGGGTTCACCCCCGGCCTGCGCTTCGTGGAGGACCTGGACTTCTACCTGCGCCTGTCCCGGCACACCGACGCCGCCGAGCACCAGGCGGTGATCGCCGAGTACCGGATGCACCCCGGTGGGGGCGGCGGCGGCAACGTCGCCGACAACCAGGAGTTGCTGCTGCAATACCTGGCCGAGCAGGCGACGTGGACCGCTGCGGACCCGATTCTCGAGCGCGCCCGCCGTGACGGCCTGGCGTACTGGCAGCGCGAGATCGATCGCGTCAACCGGTACTTCGTCCTGCGGTACCGCGCGCAAAAGCGGCGCTGGCTCGCAGCGGTGCCCGAGGGGGTCGACCTTGCGATCCACCACCCTCGCTCGCTGCGCGACGTCGCCGGGTTGTGGGCACGAGCGATCCGACCGAGAACGCGCTCGACACCCGGGTCCCGCTGAGTTGCGCCGAACGGCGTGCGTCGTCGAGCCCGATCACCCGGTGGGGACGAATCGCCGCAGTATCGTGTGGGGCCGACGTCCGCGACCGATGGAGCCTGTATGACGATGCCGTCCCCACGCCGGGCCCCACGACGCGACGGAGGATCCCGGATCAGGCGCCGCCATGCCCTGCTCGGCGTCGTCCCCTTGCTTCTCGCGGCGTGCGGCGGATCGTCGGACGCGGGCGGGGCGGCGGCTCCCGGCGGTGGGGCGTCGCCGGCTCCCGGCGGGGTGTGTTCGACGGTCGGTGAGCAGACCGGCGTGCAGAACGGAACGCTCGTGTGCACCGAGTCGGCGACCGGCCGTACGTGGCAGCCGATGGCGAACCAGGGCCCGCCGCCGAGCGCTGCGGCGCCGACCGGATCGTCACCCTCGCCCGCGGGCGGGGCGGCGGCGAGCGCCCGCGTCGGCAACGCGTGCACGAAAGACCGGGCCTTCGGGTTCGGCGACGGGATGATCACGGTCTGCTCGGGCGGGCGCTACCGCTACGCCCTGCCGGAGGACCTGCCGCCGGCGCCGGCGGGCGGTTACGCCAAGCGACCCGAGTGGTACCCGACGCTTGCCCAGATCTTCGGACCCAAGGTGGACGAGTGCACCGGGGGCCCGGTGCGGTTCAGCCAGCCGGTGATCGAACCGGCGAAGGTCACCCGCTCGACTCCGGCCGGGATGATGATCTACGACCACGTGACCCCGATCGACCATCTCTACATCGGCATCACGGCGCTCGACCGGCCGGCGAGCGAGCGGGCCGCCGACGCCGCCACGATCCGGGTTCCCGCCGCCGGCACGGTGATCGAGGTGAGCAGCCTCGGATCGCCCACATCGAACCGTGTCACGGTCGTGCATGGTTGCGGGATCGTCTCGGTGTTCATGGTGGTCAACCGCCTCACCGGCGTCCTGGCGCCGTATGTGGACGAGGTGCGCTCGAAGGGTGCCGCGGCGGTGTCGTTGGCCGTGCGGGCCGGCGACGAGATCGGCACCCAGACCGACAACTCGCTCGATTTCAACATCTTCGACGGCGCGACCTGGTTGCCCCGATTCGCCAACCCGTTCTCCTACGCTGCGGGCGAGGCGTGGAAGCCGTACACCGCCGACCCGTTCCCGCTGTTCACCAACGGCGCCGGGGACGCGCTGAAAGCGGGCATGCAGCGCGTGGTCGAGCCGCGCTGGGGCGTCATCGACCGTGACGTGCCGGGCACGGCGGCTGGGAGCTGGTTCATCGACGGCACGATCGGTTACAACGGGATTCCCGTCGAGCTGGTGCGCGCCGCCACCGGCCAGTTGCCGGGAAATTCGGTTCCGGGCAAGTCGACCTACGCCTGGGGCCGTCTGACGCTTGCACCGCACCCCGTCGACGAGCAGGCATGGATCTTTTCGACCGGTTGGTGGAGCGATCCGAAGGGAGACCCGAAGCAGGTGATGATCGACCGATCCGGTGGCCTGCCTGCGCCCGACCAACTCAAGTCGGCGAACGGTGCCGTCGTCTACCCGCTGGTGGAGTTCTCCGTGAAGCAGCCCGCGGGGTTCTCCGGTCCGGCGCAGCCCATGTCCCCTGACGGGATCGGCTACACGCTCAGCGCAGGTGGCGCGGTCGGTTTCGCCGTCGTGCAGGTGAACGACAACGGCACGCTCGCCGTCGAGGTGTCGACGGATCCGGCGCGCCGGCCGGCCGGGTTCACGGCAGCGAAGCGCTCGTACCACCGCTGACCCGGAGCGTCACCGGTCAGCGGCGCCGCAGCGCGCCACGCAGGCGTGCCAGGGTGTCGCGCGGGTCGCCCACGGCGAACCCGCGGCGTACGAGGGCCTCCTTGCGGGGGCGATACGGGGGGTAGGCGAGCGCCGGGTCGAGCCGGGTGGAGCGTTCGAGCACCGGCCGCTGGTGGCTCAGGCGGTCGAAGCCGCTCTTGCCGTGGTAGGCGCCCATCCCGCTCTCCCCCACCCCGCCGAAGGGAAGGTGCGGGTTGCTGACGTGCAGGAGGGTGGCGTTCACGCAGGCACCCCCGCTCGAGGTGCCGGTGAGCACCCGCTCGTTGTCCGCCGCGCGCTCGCTGAAGGTGTACAGCGCCAACGGCTTGTCGCCCGCATTCACGAGCCGGACGGCCTCGTCGAGGGATTCGACGGCGACGACCGGCAGGACCGGCCCGAAGATCTCCTCCTGCATGACCGGGTCGCCGGCGGTGATCCCGGTGAGCACCGTGGGGGCGATGTAGCGGGTGTCGGGATCGGAGCCACCGCCGACGGCGACGGTGCCGTCGTGGAGCAGCTTTTCGATCCGGTGGAAGTGGACGTCGTTGACGATCCGGGCGTAGTCCGGGCTGGACTCGGGTTCGGTGCCGTAGAAGGCGGTGATGTGCCGGCCGAGGGCGGCGACGAACGCGTCGTGCACCGGCCGCTCGACGAGGACGTAGTCGGGCGCGATACAGGTCTGGCCCGCGTTGACGAACTTGCCCCAGGCGATGCGCCGGGCCGCCACGTCGAGGTTCGCGTGTCGGCTCACGATCGCCGGGCTCTTGCCGCCCAACTCGAGCGTGACCGGGGTGAGGTGCTCGGCCGCTGCTCGCATGACGATCCGGGCCACCCGGCTGTTGCCGGTGTACACGATGTGGTCGAAGCGGTGCCGGAGCAACTCGGTCGTTTCGGCGACGCCGCCCTGCACGATTTGCACCGCGGGCTCCCCGAGCTCGGTGACAACGGCGGCGAGCGCATCGGCCGAGGCCGGGGCCAGCTCACTCGGCTTGAGCACCACGGCGTTGCCGGCGGCGATCGCACCGACGGCGGCGAGCAGTTGCAGCTGCAACGGATAGTTCCATGGGCCGATGATGCAGACCACGCCCAGCGGCTCGGACACGATCCGTGACCGGCCGGGCTTGAGCGCGAGCGGGGTGCGCACCCGTTGCGGGGCCATCCAGTTGGCGAGGTTGGCGAGCGTGCGGTCGATCTCGCTGGTTGCGAAGCCGACCTCGGTCACCCACGCTTCGAAGCGGGGCTTGCCGAGATCGGCGGCGAGCGCCGCGAGGAGGCGCTCCTCGTGGGACACGAGCAGGTCACGCAGCCGGCGCAGCAGCGCCACCCGGCGGTCACGCGATCGGGTCGGGCCGGCGTCGAACGCGCTGCGGGCGGTGAGCACGGCGTCGGCGATGGTGTCGAGGGGCGTTGCGGCGAAGGACATGCCCGCACCGTAGAGAGCGGACTAGACAGTGTCAAGGCGGGCCCGAATGGCCCGCATCTCCGTTCTGGCTCAACGACTCAGGAGCACCTTCGCCACGGCCGCCGCCCGGTCACACGACGACCGGCTGATGACCTTGCCGTCGGCGGTCGCCTGCAGATCACCGCCGGCCGAGGCGACGACGGCAACGTCGGTGATGCTCACGTACACCACCGTGTCGCCGCGGCGCGCGAGCACCCCGACCGCCCCGGCGAGGTCCGCAGTGGTGCAGAACGCCTCGTCCCCGATGCCGTCGACGGCATAGCCGAACCACCCTTCCCGGGTCACCGACAGCCCGCCGCCGCGATCCTCGGTCTGCGGGTTGGCCCGGGCGCGATCGGCACGGAACTTCCTGGCCGCGTCCGTACCCGTGTAGCGAGCGACCCGGGCGACGAAGGTGTCCTTGCTCCCGTTGACGACGCACGAGGTCTCGCCGTCGAGAGCCCGCTTGTCGAGCGCAAGGCCAACGACGGCGTCGGTCACCGCTCCGAGGCCGAAGACCTCCACGTCCTTGCCGAACAGCTGCGAAGCCCGTTCCTTGGTGACCAAGGTGCAGTCGCCACCGAACACCTCGTCGACGTTGTCGCTGAGCCACTTCGCCCCGATCACGAGCGCCCCCACCGCGATGAGCCCGAGCATCCCGAGCACCGCGAGGCCGATCAGCAACGCCTTCAGGCACCCACTCGTCGCCGGGGCCGGTACGGCGCCGCCGGGTGGGGCCGGGGCCTTCGGTGGCGGCAGCGCGCCCCCCGCCGAAGGACCGGGCGGTGGCGGCGGAAGGGTCATCGAATCCCCGGGATCCCTGCGGTGTCGTGGCGATGGTAGCGAGCGACTCCTACGGACGCCGCCGGCCGCCGAGCGGTAGCGTCCGACGGTGCAGCGACGATCAGTGGTACTCGGATTGCTCGGCAGCGGTGCGGCGGTCCTCCTGGGCACCTCCGGCTGCAGCGAGCCCGGGTCGCAGGACGAGCGAACGACGCCGCGTCGGCGCAGCGTGCCTCGGCCCGCGGCGATGGTCCGCACCTCGTGGTGGACGGACCCGTTCGCGTCGGGCTCGTACAGCGCGATGGTCGTCGGGGCGGAGCCCGCGACTCGCCGGGCGCTGGCAGCACCGGTCGGCGACCGGCTCTTCTTCGCGGGTGAGGCGACGAGCCGCGAGCATCCGGGCACGGTGCATGGGGCGCGCACCTCGGGCCTACGGGCTGCGGCCGAGGTCGCCGACCGGGCCCGCCCGGGCGAGCGAGTCGTCGTGGTCGGGGCCGGTATCGCCGGGCTCAGCGCAGCGCGCCGGCTGCTCGACGACGGGTTCGACGTCACGGTGCTCGAGGCTCGCGACCGCCTCGGGGGCCGACTCCACACGGTGCGCCCGGCCGGGTGGGAGGTGCCGCTCGACCTCGGGGCGTCCTGGGTTCACGACGTCGGGGCGAGCGATCTCCCCGCACTGCTGCGCACCGCAGGGATCGCAACGGCACCGTTCGACCACGACGACGCGGCCCTCCTCGTGCGCGCAGGCGACCGGCCCTCGGGCTCGGGTCCGGTGGAAGCGGCGATGGAGCGTGTGGAGGCTGCCGTGGCGTGGGCCGACAAGCGGGACGCGGACCGTTCGATCGCCGACGCACTGCGCGACAGCGGGGTCGCAGCCGACATCGATCCGGACGTCCTCGCGACGGTGCTGGCCAACGACCTCGCCGGCGAGTACGCCGAGTCGGCCGAGCGCCTGTCGGCCTGGTGGGCGCTCGAGGAGGGCTCCGAGGGCGACGACGTGTTCGTGCTCGGCGGTTATGACGGGCTTGCTGCCGCGCTCGGGGCCGGGGTCCGGGTCGAGCGGAACCGGCCGATCGCCAGCATCGCCCGGGGCGCCGACCGGATGGTCCTCACCGACACCGCCGGCCGGGTCACCGAGGCCGATCGGGTTGTCGTGACCGTCCCGCTCGGCGTGCTCCAGCAGAAGCGGATCCGATTCGAGCCACCGCTGCCGAACGGCCATACGGCGGCGATCGAACGGTTGGGTGTGGGCCTCCTCGACAAGGTGTGGCTGCGATTCGACCAGCCGTTCTGGACGCAGAAGGCGTTCGTGTGGATCCGGGTCGCCGAGGCCGGCACGCCGTTCACGTGGTGGGTCAACCTGCTCCCGCTCACCGGTCGACCGGTGCTGCTGGCCGTGCTCGGCGGCGACACCGCCCGGGCATGGGCCGCCCGCTCGGACGACGAGGTGCTCGCCGCAGCGACCGCGTCGCTCCAGGCCTTCGCCGACGCCGGCTGGTAACGCTGGGGCCGGCGCTCGGCCGGTGACCTCGGCGGTCAGGCCAGGATCACGCCGCGGCGCGGGTGCGGCGCAGGACCGGATCGGCGACGGCGAGGGTCCGATCGGCGAGCCGAAGGACTCGCCCGGCGGCACCCGGGGTGTCGGCGTCGACCAGGTTGCCCATCACGGCGAGCGTGAGGTTGGCGGCCGTCTGGGTGCCGATCGCCACGCGCAGCCCCGCCGAGAGCAGCCACGGGTGGCCGATCACGAACGAGAACCGGCGGCCCGTGCGCAGGAACGAGTCGAAGCGCTCCCCCACCAGGCGGTCGTAGGTATCGGGCGCGCTCGCCGGATCCGCGATCAGGCGGTCGGCCGCGAGCATCCCCGACTCGAGGCCGTAGTCGATCCCCTCGCCGTTCATCGGGTTCACGAGCCCGGCCGCGTCACCGACGGCCACCCAACCCGGCCCGTGACGGCGCTGCACGCTCATCGGCAGCCGCCATGCCCGGGGTTTGACCTGCAACGGCCCGATGTCCCAGGTGTGTCGAACGATGCCCGCGTAGATGTCCATGAGCCGGTTGAGGTTGATCGACTTGAACCCCTTCATCGTCGACAGCGCACCGACACCGATGTTCACGGTCCCGTCCCCGCACGGGAACATCCAGCCGTAGCCGGGGATCGGGGTGCCATCGGCGTCCTTCATGCCCAAGCACGCTTCGATCAGCCGCTCGCCGTGGCGGGGGGTCTCGGCGTAGGAGCGGATCGCGAGGCCGAAGGTCTCGTCGGGCACCTTCTCGGCGCCGAGCACCCGGGCGGCTGCGCCGGGCGCCCCGGTAGCCAGGATGGTGAGCGGCGCAGTGATGCGCTCGCCCCCGGCGTTGATCCCGATGCACCGGTCGCCGTCGAGCACCGGCAGCGCCTCGGTGGAGAACCGGACGTCGGCCCCGGCCTGCATCGCAGCCTCGATCAGGACGGCGTCGAACCGCCGGCGGGGCCACACGGCGCCGTGGGCGCCGTAACGGCCGTGGGCGGGCCAGGGAAGCTCCCGGGTACGGCGTCCGGCGATCATGCGCAGGCCGTCGATGCGGTGCGCCGGTGACAGGTCGATGCCGAGTTCGTCGAGCGCAGCGACCGCTCGGGGGGTCAGACCGTCCCCGCACACCTTGTCCCGGCCGAACGGGCCCTTCTCGCACACGACGACCGACAGCCCGGCGCGAGCCGCCCGGATGGCCGCAGCGGCACCGGCCGGACCTCCACCGATCACCACGAGATCGCAAGGCACGCCTACAGGTTGCCCGCTTCGGCCCGCTGTTCCCACCACCGGGCGGGGGGTGACCGGCACCACGCGTGCGCAGCCGGCCCGCCGGGCCTCCCTCGGGCCGCACGCGAGTGCCTCCGCTGCCACGCCGGTCCCCGAAGCGCGGAAGGATGTAACCGGTGTTGGGCCACGTCGTGGCGGTGAGCGAGGACGATGATGCAGGCCCGACCGGGTGAACCCGTGGGTGAGAGCTTGGCGGTGGCCGCGGCCCACGCCGCAGCGGTCGAAGAGAGCGGGCACGACCGTGGCCGGCCGAAGCTTCGGTTTGCCGCGTTCGGCTCGACGACTCTCGTCGTGCTGTTCCTGCTCAACCTCATCGACGAGTTCGACCGAGCGGTGCTCGCCGTCGCCCTCGACGACATTCGGGAGGAGTTCTCGCTGTCCGACACGACCGTGGGGTTGTTGCCGGCCGCGGTGATCTTCATCACCGGCCTCATCGCCGTTCCCGCCGGCACCTGGGCCGACCGGTATCGACGCCGCACGATCCTCGCCGCCGGGGCGTTCGTCTGGGGGGCGGCCGGCGTGTTGGCGGCCGGCGCCCAGAGCTTCGGGCAGCTCTTCGCAACCCGGGCGCTGCTCGGTTTCGGCCAGGGCACGATCGGGCCGACGCACCTGAGCATCCTCTCCGACGCCTACCCCGCCCGGGTCCGAGGCCGGGTGCTCGGCTACCACCGGGCGGCGAACCCTGCCGGCCAGATGCTCGGTGCGCTCATCGGGGGTGGGATCATCGCCCTCGCCGGCTGGCGGTGGGGGTTCCTGGCGGCAGCGGTTCCGGGTCTGGTGTTCGCGGCCGTCGCCCTCGTCGTGCTGCGAGAACCCCGCCGAGGCGAAGCGGACCTCGCCGACGCCGTCGGGGCCGACCCGGTGCTCGCTGCGTTCCTGCGCGAGCCCGAGGACCGATGGACGCTGCGGCGCAGCATCGGTCGGATCTGGCGCATCCGCAGTCTGCGGTACTTGATCTTCGCCAACGCCACGTTCGGGTTCGCGCTGTCCGGCATGGCGTTCTTCCTGCCCACCTACTTCGAGCGGTCCTTCGGGCTCGAGGTCGAACAGGCCGGGGCCGTGCAGGCCCTGCTCGGCTTGGCCACGTTCGTCGGCACGTGGTTCGGTGGACCGCTGGCGGATCGGAACCTCGTGAATGGCTTCGGCTACCTGTGCCGGGTCGGTTGCGTGGCGGCGTTGGTGATCGCGGTGTGCTGGCCACTCGCGTTCGGCATCGGGTTCGCCCCGATCACCATCGGTCTGCTGGCGGGTAGTTCGTTGGTGTCGTCGCTGGCGGTGCCCGGTGTGGTTGCCGTCGTTGCCGCCACGGCCCCGCCTCGCATCCGCTCGCAAGCGTTCAGCTGCTTCGGGCTCGCGCTGTCGGTCTGCGGCGCTGCGGCGGCGCCGGTCCTCATCGGAGCCCTCTCGGAACTGCTCCAATTGCGGGGCATGAACGACGCCGAAGCCCTTCGCCTGTCGCTGCTGGTCCTGGTGGCGGTGGTGATGACGGCCGGCACGCTGCTCGTCGTCGCTGCGAGCCGGCATGCCGAGCGGGACGTCTCCGAGACCATCACCACGTTCCTGGCCGAGATGGCACCACGCCCGGCCGACGGCCCGACGGCATGACGCAGGCGGACGCACGAAGCGGTCGAGTTCGGTCCGGGCGGACGTTCGAGGCGCTCCACGTCGCATCGTTCCGGCGGCTCTGGCTCGCCGGCGTCGCGCAGTTCAGCGCCATCGCCATGGAGAGCATCGCCCGTGGCTACCTCGCGTTCGAGCTCACGGGCCGCAACGCCGCGCTCGGCATCACCCTGCTCGCGATGGGCATTCCCATGCTGCTCCTCACGCCGATCGGGGGTGTCGCCGCCGACCGATTCGCGAAACGGACGGTCCTGGTCGTGGCGTCGGGCCTGTTGTTGGGGTCGAGCGTCGCCGTGGCGATCGCGGTCGTGACCGACATGCTGGCGTTCTGGATGCTCGTCGCCGGCTCGGTCGTGCAGGGCGTCGCCTACAGCCTCCTGGCGCCGGCGCGGGTCGCGTTCTCGTACGAACTCGTCGGTCGGGAGCGGCTCGGCAACGCCATCTTGCTGGCCCAGCTTGCGATGAACGGCACCCGCGTCGTCGGCCCGGCGCTCGCCGGTCTCGTGCTCGGGATCAGCTGGCTGGGCGCGGACGCCGTCTACCTCGCAACCGTGGCGCTGTTCGCGGTCAGCTTCGGATTCACGCTTCGCCTGCCCAGGGGGGCGGTGCGGGAGCACCGTCCGACGGCGTCGCCGTGGGAGGAGCTGCGCGCCGGGGTCCGCTACGTGCGCCGCGAGCCCCCGGTGCTGTGGCCGGTGCTCATGGCCATCGGCATGATGGCGACGGCGTTCCCGTACGTGGCGTTCCTTCCTTCGCTCGTCGACGAGGTGTTCGCCGAGGGCCCGGGTTGGCTCGGTGTGCTCAGCACGGTGAGCGCCGTCGGTGCGATGGGGGTGTCGCTGGTCGTGGCCCGGATCGGCACCGACCGCCTCGGTGACGGCTCGGTCGCAGCGGTCGCCGCGCTGTTCGCTGCGTCGGTCGTCGCTCTCGGGCTCGCCCCGTCGATCGCCGTCGCGACCGTCGGCGTGTTGGTCGCCGGTGCCGGGAATGCCGCGTTCCAGGCGCTCAACAACTCGGTCGTGCTGATGCGCTCGAGAGACGAATTCCACGGCCGGGTCCAGTCCCTGCTCATGCTCGGATGGTCGGCGTTCGGGATCTTCGCCTTCCCGCTCGGCGCGGTCGCCGACGCGATCGGGTTGCGCGCCACGCTCGTCGGCATGGGAGCGGTCTCACTGGTGATCGCGGCGGCGCTCCACGTGCAGATCTGCCGCAGCGCCGAGGCGCCCAACCGCAAGCTGCGCGTCACATGAAGTTGCGCGAGTGCAGCGCGGCGAGCGCATCGGCCTCGGCTGCGCTGAAGCCGAGCCGGTCGAGCCTGCCTTGACGGGCGTCGTTCATCTCCGCTTGTAGTGCCTGGACGCGGGCCCATCCGGCGGCGATCGCGCTCGGGGTCGGCGCGCCGGCGGCGATGAGGACCAGCGCGTCGAACACCTCCTCGTTCAACCCGGCGGTGGTCTGCAGTTCCCGGTGCCGTCGTTCCACCGCCCGGGCCAGACGCCCGCGCACACCGGGGTCGAGCGTGGCGTGGCGTTCGAGGTGCGCCATCGCAAATGCCACGTGACGGGCCTCGTCGGCCCGGGTGAGCTGCGCGATGCGGCGGGTCAACGGATCGGGGGTGTGCCGTTCGAGGAACGACAGCAACGACACGAAGGTGCCCTCCCCCATCACCGACAACAGGAACGACGCGACGGCGAAGTCCGGTTCGTCGAGCAGCGTCTGCAGCGATGCGCGACCGCCGACGCTGGACAGTGCCAGCTCACCGCCCCGGCAGGTGGCACGTCGGGTGAACACCTCGATGTGGCGGGCCTCGTCGGCGACGGTGACGGCGAGGACCTGTTGGATCTCCCGGAAGTGCGGGTGCACCTGGCCGAGGAAGCGCGCCGGGACGACGAGGGCCGCTTCCTCGTTCTCGATGAGAAACGTCATCACCTGCACCACGGCGCGCTCGACCTGGTCGGGCAGCACGAACGGCGTGTCCCAGTCGATGGCGGCCGCCGGATCCCATTGGGCGGCGAGCGCCTGGCGGTACAGACCCGCGGCCCGATCGGTCCACACCTCGTCGCGGGCGTCCAGCGCGAACCGCGGCGCGGGGCCTCCGGGCTCGATGGCGGCGCCCCGTGCGGCGAGCCCCCATTCGGCCGGCGCAACCGGGGCGAGCGCACCGGGCACCGCCGGGTCGCAGTGGCCGGCGCGCGTCGCCCCCACCCACCGGGCGCCAGCGGTACGGCCGCGCTCGACGAACCCGACCGCCGGCGCAGTACCGGGTCGCCAGCGATGACCCTGTTGGCGGCACCAGGTCGCGAGGTGGGCGGCCAGCTCCGGATGGCGCCCCCGGACCTCCAGTGCGCCTGCGGGCTCGAGCCCGTCGAGGGCCAGCTTCACCAGCACGTGGGCACCGCCGTCGAGGCCGAGATCCTCGAGGTCGACGACCCCGGACCCAACGGCGGCAACGGCTTCGGTCACGGCGACGCCGTCACCGTGGATAGCCGGCGGCCAGGATCGAGCCGTCGGCACCGTAGAACCCCAGCCGGTCCACGGCCGACTCGAGCTGGTCGTACCCACTGGTGCGCCCGGGCCGCCACTCCCGTAGTCCTTCGAGCTCGAGCAGCGGGCGCACCGCCGGGTCGTCGAACGACATCGACCGCAGCAGCGTGGCGAACCGCTCGACGACGGCCGGGTCGACCCCGTCGAGGACCGTCATCGTGCAGTGGTCGTATTGGTGGGTCCGGGTGAGGGTGCGCACCGATCCGGCCGGGATCGTCCCGTCCTTCGCGAAGGCGAGTTGGTTTCCGTCGATCACGCAGGCGGCGTCGACCTCGCCGGCCACGAGGGCGCGGACCGCGTCGCGCTCCCCGCCGACATGGTCACCGTGCTTGGTGACCATCACGTCGAAGCGCCGAACCGCGAAGTCTTCGCCGGGGGCGAGGCCGAGACCGGCGAGGTGGGCGAGCGGGAGCAGCGTCGCCTGCGGGGAATCGATCGCTCCGGTGGCAACGATTCGCCCGGCGAGCTGCGAGGGCTCGGCGAGGTCGCTGTCGGCCCGCACGAGCACGACCGAGGTGAGGTCCTGGTCGGTGTCGCGCATCACGACCGAGCGGGCCCGACGCCCGGCCGCGGCGGCGAGGCGTCGGGTCCGGACCCAGGCGAGCGGCGAGTCCCAGGTGACGTCGACGAAGCCGGCGAGGTGGGCCTCGGCCTGCGCCTCGTAGCCGGAGAACAGCACGTAGTCGAACGCGAAGTCGTGTCGGGCGAGCCACTCGGCGAAGCCCTCCCAGATGGTGACCACCTTGGGGGCGTAAGCGACGGCACCGAGGGTGAACCGTCGGGTCATGGCGTCAGGGTCCTTGTCGTGTCGGTCGGTGTCATCCGAACAGCGGCATGCCGCACACGGCACGCCCGATGAACTTGCGAAGCGCGTCGACGGTCGGTGCCATCACGGCCGAGGCCCGGGCATCACGGAAGTGGCGCTCGACGCCGATGTCCTTGCGGAACGCCGCCCCGCCGCCGACGCGCATCGCGAGGTGCTGGCGGGTCACGGGTTGATCGGCCAGGGTCTGCCCGAGGTGCTCCAGGCGGGCGGTGGTCGCATGGGCGATCGTCTTCGCGATGCCGGCGTCCATGAGCCCGAGCGAGCACGACGCGTTGAGGATCTGGAACACCGGCAGCACGACGCCGAGCGCGATCGACAGACCGTCGCCGTCGGCGCCGAGGCGGGCTCCGGCGGGTACGCGCACGCCGGCCGCCGACACCGGGCTCGAGGCGTTGCCCTGCAGGCCGAGTCCGTCGAACGGGGCCGCCACCTGCAACCCGTCGCGGGTGGCCGGCACCAGCCAGAGGGTCGCACCGTCGGCGCCGGAGACGGGGCGGCTGGTCCAGACGTAGGAGTCGGCCTCGCCGGCCGAGGTGATCCAGCTCTTGCTGGCGTCGAGCACGACGGCACCACCATGGCGGTGCTCTCGCACGCAGCGGCCAGCCGTCGGACCACCTGGGCGGCCTCGCCCAGGGTGCCCCCGAGTCCGCCGACGTCGGGGGCGGAGAGCAGGCCGAGGAGGCCTCGCTCTCCGAGGGCCGTCACGGCGGCCCGGGGGAACACGCCACGTGCGTCGGTCTCGGCGGCGGCCGGCTCGACGATCGTGGTGACGATGTCCTCGAGCACGTCGAGGACGTTGGGTGCAGTCATGGGGCGGTTCTCCCGGTGTCTCGATGCATCACGGATCTCCTTCGATGCGGGTGGACGTGCAGGCTCACAAGGCGAGCGCCGCCGTCCGTCGAATCGGCCCGTCGCGCGGCGCAGCGTCGGATCAGCGGTGCGACGCGAACCAGTGCGCGAGCGCGGTGAACCCCTCGTCGAGGGAAACCGACGGTGACCAGCCGAGGTCGTCGCGGGCCGGGCGGGGATCGAACCAGTGGGCGGTGCCGAGTTGCTCGGCGAGGAACCGGGTGAGGGGTGGTTCGGTGTCGGTTCGCCGGAACGACCACACCCGTTCGGTGACCGACCCGGCGAGTGCGGCGACCCGCAGCGGTACCCGTCGGGGACGGGCATCGACACCGGCGGCCCGCAGGATCGCCTCCACCAGTTCGCGCACGGGCCGGGGCTCGCCGTTGGCGATCACGTAGGCCCGGCCCGAGCAACGCGCACCCGGATGCGCCGCATCGAGCGCCGCGACGAGTGCCGACGCGGCGTTGTCGACGTAGGTGGTGTCCACGAGCGCCGTGCCGCCGCCGACGAGCGCCAGGCGCCCGCTGCGAGCGCGCTCGACGATGCGCCCGACCAGCTGCGTGTCACCCGGGCCCCACACGAGGTGCGGCCGGATGGCCACCACGGCCAGGCCGTCGTCCGCTTCGGCGAGGGCGAGTCGCTCGGCCTGGGCCTTGGACTCGGCGTAGAACGATCCGACCCGACCCGAGACCGGACGGCCCGTCACCGGGGGCTCGGCGATCGCACCGACGACCGACGATCCCGAGTGCGCCACCGACGGGGTGGAGACGTGAACGACGCTGCCGATCCCGGCGCGCCGTGCGGCGTCGAGGACGACCGAGGTGCCGTCGATGTTGATGCTGCGGTACTCGTCCCACCGGCCGGTGACTCCGACCTTCGCCGCGGCGTGGATCACGGCATCGCACCCGGTGACCGCCCGCTGGACGACGTCGGGGTCGCGCACGTCACCGAGCACCTGGTCCACGTCGATGTCGACCCGGCGGCGTTGCAGCAGCACCACCTGATCGCCTCGCCGGTCGAGCCCCTCGGCGGTCCTGCGCACGAGCAGGCTCGAGCCGCCGGTGAGCAGCACCCGCCGCCGGCTCACCACGTCACCTTGGCCGACCGGCCCGCCAGCACCGCAGCGGCCCACGCCGCCACCTCGGCCCGGTCGATCTTGGTGTTGTGGCGGATGTCCACCGGCAATGACGGCGCGGTGAGCACCGCGGCCACCGGCGCCCAGTCGACGGCGGCGCGCACCTCGGCGGAGACGTCGGCGGGAGCGAGCGCTGCGTCGCCCGGGGCGACGACCACCACCACGAGCTGCTGGCAGCCGGCCGGCCCGACGCCAACGGCGGCAACGCGTTCGATGCCCGCAAGCGCCTCGACGGCCACCTCCACCGGTACCGGTGTGACCGGGCCGTGCACCGTGTGCACGACGTGCACGGTGCGCCCCTCGATCCACAGCCGGCCCTCGGCGTCGACGTGGCCGACGTCGCCCGTGCGGTGCCACACCGTCCCCGTCGAGTCCGTTGGTCGCGCATCGCGCTCGGTGCGCCAGCGCCGGTCGTAGCCGTCGGACAGCCACGGTGTGCGCACGAGCACCTCGCCGGTGGCGCCCGGCGCGAGCGCGACGACGGTGGCGGTGGCGTCGAAGCCGAGCGCCGCGATCATCACGTGCGCGCCGCGCACCGGGTGCCCGACACAGACCCCACGGCCGAGCCCGGCACGGTCGATCTCGTCGAGGGAGATGTCGGCGACGGGCAGGCATTCGGTCATCCCGTACGGGGTGTGCGCCTCGGCGCCGGGAAGGCGTTGTGCCACCTGTCGAAGCGTCGCGACCGGCACCGGGGCGCCGGCCGACAGCACGAGCCGCAGGCCGGCCGCGCGCGGGTCGGGCGAGGTTCCGCCGGTGCGCAGCACGTTGGCCAGTGCGGCAGGTGAGGCGAAGGCGATCGTGGCGCCGATCGATGCGCAGGCCGCACCGAAGGCCTCCGCGGTGAGCGCACCCGGCGTGGTGACGTCCACGTCGGGGATTGTGGAGGTGATCCCGAGCGCCGGACCGTAGAGCGCGAACGGGGCGAAGGCGGCGACGAGGCGATCCCCGGCGGTGATGCCGTACGTGGCGGCGAGGGCGTCGCGCTGGGCGGCGAGCTGGCCGTGCCGGTAGCGGACACCTTTGGCCGGTCCGGTGGCACCTGAGGTGTAGAGGACCGCGGCGGGCTGCTCGCCGGTGGGCTCGGGTGGCAGGGCGCCGGTGCTGCGCTCGAGCTCGTCGAGGCGGGCCACCGAGCCTGGGGCCCGTCGCGAACCGACCGTGATGCGGCGCGCCCCCGGGGTCCAGCGCAGCAGGCGCGACGCGGCGATCGCGGCGGGTGGGCCGATGACCCAGGCCGGCCGGGCGCCGCGCACCGCGGCCCGCAGGCCGCGAAGGCCGAGGCCGCGATCCGCGATGACGGTGACGCCACCGGCGCGCCATACGCCGTACACGGCGGCCACCAGGTCGATGCCCGGCGGGGTGAGCATCGCCACGCGATCACCGGGGACGAGTCCCACCTCGGCCAGTCCGCGTGCGATCCCCTCCACCCGTCGGTGCAACTCGGCGAAGGTGGTGCGCCCGCCGGTTCGCCCGTCGACGAAGGCGACGTCCCCGGCCGTTGCCGGTGTACCGGCGCGCTCGGCGAGCGCCGCCCAGGTGGGCACGTAGCCGTCGCCGGCGGGCTCGGCCGAGGTCGGCTCGTGGAGCCCGGTGCGCAGCCACGTGTCGACGACCCCGGCGACGTCGGCCTCGAGGGGGCTCAGGTGTCCGGTGTCGGCGAACCGGTGGAGTCGAGCGTGGGGTAGGCGGTGCGCGAGGTCGAGCGCGAAGGAGTCGTCGAACACCGGATCGTCGGCGCCCCACACGACGAGGGCGGGGCGCCGGAGGGTCCGCAGCGCCTCGGCCACCTCAGCGATGGCGGCCGCCGACGGGTGGCCGGGGTCGAAGGGGATGTCGTCGACGAACCCGGCGATGGCCGACCGGTCGGCCGTCGAGCGGTACGGCGCCCGGAGCGCGTCTCGGACCGGTTGCGCCAGGCGCCGGCGGGACAGCGCGATGGTGCCCTCGACGAAGGTGGGCGTGCGGCGGCATGCGAGATCGGTGAGCGGGCCGGCGGCGGCCAGCCGGATCAGGCCTGGGGCGGCGCGGCCCTCCGGAACGGCGATCCCGGTGTTGCACAACACCAGGCCCGACAGCCGCTCGGGGTGCGCGACGGCGAAGCCCATGGCGATGGCGCCGCCCCAGTCGTGGCCGACGAGGGTGAACGGTTCGTCGAGGTGGAGTGTGTCCACGGCCGCAGCGAGATCACGGACCCGCTGGACGTAGGGACGTGCGTCCGTACGGTCGCTGTAGCCCATCCCGGGTTGGTCGAGCGCGAGGACCCGATGGGTACGGCCGAGTCGCTCGAGCAGGTTGCGCCACAGGTACGACCAGGTGGGATTGCCGTGCACGCAGACGACGGTGCCGACCGGATGTGGCGGGCTGTTGTCGAGGGCGTGCCAGGAGACGCCGTCGACGGTGATCGTGCGGGACCACGCCGGGTCGATACCCCAGGAGCGCCATTGCGCTGCGGAGGGCCGAGCGGGTCCGGCCCGCATCACCAGACGAGCTCGGTGAAGCTGGTGTTGAGGCCCGACCCGATGCCCATGCACAGGATCCGCTGGCCGGGGTGCAGTTCCGGTGCGAGCCCGGCGAGCGTGATGGGGATCGCGGCCGGGCCCACGTTGCCGTACTGCGGGTAGGTGAGCGGCACTCGGGCGGGATCGATGCCGAGGCGCTCGCAGATGAGCGACGTGTGCACCGAGCTGACCTGGTGCACCACGTAGCGATCCATCCCCGCGCTCCAGTCGAAGTCGCCGGTGGCGTCGTTCCAGGCGGCCTGCGCAAGGTCGAGCCCGGCTTCGAGGAGCCGTTTGGTGTCGGTGGTCATGCGGTCGAGATCACCGACGCACAGCGTGTGGTGCTCGGTGCCGGCGCGGGTGACGCCGCCCACCACCCGGTGCGCCTCGGGATGCCGGTCGAGGTTGCCGAGCACCATGGCCGCCGCGCCGGAACCGAGGGTGAGGGAGGCGAACTCGTCGAAGAGATCGATGACGGTGGCCGACTCGCGCTGCAGTCGGGCGATGGTGGCGAGCTGCGTGTATCGGCTGCCCTCGCCGTCCACGACGAGCGCGTACTCGATCAGACCCGCATCGATCGCCGTGGCGGCGATGTGCATGGCGTTCACGAAGCCGAGGCAGGCGTTGGCAAGGTCGAAGTTCGTGCAGGACGGGGGAAGGCCGAGGTGATGGTGTACCGCGCACGCCACCGACGGCTCGAGGTGGTGCTTGCACACCGAGGTGGAGATGAGCATCCCGATGCGGGCCGGGTCGACGCCCGAAGCCTCGATGGCAGCTCGACCGGCCATGGCTGCGGCCTGGTCGAAGGTCACGCCTTCGGGCCACCAGCGCCGTTCGATGATCCCGGCCAGGCTGGCGAGGAGCCCGCCCCGGACGCCGAGGCGCTCGTAGGTGGCCTCGAGCTGCTCGTCGATCCAGCTGGAGGTGACGACCTCGGGGGCCTCCACCGCCTGCACATCGAGGATGCCCGTGCGCGTGTGCCGGTACACCGAGTTCTTTGTCAACAGCCGCTCCATTCCTGCGTTTCGACCCTACCGCCGCTCGGCCGGACACCGAGAGGCAGACCTGGCCATCGCTGCGCCGCCGAGCGCCCGGGTTCTGCCAAGCTCGCGCATCGGCTCCGGTCCCTCAGGGATCGTCGGGGAGGCACGAGATGGCGAGCGGACGGGTCACGTTTTTCAACGAGGGCAAGGGTGTGGGTGCCATCGCCGCGGACGACGGGGGGCCCGACCTGCGCTTCGAGCGCTCCCGGCTGCAAGGCGTGAGCACGGTTGCCGCCGGGCAGCGAGTCCTGTTCGAGCGGATCCAGGGCCGCACGGGCCCTGAGGCATCGGTGGTGCAGCCGGCCTAACTCACCACCGAACCCGCCGAACTATCGTTGCCCGCAGCACCCCGAACCTGACACCAGCAATCGGGAAGAACACGAGCTCCTACACCACGAGCCGGGACGCAATCCGCAGTCGGCGGGTCCGGGAGATCGACCCAGTCCCACTGAGTCTCATCGCCGGGCCGATGATCGATCACCGCGACCGGGCGGCCCTTCGCCGCCGCGCACGCTTCGCACGCCGGGCGGAGCTCAACAGCACAGCGCGGCGCCCGTCCACGATCGAAGCCGCCCATGCCTTGAGATGGCGGGGGCCCCGGCGAACGGACAGGGTCTCCTCGAGCCTGAGAGCGTTGACCTGCCCGATCCGGCCGCCGTTGTTGAGCAACGCAGCCCCGTAGGCCTGCACCCGGCGTAGTTGACGGTTTGCCAGTCACGATCGAGTTCAGCCGCGACATCGGCCACCGACCGGCCGTGCTTGCCGACATGTCTGACGCGAGTTCAGTCGAGTTCGAGTGCCAGTCGAAGGGCGTCGTTGATGGTCCCAAGTTCGTCGTGGCTCACGCGTCCAACGAAGTCTCCGAGGCGTTCCGGTGAGACGGCAGAGGTCTGCTCGACCAGCACCTGAGTCTGTTGACCGTCGATGATGATCGTTGGCCGAAACGATCGTGGCGCGGCTGACCGAGAGGTCGGTGCGACCAGGAGCGTGGACAACAAGAGGTCGTCGGATTGCACAATCACGCAGAACCGGGCGCCTTGCTGTTCTTGTCCACGCGTCGCCCTGGGTGCTTTGAGGCGATGGACGTCACCACGCACGGAGCTCGTCCATGTCCGCCGACACTCGCTTGCTCTCCGCCCGGTCCTCGGGGTCATTCATCAGCTCCTGTGACTCGGTTCGCATCCGTTCGCGCCGTCGGAGGCGGACAGCGTCAACGAGGGCCTGACGAATGGCTTCGGACGCCGACGAGCCGTCGGCCATCAGTTCGGCGAGCGCTGCGTCCGAACGATCATCGGTGCGGAAGTTGACGACACGCACGACCTCAGCATACGACGAAACGTAAGACAAATCAACCACACTTTGTTCCCCGATCCGCAACGTCCGGTATTGCTCACCGCGAACAGCTCTTGGACCTTCAAGATGTCGTTGGCCCGCCGAAGCTCGGCGTTCTCACGCTTCAAACGCTTCAGCTCTGCGAGCTCCTCGGTCGTGGCGCCCGGCCGGCGACCCGTGTCGCGCTCGGCCTGACGAACCCACAACCTGACGGTCTCGGCCTTCGGCCCCAGCTTCTCGGCCACCGAGCAGATCGCTTCCCACTGCGACCCGTACTCGTGACCGTGCTCGAGCACCATCCGAACCGCACGCTCACGCAGCTCGCCGGGGTACTTCCCATGGTTGAGCACTGCTCCATCCTCTCAAGCGACGGAGCCTCCACGAATCCCGGGGCGCTTCAATCACCAGCGAGACCCCCTCGACCCAGGACGAGCCGACATGCTCGCCACCGAGAAGACTGACCGCGATCAACAAGCACACGTGTCAGGCAGCTACCGGAGTCACTGTCGCCCAGCTACCGGAACTGCGTCCCGAAACTGGCACCCACCTACCGAAGCCACGATGTCCAGCATGAACCGGAACTGCACACCGCCGCAGCGGAAAATGGTAGAGCGAAACGGTAGAGCGCACTGAGCCCTGACGCGACGAGAGGCCCCCAAAAGGGCCTCTCACCAGGACTTTTGTTGGAGCGGACGACGGGATTCGAACCCGCGACCCTCACCTTGGCAAGGTGATGCTCTACCAGCTGAGCCACGTCCGCGTGCGACTCACCACACTACCAAGCTCTCCCGGGTCTGCCCAACCGATCGCGACCGCCGTTCGAGCACCACCCCGGCCAAGGCCACGAGCACCACCGCCCCGATCGCCATCCGCCACCAGGCAACCAGCGCCGTCGGCGCAGTGATCGCGTGGATCGTAAGCGGCCCGATCCCCCAACACACGATGGCCAGGCACGCTCCGGCCAGCGCCCGGTGGGACCGGTCAGCCACCCGTTCTCGTCGACGGTGGGCGCAGGTCCACCCGCAGCACGAGGACCCCGTCCTCGATCGCGCCCACCGCATCGCCGAGGATGGCGAAGTCCTGGAAGTCCAACTGCGCCTGCCGGAGGAAGTGCTGGCGTTCGGCACCGGCCACCGGAGGCAACGGGCGGGCCTTCACGGCGGCGGCACGGTCCCGGAAACGCTGGAGCATTGCGTCGACGTCGAGGGTGTCGGCCATGCCGGCGAGGGTAACCGGTGCTCGCCGTCGTCCTCGGTGCCGATCACCATCGTCGGTGCATCCCACGGCGCCGGTGCGCCAAGCGCAACGGTGTCGTCGGGTGGTGAACCCGGGGGCACCGGGCGATCGAGCCGCTCGTCGGGCACAAGGGTCTCGTCGATCCCCCGCCGGCGCTTCGCCACACGGTCGAGGCGCGCCGATCGGCGAGCGGCCGACGCCCGGCGGAACGAGACGCGGCTCATCAGCGAGAGCCCCTCGAGCGGTCGTTCGACCGGCCGGGTCACCCGGGCGTACCACCACCCGATGGCGATCAGCCCGAGCGACAGCGCGAACAACACGAGCACGATCTGGTTGACCGCCCGGGTGGAATCCGCATCGCCGACCTGGCCGGCCACCTCGGCCACGCTGGTCGAGGTCTGGCGGCCGAACTCGCGCGCCAGGCCGATCACGGTCCGGCAGTCTCGCGCACCTCACCGCTGATGCACGGGACACGACCTCGTGGTGCGTCCTCCGATCGTGCGCCGCACCAGCACGGCGCCGTCGCGTGGGCAACGACCGTCGTCGTGGCGTTCCGCTTGCAGCACACCGGTGTGCGAACCGCCCTGCGCATAGAGCTGAGGCAGCGTCGTTCGGATCGCACGCTGCAGGCGCCGCAGTTCGACCTCGGTGAGCCCGCCGGCCGGGCGTGCCGGATCGAGGCCGGCACGCCACAGGATCTCGTCGGTGAGCAGGTTGCCGAGCCCGGCGATGCGGGATTGGTCGAGCAGGACCGCCTTCACCGGCGACGCGGTACCCGCCAGCGCCCGGCGCAGGGCGCTCAGCCCGAGCCCCCAGGCGTCGGGTCCGAGCCGGCGCAGGTCTGGATCGAGCTCGACCCCACCGAGGCGCCGAGGATCGTTCAGGCGCAACGGTCCACCGTCGGCGAACTCGAGCGTCACCCGGTCCCACTCGGGCCGTTCGATCGCCGGGCCGTACTCGAGCGCCTCGATCGGCGCCCGGCCGTCGACGACCAACCGGCCGGTCATCCCGAACCGCAGCCCGAGCACCGCCTCGCTGTCGAGGGTCACCAACAGCACCTTGCCGTGCCGGCGGACCGCCGCAACCGTGGTACCGACCGTCGCCGCGCGAAGACCGTCGGCGTCGAGGCCGCCTTTCAGGAACCAGCGGTCGGGCGCGTGCACGGACGTGATGCGCCGGCCGATCGTGGTCACCGCCACCTCCCGGTAGCGCTCCACCTCGAGCAGCTCCGGCATGCCCCCATCGTGGCCCTGATGGCAGGCTCTGTCCGTGTCGACGTTCGTGACGATGGCCGTCCTGGTGGCCGGCGTCGCCGGGTTGCTCTGGCTGCTGAAACGGGACAACCACGCCTGCACCCCCGACGGCAACCGCTTCACCTGCGAGGTCCAGGAGGTCGCCACCGCGTCCGATCCGCTCGGCGACCGGCGCTGGTTCCCCGCCCGAGCCGTCGTCGACGGTCGCAAGGTCACCGTCGTGCGCATCGGCATCGGCGAGGCCTCGGACTCTCGCTGGTACACGATGAGCCGCAGCTTCGTGCGGAAGGCAAAAGGCGCCCGTGGCGGAACCGGACCGCTGCGGCCGTTCAGCTACGAGGTCCGCGCCGAGGCCGCAACCCCACCGCGCGGCCAGGCGGTGTTCCTGCTCGACGAGCACCTCGCCGTGCGGATACCGGCCCGCTCGCCGGCCGTCCCGGTGCTACGGCGCCTGCTCGGTCAGCCCAACGCCTGAGCGAGGTCGGCGACGAGATCGTCGGGGTGCTCCAGCCCCACCGAGATCCGCACCAGGCCGTCGGAGATCCCCGCCGCGGCCCGCTCCTCGGGGCTCAGCCCGACGTGGGTGCTGTTCGCCGGGCTCGACACCAGCGTCTCGGGCCCGCCGAGCGAGGAAGCCATCTGTGCGACACGCACCCCCTCCACGAGGCGACGGCCGGCGGCCAGCCCGCCGGCGAGGTCGACCGACAGCATCCCGCCGAAATGCCGCATCTGCCGGCGGGCCAGGTCGTGCTGGGGATGGTCGGGCAGGCCCGGGTAGTTCACCGCTGCCACCGCCGGATGGCCGTGGAGGAACTCCGCGAGCCGCAACGCGGTGTCGGACTGGCGTGCCAGGCGAACCGGCAACGTGCGGATCCCGCGCAACCCGTTCAGCGCATCGAACGGCGACGCCGTGGCGCCGTGCAGCACGCCGTAGCTCCAGATGGCGTCGATCAGGTCCTTCTCCCCGGCCACGACCCCGAGCGTCGCGTCGTTGTGGCCGCTGATGCCCTTGGTGGCCGAATGCACCACGAGGCTCACCCCGTGGACGAGCGGCTGCTGCGCAGCCGGTGTGGCGAAGGTGGAATCGACGACCGTGAACGGACCCCGCAGCGCACCCAACTCGTCGAGGTCGACGAGCGACAGCTGCGGATTGGCGGGCGTCTCGGCCATCACCAGCATCGTGCGCCCGGGCCGCACCGCCTCGGCGAACGCGCCCGGCCTCGACCCGTCGACGAAGGTGACCTCCATCCCGAACCGCGTGCACACCCCCGAAAGGAACAGTTGCGTGCCCGAGTAGATGTGCCGCTGAGCGACGATGTGGTCGCCCGGCGAGCACAGGGCCATCACCACGGTGGCGATCGCCCCCATCCCCGAGCCGAACGCCATCGCCGATTCCGCCCGCTCGAGCGCGGCCACCGCCTCCTCGAATGCCGTCACGGTGGGGTTCGCATACCGGCTGTAGAACTGTTGCGCCCGCGACCGGGTGGACGACCGCCGGGCGTCGTCGAGCGTCGGGTTGCGCCACACCGAGCTGGCCCACAGCGGGGTGGCCATCGAGGTGCCGTTCGCCGAACGTCCGGCCTGGATGGCGACGGTGTCGGGATGCGGTGTGGGCGGCTCGGGCGACGGATCTGCGCTCATGGGAGGTGCTCCAGGAAGCGGGTGATGGCGGCACCGACCTGGTCGAGGTCGATGAGGAAACTGTCGTGACCGTGCGGGGAGTCGATCTCGACGTACTCGGCCGGGGTGCCGCCGTCTCGCAAGAGCTGCACGATCTGACGTTGCTGGTAGCTCGGGTAGAGCACGTCGCTGTGGATCCCGAGCGACATCGTCGGCACCCGGATCCGGGCCATGGCCGCCTGGAGCCCACCGCGGCCCCGGCCGACGTCGTGCAGGTCCATCGCCTTGCCGATCACGCAATAGCTGTTGGCGTCGAAGCGCCGCACGAGCTTCTCGCCGTGGTAGTCGAGGTAGCGCTCGATCTCGAAGCGCTGCCACAGGTCGAACCGCTCCGACACCGACCCGCCGTCGGCGAGTTGGCGGCCGAACCGGTCGGTGAACACGTCGTCGGACCGGAACGTGATCTGGGCGATCATCCGGGCGATCGTCAGCCCGATGTGCGGGCCCTCGCCGGGCGCGGCGTCGTAGTAGTCGCCGCTGCGGAACCCGGGATCGAGCTTGATGGCCCGGCGCCCGATCGCTCCCCACCCGATCTGCTGGGCGGTGGACTGCGCGCACGTGGCGATCGGCAGGATCGAACGCACCCGGTCCGGGAACGTGACCGCCCACTCGAGCACCTGCATGCCGCCCATCGAGCCGCCGATCACACTCGCCCACCGGCGCACGCCGAGCCGGTCGGCGAGCACCGCCTGCGTGCGGACCATGTCCCGGATCGTCACCACCGGGAACGTCGACCCGTACGGCCGCCCGGTCGCCGGGTCGAGCGACGACGGCCCGGTCGAGCCCTGGCAGCCGCCGAGGACGTTCGCGCACACCACGAACCACCGGTCGGTGTCGATCGCGGCGCCGGGCCCGACGATCCCCTCCCACCAGCCGGCGGTCGGTTGCCCCGGCCCCATCGGACCCAGGACGTGCGCATCGCCGGTCCAGGCATGGCAGAGCAGGATCGCGTTCGACCCGTCCGGCGCGAGGCGGCCCCACGTCTCGTACGCGAGCGTCACGTCGCGCAGGCGGCCGCCGCCTTCGAGCATCAGCGGACGATCGGTCGCCATCGTCACGAACTTCCGCTGGGCGACAGGATCGCCGACGCGCCACGCTCCGCTCACCGGCAGCGGCGGTCGCTGCATCATCCCTCCTCGTGCGCTCGCACCCGACTCGACTCGTGCACGCACCCGGACCGGACGCTTCGTTGCCGGCGCACCGGCGGACCGGTTGCCGGCCACATCTCCCGCCGAGACGGGAAGGCACCTTGGGACGTCCGGCCCAGGTTGCCGGACCCTCCACGAGGGAGGGTCGCTCCGGATGCAGCGCCGAAAGTGTAGTGGGCTCTGATCAGGTCGCGTATCGGGATTCGAGCTCGTTGATCGCGGGGAGTCCGACGATCCCGGTGAACTCGTCGAACGCGACGAGATGGTCGAGGTGGTCCCGCAGCGTCCCGGCGGCGCGCAGCACGCCGTAGGCGTCGCGCAGGGCCCGGGTGGCGGCGAACAGCCCGCCGACCGGGGTGATCACGAACCGGAACCCCCGAACGGCCAGCTCGGCCGGGGTGAGCAGCGGGGTCCGTCCGGCTTCGACCATGTTGGCTACCAACGGGATGTCGGGCAGCGCCGCGGCGATGGCGTCGAGCTCGTCGAGGCTCTGCGGGGCCTCGACGAAAAGCGCGTCGACCCCACAGTCGCGTGCCATGCGGGCCCGCTCGATCGCCTCGGCCAAGCCGATCGGCGCCCGGGCGTCGGTGCGCGCCGTGACGTGCAGATGGCTGCGGCGGTCGCACGCCGCCCGCAGTTTGGCGAGCCACTCGCCCCGCTCCACCACCTGCTTGCCCGCCATGTGCCCGCACCGCTTCGGCCAGACCTGGTCCTCGAGGAACATCCCGGATGCGCCCGCCGCCTCCCACAACTCGACGGTGCGCCGCACCGAGATCGGGTTCCCGTACCCGGTGTCGGCGTCGACGACGATCGGCACCCCGGGCGCTACCGCCACGATCCGGCGGGCTGCGTCGGCCACCTCGGTCTGTGTGAGAAGGCCCACGTCGGGCACCCCGAGCAGCGTGCCGGCCACCGCGTAGCCGGACACGAACAGCGCCTCGAACCCCGCCTGCACGGCGATCCGGGTGGACAACCCGTCCCAGACGCCGGGCAACAACAGCGGCTCGGGTCGGGCCAGGCGCGCCCGCAACTCGTCGCCGCTCACGACTGTGCCCCGCCGGTCCTCGACGCCTCCCGGACCTGGCGCGGTTCATAGATCGCCGTGTGGGCGATCCGGGCGACCGGTCGATCCGCCGCACCGAGCACCAGCACGTCGAGATCGACGAAACCGTGGCCCTTGTGATCGCGCACTGCGGTGACGAGCGCCCGCACCGTGAGGCCCTCGTCGAGGCGGGCGAGGCCGAGGTGCTGCACCTGTGACCCGACGTGGATCCACGGCCCGAGCACCACGTTGCGCACGAGGACGTCGTTGGCGGCCCGCACCAGCCAGCCGGGTGGGACCACCTGCCGCTCGAGGTAGACCGGGTCGGTCTCCCGGACGGCCGCGAGGTACTCGCGAGCGACCTCGGCTGCGAGCGGGAACGGGACGGCACCGAGTGCCTCGACCCGCAGCGCCGCCGCCGAGGCCGGCGGGCGCGGTCGGGGTGGCGGGGGCGCCGGCCACCGCGTCGCGTCGACGGCCGGCGCGGCGTCCGGCAGGGTGGCCGAGCCAGTCGCCAACGTCGCGCCGTCGGCCGGTCGGCGCAGCTCGAGCGTGAGCGAACCGTCCTCGGCGTCCGACGCCCACACCTCCACCGAGTCGCCGTCGTAGGTCGGCGATCCGAACCGGCAGGCGATCGTGCCGTGGTCGAGCCAGTCGAGGCCCCACCGTTCGAGGGGTCCGGCCGTCAGGTATGCGTGCACGTCGACGCCGGGGACGAGCCCACCGGTGAACCCGAATCGGGACGCCACGGCGTCGTCGTGGATCTTGTTGTCGCTCTCGGTCGCGGTGTTGAACGCGACGAGCGTGCGCACGAGCCCCATGGGCGGGAGGCTACGGCTCCCAGCCGGCGAAGGCGTCGATCATCGCGTGCACGTCCCCGAGGGGGTACAGGATCGGACACGTCGCCCCGTCGCGCAGGTAGTCCGCCACCTTGGCCCGGGCCTCGGCCGGCGTCCCCGAAGCGGTCAGCATCTGCACGATCTCGTCGGGCACCAGCTTGGACGCCGCCTCGACCTGCTCGTGGGTGGCCGGCCACGTGAGTACCTCGCCGACCCTGTCCAGCAACGACTGCGGCACGCCGGAGGCCTTCATGATGTGCGGCTGCTGGCCGAGGTACTGCGTGACCATCAAGCGGGCCATGTCGAGCGCGGTGGCTCGATCCTCGTGGACCGAGCACACGACGAGCTGCGGGCGGTCGATGTCCTCGACCCGGCGCCCCGCCTTCGCGGCCCCGGCGGCCAGGTGCTCCATCGCCACCCGGTTGTAGTCGGGCGACACCAGGTAGTTCAGCACGACCCCGTCGCAGATCTCCCCGGCCAGCTCCATCATCTGCATGCCCGTGGCGCCCAGGTAGATCGGCACGTCCTTGGGTCGGCGCTCTTGGTACACGTAGTCGAGCTCGACCCCGTCGAGGTGCACGAACTCGCCGTGCATCGTCACGGTCTCGTTGTGCAGCAACGCCCGCACCGCGGTCACGATCTCCCGCATCGCCCGCAGCGGCTTGGCTCGGGTGATCCCCACCTTGGCGGCCAGCGGGTCCCACCACGCACCGATGCCGAGGATCACCCGCCCCGGCGCCAGGTCGTCCAGGGTGGAGAAGGTGGCGGCGAGGCGGGCCGGGTTGCGGCTCCAGCAGTCGACCACGCCGGATCCCACCTTGATCCGATCGGTGACCGACGCGAACGCGGCCAGCGGCACGGTCGCCTCTCGCACGAGACGGCTCTCGGCCTGCCAGACCGCGTCGAACCCCTTCGCCTCGGCGTACTGGGCGAAGCCCATACCCTGGCGCACGGTGTGGGCGTCCTGCAGGTACAACGCAGCGGGAACAGGCATCGGGGACTCCTTCGCAGACGGCTACAGCTTCGAGAACAACCGGACGGCCTGCTCGGCCGCCTTGGCCCGGACCTCGTCGAGGTCGACCCGGGTCGGGCGGCCGTCGGCGACGAGCACCTCGCCGTCGACCACCACCTCGAGGGCGCGCACCCCCGGACTGAACGCGACGTGCCACGCCGAGTCGGCATGGTCGTAGTTCCACGTCACCCGGTCCTGTGCCACCTCGGGAAAGAATCGCTCGGCCCCGTCGGCCAGCCACCTCCAAGGCGTGTCCGGCGACGCCAGCACGTCGTGCTCCCGCAGCCGCACGTAGGCGAGGCGGAACTCCTCGAGCATGTCGCCGCCGATGCCGTCGGTGCCGAGCACCACCCGGTTCGGCCGGGTGGTCGGCCGTGCGTAGCCGACCCCGTTGTTCATGTTCGAGCGCGGGTTGTGGGCGATCGTGCCGGGCAGGTCCCGCCCCAGATGCACGCAGTGGACGAGTAACCAGTCGTCGGCGGCGAGGGGTGCGAGTCGTTCCCCCGCACCGCGGTCGACGGGTCCTTCCGCGACGTGGACGTGGACGCCGACCCCGAGGTCGCGGGCCAGGCCCGCTGCGGCCTCGAGCGTCTCGTCGCTGCAGGTGAACGCGGCGTGCACCCCGACCATCCCGCGGCCCCCCGCCCTAACGAACCGCTCGCACTCGGAAAGCCCGCGGCGCGCCGCATCGGTCATGCGTGCCGGCGCACCGCCGGCCCCGGTGACGAGCGTGCCGTCGTCGGCCCAGCGGTCCGTGACGCCGTACGCGACGTCGAGACGAACGCCGACCGTTGCGCACGCGTCGGCGATCACCGACAGGCTGCCCTCGATGCACGACGGGGACTCGTGGTGGTCGACGATCGCCGTCGTGCCGCACAGCAGCGCTTCGGTGGCACCGAGCAACGCGGAGGCCTGGAGCATCTCGTGGTCGAGCGCCACGTCGAGGCGCCACCAGATCTGCTCGAGGATCGACGAGAACTCCGTCGGCTGACGGGGTGGCGCAGGCATGCCGCGGGCGAGCGCGGAGTACAGGTGGTGATGCCCGCAGACCAGGCCGGGGGTGACGGCGCCCATCGGGTCAGTCGTCGCCGGCGGCGGCTGCGGCCTTCGGCTTGAGCGGCAGCGTCGAACGCCACCGCCCGTCGGCCTCGTGGAGCGCCGCCGCGACGGCCGGTGCGGTGGGCACGAGACCGATCTCGCCGACGCCCTTGATCCCGTACGGGGATCGGGGCTGGGGCACCTCGACGAGTTCCACCTCGATCGTGGGTACGTCCTTGGCCCGCAGGATCCCCAACCCTCGCAACGTCATCGTGGTGGGAAAGCCGGTCTCGGGGTCGTGCGGGAAGTCCTCGGTGAGCGCGTAGCCGAGCCCCATGTGCACCGACCCTTCGATCTGGCCTTCGCACAGCAGTGGGTTCACCGCCCGGCCGACGTCGTGCACGGCGACGACCCGCTCGATCGCCTGGCTGGCCGGATCCATCACGACGAGTTGCGCGGCGTACCCGAACGCGGCGTGGATCGTGGGGTTCGGATGATCCGGGTCACCGAGGAGCTGGGTCCAGTCGACGACGTGCTCACCGACGTGGTCGACATCGGGCGCGCAGCCAGCGGCCTTGGCCTTCTCGCACGCCGACCGGACGCTGCCCGCCGCCATCAGCGTGCCGCGGCTGCCCGTCGTCTGGCCGAACCCGAGCTCCCGGGTGGTGTCGACGATGACGTCGACTCGGGCCGGATCGAGCCCGAGTTCGTGGCACGCCACCTGCAGGGCGACGGTGTGGACCCCTTGGCCCATCTCGGTCCAGCCGTGGCGCACCTCGACCCGGCCCGTGTCGGACCGGAACCGCACGACCGCGCGGGTCAACTCGCGGAACCCGTTGCCGAGCCCCGAGTTCTTCAACCCGAGCCCGAGGCCGACCGCCTTGCCCGCCGCTCGGGCCGCGTCGTACCGCCCCTTGATCGCGTCGAGGCAGGCCTCCGCGCCGGCGGCGCCGTCGTCCATGACCTGACCCGGGCCCCACACCTCGCCGGGATGGATCACGTTGCGCTTGCGGATCTCCCAGCCCGAGATGCCGACCCGCTCGGCGAGCCGGTCGAGCACCCCCTCCATGGCGAACTGGGCCTGGTTGGCCCCGAAGCCCCGGAACGCGCCGCAGACCGGATTGTTGGTGCGCACGGCGACGTTGCGCACGTCGATCGTCGGCAGCCGGTACGGGCCCGAGGCGTGGCCGGCGGCTCGTTCGAGCACCTTCATGCCGACGCTCGCGTAGGAACCGGAATCCCCGATCCCCCGCACCTTGAGCCCTGTCAGATACCCGTCGGCGTCGCAGCCCGCCCAGTACTCCATCCGGATCGGATGGCGCTTGGCGTGGATGAGGAAGCTCTCCTCGCGCGACAGGGTGCACTTGACCGGTCGGCCGAGCAGCCAGGCCGCAAGTGCGGTCTGACCCTGGTTCGACATGTCCTCCTTCCCGCCGAAGGCCCCGCCGTTGGACACCAACTCGACGGTGACGAGGTGCTTCATCACGCCCAGCGTCGCAGCGATCTGGTCGCGGTCGTCCCAGACCCCCTGGCCGCCGGAATACACGTGGAGGTGCTCGACCCTGCCGTCCTCCCCCAGCGTCGGCACGGCGAGCGTCGACTCCGGTTCGAGGAACGCGTGCTCGATGCGCTGGGTCTGGAACACCTCGTGCACGACGTGGGCGCTGCGAGCGAGTGCGGCGTCCACGTCGCCGCGGGCGTACTGCGACACGCTGAGCACGTTCGACGTCGTGCCCCACACCGCAGGCTCGGGGTCGTCGATCGCAGCGACCGGATCCGTGATCGGCCGGTGCACGACGTACTCGACCTCGATCAGTTCGGCCGCCGCACGGGCCGCCCGCCGGGTGTCGGCGACCACGATGGCGAGCACGTCGCCGGCGTAGGAGGTGCGCTCGCCCTCGCCGATGAACGTGGGCCAGTCCTTGTAGATGATGCCGACCTTGCGGGCCCCGGGCACGTCCGCGGCGGTGAAGACCCCCACGACGCCGGGGGCGGCCAGGGCCTGCGCCGTGTCGATCCGGACCACGTCGGCACGGGCGTGGTCGGTGAGCCGGAACGCGCCGTGGAGCATCCCAGGTACGCGCAGGTCGTCCACGTAGCCGCGGTCGCCGAGGGCGAGCGCCTCGGCCTCGTACTTCACGCCGCTGCCGCCCACCGTCCCGGCGAGCGCCGTCTCGAACCGCTTGCCCTTCGCGACCGCCTCGATCGCGTCGAGGATCTTCACGTACCCCGTGCAGCGGCACAGGTGGGCACCGAGGTGCCGGGCCATGTCCTCGCGGGCGAGATCGGCCCCCTTGCGGTCGATCTGGGCCTTGGCCCGCACGACGATCCCCGGGATGCAGAACCCGCACTGCAGCCCGCCGCAGGCCGCGAAGGCCTCGGCGTAGCGGGCCCGCTCGTCGGGGTCGACGCCTTCGAGGGTGACCACCGACTTGCCGGCGACCTTGGCCAAGGACTGCTGGCACGACACCACCGCCTTGCCGTCGATCAGCACCGTGCAGCAGCCGCACTGCCCCGACGGCGAGCAGCCGTCCTTGGGCGAGGTGACGCCCAGCTCCTCGCGCAGGGCCGACAACAGGTGCGGGTGGTCGTCGGCCACCTCGACCGGGGTGCCGTTGACGGTGAAGGCGGTGCTCATGGCAGCTCCACTCCTCGCTGTGCGGTGATCCGGGTGTACATCTCGGGCCGGCGGTACCGGTCGAAGTCGAACAGGGTGCCCTTGTACTTCTGGCACCAGTCGAGATCGCACCGGGCCACCACCAACTCGTCGCCGGTCGTGAAGGCCTGGGCGACGATCTGACCGGACGGGGCCATGATGCAGGACTGGCCGAGCGAGTCGACCCCCTCCTCGACGCCGCCCTTGGCGACGCCGACGACCCAGGTGCCGTTCTGGTAGGCGCCGGACTGCATCACGAGCGCGTTGTGGAACCCCTGGAGGATGTCCTGGCTCGGGTCGGGCACGTAATGGATCGGGGTGTTGTAGCCGCACAGGATCAGCTCGACCCCTTGCAGGCCCATCACCCGATAGCTCTCCGGCCACCGTCGGTCGTTGCAGATCATCATTCCGACGATCCCGCCGAACGCGCGCCACACGCCGAACCCGTCGGGGCCGGGCTCGAAGTAGTACCGCTCGGCGTGCTGGAACGGTCGATCGGGTTCGTGGTGCTCGTGCCCGGGGATGTGCACCTTGCGGAACGTCCCGACGATCGAGCCGTCGCGCTCCACGAGCGTCTGCACGTTGTAGCGGTGGCGCATGCCGTCGGCATCGGGCTCGGTGAGGTGCGCGTACCCGAGGCAGAACCCGACCCCGAGCCGGCGCGCCTCGTCGAACAGCGGCTGGGTGTCCGGGTTGGGCATCGAACGCTCGTAGAAGTGGTCGGCCTCGGCGATGTCGGTGACGAACCAGCGGGGGAAGAACGTCGTCAGCGCCAACTCGGGATAGACGACGAGGTCGCAGCCGTGGCGGGCGCCGTCGCGCAGCAACACGAGCAGGCGCTCGACGACCTCGGCGCGCGTGTGGTCCCGTTGGACCGGTCCGAGCTGCGCGGCACCGACGGTGACGATCCGAGGCACGGGGCGACCTTGGTGCTCCTTTTACAGAATGTCAAGCACGGGCGTGTGAACGCCCGCCGCTCAGGCGTCGAGGCGGCCGTCGGTGATGTGAACGACCCGATCGGCGTAGTGGAGGATCCGCTCGTCGTGGGTGACCACGATGGCCGCGGTGCCGCGGCTCTTCATCTCGTGGCGGATGAGCGCCATCACCTGGTCGCCGAGCGCGGTGTCGAGCGCGGAGGTTGGCTCGTCGAACAGCACGAGCGTGGGCTCGTTCATGAGCGCCCGACCGATCGCCACGCGTTGGCGCTGGCCGCCCGACAGCTGCGAGGGCAAATTGCCGGCCCGGTCGCTCAGGTCGAGCTCGCCGAGCAGCTGGTCGGCCCGCCGGCGCGCAGCTGCACCGGTGCGGCGGCCCATCTCGTCGACGACGAGGAGGTTCTCCCGGGCGGTGAGGAACGGGATCAGGTTCACCGACTGGAACACGAAGCCCACGGTCGTGCGCCGGAACTCGGTGAGCTGCTTGGAGGAGTACCCGGTGATATCCCGGCCGCCGACGACCACCTGGCCCGCAGTGGGCGACAGGATCCCGCCAGCAATGGTGCACAGGGTGGTCTTCCCCGAGCCCGACGGGCCGACGAGGGCGACGATCTCGTCGGCGCCGACCGTGAGCGTGGCGTGGTCGAGCGCGACGACCTCGCTGTCCCCCATCGGGTACACCTTGCGGACCGCCGTCATCTGCAGGGCAGGGGTCGGGTCGGGGTGGGTCACAGCGAACCTCCGATGGCGCTGGCGGGGTCCACCCGGAGGACCCGGCGCAACGAGAACGCGCAGCCGGCGATCGCGGCGACGAGCAGGGTGACGGTCGAGGTGGCGAACCGTCCGGCCGAGATGGCGAACGGCAACGAGCCGGCCGGGACGGTCACGTCGACCAGCACGGCGAGCGCCCCGGCGATCACGCAGGCCGAGATCGTGACGACCGCGGCCTGCACGACGAGACCGGCGAACAGGGTGCGCGACGACGCACCGATCGCCTTGAGCACGCCGTAGAGCCCCATACGCTCCACGGTGAGCAGGGCGAAGAACAGCCCCACGACCACGAGTGCGACGAACACGATGGTGTTGATGATCTGGCCGAAGGTGGCGCGCTGCTCCTTCACACCGGGGAGCGCATCGGCGGCGGCTTCGACGGTGAGGGTGCGGGTGGCGCCGGCCGTGGCGGCGTCGATCGCGGCGGCCAGCCCGCCCGGACCGGACGGCTCGCCGACTACCACCAGCGACTGGAACGTGTCGGCCGGCAGGATCTCGTCGGGTCGGTTGGCCGTGAGCACGGTGCGCCAGGTCGTCGGCGAGCCCCACAGGGCGCCCTGACCCAGGTAGTTGGTCTGCTCGACGAAGCCGATCACGGTGACCGGGCTGCGGGCCGGGCCGAGCCGCAACACCATGCCGCGCTCGACGCCTTGGTCGCGCAGGGTGTCGTCGGCGATCACCTCACCGTCGGCCGGTGGCGTGTCGGGCAGGCCCTGGGGTGCCACCTCGTAGCCGAACAGCACGGTGTCTACGAGGTCGCGCGGGCCGGCGTCGGGGAGGCGGGCACCGAGCTGCACGATCCCGATCCCGCCGGTGCGTGCGACCCCGGGTACCGCCTCGATCCGCGCCCGCAGGCTGCGGTCGATCCGGCTGCGCAGGAACGATTCTTTGGCCTGCGCCGAGAACACGAGCGCATCCCCGCGCTGTGCCCGCACGCCGGCGGTTGAGTTGTCGAGCAGCCCGTCGAGGATGCCGCCGAACAACATCACGAGGGTCGCGAGCAGGGTGAGGATCGCTCCCGCCGTCAGGAACCGGCCGGGCCGGCGGAACAGTTCGCGCAGGGCGAGACGCACGGCTAGCGCCCCGCCCCGGTCGTCGCGGCGATGGGGTCGATCGCCAGCACCCGGCGCGCCGACACGAGCGCACTCACGAAGGAGAACACGCCGAGCACCACCGCCCAGGTGATCACTGTCGAGGTCTCGAACCGAAGGGTGACACCCCCGGTACCGCCGCCCGACACGAGCGCGCCGTACCCGCCGATCCCGATTGCGAGGCCGAGGACGACCACCACGACGACCTGGAGCAGCAGCGCCGAGACGAGCCGCCCGGCCGGGGCCCCGATGGCCCGCAGCAACGTGAGCGACCCCGCCTTCTGGACGGTGAGGATCAGGAAGAACAGGCCGGTCACGAACGGTACGACGACGGCGAGCAGGGCGAAGATGATGCGGAACGAGAGCCGTACCTGGGACACGCCGGGAGCGAGATCGGCGGCGGCCGTGCGGGTGAGCGCGTCGAGTTCATCGCTTGCGGCATTGATGCGGGTGGCGAGCTCGGCGGGCCCCACGCCCGCTGCGGGCTCCACGACGAGGGCGTTGGGCAACGGGGCCGCAGCGGTCGGGTTCCGGGTGCGCACGGCGGCCAGGTAGGTGTCGTACGTGACGAACAGCGTCGGGCTCACGCTGAGCTGCACGTCACGGGCCTGGCCGACGATCGTGATCGCCTGGCCGCCCGGGGCGACGGTGACGGTGTCGCCGAGCGCGAAGCCCTTGCCGGCGTCGCTTTCCGACGCGACGGCCTCGTCGGAGCGCTCCGGCATACGGCCGCTCGACAATGCGGCCGGTGAGCCCAGCCCGGCGAGGTCGTAGCCGATGATCGCAGCATCCTGATCGCCGGTGCGGGTGACGACGGTGAAGGTGCCCTGGCCGAGCCGGCCGGCACGCCCGACTCCCTCGACCTGGCGAGCGGTCTGTTCGAGCGCCGGCAGCAGGACGCCGCCCTGCAGGTTGCGCCGACCGTCGACGGAGTACACGAACACCGGTGCCGAGTTGTTGCGGATCGCGCCGACGAACGCGGTCAGCAGACCGTTCTGCAGCGTGTTGAGGAACAGCACCAGGAACACCAGCAGGCCGACCGCTGCGGTCAACAGGGTGAACCGCACCTTGGCCCGGCGCATCTCCTTGAACGCCAGGAACACTCAGCGGCTCCCGGGGTCGCCGGTCGCACCCGGCGCGCCCGGAGCAGCGCCGACCGCCTCGGTGGCGAGTGGCTGCCATTCGGCGAGCTTGGCCAGCCGGGCATCGTTGGAGAACATCTCCACGATAGGGACGTTGAGACCGACGCGCTTCTGGAGCCGGCGCACCTCGAGCTCTTCGTTCCACAGGATCAGCGTGACCACCACGCCTTCCTCGCCGGCACGCGCGGTCCGACCGGAGCGATGCAGGTAGTCCTTCGGATCCGACGGCGGGTCGTAGTGCACGACGATCCCGATCTCGTCGATGTCGAGCCCTCGGGCTGCGACGTCGGTGGCGACGAGCACGGCGATCTCACCCTTGGCGAACCCGGTGAGGGCCTTCTCCCGCTGGCGCTGGTGCAGGTCGCCGTGGATCGCCTCGGCGACGATGCCCTCGCGTCGTAGGTCGCCTGCGATGCGATCGCACCCGCGCTTGGAGTTCACGAACGCCAGCGTGCGTGGATGCGAGCGGGCGATCGCAGCGAGCACCTTGAGCTTGTCGAGCTCGTGGACGAGCAGGAACCGGTGCTCCATCTCCTCGACCGTCTGGGTTCGCGACGCGACCTCACGCCGTACCGGATCGTGAAGGTGGTCCCGGATCATGTGGTCGACCGCACCGTCGAGCGTGGCGGAAAACAGCAGCGTCTGGTGCTCGCTGCTCATGTGCCGCAACAACCACTCGACCTGGGGCAGGAAGCCCATGTCCACCATGCGGTCGGCCTCGTCGAGCACCAGGACCTCGACCCCGGCGAGCGAGACGGTGCCGCGATCGACATGGTCGATCAACCGGCCGGGGGTGGCCACGACGACGTCGGCACCCTCGGCGATCCGCTTGGCCTGCCCGTCGAACGGGGCGCCGCCGTACACGGGGACGACGGCACGGCCGATCGCAGCCCCGAGCGGTTCGAGCACCTCGGCGACTTGGAGCGCAAGCTCCCGGGTCGGGACGAGTACGAGTCCGCGAGGTGCCTTGGGAGCGGCCTGGCCGACGCGGGCGAGGAGCGGGAGGCCGAAGGCGAGCGTCTTGCCGGAGCCGGTCTTGGCCTTGCCGCACACGTCGCGGCCCGCAAGGCCGTCGGGAATGGTGAGGCGCTGGATGGGAAAGGGCTCGACGAGCCCAGCCGACTCGAGGGCTCCGGCCAGCGGCTCCGGGAGGCCCAACGCGGCGAACGTTGCGGTCATGTCGTCTTTGGATCGGGGGGATGCGACCGGCGGCCGCACCGGGATGCTATCGGTACGACCAGGTCGATCGCGGCGATGGAGCCGCGGCAACGCCGGGTTCGCGCTCCGTGCGCACGGGGTCTAGGGTGCCGACGAATACGAACGGCGTCCCAGGGGGTTGCGTCCCGCATGCAGATCAGCGTCACGGTCAATGGCACCGTGCATTCCGGCGATGTCGAGCCGCGCACGTTGCTGGTCCACTACATCCGTGAGCACCTCGGGCTCACGGGCACCAACATCGGGTGCGACACC